>Ga0075163_10008830_pt1 | contig 13240 bp, 12 predicted proteins | sample JI1023141ADNA_FD_71478 | JGI IMG/M metagenome (GOLD analysis project Ga0075163, IMG submission 71478) | Wastewater effluent complex algal communities from Wisconsin, to seasonally profile nutrient transformation and Carbon sequestration -... | ecosystem: Engineered > WWTP > Effluent > Algae...
TCCATCCGAAGCGCTGACCCTCGCCATTGACAAAGACGAGCCCTTCGGTCCCTTCAGTCTGCTCTTGCCAACCTGTGATCACAGACATCGCTTCGCGATTAAGTGCAATATGCCTGGTCCGCTTTGATTTTGCTGAGACCCCGCTAACGGTGAGCGTGCGCCGCTTCAGATCGACATTCTCCCAAGTCAGATCGAACAATTCGCCTCGCCGCGCTCCCGTGTTGATGGAGAGCATGACCAAGGGCTTTAGGTGATCGGTGAAATGCTGGTCACGTAAATCCGAAAGAAGTTCATACTCTCTCGCAGCCCTCCACGCATTTGCTGAGTCTCGTTCTCGACACCGACGCTCTTCACGATCGTCGAGGGCATTGCGCAGCCGTAGTTCCTCATCTTTCGAAAGGAACCGCACCTTCACGCGATCGTCGGTCCTGACCTTCTTGACCTTGGCCAGAGGGTTCCGCTCCAGGATTTCCCAATCAACTGCTCGGTTGAAGCAGGCTTTGAGCGACGAGATGTCACGGTTGATTGTCTCGTGACTGAGTCCACGCTCGACCTGTTTCGCGCGCCAGCGCTCAATGTCGAGGCCGGAGATTCCATCCAATTTCTTCTGAAGGAGCGACTTGAAGGCGGTCTTCAACCGGGCGAGATTCTTCTCGTGGGCACGTTGATTGGCTCGAGCCCACCCTCCGTAGTCTCCGTCGAGGAAGTCAATTAGCTTTGGCAGTTCGGCTTTCGGCTTGCGTGCTTCAATCGGGTCGATCCCGCGGTAGGATTCCGACAGGATCGTTTGAGCCGCCTCGAATGCTTCGGAATAGCCAACCGCATCGACACGCCCCAACCATACCCGTTTTGCCCTGGCGTATTCGCAGTACCAGGACTTTACGCCGCTCGGCATCGCCCTTAGAATGAGTCCCTTGAGGCGCGTGTCGCGGTAGTCGATCGGCCTCTTTGGTATCGGGATCTTTTTGACGAAGTCCCTCGTCAGACTGACGCGCATCCTGATCTACCCTTCAATCTTGAAGCAATTTCTGGTGGTGCACTGGTGGTGCAAATTGCCGAAACTATATGGAACATAATTAGAACAAATGCACCACCAGAGCAAGGTGGATATTGCTCCGATCTGGGCAGAAATCCAAGGTTTCTACAAGGTTTTCAGCAACTAATCTTAGGCCAAAAAGTGCCAATTTTTCAAGCTGGGGGTGTGGGGGTCGGAGGTTCGAATCCTCTCGTCCCGACCAATTTTCTTCTTTCAAATGAGCGTGAAACTGCGGCTAGCGCCCGGTCCAGTTTGGCGCTCGCTTTTCCGCGAAGGCGCGCGGTCCTTCGCGGGCGTCTTCGCTGGATTGCCATGCCTGAAACGCCGCCCAGCCCGGCTGCGACGCCATGGCGGCCTGGACATCCGGTTGGGCCAGACCCAACCGCACCAGTTCCTTCGACGTTCGCACCGATACTGGCGAAGCGCGCAAGATATCGGCGCACCACCGCTCCCCGGCCGTAGCCAGATCGGAATCGGGCACAGCCTGGGTAACAAACCCCATTCGTTCACCTTCTGCGGCGCTAACCCTGCGTGAGGCCAGTATCATCCCCATCGCTTGCTTGATCGGCACCGAACGCGCCAGCCGGTGCAGCCCTCCGCCAAGGGCAACAGCGCCAACCAATGGCTCTGGCAAGGCAAACAAGGCACTTTCAGCAGCGATGATGATGTCGCAAGCCAAGGCCAGTTCGAACCCGCCGCCCATCGCAATTCCGTTTACCAAGGCAACGAACGGCTTGGGGCAATCGAACCGCTCGATCAATCCGGCATAGCCGTGCGGCGGATATTCCCGTCGCCCCTCGGCCACTGCTGCTTTGAGGTCAGTTCCGGCGCAAAACGCGCGCCCTTCGCCGGTGATCAGGCAGACATGCTCGTCCGACGCGGCGGCAAAGGCGTTGAAGGCCTCTTCCAGTTCCCAATGCATATCGGCGTTGATCGCGTTCAGCACCTCGGGCCGGTTCAGCGTGATCGTACGCACCCCGCCCGCCAGTTCGCTTCGAATGTATTGCATTGCCGATACCCTCTCCAAATCAGGCACATTCAGTTCCACATTCGAGTGCTGCAGACCAGTCCCAACAGGATTTTCCTACACGCACCAATTTGGTTATGTGGCCTGTTCCTTCCCCTTCCAAGGAGCATCCCCATGGCACTACTCGAAGCCCTGATCGGCCCCATCGCGGCGCTGATCGACAAAGTCATTCCTGACAAAGCCCAGCGCGACAGAGCCAAGCTGGAACTGCTGCAAATGCACGGTTCGCAGGATCTTGCTGAAATCAACGCACGGCTTTCTGCGATTGTCGCTGAGGCCAATTCGCACGATCCGTGGACCAGCCGGGCGCGTCCCAGCTTTCTTTACGTAATGTACGTGCTGCTGTTGTGGGCCTTGCCGATGGGCTTGCTGGCCGCTTTCAGCCCCGCAAAAGCCGCTGAAAACGCGGCAGGAATGAACGCCTATCTCTCTGGCCTGCCCGAGCCGCTCTACGCGCTGTTTGGCACTGGTTACCTGGGCTACACCGCCGCGCGGCAGTGGGGCAAGGTCGCCGGAACTGACAAATAGCCGCACTATTCCTCCACCGGGACCGGGCTTGGTTAGTTTCAGGTAATCTTTGTGCGCTATGGACCGATTCAAGTTGGGTTGCATAATGTCACCCCGGGAGTTGTCCGTGAGCAGAGCGAGCATCCAGTTTTCCAAGCCCGGCCAGATGGTCGCAGCGGTTGCACTGATCGGCAGTGCCCTGCTGAGCGGCTGTTCTGGCCGTGACACGGCGGCAGCGGAAAAGCTGGCTGCCACAAATGCGGCAGCTGAGCGCGCCGAAAAAGCTGCCGTCCGCGCCGAAGCTGCTGCTGCAAAGCTCGACAAAGCAGGGCAGCCAACCGTGATCGAAGCTGATCCTGAAGCCACCGAAGATGCAGACGATGCGGCATTGGCCGCAGAGAATGAGCCTGCCTCGACCGAGCCTGACGTCAAGACCTGACCCCTTTCAACTTGCCCGTGCGCTGTGCGCGGCTATGGCATGCTGATCGGCCTCTTGCTGCTTCGGGAAGATATTCGTGGCTCTGCGCAAAGTTCTGGTCCTCAATGGCCCCAATCTCAACCTGCTCGGCACGCGTGAGCCCGAAATATACGGCTATGACACACTGACCGATATCGTCGCGCGGTTGACCACCCAGGGCGCTGACCTTGGCCTTGAAGTCGAATGCCGCCAAACCAACCACGAAGGCGTGCTGGTTGATTGGCTGCACGAAGCAAAGGCCAGCGGAATCCATGCGGTTTTGCTCAATGCCGGAGCCTATACCCACACCTCGATCGCATTGCTCGATGCGATCAAAGCGACCCAACTCAAAGTGATTGAAGTTCACTTGTCCGATCCCGAAATGCGTGAGCCGTTCCGGCATTTGTCCTATGTCGGCATGGCGGCGGTTGATTGCGTAAAAGGCCTGGGCGCGAAGAGTTACGAAGTCGCACTGGAACGGGCGGCCGCGCTTTAGCCCCTTGCCTCTCGCGCTTGCCCCGCGCATAGGCGGATGAACAAACATTCATCGAGGACGCGCATGAGCGAGACCAAGAGCGCCAACCGTTCGGGCGGCATGAACATCGATAGCAAGCTGGTACGTGAACTGGCCGAGTTGTTGGCCGAAACCGGCCTTACCGAAATCGAAGTCGAAGATGGCGACCGCAAGATCAAGGTCGCCCGGCAGATCACCGCCGCACCGGTTCAGACCTATGCCGCCGCTCCGGCTGCTGCGCCTGCTTCGGCCCCGGCATTGCCACTGGCTGCATCTGCGCCAGAACCCGCCGCTGTCGATGCCAACGCGCTGAAATCGCCGATGGTCGGCACCGCTTACCTCACCCCCGAACCCGGCGCTGCGCCGTTCATTTCGGTCGGCGGTCAGGTGAAGGCTGGTGACACCTTGCTGATCATCGAGGCGATGAAGGTGATGAACCCGATTACCGCTGACAAGGCCGGAACGATCACCGCGATCCTCGTCGAGAATGCGCAGCCGGTCGAATTCGACCAGCCGCTGGTCGTGATCGCGTAGGGCCAAAAGCACCATGGGCATTTCCCGCATCCTGATCGCCAACCGCGGCGAGATCGCTTTGCGCATCCACCGGGCAGCCCACGAAATGGGGATCGAAACGGTCGCGGTGCATTCCACCGCCGATGCCGATGCGATGCACGTGCGGCTGGCCGATCATGCGGTCTGCATCGGGCCGCCCGCTGCGAAAGACAGCTACCTCAACGTCGCGGCGATCATTTCCGCCGCTGAAATCACCCACGCCGACGCGATCCATCCGGGCTATGGCTTCCTCTCTGAAAACGCACAGTTTGCGGAGATCGTTGAGAGCCACGGGATCACCTGGATCGGGCCCAAGCCCGAACATATCCGCACGATGGGTGACAAGATCGAAGCCAAGCGCACCGCCGGTGCACTCGGCCTGCCGCTGGTCCCAGGATCGGACGGCGCGGTCAGCGAAATCAGCGAAGCCAAGGCCATTGCTGAAAAGGCCGGCTATCCGGTGATCATCAAGGCTGCATCGGGCGGCGGCGGGCGCGGGATGAAGGTCTGCAACGGACCGGAAGAACTCGAGACGCTGATCCAGCAGGCGGGAACCGAGGCAAAAGCCGCATTCGGCGATGCCACGGTCTATATCGAAAAATACCTCGGCAATCCGCGCCACATCGAATTTCAGGTGTTCGGCGATGGCAACGGCCAGGCGATCCATCTGGGTGAGCGTGATTGCTCGCTCCAGCGCCGCCACCAGAAGGTGCTCGAAGAAGCCCCCTCGCCGATCATCAGCCCCGAAGAGCGTGACCGGATGGGCGGGATCGTCGCCAAGGCGATGGCCGACATGGGCTATCGCGGCGCAGGGACGATCGAATTCCTGTGGGAAAACGGTGAGTTCTATTTCATCGAAATGAACACCCGGCTGCAGGTTGAACACCCCGTGACCGAAGCGATCACCGGGGTCGATCTGGTCCGCGAACAGATCCGCGTCGCCGATGGCAAGCCGCTGTCGGTCAAGCAAGAAGACATTGAATTCAACGGCCACGCGATCGAATGCCGGATCAACGCCGAAGACCCGTGGACCTTCGCCCCTTCACCGGGCCTCGTCAGCAACTACCACGCTGCAGGCGGCATGAACGTCCGCGTCGATTCAGGGCTCTATGCTGGCTACAAGATCCCGCCGTACTATGACTCGATGATCGCCAAACTGATCGTTAAAGGCCGCACCCGCGAAGGTTGCATCATGCGGCTAAAACGCGCGCTCGAAGAAATGGTGATCAGCGGCGTGAAGACCAGCATCCCATTGCATCAGGCTTTGATGAACGAGCCCGATTTCATCCACGGCGATTACACGATCAAGTGGCTGGAGGAGTGGTTGGCGGGGCGGGCTGGCTAAGTCCGCATCACTTGCCAATTAACGGTCGGCCCTTGCGAAACCATCGTTTGATCCGCCAAACGTTGTGTAAATGCAACAGGCTGAACATGGTCAGCGCAAATCCAAATGCTGCGATCATCTCACCGTCAGTGCGGACCGGTTTAGGCTCGAGGTGTTGGCTGATTGCAACGATCAGCAACAATGCGGCCACGAATGCACTCAGGCAGGGATGTGCGTGCAGTGCCCACCAACGCTTCTCCATGGCCGGGCCCCCTCGCAGCCAAAGCGGCAACTTCTTCTGTTTGGGCAGAGTGCTATCGAGATAGGCTGCTTGAAGGAACTGTAGGCCTACAATCAGCCCTGCCACAGCCAGACACCAAAGCACTACCAAGGCGCTACTCCAGCGGCACCCCAGGCATCTGCTTCGCTGTCCGGATCGTCAAACTCGTCTTCACACTCGCCACATTCGGCGCTGGCGTCAGTTTGCTGGTCAGGAATTCCTGAAAGCTTTGAAGGTCCTTGCTGACGATCTTCAGAATGAAGTCGATCTCACCATTGAGCATATGACATTCGCGGACTTCGGGCAGGTCGCGCATCGCGGTTTCAAACTCGCGGAGCGAATCTTCGGCCTGGCTCTTCAAGGAAACCATCGCGAACACGGTGATCGCAAAGCCCAGTTTGGAGGCATCAAGATCGGCGTGATAGCCGCGGATCACGCCCAGTTCTTCCAGCGCGCGGACCCGGCGCAGGCATGGCGGCGCGGTCAAGCCGACTCGATTGGCCAATTCGACGTTGGTGACGCGGCCTTCGTCCTGCAATTCGGCCAGCAATCGGCGGTCAATAGAATCGAGATTGGCCATGATCTGCACCCCTGCGCTGCGGCAAATGCCCGGAAATACGCCGCTGGGGCAACATTCACCACATTTCAGAGCCGCTGGCGATAATTTTATTATTTATGACGGCAACTGTCCCGCTTTGCAACGCACCTTTCAAATGCCCCGTAGACTGGGGACAAACTTGGTAAACCGCCTCGCACGCCAGGCGCGTCTGCCATAGTGGAAGGTCCATGCATTTTGATGATCGCCTTGGTACCGTGCTGCGTCTTCGCGCGACCGGCGGGGCGGTGCAACGCATTCAGTATCGTCAACTGATTGATTTACTGGGAACTTTGCCCAGCGATGCGCGCGGCGAGCAGCTTGATGCGGCCTATGATCAACTGGGTCAGCTTGCTGCCACAATCCCTGCTGACCAGCGAGCGGCAACGATCCGAGATGCCGGACTGCGCTTGCGCGCACCCCGGTTGGTGGCAGCTTTGGCGGCTGGGGAACCAGCGGTGGCCTCTGCGGCTCTGCAAAGCGCGCGGCTAGGTTCAGACGAATGGCTCGATCTTGTCCCGGCGCTACCGCCATCGGCACGCCCCGCGCTACGTGAACGATCGGATTTGCCGACCGAAGTTACCAGCCTGCTGACCCGACTGGGGATCAATGATCGCGGATTGCCGCCTGCGCCAGCACCGGTTGAAGTTGCACAGCCCGCCCCGGCTCCCCAACCCGCTACCGAACTGGTTGAGACTGAAGCGGCCGCCTTGCCCGTGGTCGACACGCCCTTGTCGGCCGAACTGGCTCAAGACGGCGCAACCATCCTTCCGCCGCGCCCCACATCTGGTGACGGCGCGATCGGCGCGATCGTGAAGCGGATTGAGGCCTATCGCCGTTCCAAGCAGGTGATCGATCAGGCCCCAGCCAATGATTCGCCGCGACTGCCGCTAGGCGAAGAGCACGTTCTGCAGGTCCCAGAACAGGTCCTTGCCTTCGATTTTGCGACCGATGCCGAGGGCCGAATCGTTTGGAGCGATCCCGGCGTCGCCCCAATGGTGCTGGGCCTGCGGCTGACCGGTGCGGCCAAGGCCGATGATTTTGCCCAGCTGATCCGCCGCCATCAGCCACTCCGGGCGCAGCCGATGACGCTTGCGGGCGCGGCGGCGATTGCAGGCACCTGGCAGCTCGATGCCGCCGCCTGGTTCGAACCGCTGACCGGAAGCTATTTGGGCTATCGCGGACGGATGCGCCGACCCGCGGAACGCGCCCCGCTGGTTCCGCCGGTAACCGACAGTGAAGCTGACCGGATCCGCCAGATGCTGCACGAATTGCGTACGCCGGTTAACGCAATCCAGGGTTTTGCTGAGGTCATCCAGCAACAGCTGTTCGGCCCGACCCCGCACGATTACCGCGCACTGGCGGCCGGAATCGCTGGCGACGCCGCGCGAATGCTTTCGGCTTTTGAAGAGCTTGAGCGGCTGGCCCGGCTCGATTCCGGCGCGATGGAGCTCGACAAGGGTGACACTGATCTTGCCGCTGTGGTCGAAGCGACCGTCGGCCAATTGAGCGCCCATACCGCCTCACGCGGCAGCGGTTTTGCCCTGAAGCTTGAGGCAGAGACGCTGCCCGTGGCACTGGACCGGCTGGAAGTGGAGCGGATCGTCTGGCGCCTGCTCGCCACGCTAGCGGGAGTCAGTGCACCCGGCGAAGTGTTAAAGCTCAAACTGCGCAGTCGCGGCGGCTTGGCCCGGGTCGATCTGACGTTGCCAGCAGCTTTGGCGAGCAAGGACGATGAAGCGCTGTTTCAGGCTGCGGCCGGCACCGTCCCGCAGGTTATTTCAGCAGGCGTGTTCGGCGTTGGCTTTGCCCTGCGGCTAGCCCGAGCCGAGGCACGGGCGGCAGGTGGGCTGCTGGTCCGCAAAGATGCCAAGCTACGGCTGACCTTGCCAGACTTGACCGCAATCGCGCTGGCCCATACCGAAGGCGCCTAGCGCAACGGCGGCGCGGATCGAGCGGCGTCAAGCAGGGGAATGACAGTCTTGTCAAACAAGCGGATCACGGATTTGCCGACCAAGGCCGATGCCGTGCGCTTCAAGCCGGGATTTGGGCAACGCTATATCGTCACCGTCGATACCGAAGAGGAATTTGACTGGACCAAGCCGATCGCGCGCGATGGCCATACCCTCCATTCGGTCGCCCGGCTGGCCCGGTTTCAGGAATTTTGTGAGGCGAAAGGCGTCTGCCCAATCTACCTGGTCGATTACCCGATCATAACCTCACCCACTGCGGTCGAAATTCTGCGCAATGCTGTTGCTGCCGGCAAGGCCGAGGTCGGTGTCCAGCTGCACCCTTGGGTCAGCCCACCATTCGACGAAGAAGTAAGCCAGTTCAACAGCTTTGCCGGCAATCTTCCTACCGAACTGGAACGCGTCAAATTCCGTAACCTGCGCGATGCGATTGAGAATGCAATTGGCAAAGCACCGTTGATGTACCGGGCTGGTCGATACGGAGTTGGGCCAAACACCGCCGACATACTCTCTGACGGCGGTATCGCAGTCGATACCTCGGTCCGCGCCACCTTTGACTATTCCACTGGCGGTGGCCCGAATTTCAGGGACTTTCCGATCACCCCCTATTGGATTGACCGCACCAAAGGCTTGATGGAGCTTCCGCTGACCACGGTCTATTGGGGCCTGCTACGCCAGTTCGGCACCGCGCTGTATGCCCGGATGTGGCGAGTTCCGCGGCTGCGCGGCGCCCTGGCCCGGATCGGGATGCTCGAGCGGATTCCGCTGACGCCCGAAGGTGTGACGATCGAAGAGGCACTGCGCGGGATCGACATCGCGATCGATATGCAGCTGCCGGTGCTGGTGTTCTCGTTCCACTCCCCCTCGCTCGCGCCCGGCTTCACCCCCTATGTCCGTAACGAAGACGATCTTGATGCGCTGTATGACTGGTTCCGGCAGGCATTCGCCTATCTCGAACGGCGCGGCGTGCGGCCCACCAAAGTAAGTGAACTGATTGACGCCGTCGCGCTTGCGTAACCGGGCAGGCCCCGCTAGGGCGACCCCGCATTCGCGCTCATGGGCCTGTAGCTCAGTTGGTTAGAGCTGGCCGCTCATAACGGCTAGGTCGCGGGTTCGAGTCCTGCCGGGCCCACCACGCGAATTGCAACAAAACCCCAGGTCGGGGAGTGGCGCAGCCCGGTAGCGCGCTTGCTTTGGGAGCAAGATGTCGCAGGTTCGAATCCTGTCTCCCCGACCAAGGTTTTCCCAGCCGCGCTCAGCGTGCATGCCCCCCGTGACAATCAGATACAATTCGCGGCATGACAAAGCAGTCGCGACGTCGCATTCAAGCAGCTCAGGTTCAGTCGTCTTGGGAGCAAACGATGCGCGATGCGGCGATAGCCCTCCACCGGTACGGCCTTGGCGGCAAAGGTGATGCGGCCCCGCCCAGCGACCCTAAGCGCTGGTTGGCTGACCAGCTTGCACAATATGATCCCCGCCCACCCGCAATCGCCGCGCAGCCGCAATCGCGCGTGGTTGTCGATATGCTGCGCGATCGGCGTGAGCTGCAGCGGGACAAAAAGCAGGCTGAGATGAAGCCGGGCGGCGGCGACGATCAGCTTGATGTGACAAAGCTGATGGAGTTGCAAAAGCAGGTTCGCGATGTCTACGTTCAGGCCGTTGGCGCACGGACCGATCTGGCGCTGACCACAAGCACACCATTTGCCGAACGGCTGGTCCATTTCTGGGCCAATCATTTTGCCATTTCGGTCGACAAGATCGTCACCACTGGCCTTGCCGGATCGTTCGAGTTTGAGGCGATTCGCCCGCACGTGATGGGAAAATTCGGCGCAATGCTGGGCGCGGTAGAGCGGCATCCGGCAATGCTGCTCTATCTTGATCAGGCACAGTCGATCGGACCCGGCAGCCCCATCGCGCTGCGCGCAGCCCGGCGCGCCAAGGAGATCGGACTGAACGAGAACCTCGCCCGCGAAATTCTTGAGCTCCATACATTGGGAGTCCGCAGCGGCTACAGCCAGGGCGATGTCACCGAGCTAGCTCGGGCGATGACCGGCTGGACTGTCGGCGGCTTGGCGCGCCAGCGGTACTTGCAGGGACCGGGTCCCGGCTTCTGGTTTGCAGGGATCATCCACGAGCCCGGCAGCCGCAAACTGCTGGGCAAGACCTATTCGCAAAGCGGCGAAGCGCAGGCGCAGGCCATGCTGAACGATCTGGCGGTCCACCCCGCAACAGCACGGCACGTGGCGACCAAGCTCGCCCGGCACTTTGCGGCTGACGATCCGCCACCCGCCTTGGTGGCGCGGCTGGAGCAGGCGTTCCTCTCATCGGGAGGCGACCTGCCAACTCTCTACCGCGTGCTGATCGCCGCGCCCGAAGTGTGGGACGGCAAGCCAAAATTTCGCAGCCCATGGGAATGGGCGATCGCCATATTGCGGGCGACCGGTGTCAACAGGCTACCCGGCGCGAGCGCGGCCGGCGCGTTCCAGCAGCTCGGTCAGCCGATCTGGAAGCCCGGCTCTCCCGCGGGGTACGACGACACCACGCCAAGCTGGGCCGGGCCCGATGCGCTCTATCGCCGGGTCGAAGTGGCCCAGCGAATCGCCCAGCGCACAGCGCCTTCGATCGACGCGCGGCAACTGGCGGCGCGGCTGTTTCCCGGTGCGCTAAGCCAATCGACCAGCGATGCGCTGGCCCGGGCTGAAAGCGGCGAACAGGCGCTCGCCCTGTTGCTGTCCAGCCCTGAAATGATGCGGAGGTAACGATGTTTGAACGCCGCCAGATCCTGCTGGGTGCCGCCGCCGCGCTGACTATGCCCCGGATTGCCTTTGCCAAGGCCGAAACCGAACGCCGCCTGGTGTTCCTGATTCAACGCGGCGCCGCCGATGGCCTCGCCACCCTCGCCCCCACCGGCGATCCCGCTTATGCATCGCTGCGCGGTGATCTGGCGGCAGAGCTGATGAACCTGTCCAAGCTGGGCGGGCTATTCGCGCTGCACCCGGCATTGACGCAGACCGCTGCGCTTTATGGCAAAGGCGAAGCGTTGTTCGCCCATGCGGTTGCCTCACCCTATCGGGATCGTTCGCATTTCGATGGCCAGAACGTGCTCGAGACTGGCGGCGCGCGGCCTTATGACCGGCAGGACGGCTGGATGAACCGGCTGATCGGACTTCTGCCCGGCCCTGGTATCAAAGGGCTGGCCATTTCAGCGACGATCCCGACTGCACTGCGCGGCGCCATTCAGGTCGGCAGCTATGCACCGTCCAACCTGCCCGATGCCCCGCAGGACCTGCTTCAGCGGGTCTCGATGCTCTATGAAGGCGATCCGCAGCTGTCGGGCCTCTGGACTGAGGCGCTGCAGACCCGCGCCATGGCGGGCAGCATGGCGATGGGCAATGCCAAGGGCGCTGCCGCGGCGGGTAAGTTGATCGCTTCGCTGATGACCGGCCCCGATAGCGCTCGGATCGTGATGGCCGAATCAAACGGATGGGACACCCATGCCGGCCAGCGCGGAAGGTTGAACGACCAACTGGCCGGACTCGACGCGCTACTTGCCTCGCTGAAAGAGAATCTGGGCGCAGCCTGGGCCGATACGCTGGTTGTGGTCGCCACCGAATTTGGGCGAACGGCCGCGGTCAACGGCACTGGCGGGACTGACCACGGAACTGCCAGCCTCGCCATGCTGCTGGGCGGAACCGTTGCCGGCGGCAGAATCTTGAGCGACTGGCCGGGCCTGGGTCCAAGCCAGCTTTACGAAGGCCGCGATCTCAAGCCGACCACGTCGATCGACGCACTGCTCGCGGGCGCGCTGGCTGGGCATTTCCGGCTCGATCCCGCACAGGTTGCCCCCAAGCTGTTCCCCGGCGGTGCGGGCAAGCCCATGAGTGGACTGATCCGGGCCTAGTCAGCCGGAGCGATCACACCCGGCTCATTCGCCACAATCTCCAGCACCGTAGCCCAGGCTGTGACGTTCTGTTCCAGCTGCACCGGATCAATCTTGTCGAGCGTGTCGTCGGGCGTGTGGTGAAGATCGAAATAGCGGGTGCCGTCTTGATCAAGGTCGATCACCGGCAGCTTTTGCGCGGCAATGATCGCACCAACGTCTGCCCCACCCCCGGCCTTGTCAGCGCCTGCCGCGATCCCCAGCGGGGCTAGCGCAGCGGCCAGCCGATCCCGCAAGGGCTTGTTTGCCACTGACAGATTGAACTGGACCCGCCAGACCCGGTCGGCCCCGAAATCGCTTTCCATCGCCAGTGCGTGCGGCTCGCCGGCATGAGCCTTGGCATAGGCTGCGCCGCCGAACACGCCGATTTCCTCGCTGCCCGCCCACAGCACCCTAATCGTCCGCAGCGGCTTGCCCTTGGCCTGCGCGCGCAACGCCGCGGCGGTGATGATCCCGCATCCGGCGGCATCATCGAACGCCCCGGTGGCGAGGTCCCAGCTATCAAGGTGGCAGGCGACCAGCACCGGCGGCAGCGACGGATCGCGCCCCGGCAATTCAGCCACGACATTGCCCGAAGGCATATTCGGCTGAGCCCGACCTTCCAGCACCAGATTGATCGTCATCGGCTTACCGGTCTTGGCGATCCGGCGGATCAGCTCGCCATCAGGCAGCGAGACAGCGCCGGACGGGATCGCCGCAGTCCCGGCTGGCCAGGAGATCGCGCCGGTGTGCGGATTGCGGTGCATATCGGTGCCGATCGAGCGGATCACCACGCCCGCCGCGCCTTTGCTTGCGGCGATTCCCGGTCCTTGACGGCGGGCGTTGCCATACGGGCCATAGGCCGAGCCATCCTGCGTCGCCGTCATCGCGTGGTCGATATAGGCGACCTTGCCCTTGAGCGATCCTGCGGGCGCGGCTTTAAGCGCATCAAGGCTGGGGAAATAGACCAGCTCAGCGGTCAGCCCGCCCTCCGGCGTGGGGGCGGAATAGCCAAGCGCTGTGATGTGCAGCGTGTGGCGATAGGGCGCGGTCAGCGTC
>Ga0075163_10008831_pt1 | contig 13240 bp, 10 predicted proteins | sample JI1023141ADNA_FD_71478 | JGI IMG/M metagenome (GOLD analysis project Ga0075163, IMG submission 71478) | Wastewater effluent complex algal communities from Wisconsin, to seasonally profile nutrient transformation and Carbon sequestration -... | ecosystem: Engineered > WWTP > Effluent > Algae...
GGCGACCGATGGAACACAGATTCGGGACCATGGACGGTGTGTGCACTCTACACATGACTCTGCACCCGCCACAGAACGACCAGATCCGCGCGACAGACAGTCTCGACCCTCTCGCCCGTGCCCGTGCCCGTGCCCCTGCCCGATCTCCCTCTCCGGCGGCCGGAGAACGAGGACCCCCCCCTAGCTGAAGCTAGCTGAAGCTAGCTGAAGCTAGCTGAAGCTAGTTCTGCATGGTCGGCGCGAAGGAGAGCTCTCCGTCGTCGCCCACGTCGACCTTCACCGTGGTGCCGGGCGGGAACTTGCCCTGCAGCACTTGCTTGGCGAAGCCGTCTTCCAGGTGCTTGCGCATCGCGCGCTTGAGCGGGCGCGCGCCGTACTGCGGGTCCCAACCCACCTCGCCGAGGAAGTCCTTGGCGCGATCGGTGAGCACCACCGTGAGCTCGCGCTTGGCGAGCCGTTCCTGGAAGCGGGTCAGCTGGATGTCGACGATCTGCCGGATGTTGCCGCGGTCGAGCCGATCGAAGACCACCATCTCGTCGAGACGATTGATGAACTCCGGCCGGAACGATTTCCGCACCTGATCGAGCACCGCGCGCTCGATGAGGTCGCGACGATCCTTGGGCTCGAGACCCGGGCGGTCCTCGATGGCTTGGATGTGCTCTGCACCCATGTTCGACGTGAGGATGAGCACCGTGTTCTTGAAGTCCACGGTACGACCCTGGCCGTCGGTGAGGCGGCCGTCGTCGAGCACCTGCAGCAGCACGTTCCACACGTCCGGATGGGCCTTCTCCACTTCGTCGAAGAGCACCACCGAGTAGGGCCGCCTTCGCACCGGCTCGGTGAGCTGGCCACCTTCGTCGTAGCCCACGTAGCCGGGAGGGGCGCCGATGAGGCGCGAGACCGAGTGCTTTTCCATGTACTCGCTCATGTCGAGGCGAATCATGGCGCGCTCGTCGTCGAACAAGAACTCGGCCAGCGCACGCGCCAGCTCGGTCTTGCCCACGCCGGTGGGTCCGAGGAACAGGAAGCTACCGATCGGGCGCTTCTCGTCACCGAGGCCGGCGCGCGAGCGGCGCACCGCGTTGGCCACCGCGATGATGGCGTCCTTCTGCCCCACCACGCGCTTGGCCAGGCCCTCTTCGATGTGGAGCAGCTTCTCCATCTCGCCCTGGAGCATCTTGCTCACCGGCACGCCGGTCCACTTGGCGATGATGCCCGCGATGTCCTGGTCGGTGACCTCTTCGCGCAGGTAGGAGGTCTTCTCCTGCACCTTGGCCAGCTGCTTACGCAGCTCGTCCACCTTGCGCTCGAGCTCCGGGAGCTTGCCGTAGCGAATCTCCGCGGCCTTCCCCAGGTCGCCCTTGCGCTGCGCCGTTTCGGCCTCGGCGCGCAGGCGCTCCATGTCCGGCTGCGTCTTCCGCAGCTGGTCGATGACCTCCTTCTCGCGCTGCCACTGGGCGCGCATGGCGGTGGCCGTCTCTTCCAGCTCCGACAGCTCCTTCTTCACGTTCACGAGGCGCACCGCCGAAGCGTTGTCGCGCTCCTTCTTCAAGGCCTCCTGCTCGATCTGAAGCTGCGTCGTGCGCCGCTGCACCGAGTCGATCTCGGCGGGCATGCTGTCGACTTCCATCTTGATCTTGGCGGCGGCTTCGTCGACCAGATCGATGGCCTTGTCGGGGAGGAAGCGCTCGGTGACATACCGATCCGAGAGCGTCGCCGCCGCGACCAACGCCGCGTCCTGGATGCGGATCCCGTGGTGCACCTCGTAGCGCTCCTTGAGACCGCGCAAGATGGCGATGGTGTCCTCCACCGTCGGCTGCGATACGTACACCGGCTGGAAGCGACGCTCGAGGGCGGCGTCCTTCTCGATGCGCTTTCGGTACTCGTCGAGGGTGGTGGCGCCGATGCAGCGGAGCTCGCCGCGGGCCAGCGCGGGCTTCAGCAAGTTCGCCGCGTCCATGGAGCCTTCGGCCGCGCCCGCGCCGACGATGGTGTGAATCTCGTCGATGAACAGGATGATGCCGCCGGCCGCGCCTTCGACTTCCTTGAGCACCGCCTTCAGACGGTCCTCGAACTCACCGCGGAACTTGGCGCCGGCGACGAGCGCGCCCATGTCGAGCGACACCAGGCGCTTGTTCTTCAGCGACTCGGGAACGTCGCCGCGCACGATGCGCTGGGCGATGCCCTCGACGATGGCGGTCTTGCCCACGCCGGGCTCGCCGATGAGCACCGGGTTGTTCTTGGTGCGCCGCGAGAGCACCTGCATCACGCGGCGAATCTCCTCGTCGCGACCCACCACGGGATCGTTCTTGCCCTTGCGCGCGGCGTCGGTGAGGTCTCGGCAATACTTCTCGAGAGCCTGGAATTTCCCCTCCGGATCCTTGTCCACCACGCGCTGGTTGCCGCGCACGCCGGCCAGCGACTTCAGCAGGCGATCGTAGTTGAGGCCGCCCGCTTGTTCGAGGAGCACGGCGATTTCCGGATCGTGCTTGCTCATGGCGAGCAGGAAGTGCTCCACCGAGACGTAGTCGTCCTTCAGCTGCTTCGCCTCGTCCTCGGCCTTGCGGAACACCTCGAGGGAGCGCCGGGAGAGACCCGGCTCGGCGCCGCCGGAGACGCGAGGGAACGACTCGACGCGACCCTTCACCTGGGCCTCGAGCGCCGACGGATCGCCGCCCGCCTTCTGCACCAGGGGAGTTGCCACGCCGCCATCCTGCTCGAGCATGGCCAGGAGCATGTGCTCGGGCTGGAGCTCGGGATTGCCACGACGGCTCGCCACGTCGATGGCAGATCGCACGGCTTCTTGGCTCTTTGTGGTCAACCTATCAGGACGCATGATGTTCTCCCTGGCGTGGCGCAGCGCGCCCGCCCCCTACGTAAATATCGACTTCGACCTCGCGCCAGAGCGGGAGCCTCACGGCCTTCCCTCCGGCGTCGGTCTCTGGGATCAGCTTAAGCGCTCTCGAACCATTCGCAAGAGGCGTGCCGCATGTTCAAGGGCGCACTGGAACCCGCATTTGCGCGTGCAAGGGCTGCAGCGGGCGCAGAATCAGGGGCAGGCGCGGCCGACGAACTGCACGCAGCGGACCCGACGCTCGTCGGAGTCCTTGCTCAGCGTGGCCTCCCCGGTCCCGAAATGCACGGTGAAGCGGCTCGTCAGATCGTGGGTCAAGGTGTCGGTCCAGAACCCCACATCGGTGGGCGTCTCCGGGAACGCCGCGCCGTCGATGGCCACCTCCACCTCGGTGCCACCACGCTGCTCCCGGTGTCGATCTTCGTCCACCAAGGTCAGCAGCTCCTTCACGGTGGGGAGCCTGCGCGGCGCCACGCACGTCCCCTTGGCCGCGAGGTAGCTCGCTGGCGGGCCCGCCGCGCGGTCCCACCGCAGCCCGGTCTCCTGGTCGCAAATGGTGGTCGAGTTGACGTCGAACCGCGTGTACTGAGCCGGCGGTGCGGCTGCCGTCACCACATGGGTCGCCAGCGCTACTGCGCAAATGCATGCGCCCTTCACGAATATCGAGCGCTTCATTTGACGTCCACGATGCAGACCACCGATGCCTCCTGTGCGGGAGCCGCCACGACGGTGCCATTGGCAGCATTGACGAACCAGTGGATGGTCGGGTTGGTCGCGGGCCGGCGAATCGACGAAGTCCACACCACTCCACCGAGCGTCGAAAACCCTGGGGGCATCACCGTCGAGCGATTCGTCCGGTAGTCGAGCAGCGTGACCAGCTCGATGCGCGTCGGTAAGCGATACCCCGGCGCGCATCGGGCGATGGCCGCAGCGAATGTCGACGCCACGCCCACCGTCGACGCGAAGGTGAGTACCCCGGTGGTGGAGCCGACTACCTTGATGGTGACGTCGGTTCCTGCGGTGCCGTAGTCGGCCGGGTTGGCCACGCCGGAGTCGGGCTCGTTGGGCATGATCCACTTGGGCCAGCTCGCGGGACGCACCCCGGGCGGCTCCACGACGATCACGTCGGCGGCGGCATCCACGGCGCCGTCGAGGCCGCCGTTGCCTCCGTCGGTACCCGCGTCGGCGCCGCTATAGCCGTCGAGGCCAAGCAAACTATTGCAGCCTACACCCATTGCCAGCGTCAGCAGAGCGACGAGGGTCTTGCTAGAACGTTCCATGGAACCCCGCGCTGGCCGGTCCGAGGTAGGGAATCACCCGAGCGGTGCTGGTCTTGGCCTCGGCCTTGCCCCCCACGAAGAGGCCCACCACCGCCAGCGCGAGGCCTGCGCCGCCGGCGATGAAGCCGATGGTCGCCACCGTGCCCGCGGTGCGCGCACCGTCGAGCTTGTCCTGGTAGCCGGGCGCGCAACCGGACTTGCCGTTGGTGCACGAATCGTCGAGCGAGCTCTTCTGGCTCAGCGCGCTGATGCCGGCGATGGTCCCGACCGCGGCGCCGCCCGCGGCCAGCGCGAGACCGATGGGCACCAGCGGCGACATGTGGCCGGGCGCTGGGGGCGGCGTCGGTGGTGGCGTCACGACTGCCACTTTGGCTTCCGGCACCGTCACCAACAGCTTCACGCTTCCGGAAGCGCCCTCTTCCAAGGTAGCCGTGCCGCGCGCTTCGGGGCCGTCGCCGACCCGCGCCACCACGTCGTGCTTCCCCGGGTTGACGGTGCGTGCTTCGGAGAGGGCCTCGGCGGGCACCGCCTGGCCATCGATGGTGACGACGGGAGCAGCGGATCGACCCTTGGGCGTGAGCTCGATCTCCACCCGCAGCGCGGCCAGCTTGGGCTTGAGATCCGCCGCGAGCTTCGCCGCCTCGGTGCGCGCGTCCGCGGACCGCGAGGTCTCGTCGGCGGTCACCGGAATGACCGTCACCTGCAGCGCGACGTCGCGCGCCTCCACGTACTTCTTGATGGCGGCATAGGCCTTGGCCAGCTCGATGCCGGTGACCGGCGTGCGGCCCAGCGCGTGGGCAGCCTTGAACTTCTCGGCGGCGCCCGGCAGATCGCCGGCGTCGCGAAGCGCACGCGCCTGCTTGATGAGGGCCCGCGCCGACTCCATGTCGGCGGACGAGGGACCGGGCGTCTGCGCCGAGGCCACCGGGGCCGCACCGAGGAGCGCGACGCAAAGGAGGACGTGGCTACCGTAGAATTTCATCTTCGGGCGGCTTTACCGGGTGGGCAGAGGTGGCGGGGGAGGCGGGCGCGGAGGCCGACGCCGTCGCGCCGGGTTTGATGGGAGGCTTCGGAGACTTTCCGACGGTCGCGGCGACGCCGACGGCGTGCGTGGGAAGCGCGGTCGCGGGCGGGCTGGCCGAGCCGGTGGCGAGCGCGAGCGGGTCGGCAACCGGAGCACCGGTGGAGGCCGCCTTGGCCGAGGCCGAAGGTACCGGCGGTTCGGGCACCGCCTGGGTGCCGCTGCTGCGGCCGTACATGGCAGCGCCCCCGCCCACCAGGCCGAGCAGCACGATGACCAGGCCCACACCGACGTAGAGACCCTTGCGGGAAGGCGGCGGCGCCAGCGTGGTCGGGTCGAGATCGCCGGTGGTCAGCGTGCGGCTCATGGGCGCCGGTTGCGACGCCTGCGGCTTGATGCCCGAGAACGACGGCGCTACCGTGCTCCGCGAGCTCGTACCCAAGAGCGCCACCGCCAGCGCGTCGGCGAGCTCCTTCGCAGATGCGAAGCGGGCCTCCGGCGCCAGCGCACATGCACGCTCGAACCACGCGTCGACCGCGGGCGGAAGGTCGGGCCGCTGGGTGCAGGGGAGGGGAAGGGGATCGTTGTGAATCTTCATGGTGAGCGCGCCCACCGTCTCGGCGTCGAAGGGCCGCACGCCCACCAGCGCCTCGTACGCCACCACACCCACGGCCCAGAGGTCGGCCCGGTGATCGATGTTCTTGGCGCCGATGAGCTGCTCCGGGCTCATGTACAGCGGCGACCCCATGACCGAGCCGGTCTTGGTCTCTTTGCCGATGTTGGTCATGGCAGCGCCCTTGGCGATGCCGAAATCGAGGAGCTTCACGAACACTGCGCCGTCGCCGGCGTCGCACAGGAACACGTTGTCGGGCTTGATGTCGCGGTGGATGATCCCCGCCGCGTGCGCCTTCTCGAGGGCCCGGCAGAGCTGCGCGACGATCTCCGCCACCAGCGCGGGCGGGAGCTGGCCCAGGTCGGCCAGGGTGTCGCCGAGGCTCCGCCCCTCGAGGAGCTCCATGACGATGTAGGGCACGCCCTCCGGGCTGATGCCGTGATCGAAGGTCTGCACCACGTGCGGGCTCTTCACCTGCGAGGCCGCCGCCGCCTCCCGGGAGAAACGTGCCTTCGCCTCGGCGTTGGAGGCGTAGGCATCGGCGATGAACTTCACCACCACCCGGCTGTGCAGGGAAAGGTGCTCCGCAAGCCATACGCTGCCCATGCCCCCCTCGCCGAGCGGACGCTCGAGGCGGACATTGGGGGTTATGAGCATTCCGGGTTCGAGCTTCACCACTGCACCTTCGAGAATCGCGCCAATGGGGCCCTCTCGCAACTTCTTTGCCGTCGCTCGGAACAGGAAAAGTCTGCGGATTCTGGGAGATTGCCTGCTGTGCCACGGCCCCGGTCCATGATCGCCGTGCCGGGTGCGAGCAATGCCTACCTCCGGGCTTTTCCCTGGCTTTGGAGGGTATCGGCGAACTTCGCAGGGCGGCACGCAACGTGCGATCATCGCCGGTCGAGGAACCTGCGCATGAAGAAGAACCTCTCGTTTGCCTGTCTCGTGTCGGTTTCTGCGCTCCTGAGCGCGGCCGTGGCGTGCTCCGCGTCCGCCAGCTCTGCCGACCTCGGTAGCGAGACCAAGGATCACGACGCGGCCGGCGGGACGCCGGGCCTGGGGGACGCAGGCGCCGCCGACAGTGGCGAGGCCATCGAGAGCCTCGTGGTCATCCACGGCTCGCCCAACCTGCCCGCGTTCCGGCTTTGCTTCGACGCCCTCCCCTCGAAGGCGCCCTTGCCGCGAAGCCGCCCCATGCCGCGGTCCAACACCGTGGGCGTCGACATCGGGAGCGCTTCCTATCTGGATGTGGACGAGGACCTCATCGACCTGCGGGCGGCGGGGGCTTCGCTCCCGGCGCACGTCATCAGCGTCGACGAGCTGGCCGACAAGGCCAACGTGCCCTGCGGGGATCTCATGGAGAACCTGCGCAGCCGCAACCAGCTGGGCGTCAACTACTGGGATGTCTCGGTACCCGCAGCGGCGGTCGGCCGGGGAGCCCACGCCATCGCCATCGTCGGCTGCTCCAACTCGTTCGGCTCCGACCGACCCGAGTGCGCCGTGACCAACGTGGACCAGAAGAACGGCACCGTCGCCGCGAAGTACCTGAACCTGCCGGAGCGAACCACCCGCGTCTTCAGCGTGGCGGCGGCGCTGCTCACCCCCCGGAGCGACACCGTCGCGCTCAAGTTCCGCGACGTGCTGGGCAACCCGACCTTCGGCAAGATGACCGAGCTCAAGGAGCAGCGAGACGATGGCACCGACTTCGAGCCGAATGAGATCGAGGCGCTGAAGTTCACGACCCTGGGGGGCGCGAGCGTCACGCAAACGATGATCGCCACCCAGGCCTACACCGCGCCGCTGGTGCTCCCGCGGCTCTACTTCCAGCACGACAACCCGGTCACGATCGCGCTCGTGGGCGCGCAAAACCCTGTTCCGGGGCACCCCGGCCGCGCGCTGCACCTCATCGCGATTCCCTCGCGCGACCCCGAGCGCCCGCCGCCGGCGCCCGACGCGGGCACGCTCCCGACCTTCGACGCGAGCCCCGACGCGGCGCGCGACGCCAAGACCGACTGACTTGACCATCGGCTGGAGGTCGTGCGCTCCTGAGCGGCGTGACCCAGCCGGCGACCGCAGCTTGGATCTTGCTCAAGGCCGCAGCGCGCCTCTTCCGCAAGCGAGGGGGCCGGCTCCTGAGCGGTGCCATCGCGTTCTACGCGCTTCTTTCCATCGTTCCGATGCTGGTCATCGTCCTGCACGTGGTGGCCGGCTTCAGTGAAGGCGACGCAGCCCGGGCCTTCGTGCTCCACGAGCTGGGACGGTGGGTTGGTCCCGCCGGGGCGGCCACCGTCGGCGAGCTGCTCGACCGCACCCGGCACGAAGGGAGCGGGACCGTGGCCAGCGTGCTGAGCTCGTTCTTCGTGCTCTACGGCTCCACGCGCCTGTGGTCGCAGATGCAGCGGGCCCTCGACATCCTGTGGGGCGTGGAGAAGCCCGAGTCGAGCGGCTGGAAAGGCAGCGTGGTGGGCCAGCTCCGGAAACGCGGGCTGGCGTTCCTGCTGGTGGTCTTCACCGGCCTCGCGCTGTCGGCGCTGCTGGTGGGCCACACCCTGCTGGCACGCCTGCGCGTCGACGACGTGGCCGAGGGAGCGTCGCGGGTCCTGGAAGGCTTCGGTTCCCTCGCGGTCACGGCGGGGCTCTTCACGCTCATCTTCCGCTTTCTTCCGCACGCCGAGGTCACATTGAAGGAGGCGTTTCGCGGAGGCCTGGTCACCGCCATCTTGCTCACGCTCGGCTCGCTGCTGGTGAGCGCCTACGTGGCCCACAAGGCCGCCTCGTCGGCCTACGGCACCGCCACCTCGCTGGTGATGTTGCTCCTGTACGTGCACTACTCGGCGCACGTGTTCTTCTTCGGCGCGGCGCTCACCTGCGTGCAACAGAAGACGTCGTCGACGTTGGAAGAAGCCCCGGACCGCGCGATACTGGACCGGTGAAGCACTACCTCCTGGTGGGTAACCCCACCGCACAGAGCGGCAAGAACGTGGAGCGCATCAACCACGCGCTCGGCCTCTTCGCGCAGGCCGGCACGACTGCCACGCTCTTCTCCACGCTTCCCGCGGGAAAGACCATCCCCGCGCTCGCGGCGCATCTGGCGGGCGCTCCGCAAGCGTACACCGCGGTGGTGGCCATGGGCGGCGACGGCACCTTCCGCGAAGTGGGCGCCGCGCTCCTGGAGATCCCGGAGAACGTGCGTCCGCCGCTCGGCATGTTGCCCACCGGAACCGCCAACGATCAGGGCAAGAGCTTCGGTCTCTCGGCCACCGAGGAGGCCCTGCCGCACAACGTATCCATCGTCATCGCGGGCTTCGAAACGCGCCTCGACGCCGGCATCGTGGAGCCCATCGACGAGAGCGGCCGCGTCCTCCGCAAGGACGCCTTCTTCGACTCGCTGAGCTGGGGTCTCACCGCGCGCGTGCTCCACGTGCGCAACAAGGACCGAGAAGCGGTGCAGAAGATGGGGCCGCTCCAGGAAGTGTATCGCGATCACCTGGTGTACGCCGGCGCGTTCGTACGCACCTTCCTCGAGTCGTACGTCGACACCGATAAATTCGCCGCCGACGTGGAGGTCGACGGCGAGCGCGCGACCCTCACCGGCCTCACCGATCTCGTGCTCAAGGCCACCCGCGTCTTCGCCGGCTCCTGGGTGCTCGATCGCGGCGGCGCCCACGACGATGGTCGCTTCGAGCTGGTTCCCTTCGTGGGCAAGCGCGATTGGGCCTCCAAGGCGCTGGTGGCGCTCGACGGCAATCCGGTCACCGAGGACGATCTCAACGAGGTCGGCATCGAGCACTCGAGGAACGTGAGCGGCGCGAGCTTCGATCTCACCTTCACGCCCGAGGGCAACATCCCGGTCTACGCCCAGATGGACGGCGAGGAGTACGAGCTCGCGCCGCGCTTTCGCGTTCAGGTCATCCCGCGCGCCATCCGCCTCGTCGTCCCGGGCCGCTAAGGTCGAGTCTTCACGCGCAGGGCGCGCCAGCATTTCGAAGAAACCACTTCGTCGCAGCCCTCGCTTCGCTTCGGGGTGACCGCGAACTGACACGGCGTGGGTTCGCCGGCCGATCTCTTGGGCGCGAGCGACGGACCCCGACAGTGCGCAACGGTTGCTGGGCCCGCAAGGAGTGCGCGTGTGGGTCGACCTCCGTACGCCGAATCACAGGTGGTCCGCGGCGTGCATCGCACGATGCCGATGATCGCGTTTCTCAAGGAGAACCCGCTGCTGCTCTTGTTCTCCGTGGCGGCCATCGGCTACCTCGTCGGCAAGATTCGCATCGGCGGTGTGAGCCTCGGCGTGGCAGCGGTGCTCTTCGCCGGGCTTGCGGTGGGCGCCCTCGACGTGGACCTCAAGTTGCCGGAGCTGGTCTACCTCTTCGGCCTCGTCCTCTTCGTCTACACCATCGGTCAGAGCAGCGGCCCCGGGTTCTTCGCGTCGTTCCGCAAGCGCACGCTCCGCGACAACGCCTGCGTGCTCGGGGTGCTCGTGCTGGGCGCCGCGCTCTCGGTGGCGCTCGCCCGGGCCTTGGGATTGAGCTCCACCTTCGCCGCCGGCCTCTTCGCCGGTGCCACCACCAATACGCCCGCCCTCGCCAGCGTCCTCGACGCGCTCAAGGCTTCGGCACCGGAGGCCGCGCGCGAGCGGCTCCTCGCAGAGCCGGTGGTCGCCTACTCGGTCACGTACCCCATGGGCGTGGTGGGGAGCCTGGTGGGCATCTGGGTCATTCGCAAGCTGCGCCCCCGGCCAGCGGACGAGGCGCCGTCGTCGAGCATGCTCCCCGGTCTCGGAGAACGCGCGCTCGAGAGCGTCACCGTGCGCATGAACAAGGGGATGACCCGCGACCAGGCGCTCGAGCTCTGTCGCACGCACGGCCACGCGGTGGTCCTCGGTCGACGCAAGCGGGGTGACGAGATCGCGCTCCTCACCGACAACTCGCTGCTGGAGCCGGGCGATTGCGTCACCCTCATCGGCGCGCCGCGCCACCTCGAGCCGGCCATCGCGCTCCTCGGCGAGAAGGATCCGGAGCGCCTCGACCTCGATCGTCACGTCCTCGACTTCCGACGCATCTTCGTCTCCCGCGCGAGCGTCACCGAGAAACCCCTCTCGGTGCTGCGAATCCCCGAGCGCTTCGGTGCGCTGGTGACGCGCATTCGCCGGGGCGACGTCGAGCTCTTGCCGAGCGGCCAGACCGAGCTGATGCTCGGCGATCGCGTGCGGGTGGTGGCCCCGCGAGCACGCATGCCCGAGATCGCACAGCTCTTCGGCGACTCCTACAAGGCCCTGAGCGAGATCGACGTCATCACCTTCAGCGTCGGCATCGCCCTCGGGCTCTTGCTGGGCAGCGTGCCCTTTCCGCTCCCGGGCGGCGCGCACGTTCGCCTGGGATTCGCCGGCGGCCCGCTCATCGTGGGCTTGATCCTCGGTCGCCTGGGTCGCACCGGAAACCTGGTGTGGACCCTCTCGTACAGCGCCAACCTCACGCTGCGGCAGCTGGGCCTGGTGCTCTTTCTGGCCGGCGTGGGCACGCGCTCCGGCTACGCCTTCGTGCAAACCCTCCGGCAGGGCGGTGGCGTATCCATGTTCCTCGCGGGCGTGCTGGTCACGACGGTGGTGGTGGCCACCATGGTGTGGGTGGGTCGCCGATGGCTGCGCATTCCCGAGGGCATTCTTCTCGGCATGCTCGCAGGCATGCAAACCCAACCGGCGGCGCTCGCCCTCGCTACCGAGACCACCGACTCGGAGCTCCCGAACGTCGGCTACGCCACGGTTTATCCTTTCGCCACCATCGCCAAGATCGTCATCGCGCAGCTGGTGCTGCTGCTGTTTTCCCCACACTAGAGACTAGAATCCTCACGGAGAAATGATGGTTACCCAACGCGACCTCGACGTGCGCACCCTCGGCCCTCGCAACGTACGCTCGCCGCTCGGCCTCTCCACCGTGGCCGGCGATGAAGTGGCCGACTACGTCCCCGATGCGGCCCGCGTGATCCTCGACGTCGAGGTCATGAGCGGCGACGTTCCGGTAGCGCCGCTCCTGGTGGAGAAGGCCGGACCCCGCGAGCACCTGTTCTTCGACCCCGCCAACGTGACCGCCGGCATCGTCACCTGCGGGGGGCTCTGCCCCGGCATCAACAACGTGCTCCGCTCGCTGGTCCTCGAGCTGCACCACAAGTACAAGGTGCACGAGGTGGTGGGCTATCGCTACGGCTTCGAAGGCCTCGACCCGGCGCACGCGGTACCGCCGGTGGCGCTGGGGCCCGACGAGGTGCGGCACATCCATCGCCAAGGAGGGAGCTTCCTGGGGCTCTCCCGCGGGCGACGCTCGGCCGAGACGATGGTCGACACGCTGGTGCGCGACGACGTGAACGTCCTCTTCGCCATCGGCGGTGACGGCACCATGCGCGGCGCGCACGCCATCGAGACCGAGATACGGCGACGAAACCTGCCCATCGCCGTCATCGGCGTCCCCAAGACCATCGACAACGACGTGGCCTTCGTGGACAAGACCTTCGGCTTCGACACCGCGGTGGAGCTGGCGCGGCTCGCAGTGGACGCCGCGCACACCGAGGCCCTCGGCGCCCGCAACGGCATCGGCGTGGTGAAGCTCATGGGGCGCGACTCCGGCTTCATCGCCGCCGCCGCGACGCTGGCGAGCCACGACGTGAACTACTGTCTCTTGCCCGAGGTGCACTATCAGCTCGAGGGTCCGCACGGGCTCCTGGCGCAGCTCGAACGGCGTCTGGCGTCGCGCGGCCACGCCCTCATCGTGGTGGCCGAGGGCTGCGGCCAGAACCTCGACTTGAAGACGCCCGAGGCGGTGGAGCACGACGCCTCCGGCAACCTCCGCTACTCCAGCCACGAGGTGGACATCGGCCCACGGCTTCGCGACATCTTCACCAAGCACTTCAAGGAGAAGTCCGTCGAGGCCACTGTAAAATACATCGATCCCAGCTACATGATCCGCAGCGTGCCCGCCAACGCGCAAGACAGCATCTTCTGCGACGCGCTGGCCCGCAACGCGGTGCACGCCGGCATGGCCGGCAAGACCGGCATCATCGTCGGTCGCACCCACCGCATCTTCACCCACGTGCCGCTCGAGCTCGTCACCCGCGAGCGCAAGTGCATCGACCCCGACGGCGATCTGTGGCTCGCCGTCACCGAGACCACCGGTCAGCCGCCTCTCCGGGCGCCCGGCGTGGAGCGAAAGAGCGAGCCGCACCTGCCGTCTTCGTAGGATGCCGTCGTTCGACGGCATTGACGGCACGTGCCCAACGACGACGACTTTTCTCATGCGGGCTTGCGTCTGGTGAATCCCTGGCAGGATCGGTAGCCGTGCGCCTACCAGCGACCCGGTAGCGCGACGCCCATGGCCGTCGGTAAGCCTCGGTCGGCACTCGCGAAGGGTGCTCGCACCGGCGGAAGCACCATGGGTGTAGCCGCGAAGACCGAACGGACCGTGCGCCACCCCGCAGCGGCG
>Ga0075163_10008832_pt1 | contig 13239 bp, 13 predicted proteins | sample JI1023141ADNA_FD_71478 | JGI IMG/M metagenome (GOLD analysis project Ga0075163, IMG submission 71478) | Wastewater effluent complex algal communities from Wisconsin, to seasonally profile nutrient transformation and Carbon sequestration -... | ecosystem: Engineered > WWTP > Effluent > Algae...
GCTCAAGTTGGGATGGAACCTTTGGATAAGCAAGTTTATCAAATTTTGAATCAAGGCAGATTTGGATTTACTGCTGGCACAGGTAATCCAGAGAAGGCTAAAGCGCCTATATGGGATCAAAATTCTAAAGAGGCTGATGTTGTATACGGTATTTTAGATAAATTTGAAATTCCTTACACAACGAGGATTACATTCAAATTAAAATATGGTGCTAATGGTGATGCAACTATTATTGCGGAAGGAGCAGGAAGTGCGGCAACAGCTCTTTCATCAGCTTTGACACCAACAGCCAAATTACTTTTCAATCCTAAAACCATTCCTCCATTTGGAGCTGATGGTATTGTTGATCTTTGGTTTACTGGTAAATGATTCAATCTAAGATTGATGATTTCTGTCAAGAGATTCAAAAGTCTCTCCCTCTTAAGATAGCTTATAAGAACGAGTCAACCTTCATGAAGATCTTGAAGGTTCTTAGTTTCTTTAATCCCAAGTTCTCAACCAATACAATTACTACAGTTGGCTCTACCATTTACTTTCCTAACCGAGAGTATATTAAACCAGAGTCTACTGTAACAATTACCCACGAAGCCCGACATATCTATGATCGAGGCTTTTTGTTTTATCTTAAGTACTTCTTTCCTCAGTGGTTGTTTGTTTTATTTATTCCTTTACTGATTCTTTCTTGGTGGTTCTTAATTCCTTTGCTCGCTTGTTTGGCGCCGATTCCAGCTTATTGGAGAGGGCAATTAGAGCTCGAAGGATTCAAGGCAGAGCATTATGGAGTTAATGAGTTTTTAAAGACTCAAGGTATTAAGTTAGAGAACCGTAAGGCGATTCTCCTGAAAAACTCTGAACTTTACAGTTCGTACATTTCGAGTGCTTCTTACTATTTTGCTTGGCATTGGGGAATCAAAGAATCTTTGCAGAAATTTGCGGTCGAGGTAGTGGAAGAAAAGGTGTCGAAAGACGGATTCTATCAAATTATTTCATCAGCATGGGCAAAGATCTCTTAATCGGTTGATAGCTCGATATACAGATCACCGATGCGAAAGAATTTCTCTGTAGCCATTGTTGGCGCCGGGCTTGCCGGATGCTTTTCTCTTCTTAAACTCCTTGAGAATCAATATCAAGATGTTGCCTTATTTGATCTTGGTCGTCCTTTTGCCAAACGGCGTCGTCAACTGGAAGGGGCTCTTGGTTGTCTTCCATGTTCGGATGGTAAGTTTTATCTAACCGATATTGATCAATTTGATTTCATTGATGGTCGAAACTTTAGGAAAACCAAAAATTGGGTTCTTAAACAATTGGAATCAGTGGGAGTCACCAAGACTATTACTGATACTTTACCCTCTAGTTCTATTCAAAAAAAATTAACTGAAGCGGGATGGGATTTCAAAACCAACGATTATGTCCAATGGAAGCCAGAACAAATTCATAATTTCTCTCGTTATGTTTATCGGACCATTGAGCCCCATAATCCCAATTTGTTTTTCGATACCGAAATTCGTTCTGTTTCCAAGAATGGAACAGGGTTTATCTTAAAGACCCCCGATGATGAGTTCACTTGTGAAAAACTCATTGTGGCAGCTGGACGAACAGGATGGCGCTGGGTTCAGGATATTTTCAAAGATTTGGGGTTGCCATATGATGATTCCGTGGCTAAAATTGGTGTCAGATTCGAGGTCCCTACCAATATAGTCAAAGAGTTCAACCGCTCCAATCTATCTATGACCAAACCAGGTATTGAAGTTCTTCCTTGGAATTGGAACGGAACTATCATGCCAGAAGATCATGCTGACATGGTTATCTCTTGTTTTCGAAGTAATGAGTCTAGATGGAATTCGGAGAAACTTAGCTTCTCATACATTAATCATATCCCTACAGAGTCTGGAGTCGATCTTTCTGAAAGAATTGCCAAGCTTTCTTATTTATTATTTAATGACCGAGTATCAAAAGAGCGTAACAAAATCTATTTAACTGGCAGATCTCAGTTAAATTCTATTCCCGAGTATTCTTGGTTGGGGAATGCAATTGATGAAATGAGTAGGATAATCCCTGATTTTATTGAAAAAGGGGCGTATCACATTCCGAATATTTTGTGTCATCCACCAAGAGTGGATTTAAGTCAAACGTTGCAAACAGTAGATCCTAATCTTATTTTGGCAGGTGAAAGTGCTAATTTGGGAGGGTTGTTAGGATCTTGTTTATCTGGAACACTAGCCGCAGAAGGATTACTTTGAGTGAGGGAGATGGAATTGCTAGCCAAGAGGTACGAAACTTTGGATTCTACCTATCTAAGCAAGAGAATGAGTTTTTTATTGAGAGCAATCATATTCAATATGATCTCTTTAGAATTAGATACAAGCCCTTTCGGACCAAGTCAGATGAGTGGCATATAACTTATCAGGATGAGTTGATTGCTACCATTCATCGAGATAAGCTTCATCTTCGAGAAGCCAACCTTCTGTTTAAGCCCGAAGGTCTTCAAGCTGTTTTAGCCTTACTTAAGGAAGAGGTAAAGAAAGCGGCAGAAGCGGGTACATCGGTTAAACTTGGAATAACCAAAATCAAATCGGTGCTGAAATGATTGAGTTCTGTGGAGTTCGTTGGTTGAACAAATTGCCCTATTTGGTCCTTGGTAAGGGAGTAAATAAAACAGAAATTCCGATTGATGCGGCGTTGGCGCATAGAATCCCCAGATACTTAGAAAAGTTGGGGGTCATTCCGGAACCAAAGGAATCCTCCATGGAGGATTGATGCTGAATTCGGAAGCTTATTGCGTTTATGTAATCGATGTAGAAACCAGTGGTCGGAATGTAGAGTTACATGATATCCTAGAGTTATCGGCAATTCGAAGTCGAAGCCAAATGGATGGAAGCTTTGAGCGAGAGCAAAAGACCTGGTATTTAAAATCTGTTTCGGGGCACATTGAGGACGAGGCACTTCGGATCAATGGACATAAGCGCGAAGATATTCTTTGGCAAACCGAATTTGGAAGAAACAGATACCGAGAACCTGCTGAGGTAGTGGTGGAAATCGAGCAATGGATCTTAGAGGACGATTGCAGTGCGTTAGATCGGATTTTTGCTGGACAAAACCCGAAGTTCGACTTAGATTTCTGCCAGGCTCTCTGGAAGCGCAACGATGCCGCTGGCTCCTTCCCGTTCGCGGTCGGCAACGACCGTCGGTTGCTCGATACCCAACAAGTTACCTTGTTTTTTGATATTTGTACCGGCAAGCGCCGTTTAGCTTATAATCTCGGTGGTTTAGTCAAGTCCTTCGAAATCAAAAAAGGTAAAGCTCACCAAGCTGAGGAAGATACTAGAATGACTGCGGATTTGTTGGAGAAACAGATTCTAGGGGTTCAAGAGGTAGTTCGAGAGAAGTTTGGAGATTGTTACAAGGGAGGTTGATATGGGTTTTCTAGGTGATTTGTTTGATGATGTTTTAGATATTCCAGTAAAGGTTATCAAGGCTCCTGGCAAGGTAATTTCAGCTGTAGATCAAGAGCTTTGTATTCATGATTGGAGTGGGTGGCGAGAAACCGACAAAGGTAATCTCAAGCGCACTTGTCGTGACTGTGGAGCTAAAGAAAAACGATGATGAAGCCACGCAAACCAATTGAGCCCACTAAGAAAGAGGTTTTTGGAGAAGTTGTTGTGCTTGAAAAGTTGAAGGCGCAATCACAAGCTAGAGTAAACTATCTTCCAGGAGGAAGTTGGGGCGAAGATTGTGGAGCGTGTTTAAATTGTGAGTACTGCTCAGATCGTGAAGATCGTGATGGAGAAGATAATATCGAGAATCACTATCCGGTTCGCCTTACCTTAAGAGAAATACTTAAGGCTGTTCCTGAAGGGGTTAATCCTGAAGATGTTTTTGTAGTAGTCTCAGCATCCGATGATTACATTGTATCTAAATTGGTCCAAAAAAAGAAAGTTTTAGCTTACGAAAAAGAAGATCTGCGATTTCAAAAAGAATACAGTAAGTATCAGCAAGATTTAAAGTATTATGAGCACCAAATGAAGTACTATCAAGAGTGGCTTCAAAAAGAGTTAGACCTTTCCAAGAAGGATTGATGATTGAAACTTTGGATATTCGCTGGACCATTTCCGGGTAGTCGAGTTCATCTATCCTCGATAGTACCGGAACTAACCTCGCGAGGACATCAAGTAAAACTATATGGAGCCGAAAGTTTCTTACCAGACTTTCGGGTTATTCATTTTGGATCTCAGGGATTAGTTAGCTCCAAGGCTTCTCCCATTGATTTGTTTCGTTTTAAGAACCCTTGGAAAGCGGGTCCTCAAGGAGCTTTGCTCGATGATATGTTCTCCGACCCTCCAGAGCTTATTCTTAGTTATTTTGAGCCCTTAGCTAGTTGGTGCGGTCAAGAGCTTGGTATCCCGGTTTGGGAAGTCAGTAATGCGGCTTTAAGTCGATTAACCAACACCAAACATACCTGGCTCTCAGTTAGATTGAACTGTTTTTACTTTGGGCAAATGTATAGCCCGGTGGACCCTGCTAAGGCAATCCCGGTTGCTCGAATTCTTACTTATTCTCCTTTCTATCGGTTCATTGAAAGTCCCCTTCCGGCTCGAACTCTTTATCCAGAGGTAAACCTAGAGTGGGTTCGCCCTTATGGATTTGGAGGAAAGCAAGTAGAAGGCGAGACCATGGTTGCCAATAATCTTGGAAGAAAACTAGATATCTTTGCCAAGCAAGAGCAGATACCTATGGTGGACTTTCCAACCAAAGAGTATTTTATAGGAAAGACTCTAGCAACTACAGGAGAAAACGCCTATCTTGAGGACGCTTTTTCTCTGGGAATAGATAAGATTTCCTTTCTTCCTCACGTAGATGATCCTGAGACTTGTTTAAATGCTGGAGTTGGAGAGAGCTTAAAGCTTGGGGTTAACTTTGGTTGCATTGAGAAGTTAGGAAGTTATTCTTCTTTGGCTTGGAGGAAGAGGAAGTTTCAGGATCATGCTTGGGAAGCAGAAGATCCTTTGTATTTACATGAAGTGATTGAGAAAGGTTAATATGGAGCAGGGCTTAACTTACGACGATGTATTACTTATTCCAGGATTTTCGAGTATTGCTTCTCGAAGCGAGGTCGATCTTAGTGTAGATCTTGGCAAAGGAATCAAGTTTAAGCTTCCTATTATTTCTGCCAACATGAAGCATGTAACTGGAGTAGAGATGGCTTCGGCAATGGCGGCGGCTGGAGGTTTAGGACTACTTCATCGTTTCAATACTATCGATGAACAAGTAGCCGATTTTAAGAAGATAGTAGGATTATCAGGAGCTTCAGTTGGGATTAAGCCCGAAGACAAAGATCGGGTTAAGGCTTTAATTGAAGCTGGTTGTTCGATTATTTGTATTGATATTGCCCATGGACATAGTCAGGGTTGTTTGGATATGGCGAAATGGATCTCTTGGGAATATCCTGATGTTCTGTTGATTGCCGGCAATGTAGCTACTGCTAGTGGAGCTTACGCTTTAGCTGAGGCTGGGGTAGATGTTGTTAAGGTTGGAATCGGGGGCGGCAGTATTTGTAGCACTCGAATTGAAACTGGCAACGGAGTTCCCATGGTTACTTCTTTGAAATGGGTCTTTGGGGAGGCTTGCGATAACTTTGGGTATGCAGCTAATCGTAAGTTCAAGATTATCGCTGACGGAGGTATCCGTGAAGGCGGAGATGTAGTTAAAGCTCTTTGCTTATCGGATGCGGTAATGGTAGGCAATCTCTTGGCTCGTACCGAAGAATCTCCCGGAGATCGAATTGAGAAAGATGGGGTTCTTTACAAGAGCTACCACGGAAGTTCTACTCATAAAAATAGTCGAGTAGAGGGTGTTAAAACTCTGTTACCAGTTGAGGGAAAGGCTTCCGATGTTCTCCAGTGGTTAAGCGAAGGACTTCAATCAGGATGTAGTTATCAGGGAGCCAAGAATCTAGAAGAGTTGAAGATCAGGGGTAAGTTTATTCGAATTACCCCTCAAGGATTATTGGAGTCACGTCCCCACTCGTTAAGCTGAGGTCTTTATGTTAAAAAAAGGAGTAATCAAAATTAAGGGTGGGTACCGTCGTGACAACCGGGTGACGATGGGAGATTCGTTTGATATTGAATCCGATCCTGTTTTCGAGTACTTCAAAGATGCTAAATGTAAAACCTTGCATCGTGAAGGTGATTTACCGGCTAGGGTCTGGAAGGGAACTGAGCCGTGCGAAACCTATTACATTGAGGGAAGTATGCAGCGAGCTAATGGTAAGCCCGCTTATATTAGACTTGATGGGTATTGCGAATGGTATTATGAAGATGGAATTTTCAACAGGAGTAATGTTAATCAAAGCAATCTCCAGTACGCCAAAACTTTCGGTAAATCCATTGAGCCCAAGTTACCTAAGGGGGTAACTAAAGTTGAAGGCGGTTATCTTCGAGATAATAAGCTAGCGATGGGTACGATGGGTAATAAGTGGCACTATGGCACTCCATCTCTTGAGTATTTCAAAGATGCTAAATGCCTGATTAATCATCGCGAAGGTGATTTACCAGCAATAATTTGGGAAAAAGATCCCAACGATGATAAAGATTTTTCCGTTGAAGAATATCGAATAAACGGTATTCTTCATCGAAAAGATAAACCAGCTGTCATTTATAGTGATGGTAAGCAAGAGTATTGGGAAAATGGTAACTGGTTGAAAGACTTTAAGCTACCACCAAAGCAATCGAAGTTACCCTTGGGAGTAACCAAGATTCCCGGAGGTTATGAGCGAGATAACCGAGTTGTTTACGGTGATAAATTCAATTCCGACGCTATTCCTTTAATCCAAAGATTCAAAGATATCAAGTGTTTGGTCCATCATTCTTTGACTAAACCCAGTATTATTTGGGCGAACGGCAAAGAGTTTTGGCATAAAAATGGTCGCCTTCACCGTATTGGTGGTCCTTCCAATCCAAAAGAAAACGAATTCTTTATTCACGGAGTTTGGTATTCAAAAGAAGACTACGATGCCATTATTGCTAGCGGAGAAATACCAAAAGAGAATTTGACCAAGGGAGTAACCTTCTTAAAAAAAGAAGGGGTATGGAGAGTAGATGGTAAAAAACTACAAGGGAAAAATTATGCTCCGGGAGTAACTAAGCGTTTTGAGTACTTTAAGGATGAAAAATTAACTATTCGCCACCGAAATAATGGACCAGCTATAATTTGGGAAGCTGGAAATGGTTATGCTAGGACTGAGTTATGGTATCAAAATGGTCTTTTACATAATGATTCGGCTCCAGCTGTTGTTTCTATAGCTAGTTCTAGCTCAGATGAATACTGGGTTAAAGGCGTGTTTCAACACTTAGATGGACAAAAAATGGAAGAGGAAGAGGAAGAGGAAGAGGAAGAGGAAGAGGAAGAGGAAGAGGAAGAGGAAGAGGAAGAGGAAGAGGAAGAGGAAGAGGATTCTTTGCCTCTTGGTGTCACTGTCGAAAGTGGCGATGAGACCATTTATCGTCGCGATAACAAAATCGCGGGTCTCAAGAAGAGCTCTAAGATTCCAGATATCGAGTATTTTTTCGATCGAGATTGCACCATTCTTCATAATTCTGGGGCGCCTGCTCGAATTTGGAGCGATGGCTCATCTTGCTATTATCAACACGGAAAGAAACATCGAGATAATTATCCAGCAGAATACAAGAAAAATAAAGATGGAACTACCACTTACACTTATTGGATTCAAGGAAAAAAGCACTGGGCTTATGGTCCTGCTCAATTTACCAATGATGCTAATGGTGATGTTAATGATAAATATCCTCTCTCGTGTTATTTGAACAACAAAAAAGTTCCGGTATCTTCTTATAAAGAAAATTATGGGGAGATAACTCAAGTTGGTGATAACTTATGGACTAGCACAGTTTATAGATTTGGAACAAGTTGTACCACCTTTTACAGAAAGCTAGATGATGGTAAATTTGTTGCTCATCGAGATGATGATAAACCTTCGTATATTTATGGTGATGGAGAAAAACAATGGTGTCAAGATCATGAATTTCATCGAGAAACTGGTCCAGCTGTTATCACCTCTAGTGGCGCCAAAGAATATTGGTTGGAGGGTGAAGAACTTTCTCATGAGGAGTGGCAACAGAGACTAGCCGAAAAATACTATTGCGTTGATCCTTGGAAGATCCCAGATTTTAAGGTTGGACAAGTTATCAAGGTTAAAGATCGGTGGATTAAAAAACCCTTTGATACTTGTATTTCTATTTTTTTGGATGAAGCTTGCACCATTTTAGATAACAATGAATTTCCAGCTGAAGTTTGGGGTTTTGGTAATGGCAAGGCTTATTACCGAAATGGCAAGCTTCACAACGAAAATGGTCCCGCTAAGATAGCTTGGGATACCCAATATTATTTCTTAAACGGCAAGAGGATTAGTAAGAAAAACTTTTTAGCTAGAGAGAGACAGTATGTATTAATAAATTATCTCGGCACATCTATTGAGTCAACTATTTATTACAAAGATGCCGGGAAAACCATTAAGCATCGACTTGATGGTCCGGCTGTTGAATGTAAAGATGGTCACAAAGAGTACTGGGTTGAAGGAAAACGTCATCGCCTCGATGGTCCAGCCATCGAGTATGTAACCGGGCGAAAAGATTATTTTGCTGACGGAAAACGTCATCGCCTCGATGGTCCTGCCGTTGAATATGCTGATGGTATCCAAGAATATTGGATTAACGGAGAGCGACATCGTTTAGATGGTCCAGCTATCATATGGAAAAATGGATCTAAGTTCTATTATGTTAACAATCAGCTTCATCGAACTGATGGACCAGCCGCCGATTATGTAAATCAGAACCCTCAGTACTATTTAGAAGGTGTTGAGTACAGTAAAGAAAGTTGGGAACTCAAGGTTAAAGAACTATTACCTGCCAAGCCCGTTTCCAAGCCATCGCTTATGTCCAGAGTTGGAGTTTCTCAAATTCATAAGACATTAGATAAGGCTTTGGGTGGAGATTATCATGTTTCCAGAAACCTAGTTTCTTATGTTCTTGGTTTAGCTGGTAAGGATATTCATCCTGGTATTGCTAAGGAAATGAGAGTTCAGGGAGCTGTCAATATTGGAACCGATTTCTTAGATCAGTTGGGTTCCGGGTTAACTCAAAAAATGTCTGAATTGCCAGAGTTACCAATTTCCGTTGAAAACCCCGAAGAAGTTAAGATTGAAGTGCCCGTTTACCTGGAGAGAACACTATGAAAGAAAGTTATCATCGATTAGAGAATACCAACAACGGCTCCAACAAGTTTTGGGAAGTACGCCATATTCCAGATAATGGTCAGTATCAGATTGCCTATGGTAAAATTGGAACCAAAGGACAAACTAAAACCATGGCAACACATCGTTGCAAATCTGGTTGTTCTGATTGCTCTGCTGATTCCGTTGAAGAATTCCAGGCTACCATCAAAAAGAAGCTTAAGGAAGGATATGTCAAGGTTTCAACCAAGACTGTTAAACCCCCTAAGCCTGATAAGAACGCTCTTCCAGAAGGAGTGACTCTAGAGCCCAATGGTCTCTATAAAAAGATGGATGCCGATGATGAGTGTACTTATTGGTACAAAGATGTTAAGTGTAAGATTTTGCACCGTCTTGATGGTCCAGCTGTTGAATATGATAATGGTGACTACGCTTATTATGTAGACGGTAAGCTTCATCGGGTAGATGGTCCGGCTCGTTATGTTGCCGAGGATAAAGAAGAGACTTGGTTTTTTGAAGGTAAGGAGCACCGAGATGGTGGACCAGCTTATTCAAGTCAATATCTTAAGAAGTGGATGCAGCACGGTAAAAATCATCGTCTTGATGGTCCAGCCGTAATTGATCAAGATTATGGTGACACTGATTATTACGTTAATGGAAAACAGTTAACTGCAAGCAAGTTCTTTAAAAAACACGGAACAATTATTACCACAACTTCTGCGGAATCCCTTTTAGATTTAACGATTCAATTAGAAAACAGTGATTATAGCTTTTACGAGCTCAAGTTTGTTGATCATCAGGGTAAGTTGGCGGTCTTGGATACAAAACCAGATGCTTCCAAAAATCCAGAACTAGTATATTTAATGGGTCATCAAATGGTTACTGAAGATGGTTTAAAACTAGGTTTGTGTCCTATTCTTGAGCGGTTCCAAGGAAAAAGAACGGTTAAGGTTGCTGATATCCAGGATGTTTCTATGGATACTCCTAAACAAGAAGCTGAACCAGCGAAAGAAGTTCCCGCCAGAAAAGTTACTATGGGAACGGTTGCTGCCGAAGTCTTAGCTAAGCAGTTCGAGAATCTTGCTCAAAAGAGAATGGGTGGATCTGGTAAGATTGGTGCTCAATTCACTAGTCTCATTCTAGGTCATGCTCTTCCCAAGGTTCACCCGGGAGCTGATCAGGTTGGTAAGCGCCTTCGGACTGGTGCTCTTGCTTCGCTTGGAACTGATGCTATGGACTCTTTCATGGCTTCGGCAAAGGCGGAATTCTCAGAGTCTTCTAAGGTTCGTCTTGATGTACCCGAGAAGATTGAGGAAAAGGTAGAGCTAACAATTCCTGCTATTGCTGAGAAAGGCTAAGCGCAATGCCGGAACGAGCCGAAGTCTATTTACAAGCCGAGTTTCTTGGTGAAAATTGCATCGCCAGGGTACTGAAAGAGATATCTTTTTTAGGTACAGGACGATATTTTGATAAAAAGCCTAAGGGCTTCGAAATGTTGCCTGCCTCTGTTAAGGTAGATAGCGTTCAATCTCGGGGTAAATTAATCTATTGGATTTTCCAAGAAGGTTATGCAATGCTTTCTACTTTAGGAATGACAGGTCAATGGTCGGATAAACCTACTGAGCACGCTTGTGCCAAGTTTGTTTTTGAAAACTCACGTAATATCGAGAGCGTTATTTACATGAATGACATTCGTCATTTTGGAACTCTTTCTGTTATTCCTATAGGAAATCTTAAGGCGAAACTTGATACATTGGGTTGGGATCCTCTTTTAGATTTTATTCCCAACTGTAACCTGTTCAGATCGGAAGCAGGGCGAGGTTATCTTCCTCCAGGTAATCATATCTTAGGAGATCTTCTTCTTGATCAGAGATTCTTTGCTGGAGTAGGAAATTACATTAGAGCCGAGGCACTTTATCGAGCCAAATTGTCTCCTTGGACCATGACTGAAAAGCTTTCTGAAGCCCAATGGCTGTCTCTTTACGAGGCTATTGTTAATGTAGTTGTGGAATCCCTGGCTCTTCAAGGCGCTTCTTTCAAGACCTATAAGAACTCCAATGGGGAGAAGGGTGGGTTCGCTGAGTTTTTCAAAGTCTATGGAAGGAAGGCTGATCCTCTTGGGAACCCTGTGAGACGAGAAACTATGCCTGGCGGTCGAACAATCTTCTGGAGCCCAGATATACAAGGGTGGTGAAGATCAAGTTTCAACAATTTCTAGCCGGAAAGAATCATTCTTGGGCAATCGTAGCTAAATCCTTAGCTCGATCCTTCTTGTCTCAGGGACATCAAGTAGACTTGGTATCTACTGATGGTCCTAAAGATCTTTTTAAGCAACTTCAAGAAGGAAAACTGCCTCAGTATGTTCCGGCAGATCTTGCCTCTTGTTTCGTAGAAAAACCTAAGGATAATTACGATCTTCAAATATCTTATACTCTCCCTCATAACTTTCACAAGTATCTTTCGGGAACCGGAAAGAAATTTGGAATTTGGTGCTACGAGTTCCCGAAGATTCCTCCGAACCTAGCTAAGTATCATACAGCGGTTGATCTTATTCTTCCTCCTTCTGAATTCGCCAAGCAAGGCTTCTTAAATGCTGGGGTTCCCGAATCTAAGCTTAAGGTAGTTCATCATGGTATCGACCCTTGGGTTCCTATTGATCCTTACCCATTGAAGAACAAGAAGAGCTTTCGTTTCTTTTTCAATCTAGGACAATCTCATCTTCGGAAAAACATCAAAGGAACCATTGAGGCTTATTATAAGGCTTTTACCAAAGATGATGATGTCTGTTTGGTAGCTAAGATTAGCAAGCCGCCTCAAGGCATCCAGGCGTATGAATCTCCTAATTATGTTTTGCCGGACAAGATTCTACAAGAGTTAAATAACCAATATTCAAATCATCCAGTTGTTGAGTTAATCACCGATTACGTTCCAGCTATCGAATCCTTGTATCAAGCTTGTCAAGTATCGTATTCCTTAACCCATGCTGAAGGATTTTATATGCCTGGGTTGGAGGCAATGGCGGCAGGTAAGATGGTTATATGTCCTCGGTATGGTGGACAACTTGATTATTGTAATGACGATAACTCGTTGTTAGTTGAGGGTAAGGTTGGTCGTTGTCCTAGGGCAGCTCAGTATTGGGAAGATAATGCTAAGAATACGTGGTTTGAGCCCGATTTAGATGATGCGGCGATAAAGCTTCGGTTGGCTCATTCTCAGTATCAAGAGTTACAGGGTAAGTTTCAACCAGGTGTTAAACGAGAGGTGGAGAGTCATCAATGGAATCAGATAGCGCTTCAGATACAGTCTATAGTACGGTAAATTATGCTGGAACCTCCTACGAATACACCGTTTATTACAAAGATGCCGAGAAAACTATTAAGCATCGCCTCGTTGGACCGGCTATCGAATACAAAGATGGTCACAAAGAATATTTCATTAACGGGAAGCGTCATCGCCTCGATGGTCCAGCTATTGAAACAGCTGACCGAAAAGAGTACTGGATCGAAGGAAAGCGTCATCGCCTCGATGGTCCCGCTATTGAAAGAGATAATGGTGATAAAGAATACTGGGTTAAAAGCTTAAGACATCGCATTGATGGTCCCGCCATTGAACAAGCTAATGGTTACAAAGAATATTGGATTGATGGCTGTCACAAAGACGCCGAGACTTTTACTGCCTTGACTCAAGTAAAAGACTTAGCCAATGAAATCCAATCTCTTAAAGAAGAATTAACCAAACTTAAGGCTCTCGAATCTGTTAAACCCCTTACTCTTGAACAAACTCTTTTAGATATCCTTGCTTCCGGATTCAAGGATAAGGACTCTGTTTCCGCCATGATCTTGGAATCGGGCGAAAATATTAAAGTTCTGTATGTCTGGGATTCTAAAGAATCCGAGCTTGTGGGCGGCGATGTCAATTGGCTCGATAGTCTTCCTATTCCATCTCATTACGCTTGTAAAAAGTTATCAATTGGATATGCTTCTGTTGAAGATCTTAAC
>Ga0075163_10008833_pt1 | contig 13238 bp, 17 predicted proteins | sample JI1023141ADNA_FD_71478 | JGI IMG/M metagenome (GOLD analysis project Ga0075163, IMG submission 71478) | Wastewater effluent complex algal communities from Wisconsin, to seasonally profile nutrient transformation and Carbon sequestration -... | ecosystem: Engineered > WWTP > Effluent > Algae...
CTCAATCTGCAGGGTTTGGAGGAAGTCCTCGAGATTGAGCGTGGGCGCAATCCTGGTCTTGAACTGCTCGAAGGCCTTGGAGCAGAGGGCGAGGGAAGCCTCGAGTGAGCCTTCTGCAAGGACCTCCTGGAGCTTCTGGACGTACTGGGCCCCAGACAAGGGCTCTGCCTCGTCGAGCTTGAGCCGTTCCTGGTCGAACTGGCGCTTGAAGAAGTCGGCAAGAGCGAGCGCCTGGAGCAGAGGCTAGGCGTGCAGTAAGAAGTTGCGCTCGCGGTCCTTGAGTCCGCCCTCAGGTTGTGCCTTGAGTGAGAAACCGCTCTGGTCCTCGGCTGGCAGGCTGGCGATGTTGGCAGCAGTTCGGCCAAGTGCGTTCACGAAGCCAAGTCGGAGGGCCTTCCAGTCCTTCCATGGCTTCACCACCAGCGCAGCCACCAGGTAGAACAGGAAGTTGTCGATTTGCACCTGCTCGTTCTGAGACTTCGTCCCCTTCACGTCCTCCTTCTTCTCCTCCTCCTCGTACTCCATCGCCGACTTCTCCTCCTCTAGTCCCTTCTTGCCGGAGCACTCAAGGTACTTGGCCAGCTTGCTCTCAATCTCGTAGCTGCCGTCCTCCTTGAGCGAGTTGCCCTTGTTCTGTAGCACGTAGATGGCCATAAGCATCAGGTGGGGCAGAAGCTTCAAATTGTCCTCAGGACCACCACCGTGCGTGTCGCGCGAGAAGCTTTCTCCGTATGTCAATTTACGGAACACGTCCTTCAGGTCCCACAGCAGCGTCTTGAAGGTGTCGCCGTCGAAGTTCACCACCTGCTGCTTCACGATCTTAAGGTACCGGTCCACAGTCTGACCGTACGCCTGTATGCCGATTTGGCCGCCTTTGAGTGGGAACAGGTTGTTGCATTTTGTGTGCTGGTTTCTGATCTGAGCCCCTTCCCACTCCTTCTTTGCTGGGCGCATGTTCGCGTCAGCTCTGCAGCTCTCGTTGTGACAAGACAAATGAATTGCGTTGAACTGAGTTACCGTGAGGAATCCGTTCTGCTTTCTGATGTTCTCAAAGTTGGCTCCAACTAGCTCTGAGAATATCGTCTTCTTAGTGTAGGTGTACACTCCGAGGATTTCGCTTGGCTTCTTCTAGTAGCCCTCATGGCACACAAGGCACTTGGGTCCCTTTTCTTCTTCCTCCTGTATTCCCTGCGCCATCTTTGCAAACTTGTTCGAAGCAGAGTTCTTCATTCGCTGAGCCATCAGGGCTTTCTTCTTAGCTGCAGCTGCTTTCTTCTTATCTTCCTCTTCCTTGTCAATCTTAGACTTTAGAGCTAGATGGACTTCCTAATCGTTCAACTGAGAAGGCGAAGAAAGGTTCCTCACGATCTCGGTGGCTATCAGGCAAATAGTTTTATCCTTAAACTTAGCTACTGCAATATTCTGAATGGGTTGGATAAGGTTGGCCTATGCGACAATCTTTTGGGACTCTGGGTGATTCATCAGCTGCGCCATCAGGAATTTAAAGGCGTAAGAGAGGGTCTTCACCTTCTTTTCCACTTCCTGCTCGCTGGTGAGATCGTGCTTGGAGATAACGTCGATAACTTTCTGCAAGAGTCCTTTCTGAACGACAGCATCCTTGAGGAAGGCACTGTTAACAGGAGTGGACTGGATGATGTCAATAATCCTCATGAGCCAGAACTCAGTCCTGAATCTGTCCTAGTTGCTGAAACCCTCTGAATTTTCTCTATCAACATTCTCCAAGACCAAATTCGCAGCAATCATGTCTGCAATGATCTGAATGGCCTGTTGGTTCTGCGGCTTGAGAAGGAAGGGCAGGATCTTGGCAGTGGCCTGAATGCGATGTGAGGTCTGGTCGAGCTTCTGGTAGGCCTAGATCATTTCCTCGCATGCCTCACTCATGATCTGCATAAACTTGTTGACCTACGTTTCTACTTTCTGGTGAGAATTCTGTGAATCCTCCTCGATGTCCATCTTTTCGTGCTTTTCTCCAGCCCTCACTTCCTTCTCCATCTCGGCAACTTCTCCGACGAGTGCCTCCATAGTCTGGAGGACGTAGTCGAAGTGCGGACCGCCTGAACCCTTCTTATCGAGATCAAGAGCTGAGAACAGGTGGAAGGTAAGCTTGGCAATGGCCTGTGGATCCTTTCTCAGTATAGTCTGCCTGATCGACTTGATGCGCGTAATGAGTTGGAGCAACTTGAAGAGCTGCTCTGCGAAGTAGCGCTATGCTTTGAGGTTCCTGATGTCCTCGAGCTGGCTCATGAGGACTTCTACGCCAGTGACAGTCTCCATCGAGCCCTGTTTGGTCAGCACCTTAGTCAGTACCTCAGCCACCTGCAGCTTCTTGATCACAGTGGTCTCGCTCTAAGATTAGTCGGTCAGGGTCTCCACTCTATCCTCAGTGGCCTCGCCGTCGATGCCTGCCAATCTGTAGGTGACCTGCATTGGCGGCAGCGACTCGGGCGCCTAGTCTTCGATGTTGGGAATCTCATAGCAGTCAGGATCTCTCTGTCTGCAAACCTGGGGCCACCAAACCTGCTCGTAGACCAATTTAACTGGCAGTTGCATGTCCACCAGGTTCTTTCCAACTAAAAGCTCTATCAGCTCTGGCTCCTGCAAGTCTACCTCCTTGCAGATCTTTACTCGCACTTCACCCATAGTCTTTCCCACCTGTGTGCTTGGATAAGGGTTCTTCTCCATCCTGCCTCGGATGTACATTTCTTAGGATTGGGCCTTGTTAAGGTTCAGAAGGTAGACTGGGTCTGGTTTGACGGGCACAAGGATCTTCGTTATTTCTTCGCAAAGGAATCGGGCTTCTTGCTCGTCGCCTTCTCCTTCCTATAGGAGAGAAGTGAACTCGATTATGAAGGCCTCCTTGTCCTCTTGTTTCTCTGAGTTCATTTCCTTGAAGATCTTCTCGATTTCTTGCTCAACAGTGTTCACCAGTTTGTTCTTCACCAAGTTCAGCTTTCTTAGTTTGATATAAGATCTGATTACCAGTCTAACTTGCTTCTGGACAAGGGATTTGATGTAAGGGGCCGATTGAATCATGAAAGAGATAATCTGCATCAGCTTGCTCAGGGATTGACCTGCGTTTATAGCTGGAAGGAAACCATCCTGACCAAGTAATTCTTTCTCCTTTTCAAGAAGTACCATCTTCTTTAGTTCTTTGTCGACTTGCTCGAAAAGAGTCTTGAAGGCCTTTTCGTAGACTTTCTTCTCTACGTCGTTAGAGTTTGCCATCTTTTCAGGCTCGAAAACGAACTTGAGCAGCTCGAAATAGCATTCACAAGAGTCTCCTAGCTTTAATGCTGCCTGGACTTGAAGAAGGAGAATATCGATTATCCTTGTTCTTCTCTTCTCATGGAGAACAATAACATAGATGAAAATATCTCTGGCGATTTCTCTAGTTCTTAGGCTACTTTCAGACAGTAAGCAGCTCATGAGCCAGTTAGAGCTCTGATCTTGCATTTCGAGAGCTTCAAAGACTTTTTACTGCATGTCCTCAAAGTTCTTCAATTCCAAAGTCAGTTTCTTCTGTTCTCTTTCCTCCTCCTTTTGTTCAGCTTGTTTGAGCAAAGCTTGGAAAGTCTGAGCCAAAGAAGTCTTATCTTTGTAGGCTGTCAAAGCTTCCTTTTACTCAACAGTTAATAGAGCAGCCTATGGCTTAGCGAAAAGTAGCTATGCAATGGTTTGGATGCATTATTTTGTCACTTAGTCAGTTATGGGTTGAGATTGAGAGAACTCTAAAGACTTCTTGAAGATCTTCATCAGAGAGTTAATCAACACAGTGTTCTTCTCTTCAGCCTTTCTGTGCTCCTCTTCAGTTTTGGAATTCTAGAGTACCAGCTTCTTAATGATCAAAATTAATAGCGAAGCCTCTTCCTTGAGGTTTGAGGAAAGCTAATGTGGTGGGATTATATCTTACTTTGAGAACAAGTTTAGCTCAATTCTTTCGAGCAAACTTTGCAAAAGTTCTCTAGACTCCAAGGCGAGTACACAAAGGGCACTCTTAGCATTATCATTTATGCTGGAGTTGTGAGTGTTAAGGTTCTTTTCGTAGAGTAAGTCCTGAAGGCCTTCCTAACAGTAGATTTAAGAGAACTGCTCAGAAGTAACTCTGATGAAGTTTAGCACGGACTTGATGAATTCTTGAGTGCATGAGAAGCAAGGCGACTCGGCAGGTAATTCGACGTCCTCAGCTGCCGAGACAGATTTCTTCAGCTTAAACGCAGGAATCTCAACTTCAATTTCGTCTTCCTCAGAAGGTAACTGACCTTGCATGTTGAATTGGTGCACTACTTGCTTTTGAACTTTCACATTGGTCAAGTGCTTCATCATGCTATTGTATTGCTCTTGGCAGGTGTTCCTGTAGAATTCGGCGATTTAAATTCCATCAACTTTTGGGCTCTGGGAGATCAATTGTGCCACGTTGATTCTCTTTTTCATCAAACTCTAATAGTTATTCTGGGCTTGGGAAAGTGTTTCATCGATTTGCCTAAGAACTACTTGCTTCTGTTCTTCATTTTCGATTTTCTCCGAGGCGAAGCCTTTTCGGCAAATGAAAGTGAACTCCATCTTGACATGACGGGACTGTCCGCACTCATTGCACATGAAGGCATCTAGCTTCTCGTAGTTAATATTTCGACAGTAAGCACACTAGAAGATATTGTCTCCACATCCAGCGCAATTGCCGTGCTTGTTAGAGACTTTCTTGGAGCAGCGAGGACAGGCAACCATCTACTCAAGAAAAGCGCCCTGATCAGCCTCCTGGAACTGGCTCTGAGAAGCTTGGAACTTCTTAAGAGCCTTCTAGTCCTTGAGGAGGGCAGTGATGCAGTCAAGAGACTTGGAACCTTGCTCTTGGCTCTGAGCTGCCATGTAGACCTCTCCCTTAGAAAGAGGCTTGGCGAGAGTGACTGCGTTAATCTCGATGAGTACGTTGTCGACCTCAATTGGGAGAGGGAAGTTGATCAGGATGTTGCGTTGGCAGACGTCGACTTCTATCTGTTTCACACGGCGCCAGATCGCCCAGTTATTCCTCATTTCAGCGAGGTCCATGTTTTGCTTGTTGTTCACGTAAAAGTTGAGGGACTTGATGCACTTGGCGCCCTTGAACTCGTTCATGCTAATGGAAATGCTGCGGACCGTGAGGGTCTTGGAGAGTTTGTAGAGGAGGCAGCTGTCTGTGAATTTGGCTTCGGTCTTAACGTCGGTGAGTCTAACCGAGTTCCAGGGTTCTTGTGCGGCTTCAAAGCACTTGGAGCAAGGGTCTGTTTCTAGGATGTAGGCATTGCTCATGCGCTTGCCGCCGAGGCCCACGCCTTCTCCTGGCTAAGTGATCGAGCAGATTTTGGACAGTGCGGCATAGATTTCCAGGTTCTGGTGACCCATCAGAGTCTGGTTGCTTTCTCCCAGACTCTGTTTCAGAGCGCGGGCGATTTCCTGCTTTTCTTTCTCCTCCACTTACTCTTCACTCTTGAAGATGAAGGAGATCGTGTTGAGGTACCGGGAACTATTCTGGCCGGACTGCTTGATTGAGGACAGCTTCGAGATGAGTTTTCGTTTCAGCTTCTGCTTCAAATCGCCGTCTGCCGTGTTCCACAGGCCGCGTACGATGGCTTCAGCACCTGCTCTAATTTTGGAATCGTTCTTTGCAATCAGAAGCACATCGATAAGCTTTGAATAGTCGATACTGGTGACCACAGAGGAGGGAAGGGTCACTTCAGGCAGCTTTTGAGGCTCTTCCTTCATCTCTACCTCTTGGGGAACTTCTTTTGCAGGCTCTTCTTCTTTTTGCTTGAAAATTTGGGCTGCAGGCTCTGCAACCTCTTCCTTCTTTGCAGCCTTCTTTGCAGACTTCCTTTCCTTTCTGTGCATCTCAATCTTTTCCTTTAACTCTTGTTGGTTGGTTCCGCCTTCATAAAGGCTCTTGATAGCAAGGATGTCTGCTGGGCTTTAGGGCATAATTGGCTTCGTCTGAGAAGTAGAAGCTGGCGTGGCAATCAAATAGGAAATATTTTCTCTGCCCTTGTTGAGACCCGCAGCAGCAAGGCTTAAACAGATTTGGGCTGTTTTCTCGTTTAGATTGTAGGCAGAGTTGATCAGGGTGTTCAGGATCAAGTCGGGCTTATTTTGCTCAGATATAAACTCTTGCCAAACTTCAGGAGTGGAAGCAGCAGTCTACCAGGCCTGCTCTAACTGTTCGAACAAAGTAAACATAGTATTGAAGCCTGGCTGGAGGCCCTTGCTGAAGAAGATGTGATTTAGTCGCTCGAGCATCTAAGTGGCTTCAAGATATTAGTGTTTCTATCTTAGGAACTGTGATTTGTTCTTGTCCGAAAGAGCCTAAAGTGTGCTCCGTCCAATAGGTTCTAAAAAATCAGCAGCCGGGAGAGTAAATGATAACTTTACTACCGATTGAATCAAAGAAGCAACCTCAACTCCTTGCGTGTTCAGCATATCAGCAATTCCTCTCACCAGAATTAGAAGCTGAGCTGCTAGTTTTCTATCGAGTTTCTAGTATATTCCCTCTGTGTCGGAGAAGATTTACTTTAAGTGGTAGTCGTTGGACAACGTCTAGACTTTGAGGAGAGAACTGGCCTTTGATTAGTTACTTTCATAGGTTCCAATAATTACACCATCCTCCATCTTCTTCTTGATTGATCCATTATCAGAGTCAAACTCCTAGAAGACGGACCTGATGGCCTTCTCGGTCCACTCAGTCAGCTGACTGGCTTCTTGCTTGGAGAATTGCGCCTAAATAGCCTTGTGGAGCTTTTCATTCTTTAGCAGCATAGGGCTGGTTTTGAAAGCTTGATCTTTGTCTGTGGCAGTGAAAAGAAGCAAGTTGATATGAACGAGAAGCAAATAGAGTGTCTGTTGCTTTTGGTCGGGCTGACTCAAGTTTCTTCCAATGGTTTCCGGTGATTCAACCACTGTGCAAAGAGCCTTGATGAGTTTGGCTGCAGGCAATGCAATCTGGGCAAAAATGAGATCCTAAATGCTATCTTCAACCTGCTTCTCATCATACAGCTTCAGGAACTTGAACACCAGCGTCATAACAACTTCTTGAGTGTGCTTATGGGCCTAGAAAGAGTCCAAAAAGAAGCTGAGGACTAAGGGAGTGAAGTCAAGGTAGACCATATTGACCTAATAAACAGTTTCACCTTGTTCATTCATCATTTCGTTTGACGAGAAAGAAGTTTTGCTTCCGAAGTGGATTTCCTGTGCCTGCTTGGTCGTCAGTTACTCAGTCTAAAGAGTCAAAAGCCTCTCTTGTATTTCGTAGATCTTCATGAAAGTGGCTGTCTGCAACTCCTGGCTCTTGAGGCTAAGCAGCTACTCGAACTTGGAGAAGCAAGGCCTGAAGATCTGCTCATTCTGCTTGACGTAGGTGAAAGCATCCTTGATGTTCACAAAGGTCTTCTTGGCCAGCATCTGGTTTAGCCTCGCGATATAGTCGATGGCAATAATCGAGGGCAGTCCTTCGTAGATTCCAACAGAGTTTGAGTCCAAGAAAGCGAATGCTTCAAAAATCCTCTCAAGGAGATTAGGGTTCTTCTCGAAAATGACGACGGCGTTTAGAGTCCTCTTAACGAAGATGGAATTGAACTTCCTCAGTAGGTTATCGAGCTGCTGTTCAGAGAGAAGGGTGAGCTCGGTCTGCGCAACCTCAAGGGTGACTGAGTCGAGGATGGAATAGAAGTTCATCTCATGGCCGAGGCCTGCGTTTGGATAGCAGATGGAGAGCATCTTCCTGAGACTGCGCTTGAGAGTAGCCTTAAGGATCTTGCAGGCTGTTGTTCTGCTCTCCTCCTCCAGAACAAGCTTCTTTAGTACAGCCTTGAACTTGGGGAGGCTCTGAGCAAGGACCAATCGCTGCTTGTCGAGGGTCTCTATGCAGGAGAAAACCTAGGCAAGTGAGTCGATGGCATGCGTGAGCTCGACAGTAGAGACCCGCTTCTCTTTGGCCAAGAACTGTTGCTTTTCGATCCAGTGGACGAAGCTGTCGCCATTGGGCTGAGAAAGCTCCCTCAAGATCTCCTCAACAGAGTCGACTTCCTTGCTGCGGATCTTCTTCTCTTCTTCAGAGGAAATAAGCTCTTCGAGGGCCTAGACCTTTTCAACGAAGCCGAAGTCCTTCTTCTGGGCACAGAATAGCTGGATTTGAGAAATCATGATGGGATTTTGCTGAGGGTTTGAAGTCTGGACCTCCATTTCGAGTCCTGACTTCGCCACCTTTAGGATCTCGACGTCGCAAAGCGGCACGTCCACCCAGGCCAGCATGTTCCTGTTCACCTGGACTGTCCTGTTCATCACCTTAATTGCAGTCGTTTCCTTCTGGTTCTTCTTGCGCACTTCCATATGGAACCTGACTCCGGCGAGAAGAACATCGGGCGAGTCAAGCTTGACCTGAATAGACAGTGTCTTCTTTCCCTTTTCGTTTATGTTAATTGGCTTTAGTAGTGCGTCAAACTGGTTCTTGTTCGGGAGGTGCTTTGCTATGTCTCCAGAAATATGAACCTTCACCTGGTGCTTGGTCTGGAACTCCTTCGTAAGCTCGCCCCACACCTCAAACCAAGTTGACGGCAGGACAGCCTCAGTCGGCAGGTCTGTCATTTTTAGTTCGACCATGAGCATAGTCTTCTGGGAGGAGTTGGAGGCGAGGCTCTTGTTGAGGGGCGAGGGACGTCTGCACTCCTTGCCCTTAAGGACGCAGGCTTAGAGGAAGCCGTTTTCGTTAAGGAAATAAGCAAGCTCCTCCTGGCCCTGGCCGGGAACCTTGAGTCCGTAAGCGAGCCCAACAGTGGGCGGGTAGGGAAGCTTCTTCGCCTCGACGTTCTGTGGCACAAGCAGCTGGATTTGCACCTGGCTGTCGGTGATCCTGAGGGCGATAGGAGAAGCCTGATTCTGGCCGTGCAGCTTGGCCATCGCAATGAAGGCAAACTCTGGGATACCGTCCTTGTTCTTGACTGGCTCCCCAGCTTCAAGGAAGTTTACAAGCACGCCGCCATTCTTCTCAACCTGGGACTTGGTTAGTGGGTCTTTGGCCTGCTTCTGCAGCTCTAGACAGAAGTACGAGTCGACTCGGCACATGTCGGCGGAAAGCTTACCGATATAGGTCTGGCCGCCCATGAAGGTCACGAAGAACAGCTTGGCTCGCTCTGAGAAGTAGGTGCACATCACGGGTGAAGTGGGCGGCTGCTCGATGCCGGCGATCTAGGGCCACTGCAAAGGCTCAATCAGCACGATGTGCGAGTTGTCCTGCTCCATCGCCTTTCCCTAGCAGTTTTCACTCGGCATCTCTATTTCCTACGTGAAAATCTTGCCTGAATTTGTGCCCACCAGGATTCGCATGTCCACCTGCCCGTTGTCCTTCACGCCCTGGTTCAGGAAAACGAAGTCTCTGCACTAATCTTCGATTATTTCCAAGTTGTGGCTCGGAGATATCTGGTCCTTAGCCAAATCGTAGATCTTTATGAACTATGAAGTGGCAATGGCAAGCCTTGTCTGGAAGCCAGGGAGCCATTTGACATTCACGAGGGTGACATCAGATCCAAATGCCTCTAACATAAGATCAACGGTAAGACTCTAGGTGGCTTGTAGTGTCTTGTTCAAGACGACAATCTGTACCTGTTTGAGCCCAACTACCGCCAAGTAGTTGGCATTCTCAGGATTGAGAATGACTTTAAGGGGACAGAAGGCTGGTTTGAAGTTTGAAATCTTTTGCAGCTGTTCGATTCTGTTCTCCTGCGTGCGCATCTTCTGAGTGCTGTAGATGTTAACATCATCAGCCCCCTCGCAAACTACAAGGAAGTTGTTTTCATGAGCGGTAATCATGTTCCTGAAGGCTGGGTACTGCTGGGTAATCTTTATGGCGTTCTTGTCCCCGTAGGTTGGTGCGAAGGTTCCCGCCTCATAGAATGACTAGTTCTTGGTTAGTTTGGCCTCGTGCAGCTCCTTAGGCAGCTGCGTGAGGTAGGAGGTGCCTCTGACAATTTTGGCTTCATTGTGCTCGATCTACATCTCCTGTTGGCCCTTCTCTTCGCACTCCTGCTCCATCAGCGCCACGAAATCTTGCACAATCAGGTCTAGGATATCTACTTCCTGTCTGAATTCTGCGGCTAGCTCCGACTTGGCTGCGTCCAAGTTCTTGTTTTCAAACTGAGCAGCTGGGGCCTTCATGCCGAATGATTCTCTTCTCGATTCTTTCCGCTAAGGGGCCTCTTCCTTCTTCTCCTGCTTCTTCTCTTCTCCCCCAAACGACTCCATCTTCTACATCGACTGTTTTGCCTTCTCAAGTAGCTGTTTGTAGTCGCTTTCCTCATCCACATGGTCATTCAGTGGCTTCCAAGGATTAGCTCTAGCGTGGGCGCTTTCAAGGAACTGCTGTTCTTCCTCCATGAGCTCCTGTTCTCTGAGAATCATTTCCTGAAGGTCCTCTTCTCCGCCAAAGTCCCTTGGCCCTCTTGCAGCGCGCTCAGCCTCGATTATTCGCTCAAACTCCTCGCGATAGCCGAACATTTCAGAGCCTGGCTCCCTTGAAGCGAAAAGGCCACTCTCGACTCTCCTTCCGCCTCTTCCTGGCCCACTTGGTCTACCTCTACCGCCACGGCCTCGGTTGGCGTCTTCGAAGCCGCGCTGTAGGAACATGCCAGGATCAAAGGCTGGTTTAGCTCCACCCATCCTGCCGCCTGCAAAAAGTCCAAGACCCAAGTCGCTGGGAGGAGGCTGGTTGAACATGTAGCTTGGTTGAGGAATTTTCTTGTCAGCCTGACCACCGAAGTTGAAGGGAGCAGCAAAGGCAGGCTCTTCACCTTCCTCTCTGACTCTTGCAATGCATTGTCCGACGTCTCCACAGTCACAGAAGAAATTCGACTTTCTTGAGTATGCTACGTCGTGGCCTGCGTGGCATGTGAACACGCACACCGAGCAGCAGCCCTGGTTGTTGCTAAGTCCGCACGTGTAGCAGTAGTACCAGTGTTGGTCTGTGTAGTTCTTGTTTGTCTGAAGGAAGCTGCATTTGTCCGAAGGCTTCAGCATAGCCTTCTTAAAGTCTTCTTTTGACACCGCCTTTAACACCTTCTGTCTAAAGCCTGCAATTGCCACGTCTTAAGGGCTCTCTTCTACATTAGAATTTACATCCTTTTGCTGGTTCTTGTTCCTCTTATCTTAGGCCTGTTGCCTGTTCTTCTTCACAACTTCCAATGAGTATGATCCATTCTGATCTTGCAACTTGGGCTGGGACACCTACAATAGAAGATCAGTTACTCTGAGTCTGATGGATCTTTCCTTGATGGTGGGAAGTAGTTTTATCAAGCAAATAGCCAGTTTCTTGGCTGAGCTACAGATCTCAAGAATAACCTTGAAGGATCCAATAGCCAAATCTCCCTCCTTGGCTAGTTTCACGTTTTCGATAAGGGCATTAAGAACGACTTCTTCAACTTTTCCAATAAGTTCTCTTTCATCCTCCTTTTAAACTGAACACAGTGAACTCAGAAGTTTTTGAAACTTGGTCTTTGAGCTGCAATTAAGCTATACTTCGAACAGGTTTTGGTGAAGATGTGGAAGATTGACAAAACTTTCAATTATTTGTCTTCTCAAGAAACAAGTTCCTTCCTTTTGGTCTTGACTTTGAGTGAAGACCGAGAGAATAGAGTCAAGAGCAAACTCAGCAAAGTGAGTGAGGATTACTGGTGGCGGTGCTTTCTCTGGTTATGAAGAGGATTCTGAGTCTTAGTTTATGTCAATAACAAAGGAAACTCCGCCCTTGTTTGCATGCTGGCTCGATTCCTTCTTGATGTCTTCTTCATTCTCATCACTGCACCTAGCTGGCAGGGCAAGCATTTGGAAAAGACACTGAATGTATGAAATATCTTGGAAGAGCAAGTTTGAGCAGTATTCAAGAGTTCCTTCGAAGAATTCCTTAAGTGTTTTGAATTCTAGTTTGTTTGAGAAGTCAATCAATTTGGCCGAAAGAGAGACAATGTCAGCAAGCATCTTCTTCTACTGCTTCAGGAAGGGAATCTTCATGAAAGTGTTCAGAACCTTCTGGGTGTGATAGAGACTCAGGATGGAACTAATTTCAGAGTATTTAGGGAAGTTTTCAACCATAGTACTTATGGCGTCCCACTGCGCCATGTCCATAGACCGCTGGTAAGTTTGGAGAAGGGAAGACCCCACAAAGATAGACTGGAAGGCAGAAAGGTCGTCCTGGAGCTATTCCTTGGCTTCCTTCTTCTTGATACTCAGTTGCTTCAGGATCTGCAGCTTAGCCTTGAAGATAACTTTAAGGAGCGTGGCATAGCTGAGAATCTTTTGTATTTTCTCGAAGGAAGTGGAGATGCAGTGCTGGATGAGGCAATCAGTGAAGCTACCGTTGCTGAGATTGACGGTCCTCTGGATGGCAGCAAGGTCTAGAATGTTGATCTCCGCCTATGAGAACTCGTTGAAGTTTGCGTCGGACTTGAGAATCTGAGAAGTAACTTGAGGGTGCATGAGGAACTCCCTGTAGGAGTCGACTAGCGACTCGCTCTGGTGCTCTGGTTTGAGGTGCGATTGGATGATTTGCTCGTACTCCTACATGAAGCTCATTTGGATAGTCGCCAGCTGGGTGGTTAGTTCTTCGAAGTCGGCGCAGTCCTTTTCGTCGAAAATGCTCTGGTCCAAGTTAGTCATAATCCTCTTCCTCGTTTCCTCCACTTGGAATTCTATCCTCGCCAGCGCCAGGCTGCTCTGCATCTCAAGCAGTTTCTCCTGTTCTACCTTTGTTTCTGGGTCCAGGAGTGGCTCGTACCTCTTGAATAGACTGCAATACAGCTGCATCAGTTCTTTTATACTTGTAATTGAAGGCGCAGAGAAGCTGCCGTTTGGATTGTTGCCAAACTTTCTAAGCTACTTCAGCAAGTTCTCAAAGGATAGTTTTTCCTTTAAACTCTCCAATTCAGGAAGTTCTAGCTCGCCTTGGTATTCTCTCATAAATTTGAAAGTGTTTGTTTTGAATCCAATAGCTCCTTGATCGGGTTTCTTGAAAGTGAAGAATTCAATGATCAACTTCTTGAAGTTAGATTTGAGTAAAACCAAGTTTAGAATCTTGAACAAGTGTAGGTAATTTTCAATCTTTTCTTCTGCTAAGACAAGCTTGTCAGAAATAATCTCTACTAACTACTATTTTCTTCCTACCATGTAGTTCAAAAGTGTAACAAAGATTCCAAGGGATACGTGGTAGTTTG
>Ga0075163_10008834_pt1 | contig 13237 bp, 21 predicted proteins | sample JI1023141ADNA_FD_71478 | JGI IMG/M metagenome (GOLD analysis project Ga0075163, IMG submission 71478) | Wastewater effluent complex algal communities from Wisconsin, to seasonally profile nutrient transformation and Carbon sequestration -... | ecosystem: Engineered > WWTP > Effluent > Algae...
CCCCGACGGCGACCAAGGGCATCACGATGCTCTGAGTACGGCCCAGCCGGGCAGGCGCAAGTCTGTCCGGCTGATGACGCACTCAGCGTTGCAAGACCCATCCACAAGGAGACACAAGAATGGCACTAGCAATGGACGAGATCCTCTCGAACATGGCTCACCAGATCGCGGCCGAGTGGCACGGAGGACAGACCAGTCAGGTCTACTCCTTCGTGAGCACGGGCAAGGTGTTCGACAAGGACGCCCTGCTGGCCGAGATCAAGGACGCCATCGAGACATCCACGGGAGTGGATGACGACGTGAGCAACATGCGCGAGCTCTGCATGCTGTACCTCTACGTGCAGCAGGCTGAGGAAGCGCACCTCAACATCGACCCGGCTGGGCGCACCTTCCCCAGCTGGGAGCAGCTGGTGAAGCTCCCGGTGCTCCACACCGGCCAGATGGGACACGACCTCCGCATCGAGGTGGCGTACCCGCTGGAGACGAACTTCAGCAGCCTCCGCGTCTGGACGGCCCGCAACGGCATGGCCGACGGCGAGCCGTACGATCACACCGTGTACGTCGAGGTGCGCGAGGTGGTCGAGCGGGGCAGGTCTGACTCGTGGTACGACCTCGGTCACTACGACGGCGACAACCCGCCCGAAGCCCTTCCGGGGCTGACGGCAACGGCGCTCCGCAACATGATCGACCTCCCCCCGGTCGACTGAACCCCGAGCCAGACTCGGCAGCGTCCCCTCTGGGGGCGCTGCCCATGGCCCGCTCGGGCCGACAAGCCCATCCACACCAAGGAGAACAATGCACAACGACACCGTGATCTTCGAGTCACCCATCCCGGTCAGCGAGATCGACTGGGAGCAGATGAGGGTGATCGGCAAGGACTGCGTGCCCTACAAGCTCGCCCCCCTCGCCGTGATCGACAAGCCCTGCACGGTGCTCACCGGCAACCCGGTCGAGGGGTTCAGCGTCAACGGCATCTTCGGTTCCACCGAGGAGGCTGCAAGCTGGGCCGACCACTCGATCGGCGGCGACTGGTGGGTGGCGAGCATCTACGACATCGTGGACGTGAACCCCCTTGGTTCGGCACCCGCTGTCGAGCTAGGAAGTGACGAGGTTCTGCACCACCACGCGCCCAGCGTGGAGAACGTGCAGAACAACCTCAGCTACAGCGAGCCGAACTCGATGACGCAGGCACTTGAGGCCATGATCCATGACCTCGCATCCGAGTACCCCGACGACTTCGACAGCTACGAGCAGTGGCTGTGGTACGCCGTCGAGCAGGCCGCTCGGATCTACACCGAGACGACCATGAACATGTTCCGTGGCGAGGCCGTCGAGTCGATCGGCCACCAGCGAGCGGACGAGATGTTGGTCGGTGACCCAGCGTTGCTGGCCAAGGAGAACGGCCCCTTCCTCGCCAACCTGAGGGTCAACCTCGACACCGTGCTCGAGTGCCTCGAGAACCACACGCCGGTCCAGCCCAGCTGACCAAGACCTGAGACTTCGATTATCAAGTACAGGCCCGCACCTCCATGGTGCGGGCCTGTTGCGCTTGTGGTGCTACTTGCTTAGTTCGGCGGGTGCCATCGACCTAGCCACGACCTCGTGTTACCGTCCAATGGACCCACCACAAGGAGGACCGTTATGGAGACAACCGTATTCGTGGCCGTGGCGCTGCTGGCAGTCATGCCGCTCGTCTACGCCATGGGGGTGCAGCATGAGCGCCACCGCGTGGCGGCTGCCCGACGGTCGCACAGTGACCACGTGCACATCTCGCTCGAGAGCAAGCCCATCACCTCGTGGGAGCCACTGCGGATTCCACCACTGCGGGTTCCCTTCGACTATGAAGGTGGCATCCGGGTCAATCAGGCTGGCGACACCTTCATGGTCGGCGGCCCCTACAAGGGCATCGACATCAGGCACATCCGCTCGGTGCATGCTGATGCACGTGCCGCTGACCTCGGGGTGCGGCGATGACCACGCTCCAGCCCACCGGCAACGTGGTCGACTCCGGTGGGGCGATCCCGGCCTACGCCATCCTCGTCGTGCAGGCTGAGGGGGAGTCCATCCACGAAGGTCTGCAGGCTGCGGGGTGGTCGGTCATCCACCACACGAACAACCCGCTGCCTTGGCTGGACGACCTACTCAACCTGCTGACCATCAACTCGATCGTCGTGAGTCCGGCCGTCGTCAAGCAGGCTGACATCTACGGCGACGACATTGCCAAGTGCATCAGCTTGCTGCCGACGTACATGGCCCTCGAGGACACCGTGTGGCTCGAGCTATCCGTGGAGGCTGACGGTGAGTGAAGTGCACGACTACGACCCCGACCAGCCGCCCGGCCAGAGGTGGGCGACCCGCGACTCCTCCCAACCTGCGCTCCCCGGTTCCCAGCTGAGGGTGGGGGTCGACATCGGTGACGCAAGTGGGGCCGAGGACATCGACCTGACGGCTGACGCCTTCCACGAGATGCCGGCGCGCCGTCGAGTGCAGGTCGTCGTCGGCGGCACCGAGAAGCTGACCGAGATCCTGCGGGCCAGCGACCGCGTGCGGACTCGCATGCTGCGCCGTGACCTCAAGTGGATCAACAGCATCCTGCAGGCTGCGGGCATGGAGCTCGTCATCGTCCGTGACGCCAACGAGATGGACCAGTGAGCGTCAAGCCATACACACTTGGCCACGCCGACACCGGATGGGGAGCGCTCAACGTCAGCTGGTACGGCACTCACGGCACAAGTCCAGAAGGTGACATCGAGCGGGTGCTCTCGATCACCGAGGCCACCCACACCGACCGCATCCGCATGCTCCTCTGCGAGGCTGGCTACCACGAGCACGCCTTCATGGCCCACGCCAACAGCATCGGCGCCCCGATGGTCGGCTCGCTCATCGTCTGGTCGATCATCCAGTGCGGCTGGGACCACCCCGCCACAGTCGCCGTGTTCAAGGCGTGCGAGGTCATGTATGCAGGCACCGAGCTCTGGGATACCGACCGCAATGCCGAGTCAATGGCTCGAGAGTTCTTCGTCATCTTGTCGGACGACAGGTGCGGGGCACCACGAGACGCTCTGATCCAGCATGCCTGTCGAGTGCACGCCGACAAGCTGGGTGGCGAGTTGATCCCCGGTGGGTACGTTCCCGGCAGTCCGGTCCTGCCCGGTATTGACTTCTCACCGGACGACCTGTAGAAACAAGACATGACCCACCACACCCTGACCGAACGGTCGGTGTCCATCGCTGATGTCGAGGCGTTCCGCACTCACATCCTCGCGTGGGGCCGATCACCCAACACCGCTCGGGCCTACTCCCGTGACCTGACCATGCTGGTGCAGGAGGTGCCCGACCTCACGACGGCGAACTACTCCAACGCCGCTGCCGGGTGGCTCACCAGCCACCGTGCCGACTGGTCGGCTGCCACCACCAAGCGCAGGCTTGCCAGCCTGAACCAGTTCGCCGAGTTCTTGGGCGTCGAGGGGCTGGCCAACTACCGCCGCCCCGTGGACGTGCCCAAGACCTACACCGGCATCGACATCGAGGCCGTCCGCGACGTGCTGAACAAGCTACGGGAAGTGGATCTGGGCCTGTCGATCACCGAGAGCCGGGACGCCTACGCCATGATCTCGCTGTGCGGGGCTGCGGGCCTCCGCATCGGTGAGGCGGTCGCTGTCGAGCTCGACCACCTGACCCCCGACGCTGACACCTTCCAGCTGTACGTGCACGGCAAGGGCGGCCGGGACCGCATCGTGCCCTTCCCGCCGCTGCACTACGGCTACCTCATCGGGTTCGGCGGCGCCCGGCTGCACGGCGTGGCATCTACCGACACCGCCCGCTGGCTGGTCCACAAGACGTTCGAGCGCGCCGGCTACTCGAGGGTGGAGTCGCACCAGCTACGCCACGCCTACGCCACCGCCGTGTTCGACCAGACCAAGGACATCGTGTTGGTCCAGCGGTTGCTTGGTCACGCCAACGTGACCACGACCCAGCGGTACATCTCGACCACGTACGGCCAGCAGGCTGCGGCCGTCACTGCACTGGGAGTGTGAATGAGCCTGTTCGAAGAGGCCGGGGTCGAACCCCCCAAGCCACCGCCCGTCATGGCCGCCACCAAGTGGCGTGACAACTCGGAGATGATCTTGGCTGCACGTCAGCTGGGCTACATCACCGACGCCGACCTGATCCTCGACCCCACGTATCAGGACGGCACGTGGTGGAAGCACTGGCGCCCCGAGCGGCTGGTCACCAACAGCCTCGACCCTGCCAACGGGCCGGACATGACCTTCGACTTCAGGGTGGCTCCGTTCCCCGACCAGACCTTCGATGTCATCACCTACGACCCGCCGTACGTGTCCAAGGGTGGTCGCAAGACATCGACCATGCAGGACCACCAGAGGCGGTACGGCATTGACGACGCCCCCGGCTCGCCGCGTGAGTTGCAGTACCTCATCAACGAGGGGCTGGCCGAGATGGCTGTCCTCGTCAAGTCCGGTGGCTACTTGTTCGTTAAGTGTCAGGACTACGTGTCGAGCGGCAAGCTCTGGGACGGCACCTTCCAGACCCGCCTGACCGCCAGCGCCACCGGCATGCTGACCAAGGTGGATCAATTCTACTTCCTGAACAACGGCTCGGCCCAGCCCGAGCGCGACCGCAAGTGCCCGGACTGCGATGGTGAAGGCAACGCCACCGACGGGCCTGCCACGGGCGACGGGTTCTGTCTCACCTGTGAGGCCACCGGTCGAGTACAATCAGTCCAGCAGCACGCCCGTGTGAACGTGAGCATCTGCTACATCTTCCAACGCACCTGACCCATCCACCTTCAGCGAGAGAGAATCCCATGGCACGCATCAACTCCGTCAACTGCGCCCGCAAGGCGCAGGGGGCCTGCTACACCTGTCGTCAGCCCATCACGCCCGGCCAGTCGTACAACTGGCACAAGGCCAACCGCTTCGCCCCACGCTTCGCGTGGCACACCACGTGTGGGGCACCCCGTCCCTCTGCACTCGAGTCCAACGAGAAGGTGTCGCTCATCATGGCGGCGCAGGAGGACGCCGACGACGCACTCGATGCACTCGGCAACTGGGTGCCGGACGACATCACCTACGCCGAGTTCCGTGACCACGTGACCGAGGAGCTCGTCACCATCCGCGACAACACCGCCGAGGCGCTGCGTGAGGCGGTCGCCGCCTATGAGGAGTCGGCGTCGAACATCGAGGACGGGTTCGGCCACGAGACGGATCAGTCCATCGAGCTCCGCGAGAAGGGCGACCAGCTGGACAGCGACATCGGGGAGCTCGAGAATCACGAAGTGCTTGACGACCCAGGCGAGGACGCACAGCAGGAGCACTGGGAGGCTTGGATGTCCGAGGCCATCGAGGACATGCGCTCCAAGATCGGGGAGGTGGACATCCCGTGAGCACCTACATCCCGGCCCCGGACCGACCCAAGGCTGTGCCCGCCATCAGGGACAACCTGCTTGGGATCTGTCGGATGGTCCACGAGAACGGCGGCGACATGGGCCGCACCATGACAACTTGGGAACGCAAGACGCTGGAGTCCGACGACCTCAGAATGGTCTGGGTGTCCGAGGACATGATGGGCCTTGCCGTCGACACGGCACCCTCGATCCCGCTGGACCTGATGCTCTCCGAGCTCAACCGCATCCCCACGGCACTGGTCGTGTTTGCCCATCCGATCCAAGCCACTGACGCCATCGACCACACCAAGACGCTGGTCGTGGAGGGCCTCCTCTGGGGACCCATCATGATCCGCAACAACGACGGCTCGGCCCGCTACGGCGTGTCCATCGCTGCGCTCGCCCGCATCATCGACGGCACCAAGTTCGCTGACGGCTGGTTCCCCCTCGGCCGGTCAGAGTGGATGGAGGATGAGAACCTCGAGACACTGAACCGCACCGGCACCGAGGACATCCGCTGGGGCAGCGACGACGGCGAGCGGTGGGTGCCGGTGCTCCGCACCGACCAGCCGCCCGACGGCATCCACCCGGCAGGCGGCGAGCACACCTTCGACGAGCACAGCAAGCTCTCGTACTACAAGTCGGCAGTCGAGGACCGGATGATTCTGGCCACCCTGTCGGGCCTGATGACCCAGACCCGGACCACCGAGGTCGGCACGTGGGCACCGCACAACAAGGCAGCCCGCAGGCGCTACGGCGACGTGTCCGTCGCTACCGTGACCCTCCGCAAGGCTTCCACCGAGACGCACGGTGAGGCCGCCACGGGGTCGAAGCTGGACCACCGCACCTACGTGGCCCCCTACTTCCGGATGCAGCCCCACGGTCCCGGCAGGACGCTGCGCCGGTTGCAGCTGATCGACGGCCACATCCGTGGCCCTGAAGATGCTCCGCTCGTGAGGCGGACCAAGGTGTGGAGTCTGAGGAAATGAGCGAGCTCGAGTTTACCGAACGACCACCCCACCTCCGTGGTCGGTTGCTACACATGCCCGACCACTACCGCCACCCGATCGACGGCAACTGCAACGCACCCGTCAAGGTGGAGTCTCACCTTGGGGGCGGCACCCGCCCCTGCCGAGCGCCGGGCTCGTTCTCGGACGGCAAGTGCTATCACCACACGCTGGACGACGACGTGAGGGCCACACGCAAGCGCCAGAAGCTGCACCGCGACCAACACGCTGCGGCCCAGACTCACGCCTACCCGGTCACGCTTGGCATGGTCATGCGGATGCCGGTCAAGGAGTACCTGCTGCTGTCCATGGTGGCGGACGCTCTGGCCGTCCTGCCAGTGAGTACGAGGTCATCGTTGACCCCGACCGCATCGAAGGCGGCTGGGCCATGACGGCGGTCGGCCCGCAGAAAAGTCCCTGAGCCGACCTTGCAGTGCGCCCGGACTTCTGCAACGATGCAGTTCCCCAACAAGATCCCCCGAACCCAACGAACCACCCGGAGGTGGACGCAATGACCGACACGACCGACGCGAAGACGCTGACCAAGAAGGCCCCCAGCGGCAAGCGCAAGAAGATCACGACCCCCGCCCCCGCCAAGAAGGCCCCCGCCAAGAAGGCAGCAGCGAAGAAGGCCACCCCCGCCGACGGCACCACGACCCGAGCGGTCAACGGCCCGTCCGGCTGGCTGCAGGACGAGATCCTGTCGGTCTGCGCCGACTACGCCGACGGCAAGGTCGACACCGACGGCAAGCCCCTGACCCCGCACCGCATCGCCAAGATCATCGGCACCCGCGGCAACCCCGAGCCGTCGTCCGGCGCCGTCGCCGCCTGCCTCGACCGCTGGGTCGAGTACGGCTTCGCCACGGTCAACCCCAAGCCGAAGTCCTTCAAGGCCATCACGGCGGCCGGCAAGCGCGACGGCCTCGAGGCCCTCGTCGCCAAGCACCGTGCCAAGCTGTCGGCGGCGAAGAAGGCCGCCAAGGGCAGCTGAGCCGCCTCGACGGGCGGGCGGGAGGTCGGCATACCCGACCGGGCAACTGGATCAACGACGCCTAGATCGGGGAGTTCGTCGTCCAGCCTCCCGCACCCAAGAGCGATCAGGGGTAGCGCCTGCCCCGACCAGTGATGCCGGTAACGCGCCGGTCCGTGATCTAGAGCACGGCACCTCTCAACGATGTTGACTGGATACCGTCAGGCGTGAAGTCCACCTTCTGGGTGGCGAGCCGGGTGGGGTGACCTACGAAGCACCCCGCCCGGCTGAAGTTCTCGAGTCACCGAACGGACCCACCGTGACAGACCAGCCACCAGAGGACGAGCTCCATGACTTCCTCGTCTCGTGGGGCGTGCTGGAACCCTCCGACGAGCAAGTAGCCCAGCTGACGATCCGACGCCATACCAACCAAGGCGTTGACTCGATGCTCGTGTGGACGCTGTGGCCCACCAACGGCGTCCGGCTCACGGACTACCCGCCCCTGCCGCGCAACGTCCAAGTACCGGAGGCCCCGTCGGGCTGGATCACGGTGCGGCTGCCCAGCACCAGCACCATCAGCGAGCGACGCCGGGCCGTGGGCCTGCCGCCGACGCCCTTCCTCTATACGCTGGATCAGGTGGCCCAGATGGTGCAGGTCACCCGTGAGACGGTGGTCAAGTACCTACACTTCGCTGGCATCAGTCCGGGCAAGTGTCCCGAGGACAAGATGTTGACCAGCAACCTCAACCGCCAGACCGAGGCGCCCGACTGGCGGGTGGCCGATGCCGAGCTCATCCGTTGGCTGAGACTCAAGGGCTTCAAGGTCTACGACGCATGGAGCCTGACCTGATGGCCAAGGACGCACGTTCCAACAAGCAGCGCATCGCTGAACTCGAGGCCGAGGTGAACCAGCTACGCCGCTGGAAGGCTGAGGCGATCGTGGTGCTCGATCAGTGGGACGAGGTGAACCGAGCGCTCGGCTCTCCGGCAGCGTGGGGCGAGTCGGTGCCGCTGGCCTGTGCGCGCCGAGCACGAGAACTGATGCCATGAAGGACCCCGCCGACGACGAGGGCTGTCAGGTCATCATGGTCGCCCAGCAGATCATGCGTGCCCGTGGCGGCGACACCATCAGCCGGGAGGACGTGTACGCCGCACAGGACGCCACCGGCAAGACCCTACCCATCACCCAGAAGAAGAAGAAGGTATAGGACCCGTGACCAGACCCATCTACGGACTCGACATCGAGACGGACAACTCGTCCGGCAACGGCCTGAACCCGGCCATGAGCACCGTCGCCAGCATCGCCCTCGTCGGCAGTGACGGCAGTGCCTACTTCAGCCGAGCGGCCAAGGCGAAGCATGGCGAAGAGGAGCTCCTCGACCAGTTCCGGGCCGTGCTGGCCTACCTCCCCGAGGACGCCATCATCGCCACGTGGAACGGCGGGGCCTTCGACTTCCCATTCCTGACCGTGAGGATGGAGGCGAACTTCCTGACCGTGCCGTGGAAGCTCGAGGACCGTGAGGACCGCACCCCGAAGTACGAGCCGACGCCACCCTTCAAGGGTGTCTGCCGTGTGACCTTCAAGCGCAAGCGGACCGACCACCACGACGTGGCATACAGCTTCGACCGGTCGTTCTGCGAGCTCGCCGAGGTCAAGTGGAGTCTCAAGCCGATGCTGGACCACTGGGGCGTCACCGACCCCGATGTTGCCGCACTCGGAACGCACGCCACGGACGCCTCTCAGGCGAGTGCACCACGGCTCGCTGCCTACAACACCCACGACGCTTGGGGCACCCTCCAGCTGGCCGCTCTGGCCCTGCATCACGTGGGTCCGGACAACTACAAGTGCGCCCTCGATTCCTACCGCCCCGACCCGCTGGCCGGTCTGGACATCCCCCCCACCTCGTCGTAGGTTCTCCGGACACGGGTCGGCCGCGACGGTCCCCAGCTTCCGCGGCTGACCCAACCTGTCCTCTTGTTCTCTAGTCCACACCACCACACACGAAAGCGAGTGCAGATATGTCCGAAGCAGTCCAGATCATGGAGGTCGACGGTGCCACCAAGGCACTGATCGACGGGAGCCTGATCGACGCCACCATCGTCAACATGCCCGACGGTGCCTCGATGGCGCTGGTCAACGGCAACCTCCTGCCGATCGCTGAGGCGGCCCCCGCCCCGGCACCGGCACCCGAGGCCGTGACGCCCGACGCGGTGATCCCGGCACCGGCCCCGCAGGCGCCCGCTGAGGCCCCTGCACCGGCCGCAGCGCCCGCTCCTGCACCGGAGCAGCCCGCCCCGGCCCCGGTCCCTGAGGCGGCCCCCCAGCAGGCAGCAGCCGTGCCCGCCGTCCAGCAGGCAGCCGCAGCCCCGGCGACGACCCAGCCCCGTGCCACCCTGACCGGCGACGTGGCCGGACTCGAGGATGTGGACGCGTCCGACCTGATGATGCCGCAGCTGAAGATCATCGGCAAGGAGGCCCTCTACGAGGACAGCCTGTCGGGTGAGCGCTTCAGCGAGCTCAACGTCATCCTGCTGGGCATGGTCAAGCAGCGCGTGCTGTGGCCCGCCGAGGTCAAGGAGGAGAAGGAGGCGCCGCTGTGTCGGTCGTACAACTTCACCGAGGGCGTGCCCGGCGAGAACTTCACCAAGCCCGGCAGCGGCAAGAACGAGCCGTCCCCGCTCAGCGTGTCCGGCTTCACCGAGGCGCAGGTCGCCGGGGGCACGCTGGCCTGCCTCGAGTGCAAGCTGCAGGACTGGGACTCCCACCCCACCCGTGACACCCCGTGGTGCTCCGAGCAGCACGTGTTCGCCGTGCTGGTGACCGAACCCGGCGAGCCGCTCGGCTACCCGGCCATGCTCACCCTGCAGCGCTCGTCCCTCAAGGCGGCCAAGACCTACCTGACCGCCTTCGCCCGGACCAAGACCCCGCTGTTCACCGTCCGCACCACGCTGAAGCTCGACGCACGTACCCGTGGGTCCGTCGAGTACGCCGTGCCGAAGTTCATCAAGGGCGAGGCCACCGACGTGGACTACCACCCCCAGTACGCCGAGTTCTTCTACGGCGTGCGGGACTACGTGCAGACCCCCCGCGTGGCTGAGGAGGAGACGCCCGTGCAGGTCAACTCCACCCCGGCAGCCTCGACCGAAGAGGGCGACATCCCCTTCTGATCTGGTGCGAACCAACCAGCTGCGACGGCAGGGGGGTGTGTCGCCCCCCTGCCCGACGCAGGGTATTGACTTTGTTCTGAGCAACGAGTACGTTTACCAGCGACCCATCCAACGAACAACGGGAGTACCAATGCGTAGTGGCGAACCCCACAACCGCATCATCAGTCGTGGCGAGCCGGACTGGAAGGCCGGCGCGTGCTGTGGCAAGCACGGCGAGTACAACTTCTTCCCCGAGGGCGGTGAGTCCAACAAGGAGCACGCCCGATGCAGGGTCCTGTGCGACTCCTGCCCCATCAAGAGCGAGTGCCTCGACTACGCCCTGTGCAACCGGATCGACTCCGGGTTCTGGGGCGGCATGTCCGAGCGTGAGCGCCGCAACGAGCGCAAGCGCCGTCAGCGTGCCGCCGCTCGAGTGAACCGCAACCCGACGCCAGTGAAGATCGAGGCCGTAGCGTGACCCTGTACCAGACCTTCGACGGACCGTCAGCCAAGGAGGCCCTCAAGGCCATCTTCGGCGAGGACACCCGTGTCCACCAGCAAGGCACCCTGATGGGGTGCGTGGCATCACACGACGCCACTGGTCGGGCGGTCACCGGCATGGCCACCATCAGCGGGTACATCCTGCTGCGCTTCGGCCAGCGTGCGACGATCGAGGGCAACGCCACGGTGCTGTCCGGCAGTGAGATCATGACACTCAAGATCGAACCGAACAGGCACCCCGGCTACCCGAGTGCCATGGTCGCCCAGCTGGTCTGTGACTTCCTGTTGGGATCGGACCTGTCGTGAGTGAGACGCCGCACCTGTTCGGCCTGCCCGGCGCTGAGTTGCTGTACGACGACGCCAGCGATGTTTACGAGTCGGACATCGAGCCTTGGCTGGACGAGCGCGAGGGCGCCGAGTGGGTCATCGAGGAGCACACAACCCGTGGCCCAACCACATGGCTGCCATCCAAGGAATGGGTGCAGGACTGGATCGCTGAGGCGATCGCGGAAGAGCACGACTTCGAGGACGGCCGCGACATGGAGGCCATGACCAAGCGTGACGACACCGAGCTCCTCGATGCGATCGACGCCCTGCTGGCCATGTTCGCCACCCGGTGCAAGTGGCTTGAAGCGGACAAGAAGATTGCCGAGCACGTCATCACAATCGACGGCGGCGAGCCATACCTCGACGGCGAGCCGATGTACCGGAAGAACCCTGATGCCTGACCAGATCGAACCCTGCAAGAAGTGCAACGGCAAGGGGGTCAGGCACGCCGCCTCCCGGCCAGAGACTTGCATGCGCTGCGGTGGCACCAAGCGTGAGCCGATCATGGTGCCGTGCGAGGGGTCCAACATCGAGTCACCCCACGACCTGTGCCCGATGTGTGGCTGGCCCGCCGCCACCAAGGGACTCAAGCTCCCCCAGCACGAGCGTCGCGACGTTCTCGCCATGCTCGCTCGTGGAGACTTCGGGTGAGTGCACGACGGGCTGAGCGACCCACCACCGATCACCTGCACCGACCGGTGGGGCCGCGAGTGGAATGTCGAGCACGGCACCCGCACGGCGTACAACAAGTACGGCTGCCGCTGCGAGCACTGCAGGCTGGCGCAGACCGTCTACATGCGGGAGCTCCGTGGCAATCAGCCACGCCGGGTGGCCCAGCACGGCACACGATCGAAGTACACGGGAGGCTGTCGCTGCTCGCCCTGCAAGAAGGCGAACAACGAGTACCAGAAGGCGTGGGCGTACCTCCATCGACGTGGGCTGAGCTTTCGTGCAGAATGGGAGGACTGACAACCATGGGAGTGAACACATGAAGTCGATCACACTGTCACAGGAGCTCTACTACAAGCTGTCCAACTGGACGTGGGCAAAGGGCTTCGGGCCGTGGAAGAACTTCCCCTTCCCGGCTGCCCCCACGCTGCCCGCCAAGCCGTGGCATCCCGACGGTGACGCCCTGTTCCGCGGTGGCCCACTGGTGCGAGTCGACAACGGCAGCGCCATCATCTCCCACATGAAGGAGAACGGGCGGCTGAACATCAACACCGGCTCGGTGGTCCCGACCGCCGAAGGCAAGACCGAGGGCAAGCGGATCAACCTCGCAAGTGGGGACGACCCCATGTACCGAGTGACCACCGACCTGCTGAACATCCGCTCGGGGGAGATCTGCGTCAACGACGGCGACTTCCCCAAGCTGGACACGGGCCTGCAGGGCACCTTCATCCCCATCCCTCGCGATGCGATCGGGCAGGGCTACCCGATGCGGAACTACTCCGACACCAAGGTCCACATCTTCGATGTGGTCGGCAACCGGCTCATCGAGATCCAGCACTGCGAGGACTTGGGCAACCGGCGCTACCGGTGCCACGGCCTCTCCACGGTGGACCTGTCGGGCACCGAGTCGCACGGTCGGTCGGCGGCCAAGATGTCGCTCATCGAGGGCACGCTCCGCTACGACGACGCCATGGCTGGCTGGACCCAGCTGACGACCATGGGCACGCCCGCCGCCTTCAAGCTCGACTACCTCGCGCCGGCCCGTGGGACCGACGGCCAGAGCACCCACCCGGACGCCGTGTGGATGGGCATGATCCTCCGCATGAAGCTGTCCGAGTTCGACCGTCTCGCTGCCATGAACAAGCCCCAGCTGACCGCCGTGGCCAAGTCGTACGTCGAGCAGGGCATCATGGTCGTGGACACCGGAGGGAA
>Ga0075163_10008835_pt1 | contig 13237 bp, 15 predicted proteins | sample JI1023141ADNA_FD_71478 | JGI IMG/M metagenome (GOLD analysis project Ga0075163, IMG submission 71478) | Wastewater effluent complex algal communities from Wisconsin, to seasonally profile nutrient transformation and Carbon sequestration -... | ecosystem: Engineered > WWTP > Effluent > Algae...
GGACTGTTGGCCCGTCGCGCGGTGGTCGCGCGTGCCGTCGCCGTGGACGCCTACGGCCGGGCGCCGGAGGGCAAACGCTTGGCCGCCCTGGCCGATGCCGCCGAACGCGCGCCCCGGGCCATGCGTGAGGCCGCGGAGAACGAACTGTCGGCCGCGCTGGGAAGCGTCGACCCGCTGTCGCTGCCGGTGGCGCTGGTCGCCGAGCTCGCCGACGCGGAGGCCCGGGTGCTGCTGGCCCGCCGGTTCCACAACGACGCCGTGCGCGACACCCTGGCGCTGCGGGAACGCCCGCTGGTGCGGCTGCTGCACCTGGGCGGCACCGCGGCGCTGCCCACCTATTTCGAGATCGCGGAACGGGCCGGACCGGCGGCGCGGGATCCCGGGCAGTTCACCCGGCGCGTCTCGGCGCGGGTCATCCTGCTCGACGAGGCCGGCAAGGTGCTGCTGTTCTGCGGTTCGGACCCGGCCCGTGGTGGTGCCGACGCACCGCGCTGGTGGTTCACCGTCGGCGGGGCGGTCGAGCCGGGCGAGGATCTCGTCGAGACCGCGGTCCGCGAACTGGCCGAGGAGACGGGTTTGGCGCTGTCGCCGGCCGAGTTGGTGGGTCCGGTGTGGCGGCGGGAGGCCGTCATCGACTTCAACGGCTCGGTGATGCACAGCGAGGAGCTGTTCTTCGTGCACCGCACGGCGCACTTCGAACCCGCTACCACGGGGCACACCGACCTGGAGCGGCGCTACCTGCACGGTCATCTCTGGTGCGATGAGACAATGATCGACGAGCTGGTCGCCAAGGGGCAAACCGTGTATCCGCTGCAGCTCGGCGAACTGCTGGCGCGGGCCGGCGACCTTGCCGACGTGCGGGGCGCCGGGCCTGGTACGCAGCCCCAGCTGATTCGCTGAGACTGCGGATCCAATTGATTTGGCACCACCCCTAGACTGAATCAGTAGCGAAGTGAAGGAGACACTGATGGAAACCGCACCTGGTTCCGGTAGTCAGACCGGTACCGCGCGGGTCAAGCGCGGGATGGCCGAAATGCTCAAGGGCGGCGTCATCATGGACGTCGTCACCCCCGAGCAGGCGCGCATCGCCGAGGCCGCGGGTGCGGTGGCGGTGATGGCGCTGGAGCGCGTACCCGCCGACATCCGTGCCCAGGGCGGTGTCTCGCGGATGAGCGATCCGGACATGATCGAAGGCATCATCGCCGCGGTCACCATCCCGGTGATGGCCAAGGTGCGCATCGGGCATTTCGTGGAGGCGCAGATCCTGCAGAGCCTCGGGGTCGACTACATCGACGAATCCGAGGTGCTCACCCCGGCCGACTACACCAACCACATCGACAAGTGGAAGTTCACCGTGCCCTTCGTGTGCGGGGCCACCAACCTCGGCGAGGCGCTGCGCCGGATCACCGAAGGTGCGGCGATGATCCGCTCCAAGGGTGAGGCCGGCACCGGCGACGTCTCCAACGCGACCACGCACATGCGGTCCATCGGCGGCGAGATCCGCCGGCTGGGTTCGCTGTCCGAGGACGAATTGTTCGTGGCGGCCAAGGAGCTGCAGGCCCCCTATGAGCTGGTGGCCGAGGTGGCCCGGGCCGGCAAGCTGCCGGTGACCATGTTCACCGCCGGCGGTATCGCCACCCCCGCCGATGCGGCGATGATGATGCAGCTCGGCGCCGAGGGCGTGTTCGTCGGCTCGGGCATCTTCAAGTCCGGTGACCCGGCGGCCCGGGCCGCGGCGATCGTGAAGGCCACCACCTTCTACGACGATCCCGACGTGTTGGCCAAGGTGTCGCGCGGGCTCGGCGAGGCCATGGTCGGCATCAACGTGGAGGACATTGCGCAGCCCCACCGGCTCGCCGAACGAGGCTGGTAGTCGCCGCAGATGTCCATCGAAGAAATCCTCGACCTCGAGCAACTCGAAGTCGACATCTATCGCGGCGGCGTGTTCAGCCCGGAGTCCGGGTTCCTGCAACGCACCTTCGGCGGTCACGTCGCCGGTCAATCACTGGTGTCGGCGGTGCGCACGGTGGACCCGAAGTTCCAGGTCCACTCGCTGCACGGTTATTTCCTGCGGCCCGGGGACGCCCGCTCGCCGTCGGTGTACCTGGTGGAACGCATCCGCGACGGCGGGTCGTTTGCCACCCGCCGGGTCAGCGCCGTGCAGCACGGCCAGACGATCTTCAGCATGTCGGCCTCGTTCCAGACCGACCAGAGCGGTATCGAACACCAGGACGCCATGCCGTCGGCTCCCGGACCCGACGACATCCCCGGCTTCATGACCAACTCGAGGGTCTTCGACGATGCCAGCTTCCGGCAGTTCGACGAGTGGGACGTGCGCATCGTTCCCCGCGACCAGGTGAACAAGTTGCCGGGCAAGGCTTCTCAGCAACAGGTGTGGTTCCGCCACCGTGATCCGCTGCCCGATGATCCGGTGCTGCACATCTGCGCGCTGGCCTACCTGAGCGACCTGACCCTGCTGGGTTCGGCGCAGGTGAATCATCCCGAGGAGCGCAAGCACCTGATGATCGCGTCGTTGGATCACGCGATGTGGTTCATGCGGCCATTCCGCGCCGACGAATGGCTGCTCTATGACCAGTCCTCACCGTCGGCGTGCGGCGGCCGGGCGCTGACCCAGGGCAAGTTGTTCAACCAGTACGGCGAAATGGTCGCCGCCGTGATGCAGGAGGGTCTGACCCGCTATCAGCGCGGCTTCACCCCGCCCGCCCGGTGAGTGTGCGGGTAGGGGTGCTCGCCCTGCAGGGGGACACCCGCGAACATCTGGCGGCGCTGACCGAGGCCGGCGCCGAGGCCGTCACGGTACGCCGGCTGACCGAGCTGCAATCCGTCGACGCACTTGTCATCCCCGGCGGCGAGTCGACCGCGATGAGCCATCTGCTGGGTGAGTTCGAACTGCTGGAGCCGCTGCGCGGACTGTTGCGTGACGGGTTGCCGGCCTATGGGTCCTGCGCGGGGATGATCCTGCTGGCCAGCGAGATCTTGGACGCCGGGGTACCCGGACGCGCGGCGCTACCGCTCGGCGGCATCGATATGACGGTGCGGCGCAACGCTTTCGGGCGTCAGGTTGACTCTTTCGAAGAGGATCTGACGTTCACCGGCCTCGACACTCCGGTGCACGCGGTGTTCATCCGGGCCCCCTGGGTGGAACGGGTCGGACCGGCGGTGCAGGTGTTGGCCACCGCGGGCGGTCATCCCGTCGCGGTCAGGCAGGGCCAGGTGCTGGCCACCTCGTTTCACCCCGAGATGACCGGCGACCGGCGGGTGCACGCGCTGTTCGTGGATATGGTGACCGGCCGTTAATCCGGGGCGATCGCGGCGATCAGGCTGTCGCTGAGCTCCTCGGCGGTGGTGTGCCATTTGTCGTTGCTGAGCAGACCACTGGATTCCAGGCCCGCGGCACCGTGCGCACCGGTCAGCAGCAGGGCGGAGCAGCGCTGCGCGGACTGTGCGCCGACGATCATGGCGACGATGGCGGTGAATTCGTCGCACATGCGTTGTGCGGCACGGGCTACCGCGGTCGGGTCTCCCGCCGGTGCGCTGAACATCAGTTGATACAGGTGCGGCTGCTGCCTGCTGATCTCGATGACGCTCAGTAGCGCCGCGCGCAGTTTGTCGGCGGGCAGAAGTTGCGTGTCGGCCACTAGGGCGGACATGCGATCACCGATGCGCTCCCAGCCCTCGGCGGCAACCGCCGTCAGCAGGGCGTCCTTGTTGGCGAAGTGGCGGTAGGGCGCGCCTCGGCTCAGGCCGGTCCGCGCGCCGACCTCGCGCAGCGTCACGGCGTCGGGACCTCCGCTGTCGAGTAGCTCCGCGGCATCGTCGAGCAGGGCGCGGCGCGTCGCGGCGGCCGATTCAACGCGGGTCACCATGGGCGCCATCTTAGTTGACAGTGTCATCTGGAAGCGTAGTCTCATCGAGATGACATTGTCATCTGAAATCTCAGAGTTGGTGGTCGTCACGGGTGCGTCCGCGGGAATCGGCGCCGCCACCGCACGCGCGCTGGCCGAGCGTGGGTTCCATGTGCTCGCCGGTGTCCGGCGCGACCGGGACGCCTTGGCGATCCGTGGGCCCGGTGTGGAGCCACTGATACTCGACATCACCGAACCGGACCACATCCGGGCGCTGGCCGAACGGGTGGCCGCCGACCCGCGGCGCCGCCGGTTGCGGGCGGTGGTGAACAACGCCGCCGTCCAGGCCAATGTGCCGATAGAGGTGTTCCCGATCGACGAGTGGCGCCGGATGTTCGAGGTCAACCTGTTCGGTCAGGTCGCCGTCATCCAGGCGTTGCTGCCTGCATTGATACCGGCCAAGGGTCGAGTGGTCAATATCAGCTCGGTGGGCGGCAGGGTCGCGATGGCCAGCTATGGACCTTATGCCGCAACGAAATTCGCGCTCGAAGCCGTCAGTGATGCGCTGCGGCGCGAGCTGGCTGCGTGTGGTGTCGGGGTGGTGGTGATCGAACCGGGCGCCGTACGCACGGAGATGCTCGAGCGGGCGATCGCCGCGGCCGGTGAGCTGGTGTCGACCATGACGTCCGAGCAGAGTGTCCGCTACGGCGCCCTGGTGCACGCGGTGAACAACCAGGCCGCATCGTCCACCGAATCGGGTGTGCCTGCCGACGCCGCAGCCAAGGTCATCGTCAAGGCGGTGACGGCACGCAGACCCCGTACGCGTTACCCGGTCGGGCGCGAAGCCGCCTTGATCCGCTGGTTGCCGTTGCTGCCCGACCGTACACTCGACCGCGTTCTCGCCACCGCGCTGCGGTCGCACTATCCTGCGGGGGACAGGGATACGTCAAATTTGCTCTGTTACAAGTAATTTCAGCGGATCGGCAGGCCGGTGATCGCGCGGCTCATCACCAGGCGCTGGATCTCGCTGGTGCCTTCGAAGATCGTGAAGATCTTCGCGTCGCGGTGCATCCGCTCGACGGGGTAGTCGCGGGTGTAACCGTTGCCGCCGAGGATCTGGATGGCCTCGTCGGTGACATAGACCGCGGTCTCGCTGGCCACCAGTTTGGCCATCGACCCCTCGGCGTTCTCGAACTGCTTGCCGTTGCGGGCCATCCAGCCGGCCCGGTACACCAGCAGCCGGGCCGCGTCGATGCGCGCTTTCATATCGGCGAGCTTGAACGCGACACCTTGGAAATCGCCGATCTTGCGGCCGAACTGCTCCCGCTCGCAGGCGTAATCGAGGGCGTACTCGTAGGCGGCGCGGGCCACCCCGACGGCCATCGCGCCGACGGTGGGGCGGGTCCGCTCGAAGGTCGCCATCGCGGCCTGGCCGGCGGCCTTCTTGCCTTCGCGCACCTTGGCGATCTTCGCGTCGAACTTCTCCTTGCCGCCGACGATCAGGTGGCCGGGGATGCGGACATCGTCGAGCACGACCTCGGCGGTGTGCGACGCGCGGATCCCGTGCTTGAGGAACTTCTGGCCCTGGCTCAGGCCCTTGGTGCCCGGCGGGATGATGAAGGAGGCCTGGCCGCGGGTGCCGAGCTCGGGGTGCACGGATGCCACGACGACGTGGACGTTGGCGATGCCGCCGTTGGTGGCCCAGGTCTTGGTGCCGTTGAGCACCCATTCGTCGGTGGCCTCGTCGTAGCGGGCCCGGGTCAGGATCGAGCCCACATCGGAACCGGCGTTGGGCTCGGAGGCGCAGAATGCGGCGACCTCGGGCTTGTCGACGGTACCGAACATCTGCGGCAGGAACTCGCCGATCTGCTCGGGGGTGCCGGATCCGGCGACGGAGGCGGCCGCCAGTCCGGTGCCCAGGATGGACAGCGCGATACCGGCATCGCCCCAGAACAGTTCCTCGAAGACGACGATCATGCCGAGTCCGGTGGGTTCCGCGGACTGTTCGGCGAACATCTCCAGGGAGTAGAGACCGATCTTGGCCGCCTCGGCGATGATCGGCCAGGGGGTCTCCTCGCGCTCGTCCCACTCGGCTGCGGCGGGACGGACGACGTCGGCAGCGAACTCGTGCACCCACTTCTGCACGTCCAGCAGGTCCGAGGGCAACTCCAGGGAGAAGGTCATGGCGGTTACCTTACTTTGGAGTAAGTTCCTCCGGCAGTGAGTGTGGCTGAGTTAACACGGGGGAGCGACACTGGTGCGCTGACCGACTACCCGGCGAGCACCGGCAGCAGCAGGCGCGAGGACGAACGCACCGTGTTGCGGCTGCTGGTCCCCACCGATGCGTGCCGAAAGTTCATGATCGCCGGTGTCTGCGGATTCTGGTCGTCGCCGGCGATCACCAGCCGGATGCGATTTCCGGCAGCGAATCGCCGCGCGTTGGGCACCAGCGGGATTCGGTATTCGACATCCACACCGATGGGCACCGCAACCGGTGTTCGGCAGGGGAGTACGGGAGCGCCGGGTGCACTGGCCACTTCGTCGACCGTCCGCAGCCCGGCCCGCAGCCAGCCCGCGGTCACATCGGTGACCTGTCCGTCGGGGGCCACGTCCTGGAGGGTGAGGATCCACGCCGTGTCGGCCGCGGTGGCCGAGGCGATCATCCGCAGCTCGATCTCGCCGACCATGTCCAGGTCGTCCGGCAGCGGGTTCGATGTCCACGTCAGACTCGCCGGCGGGTCGATCGCGCCGGCCTTGACCCGGCCGGTACCAGCGCCCAATGTCATGAATTCACGTGCGCCACTGTCGCCCTCATCGGTGTCGAGCACGCCGTCGGCGCGCAGCGCGAACGCGTGATGCGCAGCCGCCGGCGGCCAGGACGGGGCGGCTTGCCAGCCGGGCGCGCCGGGCAGGGCGTAACGAACGGGATCACCGTCGAGGATTCCGGTGTCGCGGCCCTTGAGCCAATGGTCGTACCAGGCCAGGGCCTCTTCGTGCAGGCTCTCCCATGGCCAGGTCAGCCCGAACCTGTCCAGCATCCCCATCCGCACGTTGGGGTTGTCCGCCAGCGCCTTCCATGCGATGAACGTCGATGGCAGGTGCAGCGGCACGTTCTCCCAGTCACATCCGAGATAGACCGGGATCTCGATGTTCTTCAGCAGCGGTGTGAGATCGCGTTCGTCCCACCACTCGTCACGCACGGGATGGTTGACGAACACGTCGAGCCACAGCTGGTCCCACGGGTGCGGATCGTGGGGCAGCTTGAGTAGCTGGTGCATCATCGTCACCGCCGCCTCACCGTTCATGGTGCCGAACTTGCGGTGCAGTGGACCCGTATTGAGCACCTTGCGGGCGAGCTTCATCGGCACACTGCGCCAGAACTCGTCGCTGCGTGACGCGGTCAGTCCCATCATGGAGAGGAAAGGCGTGATGAACGCCGAGCTGACCAGCCCGTGATGTGACGAGGCCTCGAACAGGTCCGCGGTGACCGCCAGCGGGAAGATCGCCTTCAGGTGCGGGGGCCGCTCGACGGCCGCCTCCAGTTGGGTCATCGCGAAATAGCTGATGCCGACCATCCCGACATTGCCGTCACACCATGGCTGCGCGGCCGTCCATTCGACCAGATCGTGCATATCGCGGCGCTCGTCGCCATCGAAGAAGCCGAATTCGCCTCCGGAGCCGCCGGTTCCGCGGACGTTGGCAATGACGTGGACGTAGCCGCGTGACACCCAGAACTCGGTGTTGCCGGCCTCGATGAACCCCATCGGTGCGCCGAGATCCTGGATCTGGCGAGGGTAGGGCGATGCCGCGACGAGCGCCGGGAAGCGGCCACGGGCATCGGGCCGGTGCACGTCGGCGACCAGCGAGATCCCGTCGCGCATCGGCACCGCCATATTGACGTCGTGTCGGACGGTGTGCTCCGGCGAGCTGAGGTTGCGAAAGGCGCGGCCGGTGGTCTGGGGGCCGTTCAAGGTCATGAGTCTCACGCTACGTTGAAACTAGTCTCAACGCAACGTGAAACTTCTGCTAGGGTTCCGGATATGCCGAAGAAGCCGCCCCCCGGGCCGCGGGATGAGCGCGGGGTGTTGTCGGCGCGCATCCTGGCCGCCGCCCGGGAAGAGTTCGCCCAGCACGGCTGGGCGGGCACCACCCTGCGTGCGATCGCCCGGGGCGCCGATGTGGACCCGGCGCTCATCTATCACTACTTCGGATCCAAGGAGGGATTGCTCGACGCCGCCACCACGCCCCCGGCCCGCTGGCTGGACTCCGTCGCCGCCACCTGGACCACGCCCCCGGAGCACCTGGGCGTGGCGCTGTTGCGGCTGATGCTGGGCGCCTGGGCCGATGCGGAGATCGGGCCGGTGCTGCGGGCCATCCTGCTGACCGCCGCCCACGAGGAATCGACGCGGGAGAAACTGCGACGGGTGGTGGAGGGGAGCCTGATGGGCGCCTCGCGAGTGGGCGCCGACGAACAGGACCGGCGGGTCCGTAGCGGTCTGATCTCCTCGCAGATCATGGGGCTGGCCATGATGCGGTACGTCTGGCGGGTCGAACCGGTGGCCTCGATGAGCGAGGACGATCTGGTCGCCGCCATGGCGCCCAATCTGCAGCGCTATGTTGACGCGGACTTGTTCTGACCGATCACCGGTGCCCGTAGACTGTGCAGTCGACGTTTCACCAGAAAGAGGGCGTACCTGCATGAGCGGCCATTCCAAGTGGGCCACCACCAAGCACAAGAAGGCCGTCGTCGACGCCAAGCGCGGCAAGATGTTCGCCAAGTTGATCAAGAACATCGAGGTAGCGGCGCGCACCGGCGGTGGCGATCCGGCGGGCAACCCGACGCTCTATGACGCCATCCAGAAGGCCAAGAAGTCCTCGGTGCCCAACGACAACATCGAGCGGGCCCGCAAGCGTGGTGGCGGTGAAGAGGCCGGCGGTGCCGACTGGCAGAACATCACCTACGAGGGCTACGGACCCAATGGTGTTGCGGTGCTCATCGAATGCCTCACCGACAACCGCAACCGCGCCGCCGGCGAGGTGCGCGTCGCGATGACCCGCAACGGCGGCAACATGGCCGACCCGGGGTCGGTCTCCTACCTGTTCTCCCGCAAGGGTGTGGTCACGCTCGACAAGAACGGCCTCACCGAGGACGACGTGCTCGGCGCCGTGCTGGAGGCCGGCGCGGAGGAGATCAACGACCTCGGCGAGGGCTTCGAGATCATCTGCGAGCCCACCGATCTGGTGGCGGTGCGCACCGCGCTGCAGGACGCCGGTATCGACTACGACTCGGCCGAATCCGGCTTCCAGCCCTCGGTGAGTGTGCAGGTGGACCTCGACGGAGCCCGCAAGGTGCTCAAGCTCATCGATGCGCTGGAGGACAGCGACGATGTGCAGGACGTCTACACCAATATCGACATTCCGGACGACGTCGCGGCACAGCTCGACGAGGACTGACCCGGCCGCTGTCACCACTCGCCTGAAGCCATGCCGCACGGCAAGATATCGCGGGTGGCAGTCGTGACGGACCCCAACGGGCGGCAGTGGACGGTGTATCGCCGGTGGTGGCCGTTCGGCGATATCGTCGATCTGGCCTTCGACGGACTGTTCGGCCTCGTGCTCGCGACGCCATTCCTGCTGCTGTGGCCGTTCTGGCTGCTCGGTAAGGCGGTCGGGGTGCGGTGGCGGATCGTCGTCGAGCGCGACGGCGCCGAGATCGAGTCGCACCTGGTGCGCGGCTGGCGGCGCTCGGGCGCGCGCCTCGACGAGCTGGCCCTGCAGATCGCGGGCGGCTGGCGGTCCGGCCACTTCACGCTATGAGCTTGCCGAAATGAGCGTGTCCCTCGCCCGCGGCGTCCCACCCGGCCGCTAGGCTATCGAACACGTGTTCTGATGGTGAAGGGGTTGGCGTGCGGGTAATGGGAGTCGATCCCGGGTTGACGCGCTGCGGGCTGTCGGTGATCGAGACCGGCCGCGGACGCCATGTCGTCGCCCTCGACGTCGACGTGGTGCGCACACCGGCCGGCGAGGCGTTGCACCGGCGGCTACTCGCCATCAGTGACACCGTCGAATACTGGATGGACACCCACCGCCCGGACGTCATCGCCATCGAGCGGGTGTTCGCCAACCAGAACGCGAACACCGCGATGGGGACCGCGCAGGCCGGCGGGGTGATCGCCCTGGCCGCGGCCCGCCGCGATATCGACGTGCACTTTCACACCCCCAGTGAGGTCAAGGCCGCAGTGACCGGCAACGGCCGCGCGGACAAGGCGCAGGTCACCACCATGGTGACCAAAATCCTTGGGCTGCAACAGAAACCCACCCCGGCGGATGCCGCGGACGCGCTCGCGCTGGCCATCTGTCATTGCTGGCGGGCGCCGATGATCGCCCGGATGGCCGAGGCGGAGGCCAAGGCCGCGGCGGCCAAACGCACCTACGAGTCCAAGCTGAAGGCGGCCCGCGCATGATTGCCTCGGTACGCGGCGAGATCATCGACATCGCGCTGGATCACGCGGTCGTGGAGGCCGCCGGTGTCGGCTACAAGGTGATGGCCACCCCGTCCACGCTGTCCACGTTGCGGCGCGGCGAGCAGGCCAGGCTCATCACCGCGATGATCGTGCGCGAGGACTCGATGACGCTGTACGGCTTCGCCGACGGTGAATCGCGCGATCTGTTCACCACCCTGCTGGGGGTGTCCGGTGTCGGCCCGAAGATCGCGCTGGCCACCCTTGCGGTCTACGACGCGACCTCGCTGCGCCAGGCGCTCGCCGACGGCGACGTCACCGCGCTGACCAGGGTTCCGGGCATCGGTAAGCGCGGGGCCGAGCGGCTGGTGCTGGAACTGCGCGACAAGATCGGTGCGGTCCCCGGCGCCGGCGGTTCGGCGGCGGCGGGCGGGCACGCGGTGCGGATGCCGGTGGTGGAAGCCCTTGTCGGCCTTGGCTTTGCGGTCAAGCAGGCCGAGGAGGCCACCGACAAGGTGCTCGCCGGAGACCCCGCGGCAACCACCTCGACCGCGCTGCGCGCGGCACTGTCGATGCTGGGTAAGAAATGAGCAGATTCGACGAGGATCTCCAGGACGACGAGCACGGGGACCGGGATGTGTCACCGGCGCTCACCGTCGGCGAAGGCGATATCGATGCCAGCCTGCGACCGCGCACGCTCGGTGAGTTCATCGGGCAGCACCGGGTGCGCGAACAGTTGCAGTTGGTCCTCGAAGGCGCCAAGAACCGTGGCGGCACACCGGATCACATCCTGCTCTCCGGTCCGCCCGGCCTGGGCAAGACCTCGCTGGCGATGATCATCGCCGCCGAACTGGGCTCGGCGCTGCGGGTCACCTCGGGCCCGGCGCTGGAGCGTGCCGGCGACCTTGCGGCGATGCTGTCCAACCTGGTCGAAGGCGATGTGCTGTTCATCGACGAGATCCACCGCATCGCGCGACCCGCCGAGGAAATGCTCTACCTGGCGATGGAGGATTTCCGGGTCGACGTCGTGGTCGGCAAGGGCCCGGGGGCCACCTCGATTCCGCTCGATGTGGCGCCGTTCACGCTGGTGGGTGCGACCACCCGGTCGGGAGCCCTGACCGGCCCGCTGCGGGACCGCTTCGGTTTCACCGCGCACATGGATTTCTACGAGCCCGCCGATCTGGAGCGGGTGCTGCACCGCTCGGCGGGCATCCTCGGGATCGAACTGGAGGCCGCCGCCGGGTCCGAGGTGGCCCGGCGCTCCCGCGGTACCCCGCGCATCGCCAACCGGCTGCTGCGCCGGGTGCGTGACTACGCGGAGGTACGTGCCGACGGCGTCATCACCCGCGATATCGCCAAGGCGGCGCTGGAGGTCTACGACGTCGACGAGCTCGGCCTGGACCGCCTGGACCGCGCGGTGCTCTCGGCGCTGACCCGCAGCTTCGGTGGCGGGCCGGTCGGGGTGTCCACACTTGCCGTCGCGGTGGGGGAGGAAGCCACCACCGTCGAGGAGGTCTGCGAGCCCTTCCTGGTGCGCGCCGGGATGATCGCGCGCACCCCCCGCGGTCGGGTCGCGACCCCGCTGGCGTGGACGCATCTGGGTCTGCAACCGCCGGTCGCGGGTTTCGGGCAGACCGGTCTGTTTGAATAGTTCCCCATGCTCACCGCCGCTCTCGTCGTCGCCGGCCTCGCCGCCCTGCTGCACGTGTACATCTTCGTGATGGAGTCGCTGACCTGGACGTCGCCGCGCACCCGGGCGACCTTCGGGCTGTCCGCAGAGGAAGCGGAGGCCACCAAGGAACTGGCGTTCAATCAGGGCTTCTACAACCTGTTTCTGGCCGTGGTAACCGGTATCGGCGTGGGCGCGGCGCTCGCCGGCCACGGCGCCGTCGGGGCAGCGCTGGTGCTGGCCGGGGTGGGCTCGATGCTGGCCGCGGCGCTGGTGCTGCTGGTGTCTTCGCCGGACAAGGCCCGCGCGGCCGTCACCCAGGGCGTGCTGCCGTTGATCGCCGTCCTGCTGATGGGAATCCAGCTGGTTACCGCTTGACCGCGGTGGGTAACCCCTCGGCATGACCGAGGAGGCCACCATGTCCGATACCCGCACACGCTCCGTCCGGGGCGGCAGGCTGGCGATATCCCGCAGTCGCGGAGCGCTCAGCGGTTTTCTGTTGATCCTGCTCGGGCTGTGGGGCGCGTTCATCCCCTTCGTCGGGCCCTACATCGACTTCGCCTATACCCCCGACGCGCCGTGGACCTGGACGCTGGGCCGGGGCTGGCTGGAGGTGCTGCCCGGTGCCGTGACCGTGCTCGGCGGATTGTTGCTGCTGGTCTCGCGCAACCGTGCCACCGCCATCCTGGGCGGCTGGCTGGCCGTGGCCGCCGGGGCATGGTTCGTGGTCGGGCGGGCATTGGCCGCGCCGCTGGCGCTCGGCAACATCGGCAGCCCGGTGGCGGTCACCGACGCCAAGCGGGTGGTGCTGGAGTTGGCCTACTTCTCCGGGCTGGGCGCCGTGGTGATCTTCCTGGCCGCCGTCGCGGTCGGACGGCTGTCGGTCCGCAGCATCCGGGACGTGGAGATCCGCGATGTCCGTACCGTCGAGCCGGTCGACACGACGACCGCAGCGCAGCCGGCGGCGATGCCCGATCAGCGCACCGAGGTCATCGGCCCGACCGCCCAGGCCCGGGGTCGTCGCAACTGGCGCAACATGTTCCGAAGCGGTGACCGCGACAACGAACTCGCGCACCGCTAGCGTCAGCGCTGCAGCACATCCGAGGCGTGACAGACGCGATTGCCGCCGGCACGTTTGGCGGCATACATCGCCCGGTCGGCGGTGCCCAGCAGATCGTCCAGCGCCTCCTGGGAAGACGGCAGTCGCGCGATGGCGGCGGTGCCCACACTGGCGGTGACAC
>Ga0075163_10008836_pt1 | contig 13237 bp, 14 predicted proteins | sample JI1023141ADNA_FD_71478 | JGI IMG/M metagenome (GOLD analysis project Ga0075163, IMG submission 71478) | Wastewater effluent complex algal communities from Wisconsin, to seasonally profile nutrient transformation and Carbon sequestration -... | ecosystem: Engineered > WWTP > Effluent > Algae...
CGGATCAATGTCTTGTTGTAGATGCCGAATTTACGGATCACCTTGTAGCGCACTTTCGTCTGCTCCTGTAACATACTTTGCTGCTCTACCAGAAATACATTCGATTCCAGATTGAATTCCTGCTCCGGTTTCCATTTGTCGTAGTTTCCGCTAATAGCATAAAATACACTCGATGGAGTCCAGAGGAAAACGGGAATGGTGAGAAGAAAGGCGAAGAGGTAAATACGGAGCGGCCAAGCAAGCCAGGTGTTCCGGATAGCCCAGCCACCAAGCGCAATTCCGGAACAAACACCCAATAGTAGGAGGTAATGTCCAACCAACTGACCGCTGAAGCCCACGAGGAAAACGATAGAGAGGAAAATGAGGACACCATGCACTGCAAAAGGGAAACGAATGCTCTCCGCAGCGAAACGACGGGACGTCATGCCCAATAGCAAGGAAACGACCAGGGAGAGAATGTAGAGGCAAATGGTGAAAACGAGTAGTATGGGATCCATCGTCGCATTTTTAACGTGGGCAAATGTAAGGATGCACAACCAAAATTGGAGCAGGGAACTCGAGAATATGCAACAAACTCCATGTAAACATCCAAATCCCCATCCGCGCTCCTACGGAGCGCGGGATGTAGTGGTGTGGGGTAATCCGCGTTTCTAATAACAGAGCGCCCCTAAGGGGCTGGTTACGATGTACAATCCGTCTCTAGCCGCGCTCCTACGGAGCGCGGGATGTAGTGGTGTGGGGTAATCCGCGTTTCTAATAATAGAGCGCCCCTAAGGGGCTAGTTACGATGTACAATCCGTCTCTAGCCGCGCTCCTACGGAGCGCGGGATGTAGTGGTGTGGGGTTGCGCTCGTTGTTATTCATATGCCACCCCTACGGGGTTAGAGTAGATGTACAATCCGTCTCTAGCCGCGCTCCTGCGGAGCGCGGGATGTAGTGGTGTGGGGTTGCGCTCGTTGTTATTCATATGCCACCCCTACGGGGTTAGAGTAGATGTACAATCCGTCCCCATCCGCGCTCCTGCGGAGCGCGGTATGTAGTGGAGTGGGAGAATCCGCGTTTCTAATAACAGAGCGCCCCTAAGGGGCTGGTTACGATGTACAATCCGACAATCCGACAATCCGTCAATCCGTAAATCCGTCAATCCGTAAATCCTCCCATCAAAAATCCCGCAAACTGCCGCAGGCAGCCGTATAAAGCCGTATGCAACCGTATATAGCCGTATAAAGCCGTATGCAACCGTATGCAACCGTATGCAGCCGTATGCAGCCGTATGCAGCCGCAGGCAGCAGTCTCAACCAAATTTCTCTTTCATCAAGTTCTCCAACGCAGCCACTTCATCTCTGTACTTCGCTGCATCAATAAAGTCGAGTTCCCTTGCTGATTTCTCCATATTCTTCCGCCCTGCATTGATAGCTTTCTCGAGTTGTTCTTTCGACATGTATTGTACCACCGGATCGGCGGCAATATTGACTTCTTTCTTTTCGATATAGGCTTTGCTGAGATTGCCTTTGCCTTCGCGGTTGGGAAATACGCCTTCTTTGGATTTATTGAGTGCCGTGGGAACTAAACCATTCGCTTCGTTGTAGGCTCTCTGTTTGGCGCGGCGACGATCCGTTTCGTCCATGGTTTGTTGCATGCTTTCGGTGATCTTGTCGGCGTACATGATGACGCGGCCGTTGAGATTCCTGGCGGCTCGACCTGCTGTCTGTGTGAGGGAGCGGTTGGAGCGGAGAAAGCCTTCTTTGTCTGCGTCGAGGATGGCGACAAGGGATACTTCGGGTAGGTCAAGTCCTTCGCGGAGGAGGTTGATGCCGATGAGTACGTCGAAGACACCGTTGCGTAAATCTCGTAGGATTTCAATGCGTTCGAGGGTTTCTACTTCGGAGTGGATGTATCGGCAGCGGATCTCGAGTTTGGTCATGTACTTGGCGAGCTCTTCGGCCATCCGTTTGGTGAGGGTGGTGACGAGGACACGTTCATTGCGCTTGACAACTTTTTCGATTTCTTCGAGGAGATCATCTACCTGATTGGAGACAGGTCGTACTTCGATGGGTGGGTCGAGGAGGCCGGTGGGGCGGATGACTTGCTCTACGATGACGCCTTCGCTGTGTTCGAGTTCGTATTCGGCGGGTGTGGCGCTAACGAAGATGACTTGTTTGAGTATCTGTTCGAATTCTTCAAATTTCAGGGGACGATTGTCCATTGCAGCAGGCAGGCGGAACCCGTAATCCACGAGGTTGACTTTTCGTGAACGATCGCCTCCGTACATGGCGCGTATCTGCGGTACCGTTACATGGCTTTCGTCTATGACCATGAGGAAATCATCAGGGAAGTAGTCGAGGAGGCAGAAGGGGCGCTGGCCGATCGGGCGTCCGTCAAAATACCTGGAGTAGTTTTCGATGCCGCTGCAGTAGCCCAGTTCGCGGATCATCTCGAGGTCGAACGTGACGCGGTCTTCGAGACGTTTGGCTTCGAGGTAGCGGCCGATTTCCTTGAAGTAGTCGACTTGTTTTACCATGTCTTCCTGTATGGTGTAGATGGCATCTTGCTGTCTGGACTTACTCGTGACGAAGATGTTGGCCGGGAAGATGGCCATGTGTTCGTACTTCTCGTATTTCTTCCCGGTAGATGGTTCGATGGTGGCCAGTTCTTCCATCTCATCGCCGAAGAAACTAATGCGGTAGGCAATGTCCATGTAAGCCGGAAATACATCTACCGTATCACCCTGTACGCGGAAGGTTCCCCGTTTGAATTCTGCACCGGCACGGGAGTATAAACTGCTGACGAGCTGATGCAGAAAAGCATTGCGGCTGATCTTCTGTCCCTTTTGTATGCGGATGATGTTCTCGGCGAAGTCGGCCGGATTTCCCATACCGTAGATGCAGGAAACGGAGCTGACAACGATGATGTCTCTGCGTCCCGAAAGGAGGGATGAGGTGGTGCTGAGACGTAGTTTTTCGATCTCTTCGTTGATGCTGAGATCTTTTTCGATGTAGGTATTGGAGCTGGGGAGATAGGCTTCCGGCTGGTAGTAATCGTAGTAGGAAACGAAGTATTCAACGGCGTTTTCGGGGAAAAACTGCTTGAATTCTCCGTAAAGCTGGGCCGCGAGGGTCTTGTTATGGCTTAGTACAAGGGTGGGTTTTTGTACGTTTTTGATCACATTGGCGATGGTAAAGGTCTTCCCGGAACCGGTGACACCAAGCAGGGTCTGGGCCGGATCGCCGTCTTCTACTCCCTTGGTTAGCTGAATGATAGCCTCCGGTTGGTCGCCCGTAGGTTCGAAAGCTGAAATCAATTTGAAATCCATGAATCAAAGATAGGGTAGTCCGGTCAATTCAAAACCGACCCCCGCATTCGTTTTCATCCTTGCTTCATTCCAACTTCCCTTGTTCCTCATCTGATTTTATTACCTTCGCACCTTCAATATTTAAAAGATGAACCTCAAAAAAAGCTTATTACCTGTTTTGGCAGCGGCCTTTATCGTGGCTTCCTGCAATGCACAAAACAAGAAAACCGACAACACAAAAATGAGCAGCACAATTGACTCAGTAAGCTACGGCCTTGGCGTGGCAATTGGAAACAACCTGAAAAATAGCGGATTTGATTCCCTGAAAGTAGAACTTATGTCACAGGCACTGAGCGACGTGTTTGCAGGCAAAGCTACTATGAAGCAGGAAGAAGCAGATAAGATCATTCAGGGTTACATGATGGAAAAAGAAAAAATGAAAGGAGAAGACAACCTGAAGAAAGGACAAGCGTTCCTGGAAGCTAACAAGAGCAAGGATGGTGTTAAAACTACCGCCAGCGGACTGCAATACATCGTTATGAAAGAAGGTGCGGGTGCAAAACCAACCCTGAACGATAAAGTAACTACACATTACCACGGTACATTGATCGACGGAACTGTTTTCGATAGTTCAGTTGAGCGTGGACAGCCTGCAAGCTTCCCTGTATCTGGTGTAATTCCTGGGTGGACAGAAGCGCTTCAGATGATGACTGTAGGTTCTAAATACAAACTGTTCGTTCCAGCTAACCTCGGTTACGGTGAGCGTGGTGCAGGTGGTAAAATCGGTCCAAACAGCGTATTGATTTTCGAAGTAGAACTGATCTCTATCGACAAGTAATCGTTTTCACTAACGACACGATCAAAAGCCGGCTCATCGCCGGCTTTTGATTTTTATAACGGTTGTGACTATCCGTTAAGCGACTTTCCAGTTAGGAGGATAAACTGTGCGGGTAAAAGGTCTGGTGCGTACCAGTCGGCGGAGAATGGCCATTTTCGAGGGCTCTCCAACCTGCGATCGTATCGTTTTGTAACGATCCATCAGCGATTGTTGCTCGGTCGTCTTGGGGAGGAAGTAACCGGAGCAGAATTCATTCATCAACATGGCTTCATTTTTGGCAACTAAACAAATGTACATGCAGGTTTCTGCTGGTTTTCGCCGGATTTGATGAACTGGGCGTATGAATGGGTAGGATTTCAACTTTTAGATGGTGAAACCGAAATGCGATAGATTTATAAGGTGGTTGATTGACTATTCGTACCTTAAAGTTTCTTTAATACATACTTTTCATGTTAAGTTGTTGAATTTCATCAATTTGAATTGGTTTGCGATTGGGTTGATTTAATTCGGATAAATGAGTATTTTTGTTGAATGTTGCGAAAAGTCGCCATCCTTCTGATTTTTATTTATCTGATCCCAAATTTGGGATTCGGAATAAATTTGCATTGGTGTGGTAAACATTTGGCTTCTATTTCAATTAATTCAATTTCTCAATTGGGATGTTCATGTGAAGAGTTGGATGAATTGGAATTTTCTGTTCCGGAGAGCGACGATTGCTGTAAGGAGGAGTTTGCTTTCTTTAAGCTCAATACTACGCATGTGGCAGGAAAAGAGCTTATGCAGATTGGGGCGAAATCTGTTTTGTTATTGTTCTTTTCATTCGATTACCATAGTCTATTTGTAAAAGAGAATATTCCATCTTTCGTTTTTCATCATTTTGATGCAAATGTTGCCGATCCGCCGGGTCTGCCGCAACTATGTGTTTTTAGGGTTTGAGAATTCAGTTTACCTGAAGTTTTGATTCATTTATTCATCTGTGTCGGAAATTCCGATGCACAAAATCTATGCACATGCATTTCAAGGAACTGTATTTGCTACCCGGTATTATACCTTCCGGGCCGGCGATAATAAATAACTTCAATAAATTCTTTAATAGAATTGGACTCCGCTATAATCTAGTGAGGGTTCCGGACGGTATGGCAAATATGCATACTGTTGAACAAAGAATTAATATCTACCATCTTGTTTCCAGGGTACTTCAGTTTAAGGTCCAGGGTGAATTTACAGAGTTCGGATGTTTTAATGGACAATCTGCAATGGTTATTCAAAAAGTATTGCAATCGACTGTTTCCAATGCCTCCGTATGGTTGTATGATAATTTTAAAAGTAAATATGATAAGGATTTGGATGTTAAGTCAACTTTACTGCAGAATTTTGTGCGGTTTCAACTAAATCAACCACGGATTATTGAAGGGGATTTTTTGAAAACGGTTCCAACAGAGCTTCCACAGCGAATCGCATTTGCGCATATAGATTGTGGCTTCGGAGGCAATCCGGATCTGCATATGGATATTGTCCTGCATCTGCTGAAAAATATCTATCCGCGCCTTTCTCCAGGTGCTGTTGTGTTGTTTATGGATTATCATGATCCAAATCATACAATAAAAGGAGATGCTATAAATCCGGGAGTGAAAATGGCATGTGATGTGTTCTTTCACGATAAACCGGAAGCTGTTTATACTTTATTCGGTAATCAATATTCACATGGCTACATTATCAAAGATTAAAATTATATCAGTAAAACCTCTTAGCATAGTCCTGATATTCCTCACTTATATCATAAGTTGTGGTGATGGACATACAATTAAACGGAAGTCAGCTCCTGCAGAAGTTGCTTACTTTTGTCCGATGGATACATTGGTCAATACAGATGAGCCGGGGAAATGTCCAGAGTGCAAAATGAGACTTCGGAAAAATCCGGCTTATTCAGGCGGTGATCGGGATTCTTTCGTGGTTACTACCATGGGAGATTCTGTCCCGGTGAAATAATTAAAAAAAATGTTAACTTACAATCTCAAAAAAAATAAAAAATGAAAGCTAAACTAACCTTCAGGTTTATCGTAATGATACTTTGTTTTTTCATTAGTAATGGGCAATTGAAAGCTCAAACAGTGGCTCAGGATTTTACAATGACCGACTGCTCCGGAAATATGCAGCATCTATTCGCTGAACTGGATCAGGAAGATGTAGTCATTATGGAATTCTTTATGTTAAGCTGTAACAGTTGTATTCTGGCTGGAAATCGATTGAATCCGATGTATAACGATCTGGCAAACCAGTATCCCGGCCGAGTGCATTTCTGGCAACTTGGTTATACCAATTCTTATGACTGTGTCGACTTGACAGCATGGGCATCATCCCATGGATATAATTCCGTTGTATTCGATAGTGGTGCTGCGCAGGTTGCGTACTATGGTGGATTCGGAATGCCTACTATTGCTGTTGTTGCCGGTTCTCAACATCAGGTGCTTTTTAAAAGGGTGGGATTTCAGAATAATGATACTACAACGATTGGAAATGCTGCTCGTAATTTCTTAAATACGGTTACCGGATTGTCACCTGTAACTTCAGACTTAAGTTCTACAGTTTTTCCAAATCCTTCTAATGGCAATGTTGCATTAAAGATGAATGTTAAAGGAGATGAACTGTTTTCTGTTTATACAGTTACCGGTGAAAAAGTGGGCGATTTACAGCCGATCGGGAAATCGGAAGAGGAGTATCACTTCGATTTATCATATCTGAAGGAGGGTGTTTATGTTATTGCTGTTCATTCAGCTGATTCAATGACACATCATAAAATTGTCATTAAAAAATGAGAACGTTGCTTCTTCTTTTTTTCTGCGGTTGCTTTATCTCTATAAATGCAATCGCACAAAATCCACTGGCAATACCGGATACTTTGCATGGTCCTGTATATAATCTCGTGGTGCAGGAGGATAGCGTGCAGTTTCTTGTAGGCCCTAAAACTCCTACTTATGGTTATAATGGTGCTATTCTTGGACCAACTCTCTTTATGAATAAAGGTGAGTCGGTGCAGATCAATGTAATGAATCTTCTGCAGGACCCAACAACCGTTCATTGGCATGGATTGCATGTTCCAGCCGAGGATGATGGTGGTCCACATCAATTAATTCAGTCTGGTCAATCCTGGTCGCCGGTCTTCGATGTGATGAATCATGCGGGTACCTTTTGGTATCATCCGCACGGTGATGGATACACCGAGTATCAGGTGACCAAAGGTTTGGCTGGGGTAATTATTGTGAAGGATTCGATCGAAGCTACCTACAATCTTCCATCGACTTATGGAGTAGATGATTTTCCATTGGTGATTCAATCAAAATCATTTGATATACTCAATCAACTCGCTGCATTCACGCATGACGATAGCCTGGTACTGATCAATGGAACATTGAATCCGTATTTATCTATTCCATCTCAGATGGTTCGTTTTCGTTTGCTGGATGGATCTGCTGACCGTAGTTACTACGTTGGACTATCAAACAATATGAACTTTCAGGTCATTGGAAGTGATGGTGGATTGTTAAGCGCTCCTGTTAGCACTACACGTTTATTGATTAGCCCTGGTGAGCGTTATGAGATTATTGTAGACTTCGGTTCAATGATGGGACAAACGGTGAATCTCATGAGCTATTCAAGTCAGTTGCCGAATAATATTATCGGATCTAATCAGGTGTCTGCCGGACCGGCTACGCTTCCGGGTTATGCAGCCAATCCTTTGAATGGTGCTGATTTTACATTGCTGCAATTAACAGTAGTTGGTCAAACTGTAAATCCTGTAGTGAGTATTCCTGCTTCATTTCAACCGATTACTTCATTGCCTGTCGGATTAGCAGACACAACCCGGCAAATAACTTTCTCGCCTGAAATGATGTCTCCTCAGAATATGATAAGTGGTCCGTTTACCTTAAATGGAAGTTCATTTGATATGGATTCGGTGAATATTGTAATTCCAATTGATAATATGGAGATATGGTCTCTGGTGAACAATACTATGGTGGCACATCCATTTCATATTCATGATGTCGAGTTTCAGATAATAGATCGCAATGGAGTGGCCGTAGCTCCGATAGAAGCAGGATGGAAAGATGTGGTGCTGGTTAAACCAATGGAGACCGTGCGGTTCATTACTAAGTTTGAAGATTTCAGTAATGATTCTGTTCCATACATGTACCATTGCCATCTGCTGCATCATGAAGATGAGGGAATGATGGGTGCATTTATCGTCACTAATGGACTCACCAGCGGATTGAGTTACGTAGAGAAAAATGCCTCATTGCTGTTTCCCAATCCGGTTATTGATCAGCTTACATTGGTTGCTCCCACTGCAACGGAACCGACTGTTGTTGATCTCACCGGTAGAAACAGACCAGTGAATGTTTCAAAAAGTGAGAATGGATGGATCATTCAAACTGATCAACTGGAGTCGGGAGTGTATATCCTTAGATTTTATTCGGATGGAGAAATCAACCTGGTAAAGTTTGTCAGATTGTAAGACGAAATATTCGAGAGCTGTTGGTGGGTGCAATTGCAACATCAACAGCTCTTTTTTATAATCATTGTGATCAGTGAATTGAACTTCCTTCTGCAAAATTTTATTTTCTTTTCAATCTGCAGAAGGTAAACTGCTGATTCCCTCCTGATGGAGTAGTGTGATCAATGTACAAACAGGTTTCGACATTGAAGTTTTCAGCGAATAGTGCAGTTAATTCTTCCTGACTATATTGTTTTATTTCAATGCCGCTACATTTTAATGGCCCCTGTGGTCCGAAAGTGCCAATGATTAAATATCCACCCGGTTTAACACCGGAGGAAGCTGCACGGATATAGCTTTTTATTTCGTTTTCATCCTGTAAAAAGTGAAACGCAGCGCGGTCGTGCCAGAGATCATAAGAGTTTTGTGGAGTAAATGCTGAGACATCTGCTTCTATCCAGTTTATTTTATCAGCATCCGGACCCAGTCTCTTTTTTGCACGTTCAATGGCAGCGGATGAAATGTCCAGTACGGTGAGATGAGTATATCCTAACTGTAATAAATGATCACTCAGTAAACTGTCACCTCCGCCTATGTCTATGATATTTGCTTCTTTCGGGAGGAAACTTCCTGTGATTAAATTTAAAGATGTCTCTGGTCTGGGTTGATACCAGCTAACTTCCTGTAATGGTTTGGTCTGATAAATTTTTTCCCAATGCTGTTTTCTGTCGAAATTTTCCATACTGCAAAGTTGCAGTCGCAAAAACCTTTTTGATTTATCATATGATAAATAATGAAGGACGAGGGTGGATATCGATGTGTTCCTTTAAGCGTATCCGTTTTATTCAATTTGGGCGCGGATTCTGCTGAGGCTAACCTGCGTTATGCCCAGATAAGAGGCGATGTATTTCAAGGGTATCCTTTGAATTATTTGTGGTGAATCGGAGAGGAGTTGCCTATAGCGTTCTTCTGCAGTTTGAAATTGGATGCTTTCCAGACGTTGCACCATATCTACATGGCAATCTTCAAAAATCAATCGGAACAATCGTTCGATTTCGTGGTGTTGGTCATATAAATGAAAAAGTTTTTGCGCATCGATGGCGATAATTTCCGCATCTTCAAGTACCTGAATCCCTTTTTTACTGGGAATACCTTTGAATAAACTCTCTACTCTTACTACAATATCGTTTTCGAGCGAAAAACTCTCGGTAATATCTTTCTCGTCTTTATAGTAGAAAATTCGGGCAATACCTCGATTGATGTAGTATATCGTCCTGCAGGTATGACCAATGGGCTGAAGCTCTTTGTATTTTTTAACGGCTATAACATTGATTATATCTTTCAACGCAGACTCAGAGGTTGCCGAAATAAAAGTTTTTGTACGACAGAACGAAAAGAAATTCTCTTTTGCAGAAGATTCAGACTGATGTGCCATGTAGCATAACTTTCTGCTAAAGGTATAGAAATCCACCAATGGAGTAACATGAAACCCGGAATTAATTATTCACTCCGGTCCATTGAACGAATAGGTTTTCAGAGATGGATTGGGTGGTGTTTTTGAAGAAGAATTGTCCGCCCCAGCTGTAGTTAACACGACTGTATTCTACTGCGACACCGTTTTTAACTACTTTGATTTTGGTGATGACTCTGTTTTTTTCGACGATATCTTCCCGTGTGACTTTTTCGGATTCCAAAGCGCCCGGACCCGCATTCATATCTTCCGATCCTGCACGGGCTGCTGCAAGTTTTCGCTCCGTCTCTTCGGCAATTCGCTGTGCGGCTAAACGGCGTTGTGTTTCTTCGCCACTGTTACCCATTCGGGCTTTTTTCTCTTCTTCTTCACCGCTATTTCCGATTCGCGCTTTCTTTTCAGCTTCTTCACCGCTGCCGGCCTTACCGCCCTGGTGAGTTTCATCTCCTGAATTGTTCTTGGCCGTTTTTGTGGTGGATTCTTTACCTGGAGCAACTGCTGCTACCGGTGGGGCTTCTTCTTCCATCCTGGTGACAGGAGCAGGCGGTGTTTCTACTTTAGGTGCAGGAGGAGGTGGGGCCGGAGCGGCTTCTTCCTTCACTACCGGTGCGGGTGGAATTTGTTCTTCCGCATTTTTAGCAGGTGCGGAGTTTGTTTGTTGCTCCATGGCCGTAGCCGGTGCCGCTGCTTTTTGCGTTTCTGCTGCAGGTGTTGGAGCCGGAGTTACAGGAGCGGGAGCAGTCTCTGCCGCTACCGCAGGTTTTACCGGTTCCGGAGCTGGTGGAGCAGGTGCCGGTGGAGTATCCTCATTACTATCGCGGGAGATGGCCGATAAAATCGACTTCGAATAATCGGTATCGAAGTTGAATTCGTCGAGGTTCTGGTCGTACTTAATCTGCGCAACCGGCTGATTATAGACCACCATATTCTCTTCGTTTTGTAAAAAAAGCTTCACGCCGATCTTATATGGCTCAAATCCGTTGCCAATCCTTGCAGCCGGGGCATTGGTATTGACCTCGATGGTTTTGGTAATATACCCCGGTTTGGTAAAAATCAGGGTGTATTTTTTGTTGAAGTCGAGCTTGAAACGCATTTTACTGGCGCCGCTTTGAGTGAAGGCATCCTTACCGTCTTTCTTCACCTTGACAACAACTTCTGATAAGTCTCCCTTTTCGACTTCCAGCTTTACCGGAATCTCCAGGAAGTTTTGTGCCGAGACGCTGCAGGATAGGAGCAACAGTCCGACAAAAAGCCGTAATTTCAGCCTTTTACAATGTGGCATACAATTAAACATGAGGCAATAGTTGGTTGGTCGCGGCTCCTGCTCCCGACTGTTGGGAACTTTTTGCCGCATTTTCGAGTAGAAAGCAGAAATTTGAACCATATGATGCATCATCACCTGAACCATCTTCTACGTCAACTCTTACCCGGCAAGCTAACATCGCTGGTATTTTTAATGAGTCTTTTTTGCCTCAAATCTTACAGCCAGGCACCGGGAAAGGATGAAACTGTTTCTTATATCAACCGTATTTTGGGGGAGCGAACACAGGTAGTGTTAAAGGGCGGCACATTATTTGTCAGCTTTCGCGACGAAAACAATAAGGTGGTTCGGGAAGATAAAGTCCCGACACCCGACCTGGAACTGAAAATCAATTATGAAGCAGATGGGAATCTCCTTTGTATTCCCTGCTTCCGCGATCAACCTGAATGTGTTACCCGGGTATTGGTCGTTCAGAAAATAAAGCGTGGGTATGGCCGTTTAAGCATCCCCGTGCAAAGTGAAAAAGAGTACGAATTATTACGAAAAGCGTTTGATCACCTGATCAGAATTACGTCAGAAGAAGGATATAAAGATGAAGTTACATTGGATTAGTATTTTCTGTTTACTCTTGCCGGTGCTCTCGTTAGCGCAGGATAAGAAGAAGTCAAACGAAGCCTTTAATAAAGGGATTCAGCTCTTCGCACAAGGGAAAACGAAGGAAGCATTGAAAGCATTTGATATCTCTATTCTGGCGGATAGTACTAATTTCGATGCCTGGATTAAGAGAGGGTTTCTGCGCAGTATGACCGGCGACTTCGAAGGTGAAATGAACGATTATAACCATGTTATCGCCCACGCTCCCGATCATGTATTTGCCTATATCTCCAGGGGAAGTGCCTATAATAAACTGAAAGAGTACGCCAAAGGAATCGAGGATTTCAATACTGCCATCCGACTGGATCCATCCAATCAGGAGGCATATAATAACCGCGGATTTGCCCGGAAAGGAATGGGAGATACCGAAGGCGCTTGTGAAGACTGGAATAAATCAAAACAACTCGGGAATGCCGAGGCAAAAATTATATTAAAAAATAATCATTGTAAATGAAACGTGTCGTATCAATTTCGTTAAGCACATTGCTTCTTTTCACTATGTTGTTATGTGTGATCAGTATCGGGAAGAGTGAAGACAACATTAACGATTGTCTGGTAAAGTACCGTAGTGAATGGTCTAAGCCTTGTACGCAATGTCAGGACTACAGCAAAAGTTACCGGGCGTATTTCCGGAATGTCTGCAAAGAGCCCATCGATGTAAAAGTGGCGGCTCAGGAAGCCGATAAGCGTTGGAGGACGTTTTCCCGTCTCAATATGCAGCCGAACGATTCTATTGTAGCCTATGTTTGCAACAAGGGTACCGGAACGGTGAAGCATATGACCTGGGTACGGAAGGCAGGTGATTTATCGATTGCCTTTCCAACCGACGAGGAGATCAATAATCAGTACGCGAAATAATTTTAGTAGAAGATAGTCGGGGGAACCTGAAGCTGTTTTTCATTGCTGGGAAGCCTGCGATTCATATTTTTTTGAATAGAATCAACGTCCTTCATTGGATGGGTGGTTCGTTGTTTTTGTTGCTGAAACAAATTAATCTATCAACTACAATCCGTCTTTAGCGCGCTCCTGCGGAGCGCGGATGTAGTGGTATGTGGGAATTCACGTTTCTAAGAACAGGGCGCCCCTATGGGGCTGAGTCAAATGTACAATCCGTCTTCAGCGCGCTCCTGCGGAGCGCGGGGTGTAATGGGGAGGGGTTGCGCTCGTTGTTATTCATATGCCACCCCTACGGGGTTAGAGTTGATGTACAATCCGTCTTTAGCGCGCTC
>Ga0075163_10008837_pt1 | contig 13237 bp, 6 predicted proteins | sample JI1023141ADNA_FD_71478 | JGI IMG/M metagenome (GOLD analysis project Ga0075163, IMG submission 71478) | Wastewater effluent complex algal communities from Wisconsin, to seasonally profile nutrient transformation and Carbon sequestration -... | ecosystem: Engineered > WWTP > Effluent > Algae...
CCGCACCGCGTCGACGCTCTGGCCGTCGATGAGCCGCTGCCGCGCCTTGTCGTGGAGCCGCTTGGCCTCCTCGAACGCCGTCGTCGCGCGCCGCTTCACGTCGCCCTGGCAGAGCGGCGCGTCCAGCATGGCGGCCGTCCAGTAGAGCAGCACCCGCACGTCCTGCAGTATCCGCGGCGCTCGCAGGAGGTCGTCGTGGAAACTGCCGAGCTTGTCGTAGAGCTCGGTGAAGAAGACTTCGTCCCGCTCCGCCTCATGCACCTCGGAGCCGGCGTGCAGCCGATCGGTCGCATCATCGATGGAGACGACCTCGTCGGGGATAGCGGCGACCAGATCCAGTGCCAGCTCGCGGAACTCCGCGGGTGCGTGCGTGTTCTCGAAGGCTGCCTCGAGTTCGTCGAACTCGGGGACGATCCGATCGGTCTTCCATGACTCCCAGAGGCTCTTGGCGACGTCGCTCCCGCTGGCCCCATGGGCCTCCTCGGGGGCTTCTTTTATGTACGAGTCGGCCAGACGGGTGAACGCCTTGGCCCAGTCCGCCGGAGGACCGCTGTCATCGCCGTCATCGCGGACCCGGACCCGGATGCGGCGAAGCACGTACCGCTCGCCCTCACGGTGGCGCTCGAGGACGAACTTCAGCCGCGCCTTTGGCGAACTCGGGTCGCCGCCGGCGAAGATCGCAGAGGGGGCGACCTGTAGTTCGCCAGGCTGCCCCTCGACATCCACGACGTGCAGCTCGGCGAGCACGCTGCCCCAGATCTCGGCCATCGCCTGCCGCACCGGCATACCGTTGCCGACGCGTAGGCCACCCACGACTTCTGCGGCCTCCATTAGCTGCACAGACTCGAGCCAGCGCTCCAGATCGTCGACACTTATTCCCGACGGTTCGGCGAGGTCCTTCAACGCGGCGGCGATCTGTTCGTATCCATCCGCGCGTCGATCATTGCGCGAATTTTGAGGTGATGCACCGAGCGCCTGGGTGCGCCGCTCCATGAGGCCGATCAGTTCATGGATCGGAGAGGGGCTCTCCACCCGCTTATCCTCCGCTTCGTCGTCCGGCGGGTTCTCGGCGTCGTATGCAGCCCACAGCGCCTGGTCGATCCGCTCGAGGATCTCGTCCTGCTCCTGCACCGGGATGTCGCGCAGCCAGCGGGCTTCGCTCATCTCGTAGTTGTCGATGCTGAGCGACGCGACCGCTTCGTTCTCACTGCGGCCCTCGGGGTAGACGACGAGGATGTACTTGCCGTCCGCGAGGCGCCGACGAACTCCGGCTCGCCAGCGAGGATCGGCATTGAAGCTGCCCAGCGTCGCATCGATCGCGGACGCCGACGTTTGCGTGGTAGTGGTCGCCTTGCTCCCCGCCCTCGTGGCAGCCATCTTTTTCGCCGCCTTCTCCACGGCCTTCCGTGCGCGCGCGACCACCGGGAGGTAGCTCTTACCGTCGGCGATGGCCTCCTCGGCCTGGCGTACGTAGTACGCGTAGCGCTTTGGCGGGAGGCCGAGCGCCTTGATCGCGCTCCGGGCTTCCTCGAACGGGCGCTCCGGACTGTCATAGTATTTGATGTCGCGGCCGAGGTTTTGGATCGCTGTGCGTCGCGCCTCGGTGCCGAGGCCCCATGCCATCTCGATCTTCGTGCCGCGTTCGACGGCCTCCGCCCACGCTGCCTCCTCCTTGTCACGGGCCGCGCGGAGCGCCTCGCCCATGCGCGCCTCCTCGTCGCGCTCGGACGCCGAGAGGGCCGGAGCGCCGGTCTTCGACAGGGCTTCGGCGAGGGGCGCGGGATCTGGCTCGCCCGCGGACGGGAGCGGGGTCTCCTCCGCTGCGACCGTCGCTGCAGCCTGACGGGCCGGGGTGGGCGTCTCCTCACCCTTCTCCTTCGTCAGCAGGTTCTGCGGGATCTTGCGGTCCCACCATTCGAGCCCCATCTCCCGTAGCGTCGTGTAGCTCTCGCCACTCTTCGGCGCGAGCTCGAGGTACTGCTGCCATCCGGCGCGTGTCGGCGGCAAGACGACGCTGCCTCGGATCTCGGCGCCGCTGGCGATCGCCAGCCCCTCGTCGTCGACCACCGGCACCTTGACGCCGTGAAACGACGCTGCCAGTCCCTCGGCGATCCGCGCTGCGTAGCGGGGCCACCACTTCTCGAGCCAGGCGTCGCTCGCCCCGCGCCAACCCAGGGACTCGAACGTGCCATAGCGGATGGCCTCCTCGAGCTTGCGCTCGATCGCGGCGGCGGTGCGCGCATCGTCGTCGTCGGGCCACATCGGGCCGCCTTCGCGGGGGTAGTCGGCCGGCGTTGGCGGCGATCCGCCGAGCGTGCCGGTGTAGAAGGTGAGCTGCCAGCTCGGCGAGCCCGCCGCGCGAAGGCCGATCTTCTCGCCGTCCTCGGTGGCGAGGATCTGGCCGAACTCGAGGAAGTCGAGCTCGCCCGGTGCCCCTGCACGGGGCCTGGCCAGGCGGAGGCCCTCGAACACCGGCGCGCCACCGTTCTCGGGGACGATGACGTCGGTGTCGCGGACCTCGTACATCCACGGTGCCCAGGGCCATGCAGTGGGGTCGACCTTTTCGAGCTCGGCGAGACGCTGCTCGCCCTCGTCGCGCAGGCGCGCCGCCTTCTCCGGGTCAGTGCTGAGGCGGGCGTCGTGGAAGCGACCGGCGGCCTGGCGAAAGATGCGTCCGGCCTCCTTGGCGACGCGGGCGCGGGCCTCCTCGGCACGGCGCCGCCGCTTTTCTTCGAGCAGCCTCTTCGTCTTCTCCTTGTTGCGGGAGATCATCAGGAGGATGTCCTCGGGCGTGAGCTGCTGCTGCGCGGCGGGGTTGTTCGTGTCGCGGACCTGCGATTTGATCAGTTCCCCGAGCCAGCCGGCCTTGCCGTTGATGAGGGAGAAGCGATAGCCGTCCGTCGACCCGTCGGCGAAGTAATAGAAAATGTTGACCGTCCCAAGCGTATTCCCATAGCGGACAGCCCGGCCATTGCGCTGCTCGAGGTCGGCGGGAGTCCACGGGAGATCGAGGTGGTGGATCGTGCAGGTGCGGACCTGCATGTCGACGCCCTCGTAGGCGACCGAGTTGGCGATGACGACGTCATATTTCGGCGGGACCGAGCTGTCAGCCGGTCGTGCGCACGTGCCAGGCGCTGGCGGCTCCGCCGATAGGCCGTTGAACTCGCGGGCGATGCGAATGCGGTCGGCGGGCGCGGTCTCGTCGGCATTGAGGATGGCGATCCGCTCGCGCGGGATGCCCGACTGCACCAACACCTCGCGCATCCACTGGTGGACCGCGGTCGGTTCGCAGAAGATGATATGGCCGCAGTGCGGGCTGGCGGCCACGCGCTTGGCGCATTCCTCCAATTTCGGGCTGGTATACGTCGGCCTCGGCAGGTGGACGGTGACCTCGACCGGCTCGCCGTTCACGTAGGTCTGTTTCTTGACGATGCCACCCTCGAGCGCCGTCCTGTACGTGTATCCGTCCTCGAGCGCCGGGTGCAGGGCGATCAGCGAGAGCCGCGCCAAGAGCCCGAGGATGACATTGCCCTTTCCGCCCTCGGGATCTGGATGCTCGAGGATGTTCTCGATCTGCGCGACGTAACTCGAGTACTTCGCCTCCTGTTCGTCGTCCATTTTGATCATGAGATCAGGCGGGCCGATGACGATCGGCTGCGGGAGTTTGAGGCCGACCTCTGCGGCAGTACGGAACTCGCCGTATGTGAAGATGATGGTCCGCAAGTCATCGAGGTTCTTGAAACCCACAACGGCGCTTTTCATAGCGACGTCGAACGCAGCGTCGAGCACCTCCCGCTGTTCGATCCGGAGGAAGCGGTCGATGAACTGCTCCGGGTCGCGGATCCCTGACTTTGTAAAGGCGGTCGGGTCGATGAACTGGATCAGGTTGTAGAACTCCAGCGGGCTGTTCTTCGCCGGGGTCGCGGTCAGCAGCACGACTCCGGCGCCGCCAGTCTTGCGACGGACAGCGGCGGCGCGGAAGTCGAGTTGCCACGCGCGGTCGCTGCCCTCGCCGCCGCCGCCCATGAACTTCGGCACGCCGTCCTCACGTGGCTGGGGCTTGTAGAGGTTCTTGAACGCGGCCGCCTCGTCGACGACGAGCATGTCGATGCCGATGTCGTCCCATGCGACGCCGGGGTCGTACTCCCAGTCGCTCGGGAGCGCGAGTATCTCCTCCACCCAGGCCCGGGTTCCGTGCTCGAGGAGGGCCAGCTCGCGCTCGGTCAGCTTCGACTTGGCCTTGGCGCTCTGGGTCTTCTCCTCGAGGCTCCGCTTGCGCAGGGCGATCGACCGCGCGACGGCTTCGACCTGATCGACGTAGGCCAGCACCATCTCCTCGTTCATCTTGGTCCGCGCGAGTGCGTCGTAGCTGAGGACCACGACGTCGACCTGGCCGGTCTGCAGCATCGTCCACTTCTTCGCCCGCTCCTGCGGCGTATCGGTCTCGGAGGTGATCACGTTTTTGCGAACACCGCGGCTGATCCGCTTGCGCTTCGATCCGATCACGACCACTCGGTAGTCGGGCAGGGTGCAGAGGATGTCGTCGTGCCACTTCCACACGAGTGACCCGGGCACCAGGATCACCGGGCGGCGCACCCACCCCTCCTGACGCGCGCGGGCGATGATCGCCAGCGCCGTGTATGTCTTGCCAACGCCGACGTCGAAAAACACACCGCCGCCGCGATTGGCGAGCACGCGCCGCGCCCCGGCGATCTGGTGGGGCTTTAGCTTTGGCGACTGGGGCCCCCAACGGGCGATCTCCAGCGGCTCGGGAAGGTACTGCGAAACGATGCGCCCACGAGCGGTCCGGTTGTAGGCGTGGATGAGTTGCTCGCGCCGGTCCTCGTCGACGGCGATCCACTTGCGAAATGACTCGTCCCACTTCTTCGCCTGCGCGATGCGTCGATCGGCGAGGCTCTGTTTGATGGCAGCCTTCTCCTGGCGAGTGAGGGAGGTCGAATCCCGCTCCCGCTTATCCTGCTGAGGGGGTCTGAACATCTCGGGGTCGTGGTTGTAGAAGCCGAGGAACGACAGCGTTTCCATGGCGATCGGCGGCGGTTCGGCGGCGGTGTATCGGTGGCCGCGGATCTGCACGAACCCGCCCTTGCGTTCGAGCTCGATGGCACCGTAACGGCTGTTGAGGGTGGCGGAGATCCAGCCGGCGACCAGATCGAGGGGGACGTAGCCGTGCTGAGGGCTCACGTCGGTCAGGTCCTCGAATCTCGCGGGCTTGATGGCATCGAGTAGCCGACGCACCTGCACCCTGGCTTGCTCGTCGCCCGCGGCTGCGCGCTCGGCCGCGAGGTCGTGTCGGGCCCACAGGTCATTGCCGGTCAGGTAGGCGTCGGCAGGGTAGAGCTCGTCCCAGCGGCTACCGTCGAGGTTCCAGTCGGCGGCGAGGACCGCCGCGAGCGCCGCGGAGGAGTCCAGTGTGCCGCCCTGTGCTCGGTGGAATTCCATGAGCTGCGGGACCGTCAGGGAGCGCTGCTGACGAAACAGGGCCTCGGCCTGAGCGACCACGTCGTCCCGCTGCCCCGTGAACTTCGGCGTGACTCTGGGCGGCTCCCGCAATGCCGCCACGAGCTCGCCGGACTTCTCGAAGGCGCCGAGGAGATGCTGGGCCGCGGTCAGCTTGCGGGTCTCGGCCAGGGCGCGGAGCGGCTTCGAAGCCCAGGGGTTGCCGAATGACGCGGCGAAATCTTCGAGCGCGGCGTGTAGCTCGGGCCAGAGCTGCCTCGACTTCTCGGCATCGTCCGCCCCGACGGCGGTGAGGTAGCGGCCGACGCGGCCGCCGAGCTCGAGCCCAGGGCGGAGGTCGACCGAGACGTCTCCCGGAATTGCGTCCTCGCCGCGCGCGACGGTCTGGAACGTACCGCCGTCGTGGGTAGCGATCGAGGTCAGCACGCACGCGCTGCAGAGTGGGCGCGGCACCAGCGGGGGCAACCCCTTGAATCCGCCGACCACGGTGTAGCGCCAGCTTTTCGCCGTGCCGGCCTCGTCGTCGCCGGAGTAGGTGCCCTCTTCTCTGCCGAGCAGGTGGTCGGGGTACGACTTGAAGTAGTCGCCCTCGAGGATGTGGTGGTCGGCCGGGTCGACCTCGGTCAGCTCGCCGCCGCGGCTGCGCCAGAACAGCAGGTCCATCACGACCGACGCGCCGGGGACCGTATCGTGGCCCTTCTGGTCGTGGCTCGGGATGCGAAACGCGCCGAGTAGGTGGTGGCGGCGAAGTAGCTTCTCACGCTGGGGGCGGGACAGATTCCCGCTCATGAAGCCGGAAGGGACGAGGAACACGCCCACGCCGCCGGGCACGAGCAGGTCGAGCGTGCGGCGCATGAAGTACGCGTAGGCGCGCTTCTCCGAGTAGAACGCGTCCGTGTCCTCGCGGGCCATCGCGCCGCGATCGCCATACGGCGGGTTGGCGACGACGAGGCCGAACGTGCCCCGAAAGCGCGGGCCCTCCTCGCGGACCCAGCGCTCGAACGGCATGTTGTAGAGGTCGACGTCAGGCCGCAGCGCGTGCAGCAGCGTCGCGCTGACCTTCGAGAATTCGACCGCCGTCCACTCGATCTTCTTGATCTGTCCGCCGGCCTCGAGCGCGAGACACCGGCGCGCGCTGAACGAGCGGAGGAGGCGACCGATCCCCGCACTGGGCTCGATCGCCCGTACGATGCCGTCATTCCCGGCGAGCTCGGGAAGTAGCGGGCAGATGGCGTCGGCGATCGCCTCGGCGATCACGGTCGGGGTGTAATACTCGTGAATGAGGCCGAAGGACTCGGGGACGAGGCCCTCGGGCATCATCTTCTTGACGTTCTCAATCGAGAGGCCACCCCAGCCGGAGTATTGCGCGAGCGTGTCCATGTCCTCGGCGGTGAGCTCGCCCGGCTCTTTCGAGGCGACGATTCGCATCGCAATCAGATTCGCCTCAGTGCGCCAGGCTTTCGTCCGCAGGTCAGGGGGTGATTCGGCGGCGACAAGGACCCGCGGTGGTGAGGCGACGGCACGCACACGGGTCCAAAGCGCCAGCGCGAAGCGTTCGGGACGTGGCTCGGCGATCTCGCGGGTGAGTGCGTTCATCCGCTCCCACACGGCCGTCAAGTCGCCGCGAAGCTGTTCGCGCCGGTCGAACCCGGGCGCCGTGTGCAGCTGGCCGATCACGTCGAGAACACCGACGACTTCGCCGTCTACCACGATCGCCAGCGCCGGTTTTTGCAGGAGCAGGGGGACTGCGTCCCAGCCCGCCTCGCGCGCCAGTACCGCCTCGGCCCGCGCCTCGACGTACACCCGGAATGCACGGTCGCGGTCGCGATCCTTCATCTTCGCCACACGGGCGAGTAGCCGGTGGAGAACGGCCTTGTCGGTATCTGCGTCCTTCGGGCGCTCGCGTTGTACGAGGCGACCGTAAGCAGCGAACGCCTCGGCGCTCTCGGGCGACGCGCCGCGTTTCACGCCGTGCAACGTCATGGCGTGGGCAACGACGGCCTCGAGTCCGCTGCGATTGCGGGCGACGAAGCCGTCGATGTAGTCAGGCGAGTAGCGCGGCGGCAGCTTGGTGCGCCAGCGCGGCAGCAGCTTGTCGAGGACGGCGGCGGGGGTCATGGCGAAATCCTGGTTGGGTTGGAAAGCGACGCGGCAGCCCGCGCGCCCACCCAGATGGCGAGCGCGTAGCGCCGTAGGCGCTCCTTGGTATTCCACTCGAGGCGCATCTCCTCGCGCATGTGGAGGATCTGTTCCTCGGCGCGGCGGAGGGCGGCGAATAAATGATTGAGTTGGCCGGACTTATCGGGCCGGATGGCCAGGCCGCCCATGTCGTCGCGCAGCGCGTTCACCGATCCGCTGATGACGAATGCGAGCGCAGGGCGATCGATGAGGAGCGGTACGGGGTCCCAGCCCTCGACACGGATCAGAATGGCCTCGGCGCGCGTATCGACGTACTCGAGGCCAACGTTGCTCAGCACCGACGCCTCGCGGTAGCGACCCGTGGCGAACTCCGCGTCGATGCGTTTCATCAGCCGGGCCAGCACGTCGGCGTCCGGCTCGGCATCATGGATGCGCTCGCGGGCCACGATGGGGTCGTAGCCGGCGAACTCCTCCATGGTCGTGGGTCTGTGGCCGGCCTCGGCGCTCCGCCGGGCCAGGGCCATGGCAACGTGGGCCTCGAGCTCACGCCGGTACCGGTGAACGAATCCGTCGACGTCTGAACGCGAGAACCCGGCCGGCAACTTGGCACGCCACCGCGGCAGGATGTGGCTCAGGGTCTCGGCGGGTGTCACGTCGTCTCCTCGTGGTCGTGGTCGTGGTCGTGCCGGGCGCGGCAGGGACCGCAGGCGCAGCTCGCCTTCGCGGCGCACCCGCAGGCCGATCCGGTGGTCGGCTCACCGGGCCAAGACTCGAACCGTCCCGCGGTGCGCACGACGCTCCGCGAGAGCCAGGTGGTGCGCTGGGCCTTCATGTTCACGTCGCCCTCGGCGGCGAGTTCGTAGAGCGCGCCGCGCTGGCCGGGCAGCGCCGGCCGGCCCTCGATCACCGAGCAGCGGACCGCTCCCCCTGGGGCGAGCACGCGCCAGCCGTTCGAGAGTTGGACGACGTCGTGAGTGCCCGCGAGGTTGTAGACGGCCTGGCTGTCGACGTAGCGCCGCGCACCAACGCGGTACAGCGATCCCGGTTGCGAGGACATGTCACTCGTCCTCCTCGTCCTCATCGAGCATGTTGTCCAGCTCGCTGGTGAAGCTGCCCATGAGCTCTTTGTCCTTCTGCGCGTCGCTCACGTCCGGCGTGGGCGTGGGCGTCGTCGCAGGGGTGCTCGCCTCGGTCTTATCCTTCGGTGCCTTGTCTCCGCGCTCCATCTTCGACTCCTCCTTCTTCGCTTCGGCCTTGGCCTCGTCCTTTTTGCTCGGCGCCGGGCAGGCCCCCTTGAGGTCCTCGGCCGTGACGCGTCCCTGGGTCTCGCTCGCGGGCCACCCCTCGTCGTGGAGCGCCTGCGCCTTCACCTTCCCCTGGGCCTCCTTGCCGTAGCAGCCGACCTTGCGAGCCTTCGGCCACCCTGCGAGCTCGTAGAAGAGGGCCCACTGCGTGTTCTTGGCGCGGAGCAGCTTGAACTGACCGGCGCCAGATCGGGCCTTGAAACCCTTGTAGTCGTGATCGACGCACGGAGACCAGTCGAGCGACGACGCCTTGCGCTTCGGGGTCTTTCGCTGAGCGGATTTCTGTTTTCCACCGTCATTGGCCGCCCGTTCAGGCTTGCTCGGCGCGTACTGCCCGGCTTTTTTCTGCGCGGGCGGTGGCGGCGACGACGGCTTGCTTTCAGCCTTCGCCGGCTTTTCCTTCCGCTTCTCCTTGCAGTCCTGTCCGTCCGGAATTACCTCGAATTCCTGGGCTTCACCCGTGGCCGGGTCTTCGAGCGTCAAAGCCATCTTTCGCAGTTTCCATTCCACGCCCCACCTCCCACTCGCTCGCGCTGGTGCCAGCGCTGAAATCAGTCGCGGTGTCGATTGCTGATCCAGTAGTAGGCCGCGCCCGCGACGGCCGCGACCCCTCCGCTCAGGGCGGCGATCTTCTTCCACCGATCCCCCGACGCGGTCGGTGCTCCGAGATTGCCGAAGGGAAGACCACCGGCAGGCGCGGGTGGCGGCTCCGGCGGGCTGTCGTCGCCCCCGAGCGCGGACGATAGTTTATTAAGGGTCTGGCTGAGCTGCGCCGGGCTGTTGTTCACGCCCGAGTCGCGGAGCTTTTGCGCGAATACGGGGTCAGCGGCCTCGGCGTCCTTCAGGTTCACCTTAAACCGGTCCTCGTGTTTGAGAAGCACCGCCCGCATGGTGATGCACTTGTCGTGCAGCGCCTTGTTGCTGCGGAACGCGCCATGCGGGTCGAGCCCGTCGACCTCGTCCGGTCGGACGTAGGCGCAGACAAGCGTTTGCTCGAGGCATCGCGTCTGCATCTTCGCCATGTGGTCGCAGGCGGGGCCGACGATGGCCGTTTCGGGTCTCTTATATGCCGTGATCCGCTCGGCACCCGTCGGCCATGGGATGCAACGGTAGCCGTCCGGCAACTTATGACCCCGCAGCGCCCCGAACGGAGCCCCCCGCTTGACCGCCCTCGCCCAGTCGTCGGTGGTGTATCCATCCTTGCCGACGTAATGGTCCGGCCGCAAGTTGAGGTCGGGCGTCTCGGCAGGGAGACGTGCGTACTTGTCGCCTAGGCGGTCGTAGGGCCAGTCGGCGAGCTTCTTCGGCAGGTCCTCTTCGACGAAGAGGCAGTCCGTCCAGGTGTCGGGGGACCCCGGGCCCTGTTTGAAGATAGCCGGTGTGACGAACGGCGCCGGGTGCGGGCGAAAGAGGTTCGGGATGCCGAGCTGCGGCTCGTTGTTGCGGACAATACAGATGTACGGCGCGAGCAGCTCGCCGATCGACATATCGTCCTTGTAGAGCGAAAACCCTGAGTCGAAGAATTGCCCGAAGTAGTCGGCCCACGCGGTCTTGATCGCACGAGCGTCCACCTTGTACATGTCCGGGTTGCCGAGGCGCTCGGCCTGTTTCCACATCCCCCCTGCGACCTGTGCTGTGCTTGGGTAGAAATCGCCTATGTTGGTGACGAGGCCACCCCAACTGATCTCACCGAACGAGAGGAAGTGTCGGCGCAGGCTCTCGACGGGAGCGCTGCCGGGAAGGCGCTGAAGGTGGCCTGCGACGCGGACCGTGTTGGGGATGCACCCGAGCTGGCCCTGCGCGAACGGGATATCGCCGCCGACGACCGGCGCCCAGACCTGTCCACCCTTGTACTCCTTGCCATCCCTCGCCGCCTTGTGCAGCTGCCAGGGCGCAATCTCGTAAGGTGGAAGCCAGATTCCTGTCCAGTCAGAGCCTTGGCCGAAGAACTTGTAGAGGAAGTCATTTACGAGGTCCTCATCGACCTTGTCGGAGTACACCGACCAGGGCATGAGCAATTCGGGCTCGGATTCTTTCGGTGCGGTGAAGATCCGGAACAAGAACCGCGCAACTTGGACCACCGCGCCGAGGATCTGTCCGACAATCGGAATAGAAGAGATCGCCGCAATGGCGATATCAAGTGCGACGCTGGCGAGGGCCAAGCCGAGCTTGGCCGGGTCCGTCGTTTGGGGGAAGGCTACGTTGGCAAACAGTCCGGCCGGTCCATCCTTCCCGACCCACGCCACCTTGGAGAGCGACTCAGACAGGATATCACCGACAATCGTCGCTTTGGCGAAGTTGACGAGAGCGAGTCCATCTCGCCAAGCCTGTGCTTGCTGCTGACACAGAAGTCGCTCGCCAATGGACAGGAGGTTTTTCGTGTCACCCGCGGCTTTGGCGATAGCCGCGTACTTATCGCTGACGCGGCTGTCGCTCGACGGGAATGGCGATATGTACGTCTTGGGGACGCTTTGAAAAATCGCCATGTTTGGATTCAGAAGCATCTATGAGTCCCCTACACAAAAGAAGTCGGAGCAGTGCAGCTCGACGCCACCCGTCTTCGGGCACTCATTCGCAGCGTCGCATTTTGGCCGGCAGATCTTCGCGCCGTCATTCTCGCTGCACTCGACGTCGAACCCATCGAAGGTCGGGCAATTATCGATCGTGTCACAGGTGGGCGAGCAGACGCCGTGAGAGCTGCAGGACAGGCCAGCCCCACAGAGCACGTCCATCTGCTGCCCCTCCCACACGCAGGACTCCCACGCCTCCACGGTGCCATCGGCGGGCCGTGTCGGCTCGCTGTCGTCGCCGCAGGCGAGGCAGAAGATCATGGACAGAGTGAGGGCGTTGAATGGGCTGCGCATGGGCCAAGGATAGGCCAGCGCGATCCCGCCCGTCGAGCCGTCCCCCTGGAACTGCTCAACCAGCACGAGCCACCCCCATCTGCGACCGCAAGCACGGGTCAGCCGAGGCCGCCACGAGGCGACCCATCTCCGGCGCCCAGGTGGTGACGGCGCGGACGGTCGCCCGCCGGACCGCGAAGAACACCGCGAAGCGGCGAAGGATGTAGTTGTAGGCTGTGGCTGGGAGTTGCCCACGAGGGCCGTCCAGGCCGGCCACGTGGAGACTGCCCTGTTGCACACGCAGAAAACCGGCGTGCCGGTAGAGGCGGCCTACTTGCGCCTGGCCCTGTCGGAATGTTGGCAGCCGCGAGATCAGCGGGGCGGTCTGCGTCCGAAAGTGCCGGTAGATCGCGGCGACCTGGCGCGCATCTTGGCGGAGGTTCGCCTCGGGCTCGAGGGTGGATGCCACGATCCGGAATGCGTCGACCGCGGGGGCCGCGGTGGAAGTGACCCACCGCAATCCTGGCGCCGTCGCACCGAACCGCGAGCTGTAGACCCACGGGAAGGTGCCGAGGTGGAGGACGAGCGGTGTGGTCCAGCCGCACTGACTTTCGGCACGAGGCGGGGGACCGGCCCAGCCGTCGCCGAAGTAGCCGGGGGCGGTGTCGGGGTAGAACGCCCGCGACCAGGCCCCGGCCTCGTCCTGGTAGCAGGCGCCCGAGTCGAGGGACGTGGGGTCGACCGTGACGCGCCACAGCTCGCCGCGCTCGCGGCCGAGGTTGATCATCTGGCCGATTACGCGGGCCTGCACATCCGCCCGAGGTTCGTCGGCCCGGCCTCGATCCCCACGTGTCGCGGGCGCCGGAGTTTCCGCCCGTCCGTTACGACCATCCCCGGGGAGGGGCGCACGTGGGGGCCGAGGCCGGGCCGCCGAACCTCGGAGTGACGCGGCGAAGGCCGTCACTCCCGCCTCACTCGTCGCCCGGACCCAGTCACCTGCGCTGCGCCGACTCGCTAGCTGTGCCGCGAGCGGCTGAGCGAAGCCCAGCAGCTCGCCGATCTCCTCCCACTCACGCGTGTACCAGGAGCGCGTGTCGACCGGCGAGCGCAGGTCGAAGTCGCCGACGAGGTCGGCCAGGGCGGGGATGTCGTCGCCGTAGCAGGTGAGGTCCGGGGTCATGACAGCTCCTTGGGCAGCGAGCCGACGAGGGCGGCGAACACGGCGGGGACGCCCGGCCACGCGGCGGCGCTGAGTTTCGTGGGGATGGTGGACCCGTCTGTGAGGTCGACGCCGAGAGCGGCGACCTTCTCGAGGTAGTGCGCGCGGACCGACTGGTACGTCTTGCCGCCGTAGTTGTCTTTGCCGAGCAGCGAGGGGCTGGCCCAGCCGACCTTGATGTCGGGGACGTCGTCGACGCGGTAGTTCGCGAGCAGGCGCTGCATGTAGACGCAGGCGCCGAACGCGGCCGCCCG
>Ga0075163_10008838_pt1 | contig 13237 bp, 11 predicted proteins | sample JI1023141ADNA_FD_71478 | JGI IMG/M metagenome (GOLD analysis project Ga0075163, IMG submission 71478) | Wastewater effluent complex algal communities from Wisconsin, to seasonally profile nutrient transformation and Carbon sequestration -... | ecosystem: Engineered > WWTP > Effluent > Algae...
GACATCTCCTCGAAGTAGCCCTTGAACGACGCCCCTGCGTTGTTGACGACGACATCGATGCGACCGAAGTGCTCGACTGCTGCCGCGACCGCCGCGTCGGCCTCCTCGGTGCTGGTGACGTCGAGGCGGAGAGCGAGGAGGTCATCACATGTCCCGAAGGTCTGTGTCACCTCGTCCGGGCGGCGGCCGGTTGCGACCACTGCGTGGCCCTCGTCGACCGCGGCCCTGACGAACGACCGACCCATTCCCCGAGCCGCACCGGTGATCAACCACACCTGCCGGTCAGCCATCGTCGTCTCGCTGATGACTGCGGGACGAAGCGAGTGCTGCGCACCTACCGCACTTCTCGCTGGACGACAGTTCGTGCATGTCTGGTGTGGCGAGCGCGTTCAGTTCGTCGCATGCGACCCCACAGAGCGCTGCGTCATGCGATCCGTTGAACAGGTGGAGAAGCGGTCGTGGGGCGTTCGCAAGGGCGTGCTTGCGCTCCGCTTTCGCGGCGTCCGCGATGGCGCGGTCGACGGGATCGATGGTGATGACGAGGTCGACGAAATGCGACAACGACTCCGACAGCTCGCGTGCGGCTCGCCGTGCTTGCCGCTGACTGCGGACGTAGAACGGGTTGTACGAGCGTTCGTCTTCCCCGACGCGCCAGTGCGCTTGAACTCTCCACCTCGGCCGGGGCACCGACACAGAGTGCCCGAACCGGGCGGCACTGTCCAGCAAGCAGATCGCTGGGTCACTGAGTCTGCCTACTTGCCACCGTTGCGTCCGATGCCATGGAGGCGGCGGCTGGGTGAAGGGACCATTCCAGGCTCACTCCATCGCGGACGGGCCGCACCGATCGAGCCTTAGCGGGCCAGTCCCCGTCAGAAGACGATTCGAAACGCTGTGACCACCGCGATGAACGCGAATGTCGCCGAGGCCATCGCAGACTTCAGACGCCTTGCTCGATGGATCGCAACGGGAAGCGCCGGAGGTCGCTCTCGATTCCGCACGAAGCCCACAGCAAACACCGCAGACGCCACCAGGCAAATGAGAAGAAAGACCACCGTCAATCACCCTTCCGGTTGTCAGATCATCATGTTGAACTGGATGAGGACCAGGCGGGCGTGGGCGTCGTCGCCGGTGATGGCCACGCCATCGGTGACCTGGTCGAGGGTGCGGCGGCCGGCGGCCAGTACCACGAAGGCTTCGGTGCTCAGCGAGATGGACGTGAGCGGTTCGCTGGTGGGCTGATCGACGAGCGCGGCGCGGCCCTCGCGCACCTCGCACACGATGTGGCGGTCGACGCCGCTGTGCAGGTCGATGACCACGGCCTGGCCGTCGGGGGTGGCGGCGCGCTTGCCGACGACGATGGGGATGGTGCGGATGAGGCGGTCGATGGTATGCGCGGCTGCGGCACTGTCGAGGTTGCCGGGCACCCCGGCGGCGCGGCGCATGTCCTGCTCGTGCAGCCAGCAGTCGAGCACGCGGATGTGCAGGAACTCGCCGAGCGTGCCGGGGCCGGTGGGCATCATCATCGGCACGTCGAAGTACGCGTCGTCGCCGCCACGCAGCGAATCGACGCGCAGGGCCACGACGTCGTTCCACTCGGCCAGCACATCGGCGCCGCTGAGCGAGCGGCGACTGTCGACCTCGTGCTCGTTCATCTCGCCGATGGGGTTGCGCACGTATGCCGGCATCGCGATGCGATGGGTGGTGGCGGGCAGACCCTGCAGTGTGCGTTCGATGCCGATGAGATGCGACAGGTTGTCCTGCACCGTCCAGCCCGGCAGGTCGGTGGCGGTCTTCCACTGCGCCTCGCTGAGCCCGGCGCCGAGCTCGCCGAGCGAGTGCCAGCACCCGACGAGTGTGTCGATGGTGGTGGTGGGGATCATGGCGGGCTCCTGACGCAGGTGGTGGCAGCGATGCTGCCATATCTTCGCGCTGAGGACCGAGTGCGACTAGCGTCGGGCGTCATGCACCGGCCGACCCGCTTCGAGCACACTCGCTTCCTGGGCGACAAGCGCACCCAGCTCGTCTACGACCTCGACAGCTGGGACGACCCGGCCGTCATCGACGAGATCGTTGCCGCGGAGGTGGGGCTGTGCTTCGGCCCCGACACCCTGGTGGAAGCACGCAACCGCGGGTACTCGCTGGCCACCCCCGGCCGCACCCGGCGGCAGCGCAAGCCGCGGGCATAGCCCCGCCGGTGAACGGCTTCTTCACCTCCGGCAACCTGAAGCTCGCGCGCTACCTGTCACGCCCCGCCGGCCGCACCGGCCCGTTACCGGGGCTCATCCTGTGCCACGGTTTCCCCATCGGCCCGCTCGACGCTCGTCAGAGCGCAGGCACGTTCCCGGAGCTGGTGGACCGAGCCGCAAATGAGCTGGGCTGGGTGGGAATGACCTTCAACTTCCGCGGCTGCGGCACCAGCGAGGGCGACTTCTCGCTGCAGGGCTGGGTCGACGACCTGCGCGCGGCCATCGACCATCTCATCGCCGAGACCAGCCCGATGGGCATCTGGCTGGTCGGCACCAACACCGGCGGCTCCATCGCCACCTGCGTGGCCGCCGACGACCCGCGCGTCCGCGGTGCCGCGCTGCTCAGCCCCCGCGCGGACTTCGACGACTGGGCCGCACAGCCGCGCCGGTTCCTGGAGCACGCTCGCGAGATCGGTGCCATCCGCACGCCCGGCTTCCCGCACAGCTTCGACGAGTGGGGTCGTGAGCTGCGCCGGTTCCGCCCGGTCGACGCGGCGCGCCGGTTCGCCCCACGCCCGCTGCTGGTGATGCACGGCGACGACGACGAGAGCGTGCCCACCGCGGACGCCCGCCAACTGGCGGAAGCGCACGGGTCGGCCGAGTTGCGGCTGATCAACGGTGCCGGGCACCGACTGCGCCACGACCCGCGGGCAGTGGCCGTGCTGTTGGGCTGGCTCGACCGCCAGCGGCTCAACGCCGACTGAACGCAAGCCGGCAGGCCCGGCTGGCTGTTCAGGCGCCGGTGGCGTACCCGTTGGGGTGCGACTGGTGCCACTGCCACGCGCTGGCGATGATCTCGTCGAGGCCACGCGTGGCTTCCCATCCGAGCACCTCGCGCGCCTTGCTGGCGTTGGCGAAGGAGCTGACGGGGTCGCCCGCGCGGCGGGGGAGATGGTTCACCGGCACCTTCACGCCGCTGAGCCGCTCGGTGGCGGCGATGACTTCGAGCACGCTGCTGCCCACGCCGGTGCCCACGTTGAGCGCGGTGGTGGCGCCGCCGGCGGCGAGGTAGTCGAGCGCCTTCAGGTGCGCGGCGGCGAGGTCGTCGACATGGATGTAGTCGCGGATGCAGGTGCCGTCGGGTGTGGGGTAGTCGTCGCCGAACACGCCGATGGCGGGCAGCTTCCCGAGCGCAGCTTTCATCACCAGCGGGATGAGGTTCTGCGAGTGGGCCCAGTCCTCGCCGATTCGACCGTCTGCGCTGGCACCGGCGGCGTTGAAGTAGCGCAGGCTGACCGACCGGAAGCCCGACGTCTCGCCATACCAGTGCAGCAGGCGCTCGGTGATGGCCTTGCTCTCGGCGTACACGCTCTCCGGGCTGATCGGTGCGGTCTCGTCGACCGGCACGACGGCAGGGGTGCCGTACACGGAGCACGATGAGGAGAACACCAGCGACTTCACATCGGCGGCCAGTAGTGCCTCCACCAGGTGCACCGTGCCGGTGACGTTGTTCAGCCAGTAGCGGGCGGGCTGCTCCATCGATTCGCCCACGCTCTTGTACGCGGCGAAGTGCACCACCTGCTCGATGTCGTTGCGCAGGCACAGTTCGGTGACCAGGTCGCGGTCGGCGATGTTGCCCTCGACCAGTTCGCCCTCGATCACAGCGTCGCGGTTGCCGAACTCCATCGAGTCGAGCACGACCACTCGATGGCCGGCAGCGGTGAGTTGCCGTACGGTGTGTGAGCCGATGTAGCCGGCGCCGCCGGTGACCAGGACGTTCATGAAGTTGCCTTTCGAGCTGACTCGTGCCGCTTGCGAGCATAGGGTGCCTCACCCCGCGGGCGCCGGGCACGGCGAGCCTCAGGTCACGCCACCCTGCCCGGAACCTCCGAGTTCAAGCTTGTAGGTTCGTCGACCGATAGAGAAGTGTGCGAATCGATCGAGCGAAGGGTTCCCGAATGGTGAAGTGGCCGCGCGTGGCGACTGTGATGGTGTTCCTGGCGGGCCTGTTGGCCTGGCCGGCACCGGCGTCCGCGGCCACCTCGATGTCGATCTCATGGCAGCTCCCGGCGGGTGGGCTGTACGCCGTCGGCATCGACCACGTGCTCTCCAACGGGACCAGCCCAGGTGGGTACGAGCAGTTCTACGAGTACCCGTACTCGCTGTACAACAACAACCCGATCCTGCCGAAGCCGGTCAGTGTGTACTCGGCTGCCAACCTGTCGCAGGTTCGCCTCGAGTTCTACGACCGGCCCACCAACCCGGCGGGCAACTACAACCCGCTCAACGGTGACGGTGCGGTCGCGGTGCGCATCAACCCCACGGCGGCGCCCAACCTCGGCATGATCTCCTTCCCCGTCCCGGGTGGACCCAGCGTCGGCAAGTTCTACGGCGACGTGAAGTCGCGCTCTACGGTGGCCACCGGACGAGTACGCATCGAGATCTTCCAGATCAGCAACCAACCCGTCAGCAGCACGGGCTGGCCGTTGGACGCGTTCAGCGCCAACAACAGCGTGGGCGGCGGCTACAACACCGGCCCGCTGTGGAACGGCCAGTACATCGCCTTCGTCACGGACACGGCCACCAATCGTCAGGCCATCGGGTTCATGACGCTGTCCGGCGACACTCGCTTCGACCTCGACCTCGACATCGCTTGCTTCGGCATCGACGAGTGCCAGTTCTCCGGTTCGCTGCCGTCGCCGGGCCAGGGCGAGTTCCACCCGTTGCAGCCGGCTCGTCTCGTCGACTCGCGCATCGGCCAAGGCATCCCTACGTCGGTCTCACCCGGCGATGGTCGCAACCCGGACCCCAACCCGAACCACCGCATGCAGTCGCGCCAGAGCCACGAGTTCGTGGCCGCGGGGCTCGGTGGAGTGCCCAAGACCGGTGTCAGCGCGGTGCTCGTCAACATCACGGTCACCGGTGGCAGCCACTGGGGTGCGTTGCGGTTGATACCGAAACCGGCGCGCACCGACGTGTGGCAGGACCAGTCCTCGTACCCGGCTGGCAACTACCAGGCGCCGGCCATCTATTGGAACCCGTGGGAGACACGCGCGTCGCTGCAACTGGTGAACGTCGGTGTCGGCGGCCGCATCCGCATCGAGTCCTACTCGATGGGCCATGTGCACTTCATCGTCGATGTCGTCGGTTGGGTCGACCAGGGGCAGCCGAATCAGAACGGCGACCGCCTGCTCACCGTCGACCCGCAGCGTCTGCTCGACACCCGCAATGGCATCGGTGGACACACCACACCGTTCGGTGAGACCGACACTCGTCAACTCGATGTCACGGGTGCGCACGGCATTCCTGCCGACGCCAAAGCGGTCATCGGCAACATCACTGCCACACAGTCGTTCGGGTGCTCGTGGCAGCTGGTGTGGCCGGAGGGTTCATCCTTGCCGACGGCGTCGGTGCTCAACACGGACACCGGGAACGTGCGGCCGAACATGGTGCTGTCGGCCACCGGCCCCAACGGCGATTGGTCGATCTACAACAGCCTGGGCAACACCGCGCTCATCTTCGACGCGGTCGGCTACTTCACCGAAGCCAGCGGCAGTACCGGCAAGATCACGGCGGTGCCCTCGACGGTGGCCCAGGCCGGCGTCGCTCGCGCGGCCAACAACGACAACTCGATTCGAGTCGTGGGCGTCGGTGGTGTGCCCACCTCCGGTGTGTCCGCAGTGTTCGTGGCCATCACGGTCAGCTCCACATCCGGCACAGGGTGGATCACCGCGTACCCGAGCGGCGACACGCGGCCCAACGCGTCGAACCTGAACTGGACCCCCGGCCAGATGACCTCCAACATGGCCCTCGTGCCCGTCGGCCCCGATGGCAACATCCGGGTCTACAACAGCCACGGCGCCACGGTCGCGGTCAGCATCCTCGGCTGGGTGAACTGACGCTCCGTCGCGCCTGGCTACGCTCCGCGCCGTGACCGACGCGGATCTCGACGAGGTGCTGGAGGACGTCCGCCTGGCCGTCTATCGCTCGTTGGCGGCGACGGGTCGCCTGCCGGACGCCGATCAACTTGCTCGCCTCGCCGGCGGCCAGGTCCGTGCTGCGACAGCGATCGCGCAGTTGGCCGAGCAGCGCGCCTGGGCGCTCGGCACAACCGGCGAGATCGAGTTGGCACATCCGTTCGCGACGAGGTCGTTCGGCTACAGCGTGATGAGCGCCACCACCCTGTGGTGGGGTGGTTGCTGCTGGGATTCGTTCGCGATTCCGCATCTCGTCCCGGACTGCGGGCCCGTGGTCGTCGCCGGGCTGTGCCCGGCCTGCAGCCGAGCGCTGTCGTGGCGCGTGGACACCGCGGCGCCACCTGCAGGACCGGAGCGCGCGCACTTCCTGGTGCCGACCAGCCGGATGTGGGACGACGTGATCCACACGTGCAGCAACCAGCTGCTGTTCTGCGACGACACCTGCATCGACCGCTGGCTCGATGCCACCGGCAACGACGAGGGCTACCGGATGGACCTCACGACACTCTGGCGCTTCGCCTCGAAGTGGTACGCCGGCCGCCTCGACCGGGGCTACCGCCGCCGCGAGCCTGCGGAGGCGCACGCCTACTTCGACGAGGTCGGCCTCCGCGGCCCCTTCTGGGGCCTCCCCGATGTCCCGTAGCCAGCCTGGGCCGACGACTCACGATTGAGTGGATCGGTGGCTGCGCGACGTGCAGACGCCAGCTTCATCAACAGCGTGGAGTTCACCTCTTTCAGACGCGGTTGCGCGTCTGAAAGAGGTGAACCAGGCCATACCCCACCTCCGGCCCGACCAGCGCCAGCCGGCACGAGCAGTCAGTTGACGCGTTCTGCGCTGGCGCGGTCGCGGACCGTTTGGATGGCGTCGGGTTTGTCGGGCCGGTCGCTGATGCGGTGCGGTGCCGAGGTGGTGTAGAGGCTGGCCAGCACAGGGATGGCGGTGAGCTCGTGCGAGGCGGTGACTCGGATGAGCATGTCCCAGTCGAGCAGCGCGGGGAGTGACTCGTCGAAGCTCAGCTCGGCGATGCCGGCGCGAAAGACGGTGACGCCGAGGTCTATGTACGGGCCGAGCAACATGTCGTCGCGATGGAACGGAGCGCGGTAGAGCACGGTGACATCACCTTGCTCGCCGGGCTCGGGCTCGCGCAGTTGGGCCCCGTACACCCCGTCGGTGTCGGTGTGCAGCTGCAGATGGCGCACGGCCGCTGCCAGCCAGCCGGGCACCATGATGTTGTCGTCGTCGGCGAAGGCGATGAACTGGCCAGTGGCCCGTTGCACCGCCAGGTTGCGGGCTGCCGCGGCGCCGCGGCCTTCGCCTGCCAGCACCGTGATGCGAGCGTCGTGGACCTCGGCGAGCACCGCCGCGGTGTCGTCGGAGCTGCCGTCGTCGACCACGAGCAACTCGATCTGCACCAACTCCTGGCCCAACACCGACTGCACCGCCCGGGGGAGCAGGTGCGCTCGGTTTCGGGTGGGCAGCACGACCGAGACGGTGGCGCCCGTGAACGAGGGGTCGGCCGCCGCCCAGGCGGTGCCCCACATCACCTGCTGCACCGTGCCAGTGGAGCGCTCGGCCGCAGCCAACTGCGCGCCCAAGTGCGCCGCTTGCTCGCTCAGCTGCGTGAGCTGCTGCTGGAGTACATCGAAGCGCTGATTGGCGGCCACCGTGTCGAGCGTCTGCTGGTCGAGCGCGGCCTGGTGCGCTTCCAATGCGGCGGCCATCGTGGCGTGGTCGGCGCGCAACGCTTCGATACCCAGGCGACGGGTGACCAGCCGACGCAGCGAGGGGAGTGCCATCGCCGGGAGCCTAGTGGCCGTGCGTCGTGCACCACCGCGCCCTATGCTGCTTGCCCTGTGGGATCCTCTGTGGCGGTCATCGGTACTGGTTATGTGGGTCTCACCACCGGTGCATCACTCGCCCACTTCGGCCACCACGTGATCTGCGCGGATGTGAGCGACGCCCGCGTGGCCGCACTCACCGCCGGCCAAATTCCCTTCTACGAGCCCGGCCTCGCCGAGTTGGTGCAGGACTGCGTCCAGTCGGGCCGGCTCAGCTTCACCACCTCCAATGCGCAGGCGGTGGAGCACGCCGAGTTCGTGTTCCTGTGCCTCCCCACGCCGCAGGGCGCCGATGGTGCCGCCGACCTGTCGTACGTGCAGCAGGCAGCGGCCAGCATCGGCCCGTCGCTGCAACCCGACGCCGTGGTGGTCAACAAGAGCACCGTGCCCGTGGGTGCGGCGCAGATGGTCAGCACCATCATCGACCGAGCGGACATTCACGTCGTGTCGAACCCGGAGTTCCTGCGCGAGGGCACGGCCGTAGCGGATTGCCTGCAGCCGGATCGCGTCGTCATCGGCGCCACCGATCTGCCCGCCGCGGAGCGGTTGGCGGCGCTGTACCAGACCAACGGCGCCCCGGTGCTCATCACCGACCCGGCCTCTGCGGAGACCGTCAAGTACGCGGCCAATGCGTTCCTGGCGGCGAAGCTGTCGTTCATCAATTCGGTGGCCACGCTGTGCGAGGCGTTCGGCGCCAATGTCACCGACGTGGTGCGCGGCATGAGCCTCGACCATCGCATCGGCACCCACTTCATGAGCCCCGGCCCCGGCTGGGGTGGCTCGTGCCTGCCGAAGGACACCGCGGCGCTGGTGCACATGGCCGACGAATCCGGCTACGACTTCGAGCTGCTGCGCAGCGTCATCGCCGCCAACGATGCGCACCGCGAGCGCCTCGTCGACAAGATCGAGCGCGCCGTCGGCGGCTCGCTCCAGGGGCATTGCGTGGCGGTCTGGGGGCTGGCGTTCAAGGCCGGCACCGACGACGTGCGCGAGTCGCCCGCCGTTGCGGTCGTGTGCTCCCTGCTGGCTCGTGGCGCCCAGGTGCGAGCGTTCGACCCGCAGGCGAAGGTGGCGCTGGACGGCGTCACGCAGGTGGGCTCCGCGCTCGCAGCCACCGAAGCTGCCGATGTGCTGGTGGTGCTCACCGAGTGGCCTGAGTTCACCGAGGTGCCGCTGCCCCAGGTGGCGCAAGGGCTGCGCGGCACCACCATCGTCGACGCTCGCAACCTGCTCTCCCGTCCGGCCGCCGCTGCGGCAGGCCTCCACGTGGTCGGCATCGGCTCATGAGGGTGCTGGTCGCGGGTGGGGCGGGGTTCATCGGCTCGCACCTGTGCGACCGCCTGCTCGCCAACGGCCACACGGTGGTGGCCGCCGACAACTTCCTCAGCGGCCGCCCGGAGAACGTGGCCCACCTGGCGCAGCACCCGTCGTTCACGCTGATCGAAGTCGACATCGCACAGCCGTTGCCCGCCGTCCCAGCGCTCGACCCTGCGCAACCGTTCGACATCATCTATCACCTCGCCAGTCCGGCCTCGCCCTCGGACTTCCTGCGCATTCCGCTGCAGATCCTCGACGTGGGCAGCAATGGCACTCGCAACATGCTGGAGTTGGCGCTACGCGACGGGGCACGATTCCTGCTGGCGTCCACCAGCGAGGTGTACGGCGACCCACTGGTGCACCCGCAGCCCGAGACCTACTGGGGCAACGTGGACAGCATCGGCCCGCGCAGCTGCTACGACGAGGCCAAGCGCTTCGCCGAGGCACTCACGTTCGCATATCGGCGTGTGCACCAGGTCGACACCACGATGGTGCGCATCTTCAACACCTACGGGCCGCGCATGCGCATCGACGACGGGCGCGTGCTGGTGAACTTCATCGTGCAGGCACTCACCGGCCAGCCGCTCACCGTGCACGGCGACGGCCACCACACGCGCAGCTACTGCTTCGTCTCCGACCTGGTTGCGGGCCTCATTGCGGTGGCCGAACGGGGCGGGTCCGGGCCCTACAACGTCGGCAACCCGGTGGAGTGCTCGGTGCTGGAGCTGGCCGAGCAGGTGCTGGCGCTCACCGGGTCCTCCAGCCCCATCGTGTGCGTGCCGCTGCCGGCGGAACGTGCCGGCGACCCGCAGCGCCGCCGCCCCGACATCTCTCGCATCACCACAGACGTCCAGTGGGCACCGCAGGTCGGTATCGGCGAGGGCATGCGCATCATGATCGACGCGGTGGCCGCCGAGCTGAACGCCACCTCGCCTGCCACCTGAGCGACCCGTGCGTCGCGGGGTCGGCGGGTAGCATCGCTGCGTGACGAATGGAGCGGCGGCCCGCGAGCACACCACGCCGATGGTTCGCGTGGTGCTCATCAACTTCGACGGTGGCGAGGTCACGTTGCGCTGCATCGATGCGCTGCGGGCCACGGACTACCCGAGCGATCGGTTGCAGATCGTGGTGGTCGACAACGCGTCCGTGGATGGCCTGGTGTGGGTGCTGCGCGAGCGCTACCCCGATGTCACGGTCATCCAGAGCGACGTCAATGAGGGCTTCGCCCGTGGCTGCAACTTGGCGCTGCGCGACCTCGACGGCATCGACTACGTGGCACTCATCAACAACGACGCCATCGTCACCCCCAACTGGCTGCAGCCGCTGTTGGCCGGGTTCGACCACCCGAAGGTGGGGGCGGTGTGCCCGAAGCTGTTGCTCAACGTGGAAGCGCACGCGGTGATGGTGCAGCCCGAGCGGCTCACCACCCTGGCGGACGGTCGCGCGGTGGGCGTGCGGGTGCAGCAGGTGGAGATCGACGGTGTGGAGCGCACGGGGTACGTGCGTTTCGACGAGCGTTTCTGGTCCGACGAGCGAGCCCAGGCCAACGACCGTCACGGCGCCTGGAGCAAGGGCCTCGCCTCCATCTGGTGGCCGGCCCCCAGCGACCACGCGGCCGAGGAGGTCGACGTGTACCTCGCCGCCCAGCAGCGAGCCACGGCTCAGGTGGGTGCACCCGGCGCGATGCGGCCGGTGCAGCTCACCGATCGCGCGGTACCTGTGCGCTGCACCGTCGACCGTACGGTGCACATCATCAACAGCGCGGGCGGTGCGCTGTACAGCGGCTGGTTCGGCGGCGACCGTGGCTTCATGGAGCCAGATCTCGGCCAGTACGACCAGCCGCAGGAAGTGTTCGCCTGGTGCGGCGGCGCCGTGCTGCTGAGCACGCAGTACCTGCGCGAAGTGGGCCTGTTCGACCCCACCTACTTCCTGTACTACGAGGACTTCGATCTGTCGTGGCGAGGGCGTTCGGCCGGTTGGACGTATCGCTACGAGCCGGCCTCGGTGGTGTTCCACGAGCACGCCTACTCCAGCAAGGCCGGCAGCGCGTTCTTCGCGTTCTGGGTCGACCGCAACCGGCGGCTGACGCTGGTGAAGAACGCTCCCGCGAAGGTGGCCGCTCGTGCCGCCATCGGTGCCGCGGTGTCCGTCGTACGCGACCTCGCCTATCACACGTATCGCCAGGCTCGTCGTCTCCGGCCGCCCAGCCCGCGCGTCACGAAGGGTCGTCTCAAGGAGTTCTGGTCGTTTGCCAGCGCGGTGCCGACGGCACTGCGCGAGCGGCGTCGGCTCAGTCGGCTGCGGGTCGTGCCCCACGCCGACATCGCAGCCTGGACGGTGCACAAGTGAAGATCGGGATCTACAACCTCTACTGGTCCACGTTCGGTGGCGGCGAACAGCAGGCGGGTGGCATCGCCGACGCGCTCTCCGCCGAGCACGACGTGGAGTTGCTCGGCCCGGTGGAGATCGACCTCGATCACTTCCGCGAGCGGCTCGGGCTGCGGCTCGAAGGCGTGTCGTTCCGGAAGATCATCGGCGACGAGTACGCAGCCTCGCTGGCGTCCGCCGACTACGACGTGTTCGTGAACCACACGTATCGCAGCGTGGCCCCCAACCTGGCTCGTCACGGCGTCTACTTCGTGATGTTCCCGCACCCGTTCGCGCAGGTCAGCTGGCATCGCCGCGTGCGCGACAACGGTGGCCGGTTCGCGCTGCCGGTGCGTGTGCTCAGTGGTATCGGCCGGGACCCGAAGAGCCGCGAGGTCCTGATGCAGGGGCCGACGCTCATCCAGTTGGCGCCCGAAGTGCGGTCGCTCGACCTGAAGGTGTCCGCTCGGCCGGCCGAAAGCATCGATGCGGCGCGGGTGCGCCCCGGTGCCACGGTCGAGCGCCATCGTGTCGACCCCACCGTCGAGCTGCACTTCGAGCTCGATGGGCGCGACACGAACCACGTCATCGTCAGCCCGGTGGTGCTCGGCGAGGATCGCCCGGATCGAGCGGAGCTCCGACTCGTCGAGCTGCGCGCCAACGGCGCCGTCGTTCCAGCGGGCCAGCTGTCGGTGCGCGAGCGCCTCGTCACCCCGGACCACACGGCCTTCCTGCGCAGCTACCAGCGCGTCGTCGCACTCAGCGACTACACGCTGGGCTGGACGCGCACGTGGTGGGGTCGCGGCGACGCCGTCGTGTCGCCGCCGGTGGTCATGCGCGAGGCGGCCGAGAAGACCAACCTCATCGTGTCGGTGGGGCGCTTCTTCGACGAGCGCAGTGGCCACTCGAAGCGTCAGCTGGAATTGGTGCGAGCCTTCCGCATGCTCATCGACGGCGGCCTGGAAGGCTGGCGGCTGGTCCTCATCGGTGGGTGTAGCCCTGCCGACCGCGAGTACGCGATGGCCGTGCGCCGCGAGGCCGAAGGGCTGCCCGTGGAAGTGCGCCTCAGCGCGCCGGGCGCAGTGCTCGACCAGCACATCGCCCAGGCCGCCATCTACTGGCACGCCGCTGGGTACGGCAGCGATCTGTCGCTGCACCCCGATCGCGCCGAGCACTTCGGTATTGCCCCCATCGAGGCGATGTCAGCGGGTGCGGTGCCGGTCGTGTTCGGTGCCGGCGGCCCGGCGGAGGTCGTGCAGCACGAGCGCAACGGGCTGCACTTCCACACACTCGACGAGCTGGTGCAGCACACGCTGCGACTGGTGCACGACCTGCCGCTGCGCACCCGCCTCAGCGAGGCCGCCGTCGAGCGTGCCCACGAGTACGACCGGGCGCACTTCGAGACGTCGGTGCGCCAGCTGGTGGCCGGCCTGGCCGACGAGCCCGGCGCCGCGCCGGCCTGACCCGAGGGATCCACCCATGCCCGCCGACTCCACTCCCAACGGCCCCACCGGGAACCACTACGACAAGTACGGCAGTCAGAACAGCATC
>Ga0075163_10008839_pt1 | contig 13235 bp, 12 predicted proteins | sample JI1023141ADNA_FD_71478 | JGI IMG/M metagenome (GOLD analysis project Ga0075163, IMG submission 71478) | Wastewater effluent complex algal communities from Wisconsin, to seasonally profile nutrient transformation and Carbon sequestration -... | ecosystem: Engineered > WWTP > Effluent > Algae...
GCGTCGTCCATCACGTCGTCGTGGAACAGGGCGAAAGCGTGCATCAGCTCGAACGCGGCGCCGGCGTTGGCCACCATCGGGTGCGACGGGTCGCCACCGGCACCCACGAAACCCCAGTGGCAGAATGCCGGCCGCAGCCGCTTGCCACCCACCAGGACGAGCCGCTCGATCTCGGCCATCGGCTCGGCCAGGTCTGCGTCGAACGCTGCCCAGCGAGCGTGCTCTGGCTGCAGGAACTCCCGCAGCCGCGTTTCCACGGTGGCGGCGATGGCGGCCAGCGACGGTGGGGCGACGGGCGAACTCACGCCTGGCAGGCTACGGGCAGCGGCTCAGAAGAACGTGCCGCAGCGGGGCAGCGGACGACTGGCGAACAGCAGGTCCGCGGAGGCCACGGCGCCGGGGCGATGCTGCTGCACCTCGCTGCTCATCAACAGTTCGGCCCACGCGGTGCCGCCCAGGTAGGCCGCGGACAGCCCATTGATCGTGGTGGAGAGGTCGGCCTCGGCAGGGGCCAGCGACGCCCGCTCCGCTCCTGACGCACTGATGCGCCAGACACCGGTGTTGTGGTCGAACATCGGATCGGCGACCGCGATGGTGACGGCCTCGGCGGCGGCCCCGTACGTACGAGCCGTGAGCGCTGCGTGCACATCGAGCACACGCACCCACTGCTCGTCGTAGCGCAGTTTGGCGTGATAGTGCCGCGGGTTGGGGAGCGCGAAGCGGACTGCGTCGTCGACCGGGCGCTCCTCGGCCCGGACGGTGTCGATGAGGTCGAGCTCGAGGATGAACTTCCACAGCGCCAACTCCACCGACGAGTCGGCACCCCACACGTCGTCCACGGTGCACACGCCGCCGACGTGCTCGCCGAAGCTCTCACCCCATTCGGTGCTGTACAGCGCCCAGCCGTCGTCGGTGCCATCAGGTGCGGAGTGCACGATGACGTAGGCAGCCTTCTCGTTGGTGAGCGCATCGCCCAGCAGCCGGCGATGCATCCAGGTGGGGCGAGCGATCGCGCCAGGGCGGTCGAGACCGATGCGCGCATGCAACGGCTCGATGACAGCGAGCGTCTCGTCGCGGTCGAGAATGCGGATGGTGCCGGGCGCCACGGGTGCGACGACTCGTGCGCCACGGCGACGGTCGATCTCGATCTCGCAGCACTCACCGGCGATCGCGAAGCCGAAGCGGGAGTAGATGACCGCCTCGCTGGCGCGCAGGCTGGCCAGCACCTTGCCCTGCTCGTAGGACTCGCGGAGCAGCCGATTCATCGCCTGGGTGAGCACACCGCGGCGGGTGTGGGTCTGGCGCACCCCGACTCGAGTGACGCCACTGGTCGGCACGGTCGCACCGCCGGGCACCACGGTGGAGAAGTGGAAGCCGCCTGCATGACCCACGCAACGGTCGCCGTCCCAGGCGGTGATGGAGATGCTGTCGGCCCAGGACTCCTTCAAGCTCAGGTCCGGCTTCTCCCAGTCCTCGTCGGTCGATGGTGCGTGCAGCAGCGCGCCGCGGAACGTGTCGGCCGCTGCCCGCCACTCGTGCGGTTCGGTGACGCGGAAATCGATGTTGGTGTCGGCCATGCCGTCCAGACTGCCACGACGCACCCGCCGTGCCGCCCCGAATTCGATGCCCGACTTCAGCGCGACGACGTGGGATGAGGCGTCAGTCGTCGGTGCCGAGTTCGGCGACGACCTGCTCGATCTGCAGGCGGGCGTTGCCGATGCGGTCGCGGCAGAAGCCGATGAGCTCGGCGGCACGCTGCACCTGCGCGGCCAGCACGTCGACGTCGACGTCGGTGCGCTCGAGCTGACCGAGAATGGTCTCGAGCTCTGCGAGCGCTGCGGCGTAGCCGGCGGCCACGGGCTCGGCCTGGTTGCGGGGCGAGGGTGATGTGCTCACGGGTTGGTCTCCTCCACACGGCTGTGGGCCGTGCCGTTGGCAAAGGTGGTGACGATCTGGTCGCCGGGCGAGAGCTGCGCGACATCGCGGACGGTGTGGCCGTCGGCGGTGCGGGTGATGGACCACCCGCGCGCCATGGTGTGCACCGGGTCGAGTAGGCGCACGCGCTGGGCGACGGCGTCGAGATGTCGCACCTCCGGCTCCAGCCTGGCCGGAGAGCGCCGTACTGCGGCGACGGCAGCAGCGAGCCGGACATCGGCCCGCTCGACCACCCGGCCGGCACCGACTCGCACCCGCTGGCCGCGCTGTGCCAGCCGCTCGTCGGCACGCTCGACCGCGGCCACGACGCGATGACGGATGCCCACCGCCAGCTCGGCGACATCGGCAGTGGCGGCGGCGACCGCGCGTTCCGCCTTGCGCTCGATGGCGGCCCAGGCCAATTCGGTGGTCTGCTGGAAGGCCTGCACGTGCTCGACCAGCGCCGCCGCGCACGCGGTGGGCGTCTTCAACGAGCTGTGTGCCACTTCGTCGGCGACAGCCCGGTCGATCTCGTGGCCCAGCCCCGTGAACACGGGCAGCGGCGACATGGCGATGGCTGTGGCGATGGCCTCGTGGTCGAAGGTGGCCAGCTCGGTGCGGCTGCCGCCACCACGGATGACCACGACCACGTCGAGGTCGGTGTGGCGACCGAGCGTGCGCACCGCAGCGGTGACCTCGGTGACGGCCCACTCGCCCTGCACCCGCACGTCGACCAACCGCAGCTGGAATGCCAGCCCGCTGCGTTCGATCTCGTGCAGGAAGTCGGCCCACGCCGCGCTGGCAGAGCTGGCCACCACGCCGACGCGCAGCGGCGCCGGCGACACCCGGCGAGTGCGGTTCCGGTCGTAGAGACCGGTGGCCACCAACCGGCGCACGACGTCGTCGCGCTGTAGCGCCATCTCCCCGAGCGTGAACCGTGGGTCGATGCCGCTCATCTTCAGGCCCAATTGGCCCGACGGTGCGAAGTAGTCGAGATGACCGAAGATGCGCACCTTCAAGCCGTCGGCCAGCCGCAGGCGGTGCTTCATCAGCAAGGGCTTCAGGCGCACCTGCGCCGGCGCGAAGAACTGCACGTTGACCACCGCCTTGCCCTGGTCGGTGTCCTCCACCAGGCGGAAGTAGGCGTGCGGGCCGCGCACCGACCAGCCGGTGATCTCGCCGCGCACCCACACGCCGTCGTGGAACGAGCGGCGCATGGCCCCGTTGATGGCATCGGCCAGTTCGCCGACCGAGTACGTGGGCACGCCGCCGTCGTCCTCGCCGCGATCGTCGAAGTCCAGATCGAACGATGGCTGGCTCATGGCTGCCACCACAGTCGGTGTGCCACCGGACCCGACGGCTGCAGCGTGAACTGGCCCAGCGACTGCAACCCGAGCGAGTGGTAAAAGGCGAGATTGCGGGGGTTGGTGGACTCGAGATACACGCCCACCCCGGCCGCTGCGGCGCGATGCTGGCCATGGACCACCAGCTGGCGGCCAAGCCCCTGCCCCTGGTAGGCCGGGTGCACCGCCAGGAACTGCAGGTAGTGAAACGGCGGCTCTGGCTTGTTGGCGGCGAACGCGCCCAGGCCACCCCCGAACTGCACCGCCGCCTCGGGCCCGACCAGCGCCACCAGCAACCCGCCGACGGTGGGCGCCGGCGGGAACTGCACCTCGGTGGCACCGAGGCGCCACAGGGCGACACCGGCGACCTGACCGTCGTCGGCCACCACCGTGTCCACCACGGCTGACGCGGCGAAGCCCTCTACGAAGACCCCCAGCCAGGCAGCCACCGCATCGGCGCGGCCCACCGGCTCGGGGAACAACCACTGCATCAGCGGGTCGTCGGTGAACGCAGCGGCCAATACCTCGCGAGCGCGAACCACTTGTGACAACACGGGTTCGAGAGCGACGAGCGACATTGCGGTGGAGGCTACGCCGCCGTGCGCGCTAGGCGCCCAGTTCGCGCACGTTGGTGAACTCGGGCTCGTCGAGTGGGCCGAACAGCTCCCCGTCGACCGGCAGCGCCTGGCGGCGGCGGAGATCGTCGATGGACTGCAGCGGGCGCTCCAGCGCACGACGACGGGTGGTGGCCAACTCCTCGAACGAACGGTTGACCGTGTCGAACTGGCGGCGAACGCGATCCACCTGCTCGGCGTACTTGCCCCACTGCTGGTCGAACTTGCCGAGGAGCCCGAGGATCTCCTGGCTGGTCTGCTCGATCATGAAGTTGTCGAACGCCTGGCGGATGACGCCGAGGAAGGCAAACAGCGTGAGCGGCGAGCAGATGACCACGTGCTGCGCCATGGCTTCCTCCACCAGCGACGTGTCGGACTCGTGGATGAACGCCGCCAAGCTCTCGTTGGGCACGAACAGCAGCACATTGTCGACCGTCGGGCGATCGTCGGCCATGGCGTACTCCCGCTTGGCGAGCTCCTTCACCCGCGCCCTCACATCGCGCACGAACGTCGCCCGGTGTGCCGACCGCTCGGCCTCGGTGCCGGCCTCGAGGAACTTCAGATACGACGCCATCGGAAACTTGACGTCCATGAACAGCACGTGCCCCTTGGGCAGGACGAACGTGAAGTCCGGGATGCCGGTGCCGCTACCCGACACTGCGGTGCGCTTGTGGTAATTGACCTTCTCCTGCATGCCCGCCATGCGCAGCACGTCTTCCGCCATCCGCTCGCCCCACTGGCCACGTGCGTTGGACGACGCCAGCGCCTCCCGCAGGCTGTTGGCCGTGCCGGCCAGCGACTGCGTGATCTCGGCGTGCACCTGCAAGCTGCGGTCGACCTGGCCGAACCGCTCGGACGTGGATTCGCCCAGCTGCTGCACGAGCTGTGACAACCGACCGAGGTCTGCCTGGACGCCCGACTGCACCTCGCCCAGCTTGGCGTCGATGAGCTGCTGGCGCCCCGCCAGGGTGGCATCGGCCGCCTGCGTGTGCGCGCCCAACTGCTGCTGGTTGAACAACACGGCCTGCTCCACCGCGGCCTGCACCGCGAGATCGCGCTCGCGCGATGCACGCTCGTTGGCCTGCGAGACGGCGGCGGCCACCGCCTGCTCGATGACCTGCTGTGGCACCTCCGCCACCACGGGCGGCAGCACGGGGGCGGGCAGCGCGACCTGCTGACGGCGGGCGGCCAGCAGCCAGGCGATGGCTGCCGCAGCGGCAACCAGCAGTGCGACGAGGAGAACGAGCAGGACGACTTCCATACCGCTCATCATGACGAGGGGGTGTCACAGAGTTCGCGGATGCCGGTGAACGGCCAGCTCAGCGGCCAGTAATGGTCAGGCGATACCCGTCGCCGATGGCGATCTGCCACCACTCCACGGTCAGATCCTCGCCCACCTGAGCAAGGTCGGTGAAGGGTGGTTCTCCGGCGAACGGATGCACTCGTTCGATCACACCATCCGCCAACGTGACCATGTGCACCGCGAGGCCACTCTCCGGGAGATGCGAGTTCAGACCGTCGGCCGTGAGCAACTCGACCGTCACGAAGTGGTCGTGATCGATGGGCAACACCACGAGGCTGACGTTGGTGTCCGATGTGTTCGGTGCGAGCGTCACCGCCCCTCCGGCGATCGGCGCCGTCCACACCTGGTCGGGCTCGAGCCAGCCGGCCATCAACAAGTTGAGGGCGAGCGTGCCCTGGGCGTCGCGCAGCTCGGGATCAGTGCTGCGGCGCGCTGCGTTGTTGCTCATGACATCCAGCGAGCTGAGATACGCACCGTCGTCGCTGATGCCGCTGTGGTACCAGCCGATGGCATGGCCGAGTTCGTGCTCCAGCAGGTCCAACGGTGGAGCGTCACCCCAGTCGGGATGGAAGTCGCTCGCCCCCATGTAGACGTACCGGCGCGACTCGGCGACCGAGCACGGGGGCTGCACACATCGGCCGCTCGCATTGGCGAAGCCGCCGGGCTGGTCCGATCCGTGCTCGGCGTTGGCGACCACCAACACGCCATTCACGTCGGCCGCTGCGCCCTCGATGGCCTGGTCGATGCACGTCTGGGGTGGGTCGTTCACGCCCAGCTCAGCGACCCCGCCGACCACGAACTCCGGGTGATACGCACCATCCGACAACGCATCGAAGTAGTCGGCCGCGCCCTCGGCCACCGCCTCGATGATGCCGTCCGGGGTCAGGGCGAGGCGCAAGGGGAGGCCCGCATAGATCGGGTCGGTGGCACCCTCGGCCACCTCACATACCCACACCTCGAACGTGTCGCTGCCAGCAGTTCTCCACGACGTCGCAGCCACGAGCGCATTGAGCGCGAATGGCAGGGGGGCGCTGCGCGTGTTGGGCAGCGCCGCCTCCCGCGAGTCGCCCCCGCACGCCGCCACCAGCACCACACATGCCGTCACCGCCGCAGCAGCGCGGAAGGGTGCTGGGCGGCGGCTCACCTTCCGCATGCTACGGGCGCTCACCAATCCGAGCCCTCACCAATCCGAGCCCTCATGCCGAACCGATCCCTCTCCAGGCGTTGCGCGTCGAAGTAGGCGGGGAAGCCTCGGACGTGTACGGGTACGGGTCCCGCGTGCCAGCATGTGCGCATGTCCGTGTCCCCGCTTCGACAACGCCTGCTCGGCAACCCCGTCGCGCGCACCATCCTCTCCATCTGGGCGTGGCTGTGGCTCGGCATCGTGGTCATCGTCTTCCTGCCGCTCACATTCGTCACCTGGGTGGTCACCGCACCGTTCGACCGCGGTCGTTACTGGGCGGGCTACGTGTTCCGTCGCCTGTGCGTCGCGCACACGTTCCTGAACCCGCTGTGGAAGTTCCGCACCAGCGGCGAAAAGGTGGCCGACCCGCGCCGCCCGTACGTGGTGGTGTCCAACCACGAGAGCTTCGCCGACATGTTCCTCATCTCGCACTTGCGGTGGGAGATGAAGTGGATCTCCAAGGAGAACTTCTTCCGCTTCCCCCTCGTCGGCTGGATGATGCTGATGTCCGGCGACATCAAGCTCGTTCGCGGCAACAAGCAGAGCATCGTGTCGGCAATGCGCGGCGCGCACGATCGACTGGACAAGAAGGTCAGCGTGATGCTCTTCCCCGAAGGCACGCGCACACTGGACGGCGACCTCGGCGAGTTCAAGGACGGTGCGTTCCGCCTCGCCATCGAAACGGGTTGCCCGATCCTGCCGCTCGCCGTCACCGGCAGCCGCGAGGCGATGCCGAAGGGCGATTGGCGTTTCGGGCTCACCTCCGCCGAAGTGCGGGTGCTGCACCCGATCGAGACCACCGGCATGACCAAGGACGACATCCCCGCCCTGCGGGAACGCACTCGCGACGTGATCCGCGCGGCCATCGCCGAGATGAAGGCAGCCTGAGCCGATGCCGCGACTGTTCGCCAGCGACGACGACCGCGACCTGGTCCGCGCCGAACGCGACGTGCGCGCAGCGTTCACCGGGCTGGATCTCGACCTCACGTCACTCGCGGCAGTCTCGAACATCTTCCGTGCGGCCACCGCGGTGCGTAACCACATGGAGAGTGGTGTGCTCGCGCAGCACGAGCTCAGTTGGAGCGCCTTCACCACGCTGTTCGTGCTGCGTGTGTGGGGCGAGATGGACGCCCGCACGTTGGCCAGCGAAGCGGGCGTTACCGCGGCCACGCTCACCGGCGTGATGAAGACGCTCGAGGCGCGCGGGCTGCTGCGCCGCAAGCACGACCGGGCCGATGGCCGCCGGGTGCTGGTGGCCGTCACCACCAAGGGCCGCAAGGTGGTCGACGAGATCATGCCCGCCTTCAACCGCCACGAAGGCCTCGTCACGCAAGCGCTCACCGAGGACGAGCAGGTCGACCTCGCGCACGCGCTGCGCACCATCCTGCGCACCGTCGAAGCCATCGACCTCTGACCGTCCCGACGACGAGAGCCGGTCAGACGCGCCCGATGTCGCGGCGCGTGATCGCGATACAGCCCGCGGCCGCCGCGATCGCGGCAACCATGAGGAGCACGACGATGGGGAGCGCCCGGAACGGCACCGCGGGGAGCGCAGGGATGTGGCGGTAGGGCGACACGCTGGTGACCCAGCTGGGCAACCCGAGCGCGTCGGCGAGCAGCCCGATCGCAGCAGACAGCCCGAACAGCGCCCACGCCGCCATCGCCCACCGCGGTGCAGCGGCACACAGCAGGAAGGCAACGGCGCCGAGCGCGAGCGGTGCGGGGGCCATCGCGAGTGCCGCCAAGCCGACCCGGCCGACGAGTGCGCCATCGCCCGTGGTGAGCGCCGCACCCACCCCGGCAGCCAGCCCACCGATGAGGAGCAGTGCGACCGCGGCCGACATGGCGACGACCAGGTGGCTGGTGACCCAACGGACTCGGCTCATCGGCGCTGCCAGGAGCGGGTCGACGCGGCCCGCCGTCTCCTCGGCGCGCATGCGCAGCACGGCCGACACCAGATAGCCACCCGCCAAGAGCCCGATCACCAACGTGCCGGTGGCGAGGAACGCATCGACGATGGAACCGCCGCCCAGTCCGGCCAGGTAGTCGGCCATCTGCGGATTGTCGACCAGCATCTGCTCCGCCTCGTCGGCGACGATGCCGTAGAACACTCCCAGCGCCGCGACCCCGACGGCCCAGCCAACGGCAGCTCCGCGATGCAACCGCAGCGCAAGGCCGATCGGGCCTGCCAGGCGAGCGGTGGCCTCGGCCCGGCCGGGTCGTTGAGCGAGCAACCCGCCCCCGAAGTCGCGCCGGTCGGCGAGCGATCCGGCGATGGTCACCAGCGCGGCACACACCACGAGTGGCACCGCAAGGGCCAACCACCGCTCGCCCGCATATGCACGCACGGCCTGGCCCCAGTGGATGGGTGACGCCCAACTGAGCCAGCCACCCTGCACGTCGCCGACGGCACGGATGACGAACGCGGCGCCCAGCGCGGCCAGTGCCAGGCCGTTGGCCGCCCGCGACGTGGATGCCACTTGGCCGGCAACGAGCGAGATGGCCGCGAACGCCATACCGACGCCGAACAGTGCGGCGCCGAATGCTGCGGCCCCCGCCGCGCCGTAGCCGGTGGCCACCAGCAGTGCGGCTACTGCGCCGGCCAACAGCAACTGCGCCACCGCCACCGCCGCCATGCCCGCGACAGCAGCGGCGTGGCGACCCACCGGCGCCGACCGCACCAGCTCCGCTCTCAGGGTCTCCTCCTCGGCGCGCGTGTGCCGTGTCGTCATCATCACGCCGAGCACCGCGACCAGGATGAGGATCCAGACGCTCAGCTCGTTCATCAAGATGGCGCCGACGGTGGGCTCGTCCAGCCCGTAGCCCGGGCCGGCCTGGACGATCATCGCCGCGTTGTCACGGACCAGACGGGCATAGCCCGACCGCTGCTCGGCGGTGGCGTACAGATCACGAACGCTGCCGGCCGACAGGCCCACCATCGCGGCGGTCGACAGCACCCAGATCGGGATCCGCACCCGGTCGCGGCGCAGTGCCAGCCGCAGCAAGCGAATGCTGCCCGCGAGTGACTCAGTGCGAGTGCGCATCGCCCGACGGCTCCAATGGCGCGGCCGGCTCGACTCCGTAGTGGCGCAGGAACAGCTCCTCCAACGTCGGCGGCTGGCCCACCAGCGAACGCACTCCTGCCGACTGCACCCGTCGGAGCACCTCGCCGATGGCCTCGGGGGCCGCCTCGAAACGCGTCACCTGACCGTCGACGATCACCCCCGCCACGCCGGGCACCGTCGCCAAGCCGTCGACAGGTCGCTCCGTCTCGACGGTGTACGACGTTCGCGTCATATGGCGCAGTTCGGCGAGCGTGCCGCGTTCCACCGTCCGCCCCGCCCGGATGATGGTGAGCCGGTCACACAGCGTCTCCACCTCGGCCAGGATGTGGCTCGACAGCAGCACGGTGCGGCCCGCTGCCTTCCGCTCGAGGATGCAGTCCTGGAACACCGCCTCCATCAGCGGGTCGAGCCCGGAGGTGGGTTCGTCGAGCAGCAGCAGTTCGGCGTCGGAGGCCAACGCGGCGACGAGCGCCACCTTCTGGCGGTTGCCCTTGGAGTAGGTCGACGCCTTCTTGCGCGGGTCGAGTTCGAAGCGCTCGATGAGCTCGGCCCGACGACCACGGTCGATGCCGCCACGCAACGCAGCCAGCAGATCGATCACCTCGCCGCCCGAGAGGTTCGGCCACAGGTTCACATCGCCCGGCACGTAGGCGAGCCGGCGATGCAGGTGAACGGCGTCGGCCCACGGGTCGCCATCGAGCAGACGGGCCTGGCCACCATCGCGGCGCAGCAGCCCGAGCAGGATGCGAATGGTGACCGATTTGCCCGACCCGTTGGGCCCGAGGAAACCGTGCACCTCGCCCCGGGCCACTTCCAGCTCCAGCCCATCGAGCGCCAGCGTCGTGCCGAACGCCTTGCGCAGGCCACGTAGCTCGATCACCGACTCGGTCGATCTCATCGGACAGCACTCCTCGCGGGTCGCGGACCTACTCCGAATCTACTGCCGATGCGGATGGGCTCGTCAGCTCTCGGAGCGCTGCCAGTCGAGGTGTTCGCGCAGGACTCGGTTCCAACGGTTCGCGGGGAGGCCGGGCTCGCTGAGCGCCATCGCCACGGCGAACTTGCTCACCCGCTGCGGACGACTTCCACGGGCCCACAACGCCCGATCCAGCGGGGTGGGCGCCCCACTGCTCTTCGTCTCCACGACCACGCAGTCGCCGAGCAACCGTGGGCACTGCCCGGCTCGGCCACCGACGAGTTGTTGATCGATCGTGGCGCGCCACTGCGCCGCGGGGGCCGCCAGGGTGGTGCGCACATACCCGGTCTGCACCGTCGCCCGCAGCGTGTGCAACGGCGGGTGCTGCCACACACCCGCCGCGCCAAGGGTGTGCGTCACGAACGCTCGCTCGTCGTCCGACAGCTGCTCCGACCCCGGGTGCACCGACCGCGCCGTTTCCGTGCGGGCCTTGGCGGTACGGCCCCTCGGGTCCTTCGTCTTCACCTCCAGCATCTGCATGCCGTCGTCCACGTACACGCGACGACGGACCTTGAACCGGCGACGGCGGCCGGTGGCGGCAAGGCGGTAGAGCAGCAGGTCGTCGGTGTCGAAGTAGATCGAGCTGTACTGCTGTTCGAAGCGACCCGCCACGTGCAGCACACCGAGACCCGACGTCGACGGCAGGGCGCGAATCGCGTCGAGCAACACGTCCGGGGTGACGAGGTACTTGCGGTCGCGGCGGGTCTGCAACGCTGCGGTCGCGTTGACATCCTCGAGCGACAGCGACGGGAGCGCCGCGCAGTTCGCCAGCCGATCGACCAGCCCGCCGGTCACGACACTGCTCCGGCGAACTGCACGTCGTCGAGCGGTGTCATCGGAGCAGGCGATGACACGAGGCGATACCGCACCTCCACCAACGTGGTGTCGTTGACCAGGTCGAGCTTGCGCAGGACCAACCGTTCCACCCGCGCACCGAGCAACTGTTCGAGGTGGCGCGTCAACTGCTGCTCGTCGGCGATGGCGCGGTCGAGCGTCACCACCTGCAGGCGATGGTCGCGGAACAGTCGCCGGTGATCGCCGACGAACATCACTGCGATGATGGCCGCCGGCAATGCGACGGCCACCCACGGCGGGTCGACCTCGATGCCGCCGAGCAAGCCGAGTGCGAGCGCTGCGAAGTAGTACGCGACCTCCTCGTGGCCGAGTTCGGAGGACCGCAGCCGGATGATGGACAGGGCGCCGAACAGGCCGAGCCCGAAGCCGGTACCGATGCTGGTGTTGGCCGACAGCGCGAGCGCCACCGACAGCACACCGACGTTGAGGCCGAGATAGGCCACGACCATGTCGCGCCGGCGGTGGCGGGGGAAGTACAGCCCGAAGACGAGGATGCTGGTGGCGATGAGGTCGATGGCGATGACAGCGGAACGTGGCATGTGGTCTCCTGGATGAACGCAGCGTGGCGCCGCGGTGAACGGACACCGAACACGGAAACACGCCCACCTGTGAGTTGTCTGTGCGTCGTCTGAGACTTCGCCGATGTCGAGCGGCGGTCGCTCACAGGAAACCCACAGGCGACACGCAGGCAGCGCAGAGGTTCGACGAGTTGCATGAGCCGCCAGATCGGCCGCACTCGCGGTCGCCGAACCCCGAGGTACCGCCGTGCATCAGTCTTCTCGCCGAACCACTAGCCGCTGGCGCCGCAGCGCAGTTGCTGCGCTGGCCACCGTGGCTCTGCTGGCCGGGTGCTCCGCCAGCGCTGCCGACAGCGACGCCGACAGCGACGCCGGCGCGACGGCCGATGGTCTCTACGACGACTCCGTCGTCCACGACATCGAGGTGACCGTCGAACCCGACGACTACGCCGAGTTGGTCGCCGCCTACCAAGAGTCGAGCGAGAAGGTGTGGATCGAAGCCACGGTGGTGATCGACGGCGTCACCTACGAGCAGGTCGGGTTGCGGTTGAAAGGCAACTCGTCGCTGTTCAGCCTCTCGGGTCGCGGCGGAGCGGGCGGGGCGCCGATCGACATCACGGACGCGTGCGTGGTCGACACGACCCAGGCCACCACTGCCACCACTGCCACCACTGTGGCCGCGGCCGACGACACGACCGACGAGGTCGCCGACGACGATCTCACGAACGATCCCGAATCGCTGCCGTGGCTGATCCGGCTGGACAAGTTCATCGACGACCAATCGCACGAGGGCGTCACCGAACTGGTGGTGCGCAGCAACAACTCGGAGACCGCGATCAACGAGGCCGTCGCGCTCGAACTGCTCGCCGAAGCCGGTCTGGCGACGCAGGAGGCAACCGCCGTGCGCTTCACGTTCAACGGCAGCGACGCCGAGCTGCGGCTGGTGATCGAGCACCCCGAGGACGAGTGGGTGGCGACGCAGTTCGACGAGGAGAGTTCCGAGGCGATCGGCCAGCTGTACAAGGCCGAGAGCACCGGGGACTGGGGCTACCACGGCGACGACCCGGCCGAGTACGAGGAGGTGTGGGACCAGGAGGCCGGCGAAGACGATCTGACCCCGCTGACCGACTTCCTGCAATTCATCAACGAGAGCACCGACGAGGAGTTCGCGGCCGAGCTGGCGGACCGACTCGACGTCGAGGCATTCGCTCGCTACCTGGCCTTCGAGGACCTGGTCGGCAACTTCGACGACATCGCCGGGCCTGGCAACAACTCGTACCTCTACTTCGACCCCGACACCGGCCAGGCCACGGTGGTCGCGTGGGACCACAACCTTGCGTTCTCCGGCGGCATGGGCGGCGTGCCCGGTGGTGGAGGGCAAGGTCAGATGCCCCCCGGTGGCATTCCCGCCGGCGGCCCGGGGGGTGTGCCGATGGAGCTGCCGGAGGGTTGTGAGCTGCCCGA
>Ga0075163_10008840_pt1 | contig 13232 bp, 26 predicted proteins | sample JI1023141ADNA_FD_71478 | JGI IMG/M metagenome (GOLD analysis project Ga0075163, IMG submission 71478) | Wastewater effluent complex algal communities from Wisconsin, to seasonally profile nutrient transformation and Carbon sequestration -... | ecosystem: Engineered > WWTP > Effluent > Algae...
GTAGTAGCCTTTGATAATAATCTATCATCTTAAGCTGAATGTCCGTTGCCGGAGCATTTTCGCGAATCTCATACTTAACATCTGGCGGGAGATTAAGAACTACGTCCGGTTGCTTTAGCTTCTGTTCTAGCTGTTCTGGAGTCATACCATTTAAAAGATGTCCAGAAACAACCATCATCCTGGAGTTTGCATTATAAAGTGCGCGCGTCAGTCTTAAATTTAAATCTCTCTGAAGGTCTCTCATCTTGTAAACAAGACCCATCGGCATACCGTCAGAAGTGCGCCGATTTAAAACACATGGGATATGCGTAAAGTCATTCATTCCTGGCGTGGCGGGTTCTACAAGCGAATTTTCAAGCAAAGTATTGTTAATAAATATAGTTCTAACAATAGTTTCAGATACAAAATCTTCTATTTCATTTTTAAACTCAGCCATTTCTTCGGCGCGTTCTTCGTCAAACGTTTCAAAGTATAGCCCTTGCTTATCAATTCCCCTATACGCAGTTTTTGGCTTTTTATGCTGAACCTCACAAACCAATATTCTCGCATTGCTAGCGCCCGTATAGTTTTGAGCATCCGTATAAGCGGATGCCCTATCCAAAATCTCGGGAGAATAGGTAGCAGAAAGCATCTGAAAATCAGAAAAATCAACATAAACACCCGAATGAGGCCATATCTTTTTAACCATATCGGGAGACATCCACCGCTTCCTACACATAAACTTTGAGTTTGTGTACTGTGGCGATAAGTCGTCTGGGTCCATAATAACGTTTAAAGGATGAACGTGCTCATAGCATATCTTGCCATTGTCGTTATAAATTTCACTAAACCCAATACCGCAAACCATCATGTCGCGATACTTTAACGACCCCTTGTACGACATGCTCTCTGAGCGCTGAATATAATACAAAAGATGGGTTAAATAGCGAGCAAGCTCATCATTTTTTAAGTCTGTGGAATCATTTCTAATGGCATTCCAAAATCTGGTTTGGATTTGCGCCCCAAGCATTGAATTGATAGTGCTTTCTATGATGTTAGCTTGAAGCGGTCTCTGCCCTCTCGCTTTAAGCTTTTCAATGTCTGAAGCTAGCCATTGCTTGCCATCGTGCATATTAAAGTCAATAATGGCGTTTTCTCTAAACTCCATACTGGAAGGATGGATATTTGCCCGCTTCCAATAATTCTGGGCAATATCCATGTCTTCCTGTTTTGATTTGGATAGATTTTGCCTGTTATACAACGTCGCTTCCAGCTTGTGCTAACTTCTTATCGACTTCTTCTACAAACTTTTTAACGTCTCCCAAGGTCGCTTTTAAAGCGGGGATGTCTTCAGCCTGTAGTTGCCCAAAAAGCAGCTTGCCGCCTAATTCCAAAAGGAATTTAGCATCAATCCCAAAATTGCTAACAAGAGCATTAGTAATTCTAGATTGCTCTTTTATCTCAGAAATAAGCTCTAAAGACGTTTTAGACATAAAAACCCTCTAAATTATAAAAAGAATTTATTTTAACACAAATTTATTGCATAGAAATTCTTGAAACGTACTCATTATCTTGCTCATCTTCAGAGCAAGCATTTTTACACATGGAATAAAAGCTCCACAAAAGAAGCCCAGAAGCAGCCCCAACCGTTGATCCCATAATAGCTCCAGCTTTTACGGAAGCCTCAGCTATAGCGTCTTCCAAATGCGCGCACGAATACGAGCTACTTAAAACACCTTGGCAAAGCTGGTGAGCGCCATATCTACCTGCAGCAGCCCCAGCAGCAGCACCAATAGCCGCTCCAATAGTTGATCCAGCAACAGAATTCAATACAACATTTTTACGGCATACTTTCATCAAAAACCCCAATAAATATTAGATTTTCTGCTTTGGGACATCAAAAATTAGTTTAGGGTCTATGGCTTTGCAATCCATTCGGTACTTAAGTTCGCTATTTCCATTGATAAACTTAGCTGGAGAGTTATAAAGATTAAAATACAAATCCTTTCCAACATAGTTTTTATACCAATCATCAAAAGAAGCGTACGGAACTGGTTTTTTTCGCTTCAAATAACAAAAAGCGTTATATGAAGAAGACAAAATGGCAAAATCAACATCTCCAAATGCGCAAAGGTCTGGTCTTTCAAGAGTAGATATAGTGTATTGAGGAGCACCACGACCAGGGTAATCAAGAACATAATATTTTCCAGCATAATCTAGCCTTCCATAAAAAGACTCAATTACTACTATTCTACCTTCACGCCCCTCAATAAGTTTAGTAGGCGCAGTTTCAACATTATTAATTTGTTCTGGATTTAAAGTGCCAGTTACAACGAAATCTTCAATAAACATAAAATCCCTCAATAAAACATATTAAATAATCTCCCATTGTACATCATACACAGTTAATGTTCTACCATTAATTGATTGAGATACATAAAGCTCTATGTAATCATTCGTATTTAGCGTAAATACCCCAGAAATTGAAACACTGCCGTAAGCCACACCAGCTGGAACTAATGTTGTTCTTATAGAGCTTGTTGATGCTGAGCCGTTTCTTCTGATGTTAAAAGTGGTAACCTCAGTGGCTGCACCGTTATGCACCGCAGACAAATTATAGGAAACCCTAATCGTGACCGTTGGCGTTCCCGTATAGGTAAATCGAGTTCCCGTAGTGTAGCTAAAGAAATTCAAGCCAAGAGAGGTAACCACGGAGCCGCCACTTGTTGGGAAAGTAACCAGGTAATACGTCCCAGCCGTTGTTAAAGTAGTCGCAAAAGAACCGCCAGTAGTTGAGAATGAAGCCCTAGGTCTATCCGAAAATTCTGTCCCAGACAATATCAAATTGCCACCGCCAGTAAGCCTCATTAGCTCGCTTGATGTGGTAGAACTCGTGCCAGCATACCAAACGTGGAAAGAGGCAGTAGAGTCAATTTGGTATCGCATGACGCTCGCGTTGTAGCCAAGACCAATAAACTGGTGATCGTTCCCCCCATCATAAAGCGTTAAAGAACGATTCCTGGCTGTGTTATCCCACCTCAAATATTGAGCAAACATGTTTATGTATGACTGGAAAAAACCCATCCTGTTTACAAGCGGGCTTGCAGCTCCACCACTCGATTTAGTTGCTATATAAAAATCAGCCATGTAGCTGCCTATGTCGGTAGCGTAAAGCCTAACGCAAGGATCTTGTGAGGACGATAACCCAAATGTGTTTAAGTCCATGAAAACAGACGCCCCAGGTCCGCCCAGGGAGTTTTCAATCAGAAGCGTACCACCAACAGTAGAAGATGCCGCCTTTGAAACCTGCAAAATTCTGTACGCACTAGCGGTGCCGATACCAACCCCGCCAGTAGAGACTGGTGACATCTGAATATTGCCAGTCGAAGCAATATTAATACCAGACATCGTGAGGTTTCCGACAGAGACGGAAGTAAGCGGTGTTCCTAAACCAGGCGTTGACGTGTAGGAAGGATTTGCCCCGCTGCCACCAGATTGTAAAAGCTGTCCAGTGGTTCCAGGACCAATCGAAGTGATCGCGTTCGATGCGCCACCCGCCAAAACACAGTACTGAGTGACAGTCTGAGTGGCGATGTTAGTTAAACCTAGATTTGTTCTTGCAGTCGGCTTATTAGGTACGTCCGACAAGTTGTTGGCTACTTTCAAGAAAGAAGCCGAAGAGTAAGCCGATAAATCTTGAAGGTTAGCATTAAGCGCCAACTCAATTGTTCCAGATGAGGTGATTGGAACTCCAGAAATAGCAAGTCCGGTAGAAACAAGCATATCAATCTGGGTTACCGTTCCGAAAGCATAATATCGACCACCAATCCACCCTTCAAACTGTTGGAGTGTGGTATTTCCGCGTATCATGCCATCAGCCGTAACAGACGGTCTTTGTGCGCTCGTTCCAACTGGAACCGTCATAGACGCATTACCAGGGATAATTGGGTTAGACGCTATCCCTATAGTGGCTGTAGTCGAGCCAGTCACAGTTATCTGGTTTGCGGTTCCTATAATGGATAAAACAGGAGAAGAACCGTTAGACGCTGCCGTAAGCCTTCCATATGCATCTACAGTTAAACTTGCATTGCTGTAGGTTCCTGGAGTAACCGCGGTTGTTATTAAATCCAAAACTGGATTGGTTCCGCCCGTAGACGATATCCTGCCAGAAGTGCCAGAAACGGACTGCACCAAAGAAGCTATGGCAGAAGTGATATTCCCAACATTTGCAGCATCGGTTGCAGCTGTTCCAGTCGCAAGGTTGACTATCTTGTGTAAAGCCATAGAGATATTGGCATTAGGCTGAGGTATTTGGTCTAACCTTGCAATTATGGTCGTATTAATCGATGTCCCGACCGCGCCCGAACCTGTTACATGTCCGCTGAGGGTCACTATGCCAGCAGGAATACCAGAAATTGCATTATCAACGTAGAGTTTAGTTGCTGGATTGTAGTTATAGGCTGGAGCCTGGATTATCACATCGCTTGTCGACAAATCGAACTTAGCTATCAAAGCCCCAAGCACAGAAACAGAGTAAGCGGAGAAGTAACGCGCAGAACCAGCACTATTGTTGGAGTTAAGCGTGAAAACTCCCTCGGTTCCCACATCCGAATAGGTCAGAGTCCTCTGAAAAGAAAATCCGTAATCTAGTCCTCCCGAAAAATAAAGCTCTGCAATTGAGTAATCACCTGGGCTTAATGGGTCCTCCAGGTTGATAATCGATTGTCTGACAGCCCCAAGGTTTACGCGCTCCGATAGCGTAAATTTCTTTGACTGTATGGCTGCCTGAGTGTTGCCAGAGTCATAGTAGAACCCCATAAAGTTGTACAAGCCGATTCCCGGAATATCAGCATCCAGGTTTAGAAACCCCAAAGAGTCTGAAGACGAAGAACTGGTAGTATGCTTCCACGCGTAAGAAGCGCCAGCCCAGTTTTTCATCTTAAACCCAGTAGTGACATCTTCGCCAAACATAACTTCTAAGGTATTTGCCAACTCAACATAAGATTGAGATTCAAAAGAAGGGACTGTAATCCAATTTCCTATAAATGAGTGTCCGCCTCCAGATGGTAGAAAATATAAATTTCCATCGCCTGGAGTGCCATTATTCGTTACAATGTTGTCAACAATTGAGGTATTTCCGAATTTTCCGCCATAGCTGGCTATAACACTATTTATGGATATATCGTCTTGTAGTGATACCGTCCCCGTTTCCGTGATTGGGTCGGGTGTACATAAGATATTGGAACCAGCATGCACTTCCTTAACGGTTCCAGCGCCGCCAATTGCCGACTCTAGTTGTGAGTAATTGACCGCATCTAATGGGGAAGTTCCATTGGAAACGTTTGTGAGCTTATAGCCTATAGAGACATCAGCATCCGCAGGGATGTTATTTAGCCTAAGATTATCAATCCTAATATTGACGGCTACTACAGAGGCTATTATCGTTAAGATTTGCGCCTCAATGCCAGCAACCGCAATCTCTAGCGCGGTTATTTGCCCATCTATTACAAATAGTTGACCTTGGATTATTAATAGCTCGCCCTGAATCCCAAAGATTTCTAGCTGTATGCCTGATATGGTGGACAAAATGCCGTCGATTTCACCCTGAAGCACATCGATTTCACCTTGAAGCGTCTCAATTTGCTCAGGAGTCGCGTAGTCTAGTTCTGGGATAGCTGTTTCAATGATGCCTGCGATTACCGTTTTTAGTAGTCCGCCGTCAAGCTCTGATATCGCCTGGGCATTAGGCAGTCCCTCGTACGGCGTATTGATTATAAATGGAGCTTCGTTGGTAAAAGGCGTGTAGCTGCTTGGAGTGGGTCTAATTTTGTCTGTATCAGGGTCTCTAACCCCAACCCAGATTTGCCCCTCTTCTGGGAAATCGGGCAGATTAATTAATCCGACCTCCAAGGTAGGAGTTGGGACATTGTCGACCGAACCAACCTTCTTCCCGATGATTAAGTAGTCATTTTGAAGCGTCAGAGTAGACACAACCCCCTCTGACTGCGTCATTATGCCTGGCGTAAGCTCACTCAGGGCTTGAGCTTTCTTTAGTCCCTCATAAGGCTTCTGAAGTATATACGTGGCTTGCTGGGTCTTTGCGATGTCTTCCGTCAGCTTATCTATCATGTGCCGGAGCTGTACGGAATACGCCCGCATGTCTATCAGTATGGAGCTTGGCTGGGCGATACCATGCCAGCCTTCCATGACATAAAGACTTTCTAGGACGAACTTGTCTGTGACTGGGGAGCGAAAATACCTATAATCGCCGTACTCTGGCTTCACTTTGACTTTTCAAAAACCTTATTAAAAGCAGGAAAGCCAATATTATGCCACAAATAAAGGTTAGGTAGATGGATTGAGTATGTCGGTGATTCTCAAGTAGGACAATGTGGGTCACTATCCAGGGAATATAAAGGACAGCAAAGACTGTATCGCTCACTGCTGCTTATTTTTACGCTCAAGACGTGCGCGCTTCTTTCTCGCGTTCCTTTCTTTTCGCTTTAAGTCTGAATAACCATACATTATACTTATATGGTCAGAATCATTCGCTATACATCTAGGACTAATTAAAAGACTGTTTTCTAATATTCTGTCTATAAAATCTTTCTGAGTCTGTTCTCTCATAATCCACAAATCCTATGAATCAAGCTCATTATAGATATCAAAATATGCACGCCTAGTCTTCTGGTCTATCCAACTGTCTTCAATAACCCGCTTGACAATTCTATCTAGCTTCTGCTTGCGGGTTAGCTTTGCGTTTTTACGCTTAAATTCCAGGATTTCTTTTTTCATTCCTTAAAAACATCCAAATGTGGAACGTATTTAACATCGACACTATTAAATTCACTAATTCCAACCCCAAAAATCATCATGTCCCTAATTTTTTCATGAAAATCAGGTGCGATATGGTCCAGGAGACGCTGAAGAGCCTCTGAAGTTTCTTTCTTTTTTTTCGTTTTTCTGCCGGGGATTCGAATAATTAATGAAGGAACCTTTTTACTAACCTCTATAACTCTCAATACCTCGTTATAAATTTCGTTATTCATTCAATCTTTTCCTCCACGCCTTATACTGTTCTTCGTTATCTAAAACTAATATACAGCGCGCCATGTCTGCTTTCATTTGAGCTTCATCTATATAACGATCCCACTCGTCACACCAAGGGCAAGATCCATAATCATACTCTACAAAAATATATTGAGAGCCATTTGTTGCTATAAACCAAACCTGCCCTTGATAGCCTGCCCTTGAACGATCTTCTATGATATCCCAGTCCATATACTGCGGGAATACATCATCAGCCCACCTGCACTCTGCGCATACACTGTCTTTAACTTTAGTCATGATACGCTCCTTCATCCTTTCATCCCTAAAAATACTTTTCCACACTCATGCCCAATGGCCGTTGAGTTAACTTATAAATTATACTTACTGTTGTTGCCACTAAATACTCGTTATTATCCATCATTTATATTTTTCCTCTATTGAAACAGGCTTGGTAGTCAATAAATCCAATTGTTCCCCCAATTTTGCGCCCTGTTCTTGTATATAACGCATCAAAAGATCAAAAGAAGGCGACAATGACATGCGCGATTGGGGACAAAAATACTTCCTAAACTGATCGTCTTGCATTATTTTTCGCACGCTTGATACTTTTCGTATATCTCTCTAACAACAGGTCCGCTTATCCACGCTTCTATCCGGCTATCAAAAATGGGCTTTTCATCCCACACTAAAGACCATGCCTGACAGTAGTAAAGCAGCTTATGAAGCTTTCCGATTGACATTGGTCCTTGCTTCTCGAGTATGTATTTCGCAACGTCAAAGACTGATGGAAGCTTTGATTTTCTCACTTATTTATCATCCCAACACTTTAAACAGACTTCCCCTAGCTTGCTTTCTGTCTCTCTGGTCTTTCTTTTCACAAAATCAAATCGATTGGGTTCTGCAACATAATATCCATATTCTTTAGCTGCAGACTCAAAAATTTCATAAACTTTAGAAATTACTTCTTTTTTATGAGCTTTTATAAGGTCAGAACTCAAAAAGCTAGAACGGCACCACTCAGAGCGCGGAAGCACATTAAGAATGTCGACGATTCCAATAGGAAGCGTTCTAAGCACCAAAACGGAAAAATTGGCATCTGAATCAAATTTTGGCATAAAATCAATTTGATAGTCGCTATTCTTTATAAGAACGCTAGCTCGCTCATCACCATGAATAAATGAAATACAATGACCTTTCGCAAGCTCAATAATTATTTGTATTGCGTTTCTAATTGGCTCTTCATATCCTTGTCTAAATTCAATACCCATTAAATCATCCTCTCATCACGCTAAAACACCGCTCCTCAGCGGGCGACAATTGCGCAGGCTTCTTATCAATCTTTTTGTCTAATTCTTCAACCATGCGGTAAATATCTTTAATCATAGCCTCTGTTTTTTGCTGTCTGATTTCCATTTCGGTTACAGAGCGGGAAATTTCGATGACGTTATTGACTAAGTATTCTTTGGCGGTTACACATGACATGGATTTAACCCTCCTCTAGTCTCCTTCTTCTGCGCTTGCGATATCTTCCTCAACTGCAATCGCTGCTCGTTCTATAGCTTCTGCCTCTCTAAGCTGCAAAGGTGTGCAGCCAGATATAAACATAAGCGATAGGGCAAATATTGTCAACAAATATTGTGAAATAAATAAAAAGTGCTTCATTTGTTAATCCTCGCAAGGAAATCTAAGTAAATATTTTTCAATGAAGTCTATCGAGATTGCAAAAATAGGCAGAGAAGTCATTAAAAGCAGTTTTTGTCTATTATTTTTAGCCTTTTTGAACTCATCGATAAATATTTCTTCAAGCTTAAGAAGAGTTGAGGAAATATTGACGTATTCGCCCGCAGCCCAGATTTTTAGGCGAATAGGCTCAAAAACTGTAAGTGGTCGAAACCACAGGATCGATTCGTAATTCTTATAACCGTTACAGATTGTAAACTTACCATTCACAGCGCCAAAAATTTCAAGCGAATTGCCATCCGAAAATGCCCCAATATCCTCAAACTTGCTATCTGTAAAGCAGTAAATCGCTTTTAAATACCGCCGTATAAACGCCCTTATCTGCTTAATATCTTCTTCTGATAACATGATTACTCTTTATTCTCAAAAAATATTTTAACGGTTTCTTTAAACTGTTCCCTGCTGAAATCATATCGGCAATATAAATAGAAATTTATACACAAGAGTATGCATAAAACGCCAAGAAAAAACAAAAATAGCATTTCTAGTGCAAAAATCACGAAATCTCCGGGAAAAACTGTTTTAACGCAAAAACTAAAGCCTTCTCAGCAAAAAAAGCGGCTATGGCGCATTTAACTGCGAAATGACACATCGCTAGAGAGTATCGAACCAGATTCCAAAAAGTGCGTTTTATCAGTGCGCCATTTCCCCCATCTGCGCATAACAAAAGTAATAAGAAGATGACAAAAAAACAAATCCATTCAGCAAGGTATCGCGTCCCATCCACTTACGAAATCTCCTGCAAGAAGCACTTCAGAACGCTTTTGAAAAGCCAGATAAAACCAAAGCCCAACAAAAGCCCAATTAAAGAGCCAAATATCCTGAAAGAAACTTCTTTTAAGCTCATCGCTAAATCTCCTGAAAGAAACACCTTAGAACTCCCTTAAGAAACCAGCTTGCAACTGTGCACTTAAGGACAAAATTAACGCACCCTGAAACGATAGAACAAAACTGGTCCGTATCCATTTAACCCTCCAAAGTACTGATAAAAGCTGATGCGTCCTCGATGGTGTTATCGAAAAGTGCGTTGGCGAAGTCTTGTAGGTATTGCAAGAATGCTGGGTCCGTGTTATCTAGCGCCGTATCCCAATTTTCTTCATCCAGTTGATCTTGATAAGTCAGTTGATATTCGTTGCTAAAAGCATTGTATTGGTTGCTACGAGTCAGTATGTCTTTTCTTACGGTCTCCTGACATCCAGTGATGCCGATACTGATAAGCTCAAAAAGCCCTTTTAAAGACTCTATCGCTCTGAGGTCATAGCCCTGCTCTTCTAGCCCTGATAAGTCTGGTGTATCTCCAAAGCCTAAAGCACCAAGCCCTGTGCCTACTGATAAAGTGCAGTACTTGCGTGCACTGGGCTTTATATTTTTAGCAGCAGTCATTCCCAGGCTTGCGGGGTTGTTTTGGAAGACTCCGCCATCTAAGTACTCAGAGCCTCCAAAAACTGCGGAAGGCAAGTAAAGCGGCGCAGCAGATGTGGCAAGAGCCACATTTTTTATAAGCTCAGTTTTTCCGATGTATGGGGCGGTGCCGATATTTGAAAAAAGCCTAAAAGTTTGAGCAGTTTTATCGTAAGCAGGTATCACAACTGGCACGGGCAGGTCTGCAAGAGTCATCGTACCAAAGAGCGTATCAAGCTCCGCTTTAAGGCGACTCGAGCCGTAGTTGCTTGCAGGGTCCACTGCTTCATAAAATGGGTTGTCATCGTACATAAGCGCTAACTTTTGCGCCGTATTCGGGCGATTTGAAGGGTCTGAGGCGTTGATCCGCCCCGCCAAGACATCGGCAGCAGTTCTTATGGTAAAAAGCCACGGTCCGATATCAGTAAAAAAAGGCACTAAGTCATCAGGGGTCATGCCTTTGGCTATAGCAAGCGCAGCTAGACCGCCTACGGAAGTGCCAGAAAGCACTGTGCATCTACTGCGAAGCTGAGACTGCTGTATGCCCCACAAAGTACAGAAGCGCTGCAGAATCACCATCTGAAAAAGTCCGCGCTCGCCTCCGCCGTCTAAAGCAAGATGAAAAGATGTGCTAGGCTTCATAGCTTAAAACGCCCCAACAGTCCGCATTTTTTCTCTTTTTCTCTACGCAAGGCAGCTTGCATCATAGCAGAAGAAAACGCCACCCTTTCTTGGTCTTTACTCTCAAAAGGTCCAAAAGACGCGCAAATTTCTCTGACTTCTTTATAAAAACTATACTCTTCTGTCTGCATAATCTCCCCTTAAAAAGCCAAGCCCCTTTGCAAAGACTTGGCTAGTGTCTTACAAGACATGTGCGAAGTCAGTATAGCTAGAGTCAGTAGACGCGTCAAGCTTTTGTGCAAATATTTTTATTCGCACTTTTGCTTACATTTTGTGGTGTAAAAAGATGATGAAAATGTTTGTACAAAAGTGTTGACAAAGGTTTTTTATGTGTCTATACTGAAGTCATGAGTGGGGAGGTCCCGCTCTCTAAAAGGAAAAAGGAGCACAAAATGAGCGAAAAAACCGCAGTCGAACATCAAGCGGCGCGATTCATAGCTGATGTTTACAAGGAAGACATGGAAAGCGGAAAATTCAATTGGCTCACCGAAAAACAGCAAAAAGCCTTAAAAGACAAGCCAGACTGGATTAAAGAAGCTACCGCTATGTTGCTTGGTGACATTCATCTTGAGCATCTAAAGAAAAAGTATAAAAACCCTGTAAAAATGAGCATAATTTAATGTGCAACTTATTTGATTTACTTAAAAACATAAATGCTTACATTTCTACAAAACTTTGTAAAAATATTATTGACAATGTTTTTATGTGTGCTATACTTCGAAATGTAAAGAGATTTTTTTAAAAAGGAGTTAAAAATGAGCAAAAAAAGAGCATCCATAAAGCAGATGGGGAACTATGTTTTACTGAAGTACACAGACGCATGGGAAGACAGCCACGAAATGCTTATCTGGGAAGGAGAAAGCGGCTATCTTTGGTGGGTAGAGCCTGGGAAGCCTTCCGAGGACGATAAGCAGCTTACGTGGAGTAACGGAAACGCATGTCGCCTGGAAGTTAAAGGGAGCCTGATAGAGTATGTACGATATTGGTACAGGGTCGATATGCGGGAAAAAAGGCGGGAAGTACTAAGAGATATACACGGTGGCTAACGAACAAATTTTTAGCAAAAAGGAGCAAGAAATGCAAAACTGTACTAAATCCATGCGCGCAATTGAGGACTCTATTTTTGAGTTTAAAGTTTTCTTTGAAAATTTTATAGACAATTTGGTTTCTTTCGAAGAAGCCGAACCAGGCTTAGAGGAAGAACTGTTAGAAAATGCGCGCTCAGGATTTTCTGTCGCTAATTGGCTATGCGAGAAGACGGTTCAGTCAGTGATAGAGCACAACAAAAAAATCCAAAAGGATTTAAAGCAATCCTACTTAAGCGTGATACGGGAAATGTACGACGAACTGCAGAGGTTTATGGTGGAGTTTCAAGTCCAGCCAGATAACAAAATTTTAACTTTATTGGAAACCGCGTAAAAAGGAGCAAGAAATGGCTTTATCAAAAAAAGAACTTATCGAAAAGTTAAAAACCAAAGTTTACTGGTCATGCTTAGATATAAAGAGCATGTCTAAAGACTTAGCGGACGCAATTTTATGCGAGCTATCTCTTGAAGATGCTTTCGAAATCAACCCGACCGACTTAAAATACTACGGATTTACTTATACTCCAAAAACTGGCGAAACCTGGGACGCAACCAAATGCCCTGCCGTAGAAAGATGGCTAATAACCAGGTTTGAACTTGAGCTTGAGGACCTGCAGCGAAGACTGGAAGGCATGGAAAGTAACGCGCCTGTAGAAGAAATCCACGATAAAACAATCCAAACCTTCCTAACTCAAAACGCGGGAAATTTCAAGTTTTTTCGCGGAAAATCGGGATTTGTTTATATTTTTAGCATAAGGGACTAAGACTATGAAGCAAGAAAAGATTAAGCAAGAAACGATTCAAATCGGGATTGTCCCAGACCACGTGCAGGCGCAAGTTAGATGCTACTGTAAAACGTGCGTAGAGGTTTTTGATAATTTTCTTGACTATGAATTTGATTTTTATAGGTATTATTGTGGCACTTTCGAAGTAAGTACTTTTATTGACAAACAACAAAGAGCGGCAAAAGCTTCGGTAAACTTAGGAACAATAGAAAGAAAAGATTTACTTAAGGAAGCTAAACTTTATATTAGGATAATGAAAGAGAAAAAAATATGCGTATCAAAGTGGCATATGGAGTGGTATAGACGCGGACTAGAGTTTAAATGTGAACACGCATTGGAATAAAAGGGAAGTATAGTATGAGACAACCAACGAAGACCGACTATGCGCTTAATGACTGCATAAAGATTTATGCGGATTGCGAGTGTGAAGAATGCGAAAAAGCTTTTAAATACACCAGTTTAAATTTTGCTTTGAAATTTTTAGTTGATTCACGCAGTGGGGAAGCATGGG
>Ga0075163_10008841_pt1 | contig 13232 bp, 10 predicted proteins | sample JI1023141ADNA_FD_71478 | JGI IMG/M metagenome (GOLD analysis project Ga0075163, IMG submission 71478) | Wastewater effluent complex algal communities from Wisconsin, to seasonally profile nutrient transformation and Carbon sequestration -... | ecosystem: Engineered > WWTP > Effluent > Algae...
GCGGCCGGGGTCGCCGAAGACGCGGTGACCGCATCGTACCACTCGCGGCACGTTGCCTTGCCCAGGGGGAAGCTGGACGGGCCGGTGTCGTTCACCGAAAAGCCGATGACGAAGGTCTTCACCCGCGCCTTGGCGCCGAAGTTCGTGTTGAGGTCGTTGGCGATCTCGTAGGCCTTCTTCGGATACGGACAGTTGCCCCCGGACGCCTGGCACCCGGTCCGCATGTCGAGGTTCGGTGCGCCGTCGGTGAGGAGAATGATGTACTCCTCGCGGCACGCCGACCCGCCCTTGGTGGAGCCGTCATTCGCTGCGTCGTCCGCGTCCGCCGTGTCGTTCCAGAGGTAGTCTTTCGCGTCGTCCATCATCGCATCGATGGGCGTACCGCCGTAGGGGCGCATCGAGCGCAGGATGTCCTGGAGCTCGGCATTCTGCTTGCGAACGTCCTTGAGCTTGGCGTTCTTCTTGGGGAAGCGCACCAGGCGCCCTTCCCAGTCGGGCGCGTTGTCGTTTCGCGCGCCCATCTCGTAGTCGACGGCGGCGCAGGCGGGAAGATTCCCCTGCTTGGGGGAGCCGACGTAGTAGCTCCACATGCCCGCCGCGCTGGTGGACTTGTCGGGGATGTTGTCGAAGGTCATGAGCCCGAAGCGCACGAGGTCCTTCGCGATGTCGAGCTGGCCGTCGTCGGCTTGGTCGAAGGTGCAGCTGTTGGGCGAGCCCCAGCTCCAGGTGGTGGCGTCGACCAACTTCTGATTGAGGTTCGACCCCTGGTGGGTGAGCCCACACATCGCCGACATCGACGAGCCGGTGAGCGGACGGTTGAACGGCAAGAAGTAGCCGTTGTCGTAGATCGATGAACCGAACTCGTTGCTGAACGCGGTGCCACTACGCGTCTGCGACGCGCAGCTGTAGTACGGCTGAAGGTTGCCGGTGAGCGCCTGCACGAGCGAGCCCCAGCGATTGGGGGTCACGTTGATGCCGCAACTCGCGGGGGACCCGTCGGGCATCTTCTCCATGGAGCCGGAGGTGTCGACAAGGAGGAGAACGTTGGGCATCTCGTTCTTGCTGGTGCCCGCCTTTCCCTTCTGGGCCGCTGCGGGGGCGCCCAAAAGAAGGATCGCGATGCCGAGTCCGACGGTGCGGAGTTTCGAGTGCTTCATATTCAGCCTCCACAATCCAGGGGACCGACCACGACGCGAGCTCGCGACGCCTCTTGACCCAAAAGCTTCGTTCCATCGGTCAAACGGCCGTACGACGTGAGGGTGTAGCGATAAAAGCATTTGCCGTTGTTGGTATCGAACCCGGCCTGCACGCCGTTGGTCACTGGGTCGGTCACTTCCGTGGTGTAGGACCCGTCGAAGTAGGCGCTCATACGGCCCGGCGGCATGACCGCGCTGCCGCTACCCACCATCTGCGTGATGTAGTTGGGCGGCAGCTTCAGACAGCGGCGCGCGATGGCGGAGACGCCGGTGGTGGAAAAACCCACGTTCATGCCCACCGGCGGGGCCGAAAGGCAGGGCGTCGACGGCGTGACCGTGCGCATCTGGTTGTCGATGTAGCTGATGTTGTCGGGCGAGAAGACCTCCACCGCGGAGACGGTCGCGATGTTGGTCACGTAGTGAGCCTGCAGCGCCTGCCGCTGGTAACCTGCCGTGCGCACCTCGGAGGTGGTGTTGGTGAGCGCGTACACGCCCATGGCGGCCAAGAGCGCGAGCGTCGTGGCGACGATGAAGATGATCGCCCCCTCGCTCTGCTTGCGGCGCCGCGCGCGGAATTTGATGTGCTGGTTCATGGTCGTTCTCACCGGAACTGGTTCTGCAAGTTGACCTCGGAGACGATGGTCCGGACGCGCGCGAAGGCGTTCTCTCCCGCGTCGGACACCCGGTAGCGGTAGAGGAACCCGCCGTCGGGGCCGGCGAGCGGCTGCGCGCGATCGCCCATGGGCGTGCGCAGCGAGAGGCGGAAGCGCACCGAGCGAAGCTGCTCGGGCTTGGACGTGGCGTTGGCGGGCACGGTCAGGGGCTCCGCGATGGGGAGCGCCGCGCCGAAGTCGGAGAACTTCGGGGTGGGCGTCCCGTCGTTGTAGGCGAAGGAGAAGACCAGATCCGTCGCATACTCGGCGATGAGCTCGGACTTCACTTCGTTTCCCTTGGCGTCGACCCAGGTTCGCACCAGATCGAACTTCGCGTCGTCGGTGGCCGCAACCCCGGTATCGAGCAGCGCGTTGGGAATGCGCCGCAGCGACCAGCGAACCAGCTGCACCGGATTGATGGTGATGCGGCCCACGGCGAACCCCGTGATGCCGCCGTTGCCGCCGGTCTCGGTGGCGCTCAGGACGCGCGACTCGGGCGAGATCATGACCTGGATGGTGGTACCGGAGCCGGTCACGGCCGGGGGCTTCGCGGGGCAGAGCGCCAGGAACTGCTGATGCCCGGAGTCGTCCACGATGCGCGCCATGAACTGGCCGGTCTTTGCCGGCACGAAGGCGTCGCCGAGGGCGGAGGTGGCCTCCGCATCGGACTTGGGCGAGCCGTCGACCTTCTGCACGAGGCGCAGCACCGCAGCGCTGTCGCGCGAGAGCGTCACCGTCTGACCGCCGCAACCTTCACCGCCGCTGTCGATGACCGACTGCACGATGTACTCGTCCGCAGTGGTCATGTTACCGCCGAGGAGAATCGAATCGGGCGCGACGCCGTTGGTCGCCGAGAGCGATGCGACCTTCGCGAAGTTCGCCTTCTCCGTGGCGAGCTCGCCGGTCGCGGCAGCGGCGGCCGAGCCGCCGGACGTGAAGGCGATGCCCGCGAGAATGGCCAGGCCGTTGGGAAACTTGTTGGCCTTGTCGACCACGGTCTCGCCCTTGAGCTTGCTGACGAACGGGTCCTTCTGGATGTTGGTCGTGCTCATGTAGGCCGCGCGCGACAGGTCCGCGCGCAGTCGCTCGGCGGCGACCCGAAGGCCCAGCTCGGTGCCGGAAGCGCGCGCTTCCTCGTGGAACGTCGTGGTGGCCACTCGCGAGAGACCCATGACGGCCATCGCCACCAGGAGCCCCGCCACCAGGGAGACCAAGAGCTCCACCAGCGTGAACGCGCGCCGCTTCGCGGGCGCCGTCGGAGCGCTGGAAGAGGCGGACTTCGAGCTCACCTTGCGCCGCTTGCTCACTTGAAGTTCCCCCGCACGAGCGCCATGGTGGTCACCGAGCGATAGCGCTCGTTGGTGGGCGAAGCCGTGACGTCGGTGGCGTCGCCCTCGGTGCACTTCAAGGTGCCGCCGTTGCGCGCCCAGTAGACGCGAATCTGCGCGCGAATGAGTCGCGTCGGCTCCAGGGGCTTGGGGTTGGCGAGCTGGGTGAGCGAGATCTGCGTGCAGAACGTGGCGACCTCGGCGGTGGTGCCTTCGCCCTCGGTCTTGCTCAGATCGCGGCCCAGCAGGTCGAACGCCGGGCTGCGGCCTGCCGCAGCGCCGCTAGGATAGATGGGAACGGCGACCGCGGGGGTACCGGTGGTGGCGCCCTTGAGCCAGAGGGTGTTGTTCGTGGCGGTGCCGAACACTGCTTGCGAGTCGTTCCAGGTGTCGGCGTCACGCTGCAGCCGCTCCTGCCACTCGCGGGAGATGTTGTTGGCGACGTCCATCGCCCGGGCGTCGTAGTTTCCCTGCACGCTCGCCCGCTGCATGGCGATGACGCCGGCGGCGCCGATGGAGAAGATGGTGATGGCGATGAGCACCTCGACCGAGGTGTACCCGAGCTGAGACAGCCGTTTCGCGCGAGGCGTTTTCATTTGGACACGATCCGGGTGGCGCCCGAGGGGGCGACGACGACGGTGCGGGTAAGGCCGATCTGCGAGCCGCCGTTCTGCCGGGTGACGATGATCTCCAGGGTGTCGGTCATGCCGTCGGCGGTGCGAATGGCGTTGGCATTGCTGCCGCCGGTGTTCATGTAGACGCGTCCCGACGGCGCGAAGCACAGGTAGGCCTTGGTGACGGCGGTTCCGTTGACCTTCATGTCGACGTTCACGAACGCCTGCGCGTAGATGCCGCCGCCGATGTGGACCTCCGCGTTCTTCACACCGGTGGTCCAGTCGATGCCCTTGCAGCCACCGACCTGCGCCACGGACGCGCCACCGTCGACCACCACCGAGGCCGGATCGTCCAGGAGCACGAAGTCGCCGGTGGCGCCGGAGGTCTGCAGGGTGGCCATGACGGCCACGCCACGCCCCATGGCCCGGGAGCGACCCTCGCGAATCACCGCCGAGATGTCGGCGGCTGCCTGGAACGCACGCCGCTCGTCTTGCCCGGCGAGCATGCCGGGAACGGCGATGGCCGCCAGGACCCCGATGATCACGATCACCACCATCAGCTCCATGAGCGTGAACGCGGTGTTTCCTCGGCGGCGAACAAAAGACATCGAGGACCTCCCCAGCAAGGCATGTGCCCTCCTTCTCGCTCGAGAAAACATCAATGAATTCAACGCGTCGCTTCAGGAAAGCGGGGGCTTTGGGGCTATCTTTTGCGGAAGTATGAAAAAGATGCGAGGTGAAGACGGGTGCGTCCCGATGTGCGCATGTAGGCGAAACGCCGAGGGAATCGCGACCGATTCCGGGGCCCTTTCCGGCGGCGCCCGCCACTGGTCAACCGTCCATGTGTAGGCTAAAAGCCCCGGCATGAACCTGCGCCCGCTCTTCCTGGTTCCTGTTTTGACAGCAACCCTCGGCTCGGCCGCCTGCGACAAGCCAGAGACCAAGAAGGATACCCCGCCCCCGGGCACTTCCAATAGCTCTGCGGGACCGCCGCCCTCGGCCACCGTGCCGGTGGCCGCCGCCTGCCCCGACGCGGACGTGAAAGACCCCGCCACCGCCGCCTACTTTCCCCGGAAGGTGAAGGGCTTCTGCGTCGACCCCGACGTGAAGACCTACGGCGAGAAGGCGAAGTTCTCGGCGGCGGAGATCTGCACCACCGCCTTCGATGGCGGCTGCGAGGTCTACAAGGACTTCGGGCGCACCCGTTTGGTTGCCGCTCGCTACAACGACGAAGCGGGGAAGGGCACCACCGTCGAGCTCTACCTTTGGCAGTTCGCCGATGCCCACGGCGCCCTCGGGATGTTCACCAAGAACGTCTTGGGAGAGCAAGACCCCACGGAAAAGGCGACGCCCCGGCTGCTCCAAGCCGGCGGCGCGGGGGCGCTCGGCACCGGTCGCGCCTACGTGTGGAAGGGCGAGTACCTCCTCGAGCTCCAGTACAACAACGAGCAGGAGTCACCGGAGGCCCTCACGAAGTCGTCCGACGCGCTCCTTCCGGAGATCGGCCGCGCCATTGCCGACAAGCTGCCGGGCTCCGGCGACAAGCTCGGCGCGGTGAAGCTCCTGCCCACGGAGAACCTCGTGCCCAACGGTCTCCTCTACCTTCCGAAGAACCCGCTCGGGCTCGGCAACGTGGGGCCACTGGCCATGGGCTTCTACAAGGACGGCGACAAGCGCTATCGCGTCTTCGCCATCGCGAAGGAAGACGTCGACCAGGCGAAGGACGTGTTCAAGACGCTGAAGAGCAAGCCCGGCTCGCAGGCGGTCCCGGCGGTCCCTGGTGGCGACGACGCCGTGCACATCGCCACCGGCGGCTCCAAGGACAGCCCCAAGACCGAGTGGCTCGTGGTTCGAAAGGGAACCCAGCTCATCGCCGTCGGCGACGAGGAGTTCGCGGTTCGCGCGGCGGGCGCCAAGCCCGAGACCGCGCGGGTATCGAAGGACGACGCCATCGCACGCGCCAAAGCGATCCTGGGCAAGGTCGCTGCGCCTGCCGGCAGCGCGGCGCCGTCCGCCTCGGCCTCGGCAGCCCCCAAGAAGTAGCTACTCCTCCGCCGTCGCGCGCTTCGTTCGCTCGAAGCACGCGTCGGGGAAGGCGCGTTCCTTTCGCGCCAGCAGACTTCGCTCCACGAAGCGGGCGGTCACCGGATCGTGGTAGCCACTCGCGTCGGGCAGCTCTCCGAAGCGCCGGTGGTGCCGCACGATGCGCTGCATGAAGAGATCGCGCGCCCACTTGCCCACCAGCGATGCGAGGCTCACCAGCGCGTGCGATGCATCGGCGTCGCGCACGAAGGCGATGCGACCGAGCGTCGGAAAGGCGTATTCGCTCCGGGCGCGACCTTCCTCGAGCACCGTGTGCAGGCGACCGGCGAGGGGGCCGAACTCCGAACCGTAGAACGCGTAGCCGCCCACCTTTCCCGCGGTGGCACGGAGATCGGCCGTGTCCGTGCGATCGCTCCGGCGCGCCGACTCGACGCCCGACAGAAACAGTCTCTCCATCGCGTGCAGGTCCATCGCGAAGCGCGAGCGTCCCTTCGCCGCGCCCTCGTTCAGGGCGTCGGTGCAGAGCTTGACCACCCGCACGCTCGCCACCCGCACCCCGCGCGTGAGGAGCGTCGTGAGGTCGGCGCGCGCCTGCGCCACGGCTTCCTCCGGCGCCACGAACGCGTCGGCGTCGTCCCAGCACTGGCTCGCGTGCGCGCTCGGACATCGGGCCCGCAGTGCATCTTCCGAGTCCAGCAGGAGGCCGCCGAGCAAGCGCGCCGGCGAGCCTACGTCGAGCCCGGTGCGCTCGCCGATGGCGCGAGCCCAGGCCTCACCGAGAGCGCCCTCGCCGTATGCCACGAGGGCCTTGGAGTCGCCCAGACGTGCCGTGATCTCCCCGCGAAGCTTCCGGTGCACGGTGCGCTCGCCGCGCGCGTCCACCTCGGCCAGGACCGAGGTGACCACCAGCGGGCCCAGGCGCGGGCCCATGCCGTTTTCGTCGATCCCCATCACCCAACGCGTCATCCCGATTTATTCCCGTTCGAGCCTCGAGACCTGTCCCGGGGCAATCTTGTCAGATTTCCTACAGATTCGCCCGCGCAGAGCGCCGTTACCCGGGGCGCCGAGTCAAGGGCCAAAGGCGCGGCGTCGCGTTCGGGCGATTCTGCGGAGCACCGGTTGACGTGGCCGCTGTCCGTACATAACGTCTTTCGCCTCGCCACGGCGAGGGCCCGAACCGGCCCCGCGCGTAGCGATCTCGATCGATTCATTCCTGCGCTATCGCGCACGCACTCGGGAGCTAGCCCCTCGTGAACAAACAACAGCTCAAGAAGTTCAAGACGCTCCTCACGGAAAAGCGCGACGAGATCATCAAGAAGGCGAAACAAACGCTGGAAGAGGACATGTCTCTCGACGCCAACGACCTGCCGGACGAGATGGACCTGGCTTCGAGCGAGTACCTCCAGTCGTTCACGTTCCGCCTCCGCGGCCGCGAGAAGGTCTTCCTCGACAAGATCGAGAAGGCGCTGCGCAAGATCGAAGACGGTAGCTTCGGCGTCTGCGAGGAGTGCGAAGAAGAGATCTCCGTCAAGCGCCTGGAAGCGCGCCCGGAGACCACGCTCTGCATCCGTTGCAAGGAAGACCAGGAGCGGATGGAGAAGGACTACAGCTAGTTCCTTCCAAGGAAACTGCGGCGTCGCCCGAAAGGGTGGCTTGTCTAGCGGCGCAACCCTCGTACCATCGAGGGATGCGCCGCTTTTTCGCTTCCATTGGTGTGCTCGGGCTCGGTGTCGCGTCGGCCTGCTCCGGGGACCCGCCGCTGTCGAGCTCTTCGGGCAACGTTGCTGGTGACGCCGGAACCGACGTAGGTCAGATCCTGGACGACGCGGGAGGCGGCGAGGAGCTGGATGGGGGCGCCGTGTCCGATGGTGGGCCGCTCGATCTGGGCGACGGCGGCGTCGACCCCGAGGACGCCGGCGGCGGCACGTGCAACGCGCAGAACCGCGGGACCTCGCCGAAGACCACCTCCACCTGCAGCACCACCACTTCGGTGCTCACCGGCGGCACGCTGGTGGCGGGCACCTACGATCTCGCTGCCGTCACCGTCTACCAGACCAACTGCACCGGCTTCCGCACCACCGAGCACGTGGGCCGGCTGGTCCTCACCGCGGTGAACGCGACCAGCGGCGCAGGGGCCGCCGAGCACAGCGAGTTCTACAAGATCACCGGTGCCACGTTCGGATACGCCACCCTGCGGAACTTCGACCTCACGCCCACGAGCAAGACCAAGTCGCCGGCCGTCGAGAGCACCACCTGCCCCAAGGCGCAGACCGTCGCGGTGAGCTACGCCAGCTTCGTGGACCGCCTGACCTCGAAGCAGAAGCTGGTGGTGGTGCGGCCCTTCGGCGGCGCCACCGCCCGCTTCGAGTGGGTCAAGGTCCGCTAGCACGACTTCGCGAAATTCGCACTGAGTGGTCGTTCGAGGCGACGGGCGACTTCCCGGGGTGTCCCTGGTTTCGGGTCCGCGTCCCCATGAATCGTGACATGGACCCAATGGCGCAGGTTGGTAGCGTTGGTTCGTGGTCTCCGATTCGCTCTCTGCCGAACGGCTGGCCGCGGTGCGATCTGTTGGATCCGGGGAGAGCGGCGCGCTCTGATCCGAGGGAGCCACCTCAGGTGCCCGAGGTCGTAACGTACCCCGGCCGCACAAAAGAGGCGCAGTTCGCGAGATCCTGGTGGCTGGCGCGGTCCTTGCTCAAGGGCTCGGTGTAGCGCCTCACCACGCTCACCAAGGAGACCCAGCCATGAGCCCCGGAACCCGAAAGCGATTGTTTGCTGCCCCCCTTCTCGCCGCTGCGCTGCTCGGGGGCGGGTGCTCCGCTGCGGATGACGCGGGGAACGACGAGGCCGCAGCGACCGGGGCCAAGACCAAGACCTTCAAGCTCAACGCCGGAGCCGAGGCCAAGGCTCTGGCGAAGTGCAACGACGCGTCCGACCGCGCGTGCTACCTGCGCGCGCTCGACCTCACCAACGCCTACTGGCTCGGCGTCGTATCCGAGGCGGTGTACAGCATCGCGATCGACGACCAGCAGCCGGAGAAGGCGTTCGGAGCGATGACCACTGGAGGGCTCGACGCCGCCAAGCTCAACTGGCGCGAGCGCGTGATCTTCGACGACAGTCTCTCCCGGTCCAACGCCATGTACTTCGAGACCGCGGACGGCGTAGCGGTGCTGGCGTTCCGCGGCACGGCGAACGACCAGGGGCCGGCGAACCTCGTCACGGACGTGCAGGTCGGGCAGGTGTGCGGCACAGCGAGCGGTGGCGAAGAGTTCTGCGTCCACAGCGGCTTCAACGAGAGCTTCCGGCACCTTTGGTCGCCGACCGCGGTCCGCTACGTTCCGAGCACGCACTGTGCGGCTGGAATCGATACTACGCGCGTCGGACGTGAGACGACACACTGCACCAACGTGGCGCCGCGCGACAAGGTGGTGGTGCGCGCCGAGATGTTGGACTACCTCGAGAAGCGCTTCGCCGCGGGCAACCCGAACCGTCCGCCGCACACGTTGTTCATCACCGGCCACAGCTTGGGCGGCGCCCTGGCCACGCTGGCGCTGAACGAGTTGTTGCTCCGCCCCAACCTCCTGCCCGCAAGCACGAACGTGGCCGTTTACACCTACGGGACGCCGCGCGTGGGCGACGCTGCCTTCGCCAAGAAGGTCTTCGAGGTGTCGCGCCAGAGGGGTATCCCCTACTACCGCTTCGTCCACCGCCGCGATGCCGTCGCCGGAATCAAGGTCATGGGCTACGCACACGTGGGCCGAAACCCGACGGGTGAGGACGACGGGCTCGACACCTTCATCCACCTCGTGGGCGCCAACGAGCGAGGTCCCGGCGCGGATCCGCGTGCGGCGATCATGTCCCTCGGCCATCTCGACCCCGAGAATCCCGGTAGCCTGGCCGACGGAATCAGCGATCACGGCATGCCGAAGTACCTCCCGCTACTGGCCGCGTCGAGGAAGCCATAGGCATTGCACCCAGGCGCCGAGCGCCGAGGAGCGCGCGACCTCGCACGAGCGCCAGTCGCTCGTGGCCCGCGAGCTCGACGTGCTCGGCGCCGATCGCCGCGCCGTGTCCACTTCGACGACTGTTCGGTGGCCGACATCGCGCGCCGGCTCGACATACCGATCGGCAGAGCTCACTCACGACTGCGCCCCACGGGCGCTGCTCGTCTCCCGACTTAGGACGCTGGAGAGCCGATGAAGTGCGAGGCCGCCACATGCTCCGACCGCAGAGCACGGCAACGCTAGCGAGGCCAGCGAACCCACATATGATTTCGAGCTAAGCATGGACGCGCCCCCTTGTCCCGACGACACACTGTTGGGAGCGATCGTCGACGGGACGCTCGCGGAAGGCTCGCGCGCGGGAGTCGCGGCCCACATCAGCACGTGCGGCCGGTGCCGCTCGATGGTGTCCCAGCTGCTCACTCGATCGTCTGTCCGGACGAGGACGAGCGCACCACCGAGCTTTCCTCGAGAGGGCGCGACGATCGCCGGTCGGTATACGCTCGGCCGCATGCTTGGTCGCGGAGGGATGGGGGTCGTCTACGAGGCGATCCAGCTCGACCTCGGTCGCGCCGTGGCCGTGAAGCTGCTCCCGGCGACCGCCGACGCCAGGGCGTCGTTCCGGTTCGCTCGCGAGGCGCGGACGCTCGCGCAGCTCGCCCATCCGAACATCGTGCAGCTCTTCGACTACGGGACCGATCTCGGGACGGGATATGTCGTGATGGAGCGCTTGGAGGGGCGCCCGCTCTCGGCGGCGCTCCGCGCGGAGGGCCCGTTCGCGGTGGCGCGCGCCGTGCGCGTCAGTTGCGAGATGCTCCGCGCGCTGTCGGTCACGCACCGTGCGGGCGTCGTGCATCGCGACATCAAGCCCGCCAACGTCTTCTTGCTGCCGGGCGACGGAGTGAAGGTCCTCGACTTCGGCATCGCCTCGACCAATGACGGCTCCCCGCGGCTCACGATGACCGGCGTGGCGCTCGGGACGCCTGCGTACATGTCGCCGGAGCAGGTTCTGGCGGCGCCGGTCGACGCTCGAACCGATCTCTACGCCGTAGGAGTCTGCCTCTTCGAGATGCTCACCGGGCGTAGGCCCTTTCGTGCGGAGAGCGCGATGCAGGTCATCGCACAGGTCATCCTCGGCGGGCCGCCTCGGGCCGACTCCGTGCGGTCGGACATCCCGGCGGACCTGGCAGACGTGGTGGAGCGCGCGATGGCGCGCGATCCCGCCGCGCGATTCGCAAACGCGGAGGCGTTTGCCGCGGCACTCGGCGCGCTCGGGACCGGACAGCGGGCCGCGCCGCCTGCGGCCGTGCTGACGGCGGCGTATCCCCGCACTGTGTCGGCGGCCTCGCCGTCTCCTGACTGGGGGCTCGGCATGACCGCACCGTTGCCCTCAAGTGGCGCTGGGCGCCGCAACGCTGCGATGGTCGCGGCCGCCACTACGCCCCGGCGATCGCGCGTCGCCCCGATCCTGGGTGGCGCGGTGTTCCTCGTGGGAGCCGCGACCGCTGGAGCGGTGGTCGCCCAGAATCTGAGGAGCGCTGCGCCGAGCGTCGCGGGAGCGCAGGACGCGTCCGCGTCCGCGGCGTCGCCCGCGTCGGTGACCTCGCCCGCGTCCACGGAGGACGCGGCGGCGCCGACGAACGACGCCGTCGCGCCGAGCTCGGCGCAGAGCAGGGGCGCTGCGCTCGCGCGCGGCGGGTCAAGACCATCGAGCGCCGCGGCCATCTCAGCGAGCTGTAGCTGCGTCAACGCGGCAGGCGGGCCCGTATGCGTCGGGCCACGGATTCCGGATTGCGAGTGCCGGACCGGAGTGGCCCGGCTGTGTCCGCAGCCATGGAGCGCCGGAGGACGGTGCCCTGTCGGCGCCGCAAGCGGCAGCGGAACGAGCGCGTACAGCGCCCCGGGTCGGAAAGATGGCGAGGCTTGCCTGGGCTTCCAGTTGGTGGCGCAGCGAGCCGGCGGTGGCCCGGCGGACGTGGTGTCGAGCAAGTCTCCGGTTCCCGGGCGGCTGAGCTGCAACTTTTGCTCGGGCCATGGCGACCGTTTCCCAGGTGTAAACGGCGCTTCGTGCAGCGGCACGACGGTCGCGAGCACGAGCGCCGAGGACGTCCGCGAGGGCACAGTCGTCTGCAAGTGACCGGCGGCGTGAGGTGATTCTCAGGTTCGTTCGCCCAAACGCGTGGAGGGTGAACCTTCGAGAACGCACGACAGTTGCCGTGTGAGCGTCCAAGCTCGGCACGCGCACAGCGGCGTGCCGGTTGGGCGCCCCGGGGAGGCGCCCAGAGGTCTCACCCACGGACCATCAAGTCTTCTTCTTCTTGGCGGCCTTGAGCTCGGTCGAGCTCGAGTCGCGCTGCGCCACGCCCCGGGCCAGGACGTCCTTGAGGTACTGGCCGGTGTAGGAGTGGGGCGTCGCGGCGATCTCTTCCGGCGTGCCGGCAGCGACGATCTCGCCGCCGCCTTCGCCGCCGTCGGGGCCGAGGTCGACCACCCAGTCGGCGCAGGCCACGACGTCGAGATTGTGCTCGATGACCACCACCGTGTTGCCCTGATCGCGGAGCTCGGTGAGCGCCCGCAGCAGGACCTCGATGTCGGTGAAGTGGAGGCCGGTGGTGGGCTCGTCGAGCACGTACAGGGTGCGTCCGGTGGCCTTGCGCGACAGCTCGCGCGCGAGCTTCACGCGCTGCGCTTCGCCGCCCGAGAGCGTGGTGGCGGGCTGTCCCAGCGTGAGGTAGCCGAGGCCCACTCGCACCAGCGCTTCGAGCTTGTCGTAGAGGCGCGGGATCGACTCGAAGAGGGCCATGCCCTGCTCCACCGTCAGATCGAGAACGTCGGCGATGGAGTAGCCGCGGTACTTCACCTCGAGGGTCTCGCGGTTGTACCGCTTGCCGCTGCAGGTGTCGCAAGTGACGAAGACGTCGGGCAAAAAGTGCATCTCCACACGCAGCACGCCGTCGCCGGCGCAGGCCTCGCAGCGGCCGCCCTTCACGTTGAACGAGAAGCGACCGGGCTTGTAGCCGCGCGCGCGGGCCTCCGGGAGGCCGGCATACAGGTCGCGCAGGAGGGCGAACGCACCGGTGTAGGTTGCAGGGTTCGAGCGCGGCGTGCGGCCGATGGGTGCCTGATCGATGGCGATGACCTTGTCGATGTGCTCGAGGCCGAAGACGCCGTCGCACTCGCCGATGGGGGCCGAGGCCGAGTAGAGCTTGGCACGCGCGGCCGGGAGCAAGGTGTCGACCACCAGGCTCGATTTTCCGCTGCCGGAGACCCCGGTGAAGGCGGTCATGAGGCCGGTGGGAATCTCCACGTCGACGTTCTTCAGGTTGTGCGCCCGCGCCTTGGCGATGCGCACGCAGGCCTTGCCGCGGGCCTTGCGCTTCTTCGGGAGCGGCAGCTG
>Ga0075163_10008842_pt1 | contig 13232 bp, 8 predicted proteins | sample JI1023141ADNA_FD_71478 | JGI IMG/M metagenome (GOLD analysis project Ga0075163, IMG submission 71478) | Wastewater effluent complex algal communities from Wisconsin, to seasonally profile nutrient transformation and Carbon sequestration -... | ecosystem: Engineered > WWTP > Effluent > Algae...
CGCGGTGACGCAGGCGGCAAGGCGTGCGCTGGTGACGCAGGCGTAGGGGGAGGCGAGGGTGCGGCGATGTGCGGGAAACGCGACGTCGTAGCTGTCCCAGCGGGCGACGATCAGGGGATCGATCCATGCCGCACCGTCAGGCAGATCGCCTGCGTGGAAGCACCAGGTGTGGTTCCCGGCGAGGGCGGGGGCCCTCTCGACGATGGCGATCCGTGCGGCGGGCTGAGCCGCCCGTACGGCGAGCGCGATCAGCCCGGCCTGGAGGCCGCCTCCGATGATCGCGTAGTCGTATTCCACATCGGGTTGGATGACGGCCACGGCATGTGGTTACGCCCGAGTGCTTCGCGTTATCGTGCTGGGCACGTGAGGCGCGCTCTGTCCGTACTCTTGCTGACCGCAGCCGCCGGGCTCGCGCACGCGGACGGCTCGGATGGCAGCGCCGCGCCCGCCGCCTCGAAGAAGATTCCCGAAGAGCAGCCGGTCCCGACCACCCCGCTGATCATCGCGGGTGTCGCGCTCGCCGCGTTCGCGATCCTGCTGCTGGTCGGGCGCCGTACCAAGCACCGCCGAGCGCAGCAACAGCCCCAGCGGCTCGTCGGCGATCTCGCCGAGGTGCGGCTGGTGATCGAGACCGACGAGAGCGCGGTGGTGACCACCCAGTCGGGGAGCCGCGTGTCGACCGATCGCCTCGGCGAGGCGGTGTTGAATCTCCCGGTCGGCACCCACGAGGTCACGATCGAGGTCGGCGCCGAGACGTTCCAGCGCTCGATCCACGTGCCGAGCGTTCGCAAGATGCGGATGCCGATCAACCTGACGAAGGAGCGGATCTCCCGGGCATCCTCGGGCCAGATGCCGGTGATCGCGCACGCCCCGAAGACCTCGGCGGCGCGCGCCTACCCCGACTCGGCCACCCAGAGCGAGCTCGGCACCAAGCTCGCGGGGCTGATCGATGTCGAGCTCGATGCGCCCGCCGCCCCGCGCAAGCCATCGCCGACGAAGAGCCCCCTCAACCTCGACTACTCGGCGATGCCGGCGCCGCTCGCCGAGCCCGTGCTCCCCGCCGCCCCCGGCCCCCTCGAGCTCGATGTCGAGGAGGATCTGGATCTGCAGCTCCCCGTGGAGGTGCCGGCGACCGCGATGCAGCTGCCACCTCAACCGGCGCGCCCGTCGCCGCTCGCCGGGGCGCCACCCTCGGCACCGGAGCAGCGATCCAACCCGCTGCGCGATGTGGTGGTGCCTCCCCGCGTGAAGACGCCGTCGCTACCGCCTCGGGTGACCAAGGCCGAGCGCCAGCAAGCGGCGAACGCGGTGGCGGACTTCGCCGTCGACGGGCTCGTCGCGGCCTCGCCCGCAGACCTGTCGATCGGCCCGATCCCCGATCTCGATCTCGCCCCACCGGCGCAGCAAGCGCGCACCGAGGCACCGCGGACGTACGTCGACATCGGCGACTTCGCGATCGGCGAGCTCGGCGAACCCCAGCCGGCGCCCGCGCTCGAGCTCGATCTCCCCGTGGTGACCGCGGCCTCGGTGGCCGACCTCGAGCTCGACCTGCCGGTGCGTGCGATCGCCAGCGAGCTCCGCAAGGGACCGACGCCCGACATCAACGACTTCGAGCTCACGCCGGCGCCCGCTGCGCCGCCCACGCCGCCGACGCGCGCGACCCGGTCGTCGATCTCTCCCTCCGGCAGCCTGGTCGGCAATCGCTATCGCAAGACCGGCGGGGCGGGGGCGGGCGTGCTCGGTGCGCTGTACCGCGGGCGCGACGAGAACGCCGAGCGCGACGTCTGGATCGAGGAGCTGCCGCGCGAGGCCACGCTGTCCGTCCCGATCGCGCAGCTCGCGAAGCTCGAGCATCCGAACATCCTGCGGTTCTACGATCACGTGACCGACGCGACGAAGAGCTACTTGATCACCGAGCTCGTCGAGGGCAAGTCGCTCGAGCAGCTGATCTCCGAGCTCGGCGGCGTGGTCTCGTCGCTCCAGGCGATCGCGATCGTCGACCAGGTGTGCGCCGCCCTCGGGTTCGCCCACCAGCACGGCGTGTTTCATCGCAACGTGCGCCCCGCGTGCGTGTGGATCTCCGGCCGCACCGCGCGGCTCACCGGCTTCGGGCTGACCTACGGCAAGCCCACGCCCTACCAGGCGCCAGAGCTCGCCACGGGTGCGCCGGCGGATGTCCGCTCGGACCTCTACTCGGTGGGCATGGTGCTCGCGCAGCTGCTGACCGGCACGGTGCCGAGCACCAGCAACGTCGAGTTCCCGCCCGACGTCCCGCGCAGCATGGTCGGCATGATCCGCAAGCTGATCTCGCGCGAGGTGATGATCCGGCCGAATAGCGTCAAGCTCGTCCGCGACGCGTTCTCGTCGATGTTCTAGCTAGGTTGGATCACCGAGGCGGAGGGTCATCGAGCTGTACATTCCATTCCTCGTCGAGAATTGCAGGCAAGCGTCCGTGGCGGCCGCCACTACATAGACCCTCTGGGGGGCACTACCGGTGTGCAAAGGTGACCCGCAGTGCTCGAGCGTCAGGCGCAGCGCAGCGTCTAGTACGTGTACCGGAGGTACAGGCGGCTATCGATCGCCTTCATCGCGTCGAACTGCGGCAGCAGGAACGCGTCGACGCCGAGCCCGAGCGCGTAGTGACGATTCTCGAGCTGGTACTCGAAGCCGGCGCCACCGTGGAAGCCGATCGAGAAGTTCTCGCCGGGCTCGGTGACCATCACCTTGTCGAGGATGTTCGACGAGATCACGGCAAGCCCGGCGCCACCCTCGATGAACAGGGCGATGCGATCGAGGCGACCCCCGATCCGGAGATCCCCACCGCCGCGGTAGAGCTGAAACCACTCACCCTCGGGCGGCGCGGGCACGGTGGCCTCGTGGCTCGACGCCGCGAGCGAGATGCCGAGCGACAGCCACGAGAACAAGTCGCGACCGATGCGGACGTTGATCGCCGGGCCGACCGCCACGTCGTCGCGGTGCTTCGGCAGCACGGTGACTGCTCCAAAGCCGCCCTCGGCATACCAGCCGCTCGAGGCGGGGCGCGCGTGGACGGGGCTGGCGGCTAACAGCACCGCAACGATGGGCCACCGACGCATCGCAGACATCGTATCAAGGGCTCGCTTCGCTGGCGAAATCGAGCGCGCTTATTACTTCGAGTTCGTCATGGCGCGGCCGTGACTTCGAAGTCCACGGGCGCGAACGCCTGGAGGTCCGCGGGATCGGCGGCCATCAGCTTGTCGTTCATCATGTCGCCCCGGATGTCGCGGATCCGGACGTTGTACTCGAGGGTCATGTGCCGGGTTGGCGAGAACACCAGGTCGATCCGGATCATGTGAGCGAACGCCTCGCGCGGGATCGGGATCGCGTTGGGATCGATCATCGGTCCTGCCTCGGGATCCAGCGGATCGAACGGCAGGAACGGCTGGATCAGGGCGTCGTTCTTGTTGATCTTGAGCGTCGCCGCGAACGGGTTGACGTTGGCGCGGGTGATCTGCTCGATGTCGATCGAGGCCTCGCGCACCTGATCCTCGCGGAAGATGCCCGACAGCGTGCCGCCGGCAGGGATGTGGAGTGGGATGTTGCCGTCGAGGCCCGGCGAGGGCGGCGCTTCGTCGTCGGTCGACAGCACGACCAGGTCGGGGTCGTAGCCGAAGAACTCGGTCGCGCCATCGAGCTCGACGAGCGCGTCACCCTCTTCGGCGTCGAGGTTGGTGATCGTCCACTCGACCGCCACCTCGATGTCGCCGAGCTTGACGTAGGGCACGTCGACCCCGAGCTCGGCGGCGCGCGCGGCGCGAGCCGTCGCATCCTCGGGCTTCTCCGGGTTGATCGGCAGGACCAGCCGCGTCTTCGCTTCCTCGACGACGGTCCCCATGCCCGTCCCATCGTCCTGCCCAGCCTCGATCACGCGCAGGCACGTGGGATCGGTGGCTGCGTCGGGACACTCGACGTAGACGGGGTCGTTCGCACACGCTCCGAGGAGCACCAGCAGACCTAGGCGTTGCTTCATGTTCAACCTCCCGGTGAGAACAGGAACGGGTAGGTGACGTTCGCGATCGCCCCCTTCGGAGGGAACTTGAGGCGGTTGACGTTGCGCGCGACGCAATCCTTGACCGCCTCGTTCGCGAGCGTCGTGCCACCGGTGGGCGAGGCCGTGATCACCGCGCCATCCGCACCGATCTTGAACTTGACGACGATCTTGCCGCCGATCCCGGGGGAGCGGTTGAGCTCCTTCTGGTAGCACGCGCGGAACATGCCGGCGCTGCGCTTGACGACGCGGTTGATCTCTTCCTCGGTGTAGCCACCCGGATCACCGGACATCTCGCCGACGTTGACCTGGACTTCCTTCGGACCGGCGCCCTTGCAGTTCGGACCGGTGCAGTTGCCGCCCGGGCGATCCTTGCCCATATCGACCTTGCCCTTGTTGGTCACGAAGTCGCCTTCGACGTTGCCGCCACCGCCGGTGCCCTTGCCCTTGCTGCCACGCGTGGTGCCGGTGCCGTTTTGTTCGTCGCCGACACCCGTGCCGGTACCGGTGCCGAAGCCGAGCGCACCCTTCTTCGTGGTGTCGCCCTTGATGCCGGCGAACGCGCCGACGTTGACGCTCTTGTCGATGATGTTGTCGAGGATCTTCTTGTTCTTGTCCTCGAAGAACGCGATCTTCGGCGGGTCGGGCTTCTCGTTGTCCTTCGCGTCCTTGTTGCGCGCGCGCTCCTGATCGCCCTTGCCGCCGGACGCGCCCTCGTCGTTCTTGGTCGCGGTCTTGAGGTTCTGCTTGTTCTCGCTCTTGGGTGCGGCGTCCTGCTTCTCGACCTTGCCGAGCGTCGGGACCATCTTCTCGGGCTCGGGCGGCTTGACCGGCTCGATCCGATCGGTGAGGTACGCGCCGGTCAGCGCACGCGGGCCGGGCCACACGTTCGGATCGTCGTTCGGGTCGTAGATGATGATCGTGCCGATCAGCAGCGCGCCGTGCAGGATGATCGAGAACCCCGTCGAGGCTTGCTGCTCGGGATCCGACATCGCGAGCGACCAGCACATGCCGAAGACGATCACGCCCGCGGGGATCAGCAGCGCGCCGCGCATCACCCACTCGAGCGCGCCGAAATCGATCTGCATCTGGAGCCATGCCAGCCCCATCAAGCCGAGCACGGCGGCACCACCGATCGCGAACCTCGAGAAGATGACACGCATCCGCGTGCCGGGCTCCGTGGCCAGGTGACCCGCGGCGTACGCGCAGGCCATCAAGATGCCGAGCCTCGGCAGCGCTTCCTCGAACGAGCCTGCCATCAGGGTGACGACCACCATGCCGGCGGCGACCAGCCCGACGATGAACATCACGGCGGCTGCGCCCGCGAGCGTCAGCATCGTGAACAGATCGGCCTGGCTCGGCAGCGGCGCCTCGACCGGGACGAACTGGAAGTAGATCTTGTAGTCACCCGAGTCGTCGAGATCGACGACGCCCCAGTCCCGCCCGCCGATCGGGGTCGCGCAGAAGCCGCCCGACGAGCTCCCGCCCTCGCGCTGGACGTAGTCGGCGACCGCCTGTTCCTTGCCGTCGATGCAGATCGTGCCGCGCATGCCCTCGGACAGCGTCAGCACGTAGCCGCGATTGCCGGGCGACACGATCGCGAAGCCGGGCGGCAGGCCAACGTCGGGAACGACGAAGGTGGGCTTGCCCTTGTGCCCGACCGTGATCTTCTGCGGAGCATCGGCCACGATGTCGTGCATCACCTCGTCGCGCCAGATCAGCGCGGTGCGGAGAGCCACAGGACGCGTCGTAGCCGACAGCTGGTTCACAGGGCTTCTTCCTCCACCGTCCGGACCATGTGCGGGATGAACGAGCGCTTCTCGAGGCTCGCGCGCTCGAGCTCTTCATTCGCGCGCTCGAGGAAGTACAGCAGCTGCGGCGTCCGCGACTTGCCGTTGAGGTTCAGGTTATCGAAGTTGAAGTTCTGCTCCTTCGTGCCGCCGGCCTTCTTGGTCTCGGCCTTCGTCGCCGCAGGAGCCGCGACCGGTGCGTCGGTCTTGTCGGCCGTGAGCGGCGCAGGCGCAGGTTTTGCGGGCGCCTTCTTCCTCGGCTGAGCTGAGGCGACACCGGCACACATGACCACCAGTGCGATCGCGGACGCGAGCCCCCTAACGGGGGTGGCAAGCCTCAACTTCATTTCAGTTCCTTTCGTTTTTCCTCGGCTGCAGCGCGCTTGCCGTGGCTAGACGGAGAGTCCTGCAGGTACTGCTCCAGATCCTTCTTGCCGCCCGCGGGATCCTCGAGGAAGTCGATCTTCAGGATCGCCATGTTGAACATCGCGTCGGAGCGCGAGGTGCCCCGCTTGGGCGCCTCTTTGATCACCGTCTCCCACACGCGCCTCGCATCCTTGAGCTCCTTGAGCCCGCGGTGCGCCACGCCGAGGGCCACCCACGCGGCGTAGTCGTCGGGACGCTTCTCGACCACGACCATCAGCTCGGCCTTGGCGCGCGTGTAGTCACCGGCATCGAGCAACACGGATGCTTTGTTGAAACGCGCGTCGATGTAATTCGCGTCGAGCGAAACCGCCTTGTCGAAGCGATCGAACGCCTCCTGCGCCCTACCTTGACGTAGAGAGAGCAGGGCGCCGGCGTTGTAGATCGCCGGATCCTTGACGTCGTCCGCGAGCGCCTTCTGGAGCACGAGGTCGGCGAGCTCGTAGCGCTTCTGCTGGATGTAGATCAGCGCGAGCTCGGTGTAGATCTTCGCGTTGACGCCCGACAGGCGCACGGTGTCGCGCAGCACCGCGACCGCATCGTCGTAGTCGCCGGCATCGCGGAGCAGGGACGCGAGCCGTGCGGCGGCATCGCGGCGGTTCGGATCGGACTCCTCGGTGGTGCGCAGCGCGGTCTCGTAGTCGGTCCGCGCGTCCTTCTTGTGACCGGCGCGGCGGTGCGCCTCGGCGCGCGCGAGCAGCGACGGCGTGTGATCCTTGTACGTCGCGAGCGCCTTGGAGAAGTGGCCGATCGCGATGTCGTCGTCGCCTTCCTTGTAGGCGATCACGCCGAGGTCGTAGTGCGCTTCCCAGAGCTTCGCGTCGATGTCGAGCGCGTTCTTGAGCCGGACCTTCGCGGTGTCCATCGCCTCGGGCCCGCCGAGCCGGAGCGCGCGCATCGCAGCCTCGAACTCCTTCTGGGCCTTCGGGTTGACCGGATCGAGACGCTGAACGGTGCGGCCCTTCGGGCCGATGTTCTTGGTCGCGGATCCGCCGCACGCGGCGAGCAGGAGGATGACCAGGATCTTCTTCATCGGGCGATCTCCGTGATGATCTCCTGCTTCGGCGGGCGATCGCCGATGCGTTCGCGGCTACGCGATTCGCGCTCGGGCGGATACTTCTGCGCGGACAGCTTGCCGAGCTGCGTGCGGATCTTCGCGGTGAACTCGTCGTAGACCTGCAGCTCGATCGCCTTCTTGTAGCCGGTCGTGTAGGCCTCGACGGCCTTGTCCTGGATCGTCACCGCGATCTCGTTGAGCTTGTCCTGGTAGAGCTGCACCTGATCCGCCGGCAGGTTGGCGGGCGGCTTCGCGGCCGACGCGGCGAGCGCTTCGCCGAACAGGTCGTAGATCTGGCCGTAGCGGTAGAGCGCCGCGGTCGCCCACTTCGGATCCTGGAACTCGGCGACCGAGATGTAGATCTTCTCGGCGTCACCGAGCAGTTTGGTCTTCTGGGTCAGCGCCTTGTTGAGCTGCGCGACCTTGACGTCGATCGACACCTTCTCGTAGTCGCGGAACACCAGCTCGCCCTCGTAGTAACGCGCCTCCGCGGCCCACGTCGTGCCGGCCTTCTTGTCGGCGCCGTTCGCGGCCTTCCACAGCCGCTGGGCGGTGGCGAGCTCCTCCTTCGCGCGTGCGAACTGGCCGAGCTTGAACGACATCCGCCCCGCGCGCGTGTACGCCTCGATCACGCGCTTGCCGCTCGACCGATACTGCCGCGCGTAGTCGACGTACGCCTTGTACGCGGGCCCGTCCTCGCCGGCGTTCTCCTGGACGACGCCGATGTTGAAGGCGACGTCGGGCGCGTCCTTGCGATCGCGGAACTTGTTCGCGTACTCGCGGTAGTGCGCGATCGCTTCCTTGTTCTGACCCAGCGCCTGGCGCAGCACGCCGGCGTTGAACAGCGCGTCGGGAGCCTTCGCGCCGGTGCGGAACTTCGTCCACACCAGCTCGTAGGCCTTCGCGGCGCGGTCGTAGTAGATCACGCGCTCGTAGACCTGGCCCGCCGAGAACGCCGCCTTCTCGGCCAGCTCGGTGTTCTTGTCGCCGTACTTCTCGGCGAGATCGAGATAGATGTCCGCCGCCTTCTCGGGCTGCTTCGCCTTCTCGAGCATCACCCCCGCGTTCATCAAGGCCTGGCCGGCAAGCTTGGCATCGCCGGTCTCCTTGGGCACGCGGAGATAGAAGGTGGCCGCCTGTTCGTACTTGCCTGCCTCGGCGTACTTGTCGCCGCTCTTCGTGATCGAGTCGACGATCAGCTTGCTGAGCAGCTCCTGCTTCTTGGGGTCCGCGAACGACGGCGCCGGCTTGAGCTTGCGCGCCCACACCTCGAGGTTCTCGTAGTCCTTGGCCTTACCGAGGCACGACAGGATGCGGTCACCGGCGGGACCCGCGTTGGTGTCCTTCGCGTACTCGGTGACGATCAGGCCGAAGCGCTTGATCGCCTCGTCGCACTCGCCGTAGTCGTAGAACATCTGGCCGTTCTTGAACAACACGCCGACGATGGTCGGGTCGTTCTTGAACAGGCTGGCGTAGATGTCGATCGCCTCGCCGAACTTCTTGTCGACGGGGTACAGCTTGACCTTGCCGGCGGTGTCCTTCGGGCGCGCCTTCTCGAACGCGCTCATCGCGTTGAGCAGCGCATCCTTGTGGAGCTTGCCGACCGGGGCGCTCTTGCCGACCGCGAGGTACTCGTCACCGGCCTCCTCGGTCTTCGCCAGCTTGAAGCACAGGATGTCGGCACGGTAGTAGCGCACCTCGATCGTCTTCTCGTTCGATTGCTTCGGGCCGCCGAACGCCGCGAGGTAGTTGTCGTACGCCGCGGCCGCGCGCGTGTAGAAGCCCTCGAGGTCCTTGGTGAGGTACGGGCGATCCGCGCAGCCTTCGCCGGGCTTCTTGAGGTTGAGCCCCTTCTCGCGGCGCTGCGCCTCGCCGTGGATGTTGGTCGCCGTCGAGCGGGTCAGCTCCTCGGTGATCTGCAGCGAGCGGCCGAGCGCGTCGCGGTTCTTCTGCGCCTTGGCCCACGTGCTGGTCGGGCCGTAGCCCTCGAGCAGCACCTTGATCTCCTCCTGCGCCTTGTCGACGTCGAGCGCCGCGTTCCAGTTGCCGACGATGTCGCGCTGGTACTCGGCCGACTTGATCGACTCGGGATCCATCTTGATCAGGAAGCGATACGCCTCGTTGCTGCGCTCCCACTCGGTCTGCGCGCCGTAGCTCTCGGCGACGCGCAGCAGCACGTCGCGCGAGTACTGCTCGCCGCCGATCGAGGCGAGGAAGTCGAACACCTCCTTCGCGGACACGGACTTGTCCTCGGTGAACACCACGACCAGCTGCTCGAGCGCTTCGTCGCGGAGCGAGGCGCTGCGGCGGCGCTGTGCGGCGGTGCCGGTGCGCTCGGCCTCGACGGCCTTGTCGAGCACGCGCTTGAAGTCCTTCGCGGCCTGGGTGGTGTTGCCGAGCTTCCACTCGCACCACGCCACCTTGAACGTCGCGAGATCCGAGGTCGCGGCCTCGTCGGGGATGTGCTTGTAGGCGGCCTTCGCCTCCTCCCACTTCTGGAGCGCGAAGTGATGCTCGCCGATCATCATCCACGCGTCGCCCAGGAGCGACGACCGCGGATACTTCTCGATCACCTCGTTGAACATCTTCATCGCCTCGTCTTCGCGCTGGTCCTCCTTCGCGGCGAAGCCGATCAGGTAGGTGACGAGGTCCATCCGGCGGAAGTTCGGGTGCTTCGCGTGGAGCTCGACGTAGAGCGCCTCCGCCTGCTTGAGATCGATGCGGGGCTCCTTGGGGGGCTCGCACGCGGCCTTCTTCTGGTTACACTTCTCGACGGCGCGCGAGAAGTTGTCGACCTCGATGAGGTAGAGCCGCCGGGCCTCCTCCCACAGCAGCTCGGCGAGCTTGAACATGCCCTCGGCCTTCGCGTCGCCGGTGGGCTTGCTGTCGAGGAACTGCTTGAGCAGGCCGATCGCCTCGATCCGCTTGTCGTCGCGGCGCTTCTCGGTCGTCGTCAGCAGCTGCTTGAGATCCGCGCTCAGGACCGGCGCTTCCGGCGAGCTCGGCCGCTTGCGGATGTAGAGCTCCTGCGCGGGGCCGCGCACGGTGTTGACCTGTAGCTCGCCGGCCGGCTTCTGCGCGAAGGCAGGAGTCGCGGCGGCGAGCACGAGTGCGGCGAGTACGTGCTTCATCTCCACCCCTCGTATTCGTCGGCCCAGTACTCGCCTTGCCACGGCCAGTACTCTTCGTCATCCGCGATCATCGACGCGTTCCACAGCTTGCCGATCAGCTCCTCGGGGAATCGACCGGCGGCGAGATCCTGGACCTCGATGTCGAGCTTGCGCTTCTGCCCGATGATCGCGTCGATCTTGCCGAGCTTGGCCTTGTCGAGCACGCGGCGGACGTCGTTGTAGAGCTTCTCGACCGCGTCCTGCGCGAGCTGGTCGCCCGCCGCGGTCAGCTTCTGCGACAGCGTCTGCGCGGCCTTGTCGAGCCGCCGCGCCTCGCCGATGTCGGCCTGGATCAACGGGCGGATCCCGCTCGATGCCTGGCTGCCCACCGCCGCGGCGGCACCGTCGGCGACCTTGAGGGCGCGCGCTTCCGAGTCGGCGATCTTGGCCTCGAGCTCGGTGAGCCGCTTGAGCTCCTCGTCGGCGACATCCGTGGGGACGGTGCCTTCGCGCTTGCCGCGTGCGAGCTCCAGGCGTGACGCCGCGATCTGGGCGCGCAGGCGACGCATGTCCTCGACCACGCTGTTGGCGTCGGCGAGCTGCTCTTGCTCGAACGACTTCTCGCCGGACACCGCGACGACCTTCTTCTCGCCGAACTGCGCGCCGAGGTTCTGCCACTGCCGCACGTTGTTCGGCGCGTTGCGCGCGAGCTCGTGGAGCCCGGTCAGCGCGTCGTTGAGGCGGATGAATTTCGGATCGAGGCGGAGGAGCGCCTGGACCTCGTCGACCGGCGTGGCCGGCTTGGTCTTCTCGAGAGAGTTGGAGTACTTGCTCTCGCGGAACCGCGTGATCGCGTCGGCGAACAGCTGATCGCGGAGGCCGCGGTCTTTGCGGATCTTGTCGATCTCGTCGACGATCGGCTGCAGCTTCGCGACCAGCTGGTCGTAGTGCTTCTGCGACGCGTCGAACTTGCAGTCCGCGAGCTCGACGTAGCCGGCGAGCAGCGACGCCTCGGCCCAGTTGGGCGACGACGGGAAGGTGGTGAGGAACTCCTTCACGAGATCGCGCGCGGTGGGCAGCTCGCGCTTCTGGTACATCGACCAGCTCGCCTCGAACAGCGCGTCGCTGAGGTAGACCGAGTCGTCGGGGACCTGGAAGTAGTGATAGTAGGCGTCGTCGTAGTCGGAGCTCTCGTGCGCGAGGCGACCGAGTCCGAGGCGCGCGAGGTCCTTGATCGTGAAGTAGCGCTCGTCGACGACGAACGTGAACCGATCGTTGTCGGGCGTCGCCGCGATCTCGCACATCGCCTCGGCCGATGCCTTGAATTCGCCGCGGCGGGCGCGGATCACGCCGCGCAGGTAGACCGCCGACGAGTACATCCGGCTCTTCTTCGAGATCGTGACCAGCTCGCCCTCGGCATCGGCGAGCTTGCCGGCGTCGTACGCGGCGCGACCCCGCAGGTACGCGCGCTCGCCGGTCGCGGACACCGGAATCGGATCGGAGTGCTTGATCGCTTCGAGGCGCGCCAGCACGCCCTTGTGATCGCGGGTCTCGATCGCGATGTCGACCGCGCGCCGATGCGCGGGGCCGTAGTAGGCCGCCGCGGGGCCGCGCGCGAGCACGACCTCCAGCGCGTCGAGGGCCGCACCGTACGAGCTGGCGCGGGCGAGGGCGACGCCGAGATCGAACTCGGCGTTCTGGTACTCGACGAAATCCTTGAACGCGTCGTAGCGCGGCGACTTGACGATCGCGTAGAGCGCGACCGCGGCGTTGCCGAAGGCGCCATCCTTGAGGAGGTTCTCGGCTTCCTGGAGCTCGCGGCGCAGCGAGTTGATGTTGCCGCTCTCGGCATCGATCAACTTCATCGCCTCGAGCTCCTTGAAGTACTTGCCGATCGCGTCGAGCGCGGGCGCGGGCGCGGCGTCCGCCGGCTTGTCGTCGTCCGGCGGCTTGTCGCCCGGCTGCGCGGACGCGACGCTCGACGCCAGCAGGATCGCTGCGACGCCAGCGAGCCAGGGCCCTCGGGGCGACCCGCTCTTCACTTCTTACCCTTTTTATCGGGACCAGGTCCCGAGCCCTTTGCCGGCGCTTCGCCGGGTCGAGCGATCGTCTTCACCGACACGTCGAGGCCGAGGCCATACGAGCCGCGCTCCTTGCGCTTCCACTCGTAGGCGATGTCGCCGGCGTCCTTCGCCTTCGCGGAGACCACCAGATCCTTGCCCGCGACCGCCTTCACCACGATCTGATTCTCGGTCACCGACGTGAACGAATCGTCGTCCTTGCCCGAGGCCTCGACGCGGAACGTGATCAGGTGCTTGCCCGGGGCGACGAAGCCCTCGAACCGGATGCCGTCGTCGCCGGCGATGCCGCCCGTCGCGTTCTCGAACACGCTCGCGCCGTCGAGCCGGATCACGGCCTTCGCCGGGTTGTAGTAGCGACCCGTCGTGTACGTCAGCTTGATCTGGATCCGCGTCGAGTACAGCGAGCTCGCGACCGCGTTCGCCCGCGCGCGCGACTTGAACAGCTCGTCGCGCAGCGACAGGTACTCCTGGCGCAGCGAATCGACGTCGGGCTCGTTCGCCTTGGCCGGTTTCTCCTCGGGCGGATCCTTCGGCGCGTCGGCGCTGCCGCCGCCTGCGCCTGCACCGCCGCCGCCACCGGCGCCACCACCAGCAGGCTTGGCACTGTCGGGACTGTGTCCCGCGCCCTTGTCACCCGCCGCAGGTGTTGCGGGCGGAGCGGGTTGTGGATCGGGCGCCGGCGTCGGCTCGGCCGGCGGCGCCTTCGGTTTCGGTTTTGGCTTGGCCTTCGGCGCAGCCACCGCG
>Ga0075163_10008843_pt1 | contig 13231 bp, 22 predicted proteins | sample JI1023141ADNA_FD_71478 | JGI IMG/M metagenome (GOLD analysis project Ga0075163, IMG submission 71478) | Wastewater effluent complex algal communities from Wisconsin, to seasonally profile nutrient transformation and Carbon sequestration -... | ecosystem: Engineered > WWTP > Effluent > Algae...
GTCTTTCTAAAGGCGGCGTGTCACGCATCGTTATTGAGCGTACACTCAAGTTAATCACAGTAACTATTCATACTGCCCGTCCGGGTATCGTAATTGGTAAAGGCGGAGCTGAAGTGGATAAACTGAAAGAAGAAGTAAAGAAACTGACTCGTAAAGAGGTTCAGATCAATATCTACGAAATTAAGCGTCCGGAACTCGATGCGCAGCTGGTAGCAGATGGTATTGCCCGTCAGCTCGAAGCAAGGATTTCTTTCCGTCGTGCCATGAAGCAATCAATCGCATCAACAATGCGTATGGGAGCTGAAGGTATCAAGATCACCTGTTCAGGTCGATTGGGTGGAGCAGAGATTGCACGTACTGAGCAGTACAAAGAAGGACGTGTTCCACTGCATACATTCCGTGCGGATATCGACTATGCATTGTCTGAAGCATTGACAACTTATGGTATCATCGGTATCAAAGTTTGGATCTGCAAAGGAGAAGTATACGGTAAGCGTGATTTATCTCCAAACATCGGAGTAGCGAGCACACCAAAACCAGGATCTGGTGGTGGCAATGATCGCCGTGATCGTGGAGAAAGAGGTGATCGTAATGATCGCGGAGGTCGCGGAGGACGTGGCGGACGTGGTGGTAACAGCGGAAGATCACAAAAAGATTAATAATTAGTAAAGGACGAACACAAGATAAAGCAGCTGAAACATGTTACAGCCGAAAAAGACTAAGTTCCGTAAGCAGCACAAAATGGTGCCAAGTGGTACTGCCACACGTGGCACATCCCTTGCCTTCGGTACTTTCGGAATAAAATCCCTCGAAACCTGTTGGATTACATCACGCCAGATTGAGGCGGCTCGTGTGGCGGTAACTCGTTACATGAAGCGTGAAGGACAGATATGGATCCGTATTTTCCCTGACAAACCAATTACCCGTAAGCCTTTAGAGGTACGTATGGGTAAAGGTAAAGGAGCACCTGAATTCTGGGTAGCTACAGTGAAACCGGGTACAGTGATCTTCGAAGCAGAAGGTGTAAACCTTGAAATCGCGAAAGAAGCACTTCGTCTCGCAGCCCAAAAATTACCGGTAACTACAAAATTCGTAGTCCGTCCAGATTATCAAGAATAATATCAAAGATTTACCATGAAACAGTCCATCGTTAAGGACCTTACTACGGATGAAGTCCGTGAAAAGATCAGAGATGAGCGCGCCAGCTACATCAAGATGAAGATGGCACACGCCGTGTCTCCGATCGAAAACCCTATGAAGCTTCGTGCCGGCCGTCGTGCTATTGCGCGTCTGGAGACCGAACTTCGTAAACGTATGACTCAAACCCCAGCTGCCGAATAATCATCATGGAAGAAAGAGCACTTCGTAAAGAACGTATCGGAATTGTATCCGGTACCAAAATGAACAAATCCATCGTGGTTTCAGTGGAAGCACGTGAGAAGCACCCGATGTATGGTAAGTTCATCAAGAAGACTAAGAAGTTCATGGCGCACGACGAGAAAAACGAGTGCGGCGTGGGTGATACAGTTAAAATTATGGAAACCCGTCCGATGAGCAAGTTGAAGCGTTGGAGACTGGTGGAAATCATAGAAAAAGCGAAATAATCTGTATCCTTCCCTATATGGGGGAGAGACATTCATTAACGAGAGAAAATGATACAGCAAGAGTCAAGGCTCGTAGTAGCCGATAATAGTGGTGCCAAAGAGGTACTTTGCATCCGCGTGCTTGGAGGAACAGCGAAGCGTTATGCTTCATTGGGCGACAAAATTGTTGTCACAGTGAAGAATGCGCTCCCATCCGGCAACATCAAAAAAGGTACGGTTTCCAAAGCCGTTGTAGTGCGCGTAAGCAAGGAAGTACGTCGTGATGACGGTTCCTACATCCGCTTCGATGATAACGCAGTTGTACTGCTGAATAATCAGGATGAGATGCGCGGTACACGTATCTTCGGACCAGTAGCCCGCGAATTGCGCGAGAAAGCATTTATGAAGATTGTATCCTTAGCCCCGGAGGTGCTCTAAGAAATGGAACGTAAAAAGAACAAACAACCCAAGCTCCATGTCCGCAAAGGTGACCTCGTGAAGGTGATCAGTGGAGACTCCAGAGGTCAACAAGGTAAAGTGCTGGAAGTAAATGCAGCCGACCAGGTGGCCATCGTTGAGAAAGTAAACATGGTTTCGAAACATACTCGTCCGAACGCGCAGAATACCCAAGGTGGTATTGTGAAGCAAGAGGCTCCGGTTCGTATCTCGAAGCTGATGGTGATAGATCCTGCAACAGGAAAGCCGGGCCGCGTTGGACGCCGCCTTGAAGATGGCAAACTGGTGCGTTATGTAAAAACTAAGAAATAACAGGGGGAGGTATAGAGATATGAATTACGAACCACGCCTGAAAACGAAGTACCGCAATGAGGTTGCAAAATCTCTCCGCGATAAGTTTCAGTATAAAAGTATTATGCAGGTGCCACGCCTGACAAAGATCTGTATCAACCAGGGTTTGGGAGATGCTGTGTCTGATAAGAAAATTATCGAGTCGGCCCTGAATGAAATGACCACAATTACCGGTCAGAAAGCAGTGGCAACCAAGTCACGCAAAGACATTTCAAACTTCAAACTCCGTGCAGGAGTGCCGATCGGCGCACGCGTTACATTGCGTGGAGATCGTATGTACGAATTCCTTGATCGTTTGATTGCCGTTGCTCTGCCACGTATCCGTGATTTCCGCGGTGTAAACGATAAAGGTTTTGATGGACGTGGTAACTACACACTGGGTGTTACCGAGCAGATCATCTTCCCTGAAATCGATATCGATAAAGTAAATAAAATCCAGGGTATGGATATCACTTTCGTTACAACAGCAACGAAGGATAACGAAGCCATGGAACTTTTAAAAGAATTCGGAATTCCTTTCAAGAACCAAACTAAATAATCTTTCGAACGATGTCAAAAGAATCGATCAAAGCGCGCGAACTTAAGCGCATCCGTCTGGTGGAAAAGTATGCTGAGAAACGTCAGCAACTTAAAGAAGCAGGTGACTATGTGGCACTGCAAAAGCTGCCAAAAAACTCCTGCCCGGTACGCGTTCGTAACCGTTGTAAACTTACCGGCCGTCCACGCGGATATATCCGTCAGTTTGGAATCTCACGTGTGATGTTCCGTAAACTGGCCCTTGAAGGAAAAATTGCCGGCGTAACAAAATCCAGCTGGTAATCCCGAATCAAATCAATTATTCAAAAAGAATCAACTAGTCCATGTATACCGATCCAATAGCAGATTATTTAACCCGGATACGTAATGCGGTAAAAGCAAATCACCGTGTTGTGGAAGTACCTGCGTCAAACATGAAGAAGGAAATGACCAAAATCCTCTTCGACAAAGGATACATTTCGAATTATAAATTCGAAGAAACGGATAATAAGCAGGGCAATATCAAAATCGCGCTTAAGTACAATGCTTCTACCAAGTTACCGGCAATCACGGCAATCCGTCGTATTTCCAAACCTGGTCTGCGTAAGTATGTTAAAGCGGATCGTATTCCTCGCGTTATTAACGGCCTTGGTATTGCCATCGTATCTACTTCACACGGATTGATGACAGACAAAGAAGCTCGTCAGCTGAATGTAGGTGGAGAAGTAATCTGTTTCGTGTATTAAAATTTAAAAAAAATTACGTCGAGAAAATGTCACGCGTAGGAAAAAACCCGATCAATATTCCAAGTGGTGTCCAGATAACTGTGGACGGCCGTGAGGTGTCTGTAAAAGGACCAAAAGGAACACTCGTGCAATCCATTCAGGATGGTATTGATGTACACGTAGACGGAAGTGTTGTTACACTCACCCGCGCTACTGAACATAAGCGTCATCGTGCGCTGCATGGTTTGTACCGTGCATTGATCAACAATATGGTGGTAGGAGTATCTACCGGCTTTAAGATCGAACAGGAACTGGTGGGTGTGGGTTACCGTGCTACCAATCAGGGAAACCTGCTCGATATGGTGCTTGGTTATTCTCACCACGTAGTATTTGATCTTCCAGGTGAAATCAAAGTGGCTACACGTCAGGATAAAGGTCAGAACCCGATCATTACTCTGGAAAGTCACGATAAACAACTGCTCGGACAAGTTGCTGCAAAGATCCGCTCACTCCGTAAGCCTGAGCCATACAAAGGAAAAGGTATCAAGTTTGTTGGTGAAACACTCCGTAGAAAAGCAGGTAAGTCCGCTTCTAAGAAATAAAATAAATTAACCGATATAGTTTCCGGTTTATCATGCAAGACCAAAAAATAGTCCGCCGCACCAAAATACGTTCACGTATCCGTAAGGCGATCAAAGGAACAGCAGAGCGTCCAAGACTCTCCATCTACCGCAGCAATAAAGCGATTTATGCGCAGGTAATTGATGATGTGCAAGGTCACACCATCGTTGCAGCTTCTTCTCGTGAGAGTGGAGTAGATGCTAAAATCAATAAAGTTGAACAAGCTGCATCAGTAGGTAAGATCCTTGCTGAGAAAGCAAAGGCTGCCGGTGTTAGTTCGGTGGTATTCGATCGCGGTGGTTACCTCTACCATGGTCGTGTGAAAGCCCTTGCTGATGGTGCACGTGAGGGAGGACTTCAATTCTAATTTGAACCGATAGTTACGAAATAGCAAATGATTCAGAACAGCAAACGCGTTAAGTCAACTGATACCGAACTCCACGATAAACTGGTGGCGGTAAACAGGGTTACCAAAGTGACCAAAGGAGGTCGTGCTTTTGGATTCGCTGCCATCGTGGTGGTAGGGGATGAGAAAGGCGTTGTGGGACATGGTCTCGGCAAAGCAAAAGAGGTGACCGATGCGGTAACCAAAGCAATTGACGACGCAAAGAAAAATCTGGTACGCGTACCACTTAGAAAAGGAACTGTTCCTCATGAGCAGGAAGGTAAATTCGGTGGCGCTCGTGTATTCCTGAAACCGGCTGCTCCTGGTACCGGTGTAATTGCAGGTGGTGCGATGCGTTCCGTGTTGGAGAGTGTGGGTGTAACCGATGTACTTGCAAAGTCTAAAGGCTCGTCTAACCCTCACAATGTGGTGAAAGCAACTATCGATGCACTGCTCAAAATGCGTGATGCGCATGCAGTTGCTCAGCAAAGAAGTGTTGATTTAAGTAAAGTATTTAACGGATAATATCCTCCAAGCAGATCATTATGGCTAAGTTGGCTATTACACAAGTAAAGAGCGGAATTGATCGCTCTGAAAATCAGAAACGCACGCTGAAGGCGCTCGGTCTGACAATGAATAAAACAGTGGAACTGGAAGCAACCCCGCAAGTAAAAGGCATGGTGGCTAAAGTACAACACCTGGTTCACGTAGTTGAGAAATAATATATCCATCTGAACAAGAGAAACAATACAGATTATGGATTTGAGCAATCTTAAGCCCGCAAATGGTTCTACAAAGAACCCAAAACGTATCGGTCGTGGTACAGGTTCCGGTCATGGTGGTACATCTACCCGTGGTCATAAAGGTGCCGGTTCCCGTAGCGGTAACAGCCGTAAAATCGGGTTCGAAGGTGGACAGATGCCTTTACAGCGTCGTCTTCCTAAATTCGGTTTTAAAAATATTAACCGTGTAGAATACGCAGGCATCAACCTCGATACTCTTCAGAAACTCTCTGAACAGCATGGAATTACCAGCTTTGATCAGCAGGTGTTTATCCAGCGTGGACTGGTTTCTAAAAATGACCTCGTGAAAATTCTTGGTCGCGGTGAACTCAAAGCAAAAGTTGACGTTAAAGCACATGCTTTCTCTGATACAGCTAAAAACGCGATTGAAAAATTGGGTGGTTCTACCGCAACCCTCTAACAAGACTTATGAAGAACTTCATACAGACATTACAGAACATATTCAAGATTGAGGACCTGCGTGCCAGAATCCTGAATACTATATTGTTCCTGTTGGTTTACCGACTTGCTGCTCACGTAGTGCTTCCGGGTATCGACCCGTCGCAACTGGCTGGCTTACGTGCCCAGACTTCTGGTGGTATCCTTGGACTCCTCGATGCTTTCTCCGGTGGTGCCTTTTCTCAGGCATCCGTTGTGGCATTAGGTATCATGCCTTACATTTCTGCTTCTATCGTGGTGCAGTTGTTGGGTATTGCTGTTCCTTACTTCCAAAAATTACAGAAAGAGGGAGAGAGTGGTCGTAAGAAGCTCAATCAAATTACCCGTATCCTTACCGTTATTGTGGTTATTTTCCAGGCTCCGGGTTACCTTATTAACCTGAAGGCGCAGGCTCCAGGTGCAATTATCGCTTATTCGAATCCTGATCTGATCTCTCCGACGTTCTTCATGTTTACGTCTACATTGATCATTATTGCAGGTACATTGTTTATCATGTGGTTAGGTGAGCGTATTACTGAGAAAGGTATCGGTAATGGTATCTCCCTGATTATCATGACTGGTATTATCGCTCGTCTGCCGTTTGCCTTACGTGATGAGTTCTTATCTCGTTTGAATGATCAGGGTGGTGGTCTTGTGATCTTCCTGATTGAAATGGTGGCTTTGTTTGCTGTTGTTGTATCAGTGATTCTCCTGGTTCAGGGTACCCGAAAAATTCCGGTGCAGTTTGCGAAGAAAATCGTTGGTAACAAACAATATGGCGGAGTTCGTCAATATATCCCATTGAAAGTCAATGCTGCCGGTGTAATGCCAATCGTATTTGCCCAGGCAATTATGTTCATTCCGGCTTATGTTGCTCAGTTCTTCCCTGAATCTGCTTCATGGCAGGGCTTTGCAGCTAATATTACTGATTATACTTCTCCGTTGTACAACATCGTGTTTGCAACACTTATCATTCTGTTTACTTACTTCTACACGGCTATCGCTGTGAATCCGAGTCAGATGGCAGATGATATGAAGAAGAATGGTGGTTTTATTCCGGGGGTTAAACCTGGACGCAAAACATCTGAGTTTATCGATGATGTAATGTCAAAAATCACCTTACCTGGATCAATATTCCTGGCTTTAGTGGCAATTCTGCCTTCTTTTGCCAAAATGGCCAGTGTAAATACTAACTTTGCACAATTCTATGGTGGTACATCTCTCCTGATCCTGGTGGGTGTAGTACTGGATACTCTCCAGCAGATTGAAAGCCATCTGTTGATGCGTCACTACGATGGTCTGATGAAATCAGGTCGTATTAAGGGACGTGCTTCAGCAGGTGTTACTGCCTGATAGTGCATATTGACGATTGAAAAAATGAGCGGAAGTACTATAGTGTTGAAGACACGTGAAGAGATAGAGTACATCCGGAATAGTTCTTTACTTGTAGGAAAAACACTGGCAGAGGTCGCCCGAAATATCCGTCCCGGAATTACAACACTGGAGATGGATGCGATTGCGGAGAAGTTTATTCGTGATCATGGGGCGGTTCCTTCTTTCAAAGGTTACAGCGGGTATCAACATACTCTGTGCATTTCGATTAATGAAGAAATTGTACATGGTATTCCCGGTAGCAGAGTAGTGAATGAAGGAGATGTGGTGTCTGTTGATTGTGGGGTTTTCATGAATGGATATCATGGAGATTCAGCGTATACTTTCCCGGTGGGAGTGGTAAGCGAGGAAATTCTACAGTTACTCAGAGTCACTAAAACATCCTTGTACAAGGGTATCGCGAAAGCAAAGTCCGGAAATCGGATAGGCGATATCAGTGCAGCTGTCCAGGATTTCGCGGAAGCGAATGGATACGGTGTAGTGCGGGAATTGGTTGGTCATGGTATCGGCCAGAAACTGCATGAAAAACCGGAGGTGGCCAATTATGGTAAGAAGGGACATGGTCCGCTTCTGAAGCCAGGAATGACCATCGCTATTGAACCGATGATTAACCTCGGAACAAGGCAGATTCGGCAGTTGAAAGATGGTTGGACCATTATCACTGCAGACCGTAAGCCGGCCGCGCACTTCGAGCATACAATAGCCATTACCGATGGCGAGCCGGATATACTCAGCACGTTTGAGTACATTGAACTGGCCATCGCAGAAAATAGTTACATAACAGAGAAAATAGCAACACTCGCCTGATCTAATGTCAAAGCAACCGGCCATCGAACAAGACGGCACGATCACAGAAGCCCTCTCTAACGCAACCTTTCGCGTGGAGTTGGAGAACGGACATGAAATCATAGCTCATATCAGCGGTAAGATGCGGATGCACTACATCAAAATCTTACCAGGTGATAAAGTGAAAGTGGAGATGTCGCCTTATGATCTGACCAAAGGAAGAATAACTTACCGTTATAAATAAACCACCCAAGCGGGTAACCTAAGATTAAAAATGAAAGTCCGTCCATCCCTCAAAAAGCGCAGCGCCGAATGTAAAATCGTGCGCCGTAAAGGTCGCTTGTATGTGATCAACAAAAAGAACCCTCGTTTTAAAATGCGCCAGGGTTAATCTTAGATTCGTTTAACAATTAGAAATTACAGCAGATAATGGCTCGTATATCTGGTATTGATTTACCGAAAAATAAAAGAGGTGAGATAGGTCTCACTTACATCTATGGCATTGGTCGCGCCTCTGCCCAAAAAATCCTTACTGAAGCCGGTATTGACTGGAACAAGAAGGTACATGAATGGAACGATGATGAGTTGACGAAGATTCGTACACTGATCAACGATGAGTTCAAAGTAGAAGGAGCTCTCCGTTCTGAAAATCAGTTGAACATTAAACGTCTGATGGATATCGGATGCTACCGCGGTGTACGTCACCGTGTAGGCCTTCCTGTTCGTGGTCAGCGTACTAAGAACAACTGCCGTACTCGTAAAGGTAAACGTAAGACCGTTGCGAACAAGAAAAAGGTTACAAAATAATTAATTAAACGGATTTAATATTCCAATCTGACCAATGGCTAAACAAACTAAAGCCGTAAAGAAGAAAGTTGTAAAGGTGGAGGCTGCCGGTGAGGCACATATCAGTGCCACATTTAACAACATTATCATCAGTCTTACCAATACAACCGGACAGGTTATCTCCTGGGCTTCTGCCGGTAAAATGGGCTTCCGTGGTTCTAAAAAGAACACTCCTTATGCAGCTCAGTTGGCAGCAGCTGATTGCACGAAAGTGGCCTATGACCTCGGTCTGCGCAAAGTGAAAGTATTTGTGAAAGGACCTGGTTCCGGACGTGAGTCTGCAATCCGTACGATTCACAATTCCGGAGTAGAGGTGACTGAGATCATTGATATCACACCAATACCTCACAATGGTTGTCGTCCTCCAAAGCGTCGCCGCATCTAATTTTTAATTGGTCAAACCCGAAAAAGTCTAATACAACAAATGGCAAGATATATTGGCCCCAAAACCAGGATCTCCCGGAAATTCCGTGAACCAATCTACGGTCCTGATAAAAATTTCGAAAAGCGTAGTTATCCTCCTGGACAACACGGTAACAGCAAGAAGCGTGCGAAAGTATCCGAGTATGCAACTCAGTTAATGGAGAAGCAGAAAGTGAAGTACATGTACGGAATTCTCGAGCGTCAGTTCGCGAAAATCTTCGACCGTGCTGCTCGTATGCAAGGTATCACAGGTGAAAACCTGTTGAAGCTGATCGAATCACGTCTCGATAACGTAGTGTTCCGTTTAGGTTTGGCGGCTAGCCGTGATGGCGCTCGTCAGCTGGTTTCTCATCGCCACATTATGGTGAATGGTAAACTGGTGAACATCCCTTCTTACACCTTGCGTGCCGGTGATGTAGTTTCTGTTCGTGAGAAATCTAAATCTCTTGAGATTATTACAACTTCTCTCGCTTCCCGTTCTGCTAAATACGGATGGTTAGAGTGGGATGGTAGCAAGATGAGCGGTAAGTTTATCAATCCTCCTGCTCGTGAAGAACTCACTGAGAACATCAAAGAACAGCTCATCGTCGAGTTGTACTCTAAGTAATCCATTGAACTAAATGGAGGCCGGCAGGTCCTTAACCTGTCATCAAAACTTAAAGTAACCTTAAACACACATAACTCACATGGCGATATTAGCTTTTCAGCGACCGGACAAAGTGATCATGAATCATTCGACCGAGACCTTCGGTCAGTTCGAATTCCGTCCGCTTGAACCAGGCTACGGAATCACGGTCGGAAATGCTCTGCGCAGAATTCTGCTGAGCTCTTTAGAGGGCTTTGCAATCACTTCGGTGAAAATAGCCGGAGTTGATCATGAGTTCTCAACGATCAAGGGAGTAATTGAAGACGTAACTGAAATCATTCTGAACCTGAAGCAGGTTCGTTTTAAGCAGCAAATTGAAGGTACCGATGCAGAGAAAGTGCATGTGATGATTAACGGTAAAGAAACTTTCACTGCTGGCGATATCGCGAAGCATACAACTGCATTCCAGGTGTTGAATCCGGATTTTGTGATTTGTCACATGGATTCTTCTGTGAAACTGCAAATGGATATCACGATTGAAAAAGGTCGTGGTTATGTTCCTTCTGAAGAGAATAAAACAAGCAGTGCTCCGATTGGAACTATCTTCCTTGACGCGATCTATACTCCGATCCGTAATGTGAAGTATTTCATCGAGAACTATCGTGTAGAACAGAAAACCGATTACGAAAAATTGGTGATCGAAATTACTTCTGATGGTTCTATTCATCCGAAAGATGCATTGCGCGAAGCAGCTGAAATCCTTATTCATCACTTCATGCTGTTTAGCGACGAGAAGATTACCCTCGAGTCTAAACCTAAGCAGGTGGCTGAAGAATTGGATGAAACAACATTGCATATGCGTCAGTTGTTGAAGACGAAGTTGGTGGATATGGACCTGAGCGTTCGTGCACTTAACTGTCTGAAAGCTGCTGATGTGGAAACATTGGGTGACCTGGTAAGTTATACAAAAGCTGACCTCCTGAAGTTCCGTAACTTCGGTAAGAAGTCCCTCACTGAATTAGAAGAGCTTGTTCGTAGTAAGAATCTGAGCTTCGGAATGAATATCGCTAAATACGGTATCGATAAAGATTAATTTAAAACAATACGTCGCTTCGGCGAAAGCATACAATAACCAGATTACATCATGCGTCACGGTAAAAAAGACAATCACCTCGGTCGGAAAGAAGGACACAGGTATGCTCTCATGAGCAACCTCGCTGTGTCATTGATCACACATAAGCGCATCTTTACAACTGTTGCTAAAGCAAAAGCTTTGCGCACATTTGTGGAGCCGCTCATTACAAAGTCGAAAGACGATTCAACACATTCTCGTCGTGTGGTGTTTTCTTATCTTCAAAATAAGGAAGCAGTTACCGAACTCTTCCGTGAAGTAAGTCAGAAGATCGCTGATCGTCCGGGTGGATATACCCGTATCATTAAAGTAGGTAACCGTCCGGGTGATGCTGCTGAAATGGCGATGATTGAACTGGTAGACTTCAACACTACTATGGTGAGCGAGAAGTCTGGTAAGAAAGCTGCTGCTAAAACTACTCGTCGTAGCCGCGCGAAGAAAACATCTTCTAAGTCAGAAGATGGTACTGATAGCGCAGAGTAAGTTTAACTTGTCATAAAAAAACGGGCTGTATCAAGTACTTGATGCAGCCCGTTTTATTTTTTGTGTTTTTTTTGAGATTGAAGTTAATGGCACCTTTGTATTTTCCGGCCTGATCTTCTGAAAAGAGTATTTTGTTGATTTATTTGTTTGCTGATTTTTTCTTTGCTGAAATGGAAGTGATCTTCCGCATGATCAGGTAGATGATTGGAAATATGGCGAACGCAGCCATTGAAACCGATTTATGCGCTGGATTCTCAATAAAAAACGAAATCCCAAGGACCACAATTAACATGAGAAGCATGCTGATGGTCCAAAGTTCGCGGTCTTTGTAGGTCTTTAGAAGTTGTGTAATGTCGCTGTTGTTCCGCAAATGTGGCTTGTCCACGAGTATGTACTTTTCAAGCAGTGCGAGTGTTAGTAAGCTGAATAGAATTACTCCAAGGTATATGTAGAATCCGACCATCGATTGCCCATTACTACGGGCAATTACGGTTGCTGTAAATGGGAATAAGCCAACAGTAAATAGAAGCAACAGGTTGTGGAAGACAAGACGTCCGTCGAAACTCTTTACTACACTGAATAATTTAAGGTGCTGATACCACGTAGATCCAATAAAAATGAAGGATACAATGTATGCCAGAATAGTAGGGACAAGGTGCAAAAGTGCATGCGTTAACTCCTCGTGAGTTTGAATGGAAGTGGTTTCCGGGATGTGAATTTCAATTGCCATCAGTGTAATTACAATGGCAAATACGGCGTCGCTGAACAGGATCATGCGCTCAACCTGAAACTCTTTGTGCAGGTCGTCCCGAAGATTTTTATCGTCTTTCATAAAATGATTAAGGTTCCTAAAAATAGAAATTATTTTATCATTTGGGAATTCTCAGGCCAGCGCAGAAAGTGAAATGATGACTTTCTTTACCGTACGGTGAATTGCCTGTTGACGACTTGTTCTTCTGAACTGAATCGTAGGATGTATAATCCGGCTGGCAATGAAGTAACATCCAAAACCTGATTGAAAGGACCTTCTGGCCTGTTGAAGTTAACTTGCATTACTCGTTGTCCGATCATGTTGTAGATGGCAATTTGACCGGATGATAACACCGGTGTTTCTTCAAAGGTCAGCGTGAGCGTACCGGATGTCGGATTTGGGAATAGTTGAAAGTCGGAGGAGCTGATGTAATCCGATACTTTTTCTGCAGTCGTTGTTAAAGTTGTAAATGTGCGCATTGTTCCCCATGACGATTTTACCGCTGAGGCAGAGTCACAAATAGATCGTACTTGCCATTCATAAGTAGTTCCTGGAAGTAAATTGTATATAATTCGGCTATTCGCTGACGTTAGTTTCTTGTTCCAGATTGTTGTTCCTGTGGGACGGTATTTTACTTCATATCCTGTTGCGCATTCAGCGGTATTCCATCTGAACTGGGCAGAGGTGGTTTTAATGTTGTTTACGGAGCGGTTGGTTGGAGCTGGACAAATTGATGCTCCGGTACAGGAAGAAGTTACCGTGAGTCTGGAGTCATTGTTCAGGTTGTTTTGTAACAGGATCCATGGATTGCATTCAGATTTCAACTCAAAATCCAGCCAGGGAATCAGGTATTCATTTGCCAGCGATTGTTGTGTTGTGCGGTTGATGGTAGGAGAGGGAGAGCAGGTTGACTCACCAAAAGAGCAATTGAAATTCTGATTAGCGAACTGACAATGAGATCCGCCATTAATTGAT
>Ga0075163_10008844_pt1 | contig 13230 bp, 8 predicted proteins | sample JI1023141ADNA_FD_71478 | JGI IMG/M metagenome (GOLD analysis project Ga0075163, IMG submission 71478) | Wastewater effluent complex algal communities from Wisconsin, to seasonally profile nutrient transformation and Carbon sequestration -... | ecosystem: Engineered > WWTP > Effluent > Algae...
CGCATTGCCCAATGGGCTCATTTCCTGCGCGAAACCGTAGAAGCCACCGAAACCCTTGATACCCGATCCAGCCGTCGTCATGGTCGGCGATTGGCTCACGGTGTTCACACGCACCTTCTTTTCCATGCCGAGGTAGTAGCCCCAGCTACGTCCAATGCTCTCCAACAGGGCCTTGGCGTCGGCCATATCACCGTATCCGGGGAATACGCGCTGTGCAGCGATGTAGCTGAGTGCGACAACACTGCTCCAGTCAGCAAGGGAGTCCGTCTTCTTTGCGGCCTGCAACATGCGGTGGAAGCTCATGGCGCTGATGTCCAGCGTTTGCTTGTACCACTCGTAATTGAGGTCGTCGTAGGTCTTGCCTTTGCGCACGTTGGGACTCATGCCGATGCTGTGCAGGACAAAGTCGATCTGCCCGCCCAAGTGCTGCTTGCTTTCCGTGAAGAGCTTTTCCAGGTCCTCGTCCTTGGTTGCATCAGCCCCGATCACAGGAGCCTTGATGGCCTCGGCAAGCTTATTGATCTCGCCCATACGCATGGCCACCGGAGCGTTCGTTAAGACGATGCTCGCCCCCTCGGCGTAGGCCAATTCGGCAACTTTCCAGGCGATGCTCTGTTCATTCAAAGCACCACTGATGATGCCGCGTTTCCCTTTCAAAAGTCCGTGGGCCATAGTGATCGTGTTGTGCGGCGAAGATAGTAGCAGGGCAGGATCCCACTCTTTGGCCGCAACTGCGTCTCGACGGACAATTCTGCCTGCTACCTTGGCATCGTTCAAACCTGCTCCAACCCATGTTATTGAGATCGACCTCGGTAGCGCTCGCCCTTTGTTTGACCTTTCTGGGCCATGCGCAATGCACCACCTCCTACCCCGCGAATGAGCCGTTCACGGCCTTTGCCGTGGGTACGGATGGTGCCATGGTGAACAATTGGTCCAACCTCACGGACGACAATTTCGACTGGTGGGTGGACAACAACGGGACCCCAACGGTCAATACTGGGCCCATTGGCGATCATACCACCAACAATACCGGTGGAAAGTACCTCTATGCCAGCGCAGCGGCAACGGCCAATACACCCAGCAAGACCGCCGTGGTCCAGTCACCTTGTTTCGACCTCACGGGTCTGGCAACGCCGTACCTCACCTTTTGGTACCACCTGCAAGGCACGCAACAAGGCACGCTGGCTGTGGACCTCAATGTGAACGGCAGTGTCATCCCCAACGCATGGACCATCAGCGGTGATCAGGGGATCCGTTGGAAACAAGGATGGCTGAACCTATCGCCCTACATCGGACAGAGCAACTTGCGTATCCGCTTCCGGGCGGTGACGGGCACCGGCGCGTTGAGCGATATCGGCCTGGACGATGTGTTCGTTGGGAATTTGAACGCCGTGCTGGGCTGCAACGAAACGACCGCAAGCAACTACAACGCCGCCGTCAACATCAACAACGGGACTTGTGACTACAGCTGCGCCCCGGGCCAGAAGCGGGTAAGGGTCGAGATCGTCGCTGACAACTATCCGCAGGAGACGACTTGGAGCTTGAAGAACGGTTCCACCGGGGCAACACTCGCCAGCGGCACCACCACCAGCACAACGCTCTGTGTTCCTTCCAACACCTGCCTGGTCTTCCGGATCAACGATACCGCTGGCGATGGGATCTATCATAACAGCTACGGCTACGGTGGCTACTGGATCTACTTGGACGAGGTCCTGGTCCGGGCCGGAGGTGCTTTCGGAACATTCGAGGAGACCACTTTCAATTGTCCAGCCGGGTTCAGTTGTGGCACTGCATTGCCCATTACGCTGGCACCCGTGGGAACCACATTCCCGGTCACGCTGGCCACTTTCACCACCACGGATATCGAGCAGTGGTACAACTTCACACCTCCCCAGACCGGGGCATATACGATAACCACGTGCGGCACCAACTCTTGCGATACGCGACTGTGGCTCTACGACATGGCGTGTAGTTCCATTGTACTGAGCAACGGTGTGGAGGGTGCCACCTTCGCCGATGACAATGACGGGGGGTGCGGCATCCAAGCGGTGGTGAATGCGAACATGCCCGGCGGTACGGTCCACCACCTGCGCATTGGTGACAATGCTGGCGCATGCGGCGACCAGGTAACGGTCTCCATCATCTACAATGGTCCGGTCGTTGGCTGCATGAACACCGCATCGTGCAACTATGAGCCGCTTGCGACCGTGGCCTGTTCCAACTGCTGCATTGCGTTCGGTAGTCCGAATTGCCCGGCTGGCCCGGACCTGACGCTGCACCAAGGAGAGTTGCAAAACAGTTTGGTGATGCAGACGGTGGACATCACGGATCCCTGTGCGCCGGTGGAAGGCTGCACACGTGGGCTCGGTTCACGCCGTGTGCTTCGGTTCTCAACGCGGATCGACAACATTGGCACAACGGATTATTACATCGGGAACAACTCCACTTATCCGGGCATGTTCAGTACCGCCAATTGCCATGGCCACGCCCACTACCAAGGTTATGCGGACTACGTGCTGTTCGACCAGAACGGAACGGCGATCCCGGTGGGGTTCAAGAACGGGTTCTGTGTGATCGATGTGGGTTGCACCACCGGCACAGGCCAATTCGGGTGCAGCAACATGGGCATCAGCAAGGGCTGCTATGACCGTTACAGTTCCGGCACTACATGCAATTGGATCGATGTAACGGATGTTCCTCCCGGCACCTATACCCTGGTGCTGCGTACGAACTGGCAACACGCCCCCGATGCACTCGGGCGGCATGAGATGAACTACGCCAACAACTACGCGCAGGTCTGCATCACCTTGACCGCGACCTCCTTCAGTGTACAGACCGGTTGCCCAACCTATACGGATTGCCTTGGCCAAGCCTACGGCGATGCCCGCGTGGACTGCAATGGTGTTTGTAACGGCCCCGCCAAGCGAGGCGATCTGAACAACGATGGGAACCAGACCCAGCCGGACGCGCAGCAGTTCGTGCAACGCATCTTGGGGAACGACATCAGCCCGTCCGCCTGCACCGACCTGAACGGGGATGCCCGGATCAGTGTGGTGGATGCCGCCTTGATGGCGAACTGTTACAACCAGCAGGCCGCACACAGCCTTACGAACCACGTGCTCCACTACCACCCGTGGTGTGATTTCCCGCGCGGATACCTGAGCAGCATAGACAATGTGGAACTGAGCCTTGCCAACCTCGATCCTGTGAACCAGACCGTGGATGTCATGATCAAGAACCCAAGCTGTCGGGTGTTGGGTTATGAATTCACGCTCGGTGGCTTGACGATCCAATCTGCGGAGAACCTGGCGCCGAACCTGGTGGGCGAGATCTCCATGAACACATCGTTGGGCGGCACCAAGGTGATCGGCATGTCCTACATGGACAGCACGTTGGTAAAGAACTCCTCACCGGTACCCTTGTGCCGTGTCCACTATCTCTCCCTTACCGGAGCAAGTGTTTGCATCGCCTCCATCACCGACATCGTGAACAAGGATGCGAACAACGTGGTGACCCAAGTGACCGGTGGATGCCTGCAAGTGCCGAACACCGTTACGGTCAACCCCAAGGTCTGGCTTGGTGGCCCTTATGTGGAAGCCGCTGGCCAGATGCGTGATGACCTTCGCGTAGCGGGACGTATCCCGACCACCGAGCCCTATTCAGCACTTGGTTTCACACACGCCGCTGGAGGTGGAGGAGAACAAGTCAACCCCGCAGTCCTGGCCATCACCGGCGCGAATGCCATTGTTGATTGGGTGCTGGTGGAACTGCGCGATGTGAACGCCCCGCATCCGATCCTCGCCACCCGAAGCGCACTTCTGCAACGCGATGGGGATGTTGTGGCCGTGGATGGATCCAGCGCTGTTGCACTCCAAATTTCACCGGGGAGCTTCCACCTCGCTGTTCGGCACCGCAACCATCTCGGGATCATGACCTCGACCCCGGTCGTTCTCGGCTCCAGTCCGATCGATGTGGACCTACGCACTGCCACAACTGCAACGTGGGGTACCAATGCCCGCAAAACAGTCGGTGGTGCCTCGGTCATGTGGGCTGGCAATACCCAACGGGACCACACCTTGCTGTACACCGGGCTGAATAACGACCGCGACCCCATCCTGGTCATCATTGGTGGCTTGATCCCGACAGCCTCCGTGACCGGCTATTACCTGGAGGATGTTAACCTGACCGGGGATGTCAAGTACACCGGATCGGAGAACGACCGTGATATTATCCTTGAGAACATCGGCGGTATCGTCCCGACCAATAGTGTTACCGAGCAGATACCGGGACCGTGATGCCTCTGGTCGCTTGACCTGAAAGCAAAAGCCGTCGTATCATTCGCCCCCCTTTCGCGTCCGTTCACCCCTCTTCTTCCTGTGTATTGAAGCACCCCATGTCTATTCGCGTTGAATTCCGGATCGCCTTGCTCGTGATGTCGTTCACAACATCCTTGGCATCCTTTTCCCAAATTTCCCAAGGTGGACGGCCCGTCAGCCTTGACCGTTCCCTTTCGCTACCTGCGGGCGTCCGGCTCCCGGAGGTTGACGTTGCTGCGTTAGCCGTGGAGGATGCCATCAACGACCTGGACAAGTCCATTCCATACCGGTTCGGCAAGAACCACTATGTGGACTACAACCTTGGCAATTCCGGTACATGGACCACCTTGGAAGACGGCACCCGGTTGTGGCGGTTGGGCATCGAATGCCCAGGAGCATTCAGCATTAATTTCGAATTCAATGATTTCCGACCCGCCGCTGGGGGCAAGGTCTTCGTGATCGATGCCTGGGGAGGTCACATCGGGGCTTTCACAACAGCCAACGACCATGGTGAGCATGTGCTCGGTGTCCAAGCCGTGAAAGGCTCGCGGATCACCATCGAATACCAGGTGCCGGCGACCGGCCCATTGGGTGCATTGCGGATCGGCCAGATCACCCATGGATACAGGGACATCTTCAAGTACGCCCGTGCGCTGGGCGAGTCCGGGTCGTGCAACAACAACGTGATCTGTCCAGAAGGTGATGGTTGGCGTGATCAGATCCGGTCGGTGGCCATGATCACGGTGAACGGTAGCGGGATCTGCACGGGTACGCTGATGAACAATTGTGCACAGGATGGTACACCGTATTTCCTTACGGCCAACCACTGCCTGCCGACAAACCTGAACGTGAGCACCTGGGTCTTCCGGTTCAATTGGCAGAGTTCCGTGTGCGCCCAGAATTTGAACGGGCCTACCAACCAGACCGTGAGCGGGGCCACCTTGCTGGCCAACAGCGCGGGAAGCGATGTGGGCCTGCTGCGGCTGAACAGCACACCACCAGCGGCATACGGTGTTTACTACAGTGGCTGGGACAAGAGCGGGACCTCCCCTACTTCCCAGACCGTGATCCACCATCCGCAAGGCGACATCAAGAAGATCAGCTTCGATAACAATGCGGCGATACTAGGCACCTACGGCGGTGCCTCCTGCTGGAGGATCCTGAACTGGGATGACGGTACCACCGAACCCGGGAGCAGTGGCAGCGGATTGTGGGACCAGAACAAGCGGCTCATCGGTCAACTCTATGGTGGCGACGCTACCTGTTCCAACAACGTCAATGACTACTTCGGCCGCTTCGACGTGAGTTTTCCTTTGCTACAAACCTGGTTGGGCACCTGTGCGAATACCGTGAACGGATACGACCCCAACGCACCTGTACTGGCATTGGATGCCCAGGTCCTTGGCATCAGCGGGGCGACCGGAAATTATTGCGGCACGAGCGTTTCACCGACCGTAACTGTGCGCAACGGCGGAACGACCACCCTCACCAGCTTCCAACTGGCCTGGACCATGACCGGAGGAGCATCCGGCACCGTGCCATGGACGGGAAGTTTGTCGAGCGGCAACACGGTACAGGTGGCGTTGGGCAACATCACCCTGCCCGATGGCATCCTTACTCTTTCTGCTACTGTAAATGCTCCGAACAACGGTACTGATCAAGCCTTGGCGAACAATACCGGAAGTTCCAACCTCAACCATGGATCCAGTTCGCAAACGCTGACCATGAATTTGGACCGCTATGGAAGCGAGACCACCTGGCTGATCCGCAATGGATCAACAGTTCTCGCAAGTGGTGGTCCTTACACGGACCAAGCAGCGAACGGGGTTTACGCGCAAGCGCCGATCACGCTTTGTCTTCCTGTGGGCTGCCATGAGTTAGTCGTCAACGACGCTTTCGGCGATGGCCTATGTTGCAGTTACGGGAACGGATCCTTCACGTTGCGCGATGCGCAGAACAACACATTGGCCTCAGGAGCTTCGTTCACGACCAGTTCCGTGAATGCCTTTTGTGTAACGGCCACGCAAGTGCAGGTCAATGTTCAACTGATGCTGGAAGGGCCCTACGGCACCGGCCCCCAAATGAGCGATGCCTTGCGCACAGGGAGCTATATCCCGGCGAACGAGCCATACACAGCGTTGGGCTTTGTCCAGGTAGGCAGCGGTGCTGGCACGGTGGGGTCCGGTGTGCTTGCGACCACGGGAAGTAACGCGATCGTCGACTGGGTATTCCTCGAACTACGCTCCGCTGCACCGTCCTATGCGGTGGTCGCTACACGGAGCGCATTGGTGCAGCGTGATGGCGATGTCGTGGACGTGAATGGAACCTCTCCGGTGAGCTTCAACATTGCGCCGGGCAACTACTACGTTGCAGCCCGGCATAGGAACCACCTTGGCGTCATGACGGCTGCTCCTGTACCCTTGTCCAGTTCGGCTGCCACCATCGACTTCAAGTCCGCATCCACCGCGACCTACGGTACCGATGCACGGCTGGATGTCGGCGGCGTGCAAGTGCTATGGGCCGGTGATTGCAATGCGGATGGCGTACTGCTATACACAGGATCCTCGAACGACAGGGATATGATCCTGACCAAGATCGGGGGGACCGTCCCGACCAATTCCGTTACGGGTTATTGGAGTGAGGATGTGAACATGAGCGGCACAGTCCTGTACACCGGATCCAGCAATGATCGGGATATCATCCTGACCAACATCGGCGGTGTGGTGCCCACGAACAGCCGCGCTGAGCAGTTGCCGTGATCACTTCTCGGCCGGGTTCTTTTTCCCGGCCAGGAGTTTTGCGATGGTCTTAGAACCTGTGTTCACGGATCAATGCAACAGTTCGAAATACTACCGGGAATTCCCGCTACAGGTCCGATGCACGTTTCGATCACATCGAACGGGGAGTCTTTCTTTAGCGAGGGGTACGTCGTCCGATTCTTCCTTGAGGACGGCTCCTATTGGGTTGCGAATTTCCAGTTTGGCTTGACCAGTTTCAATGCGGTCTATGATTTTCCAGAGCACAAGAGGGTGCTGGTCATTGCAGGTGGTGAAGCCTACCTCATGGCTCCCTCCCGAACCCAAGCGAGCTACACTTTTGGCGGATCTCTTGAAGGAGCTTTCCTAACCGCCAATGGCAGTTTGGTCTTGCATAGTAGTACCGACATAGTCCTGCTTGAACGCCCTACCGGAATACTCTGGCGTAGCGAACGGATCTCTTGGGACGGGTTTCGGGATCTAGCCCTGGATGGTGATGTCCTTCGGGGCGAGAGCTGGTCGCCGCTTCATGGTGTGAAGAACGAATGGACAGCGTTTGAGCTTGACCTAAGGACAAGGATCCTGAAAGGTGGCAGTTATCCTGATGCGAGACGACTCAATCCGGGCATGGCGGATTTCTTGGCTGTCACACCCACCGTGTCCTCGCTCTGGGATCTTTGAACCGCTTGTCAGATCCCCTTCAACAACACCCGCGCATTCTCAACCGCTGCCTTCGTCAGCTTGCGGCCGCTCAGCATTTGCGCGAGGGCTTCCACGCGTTCTTCGGCGGTCACCGCACGGATGCTCGTTGTGGCGCTCTCCTCCCCTTGCTCCTTGCTCACGACCAGATGGGTGTTGGCCTTGCTGGCGATCTGCGGTAGATGCGTGATGGCCAGCACTTGACGCTCCTTGCCCATGCGCGCCATCAGGCTGCCGACACGGTCCGCGACCTCACCGCTTACACCGGTATCGATCTCATCGAAGATCACCGTCGGCAGGTCCTGTGAATGGGCTGCGAGGGAGATCAGTGCCAACATCACGCGGCTGAGTTCGCCGCCGGAAGCCACTTTATCCAGCGGTGCTGGTGCCCGGTCCTTGTTCGCGCTGAAGACGGCACGAACGCTATCGATGCCTTGCGGTCCGGGGGCACCGGTCCGATGCTCGAACTGGAACACGGCGTGCGGCATGCCGAGATCTTGGAGGATGGTCTCCACTTTGTTCGCTAACGGCTTCACTGCTGCGATGCGCGCGCGCGACAGACTCTTCGCCATGTCCCACACGACTTTCTGCGCAGTTCCTTCTTCTTTTTCGATCGCTGCGATCTGCTCGCTCAACGAGCCGATCCCGTCCACCCGTGTGCGTAGTTCTTCCCGCAGTGTGATGAGTTCATCAGCGGTCTTCACGCGATGTTTCTGCTGCAACCGAAGTATCACATCAAGGCGCACGCGCAATTGTCCTGCTCTGGCGGGGTCCATGGTGATGCTCCCAGAGATCCGCTCGGCTTCCTCACCGATGTCCTTCAGTTCGACATGCGCACTGTTCAATCGTTCCCAAAGGGCGTGGATGTTCGTATCCAAACGGGCTGGTTTTGCGAGGGCTTGACGCAAACGGGCCAGCAGCGCCAGAATGCCAGCATCACCACCAACACCTTCCTCCACGGAACGCAAGCCTTGGATCAATTCCTCGGCGTGATCGGCGCGTGCTAGTTCTTGTTCAATGGCGGGTTGTTCATCCGGGAGCAGGCGCGCCTCTTCCAGTTCTTCCAACTGGAACCGCAGGAAATCCAATTCCCCTTGGGCAAGGGCTTCCTGTTCGCGCAGGGCGGTGAGGTGATGTATCAACTCGCGCCAACCGGCATAACGAGCAGCATACTCGACAACCGTGTCTCTTTGCCCGGCAACATGATCGACAAGACCCAACTGGAAGCGCGCATCGTTGAGCAATAAGGTGTGATGCTGGCTGTGGACATGGACCAGCTGTTCGCCCAATTCGCGTAGCTGTTCCAGCTTCACAGGAGTGTCGTTCACGAAAGCTCGGGAACGTCCACCAGGGTCGATCTGGCGGCGCAGGATGGAGTAGCGTTCCATGGGGATCTCCGCCGCATTGAACCAAGCAGCAAGGTCGATGCCGTTGAGGTCCACTTCCAGTTCGATCACGCAACGCTTGGTGGGATCGCGCTGTGCGCCAGCCTCTGCCCGTTCTCCCATGGCCAATGCCAAGGCGCCGATCAGGATGCTCTTGCCACTGCCGGTTTCGCCGGTGATGATCGTGAGACCGCCATTGAGATCAAGCTCCAGTGACTCGATCAGCAGGTAGTTGGTGATGGAAAGGCGACGCAGCATGGTTCGTTCGGCAGCAATTCGGATAGCGAAGATCGTGTGCGATTGCCCTTCCAGCTATTGGCCCCTGGCTTGAAGCCATCACGAAGTGCGCGGCCAATAGCCCAAGGCCATCAGCCAATGGCTTCAGGAGCCGCGCATCATGTTCTGGTACTGGCTGATATGCCCCGGATCCAGGATCTGCAACGTGTTGAAGAGCTTGGTCTTATCGGCTGGATCGGCCGGTTTGAAGATCTCGACGATCTCGTTGAACTTGGCCGTGAAGAAGACCTGCAGGTTATAGCTGGCTGGTTTCGCCTGGTGTACGGTCTTCAGCTTCTCGATGGCCGACGCGATGGTCTTGCGTGTGTTCGCAGCATCCTCGGTCATGGTATCCATCCCGATGCGGTGGTAGTTGTAGAGCATTTCACGGAACGGACGGAAAACGGCCTGTACTTGGTTATCCAGCAACCAATACCGGTTCCGTTGGTCCTCATAGGCCTTCCAACCCGTCTCGTTCGCGTTCTGGGCGTTGTTCACCACCTGTTGTGCGAGCGTGTAGAACTGCGAACCGCCTTGCGGTGAGTATGTGTCCGCATCCACACCAAGGATGAAGTAGGCGTAGTAACCGAGGATCGAGGACAGGTTGGTGATGTACCGGTCCGGGGTGAATTCCACTTGAGCGTTCTCCAGAAAGTTGAATTGGAAGTTGTTGTCCACAAGGTCCAGGATGGGCGTGTTATAATCCGTTCCGTAGACAGGGCGGGCGTAGATCACCTGCAAGCTTCCTTCAAACCGGTCCGCTGCGGGCTGGCTGCTGATGGTGAGCAAGAGGTTGATGTCGATACGCTCACCGGGCGCATAGTTCAGGTTGGTGAACCTCCGGTTCTGGAAGAATTCCTTGATGGCTACTTCCAACGATTGGAAGACCCTCGGCTGGGCCGTGGCCACTTGCGGCGCTATGACGCTCACCTGGCAATTGAACTCCTGCGCTTTCAATACCGGGGTCAGGAACAGGGGCAAGAGCAGAAGCGCAGGAAAACGAAGGCTCATGGTCAAAGCAATGTTTCGATGTGGTCCAAGATAGCGCGGGCGGTGTCGCTCTTGCTCAACAACGGTAGCGCGTCAACTTTCGTGCCTTTGCCGATGATGGACACCTTGTTCGTATCGTGACCGAACCCCGCACCGGCATCAGCAAGCGTGTTGAGCACGATCAGGTCCAGGTTCTTGCGTTCCAACTTGCCTTGGGCGTTGGCAAGGGCATCGTTCGTTTCCAAGGCGAAGCCAACGAGCAACTGGCCGTTCGGCTTGTTCTTGCCCATCCAGGCCAGCACGTCCTCGGTGGCTTCCAAGGTGATCTCCAAGGCGCCATCCTTCTTCTTGATCTTGTTTTCGGCTGGCGCTGCAGGACGATAGTCGGCCACGGCGGCGCTCATGATCACCACGTCGCTGTGGGGCGAGCATTGCTTGCAGGCGTCGGCCATTTCGGCGGCGCTGGACACATCGGTGCGTTCAATGCCGCTCCGTTCAGTGCGAAGGCTTACGGGTCCGGTCACGAGTTGCACGATCGCTCCCCTGCTAGCCGCTTCTTCCGCCAAAGCGAATCCCATTTTTCCACTGGAACGATTGCCGATGTAACGCACTGGATCGATGGCCTCCTGCGTAGGACCCGCCGTGACCAAGACCCGCTTCCCGTTCAGTTTGCTGTTACCGATCAGATCCGCATGTAACCGGGCCACGATCGCCTCCGGTTCGGTCATTCGTCCTTCGCCGCTAAGGCCGCTGGCCAACTCGCCGCTTTCCGGACCGATGGTGCGTACGCCCCGGTCCCGCAGCACTCCCAGATTGGCATGTGTACTGGCATCACGGTACATCTCCAGGTCCATGGCCGGGGCCACATAGACCGGACAAGTCGCGCTCAGGTAACAGGCCAACAGCAGATTATCGCATTGCCCATGGGCCAGCTTGCTCAAGGTGTTCGCGCTCAACGGAGCGATGAGCAACACATCGGCCCACCGTGCCAGATGGACGTGATCGTTCCACGTCCCTTCTCCGGAGATCAGTTCAGTGAGTACGGGCTTGCCACTGAGGGTGGACAGCGTTACCGGAGTAACGAAATCGTGGGCGGCCCGGGTGGTGATCACCTGCACATCGGCCCCTGCTTTCACCAGGTCGCGTACCAATGCGGCGGACTTGTAAGCAGCGATGCTGCCCGTTACGCCGAGCAGCACCTTACGGTTCAGGAAGCGTTCCACCGGGTCCGGGGATCGTTCCGAAAATGGATCAGGACTTGGCCGGAACGGTCGGCTCCTCGTTGGCGCGGCGGTGGTACAATTTGCCGTCCATCAACTCTTGGATCGCCAAGGCACCGGGCTTTGGCATACGCTCATAGTGCTTGCTCACCTCGATCTGCTCGCGGTTCTCGTACACCTCCTCCAAATTCTCTCCGCTCACGGCGAATTCCTCGAGCTTGGCGCTCAACTCCTCCTTGATGGCCACGCTGATCTGGTTGGCACGTTTCCCAAGCAGGGATACGGTCTCGTAGACATTCCCGATCTCCGCGTCCAATTTGGAGACATCGCGGGTGATCGTGGTCTTGGCGGCGTTCGATTGTTTGCTGTTCATGGTGTGCTCGTTCGGGTCTCCTGTGCAAGAGCGGCTTCCAGGCTCTCGTGCAATTTGTCCGCATCGGGTAAGAGGACGCTCTGCGGAAAAGCGTCGGCGAAGTTATGGTAAGTCTTGATCGCTTCCTTCAGGCGTTCCAACTTCTTGGATTCCACGCTGTTCAGGGCCAATTCGACATCGCTCCGCAAGATGAAGAACATGGCATCCTCCCGGTACTTGCTGTTGGGCCATTCCCGGTTGAAATCCTTGAAGGCCACGCTCGCGGCCCGGTAGTTCCGCATCTTGAAATACTGCTGCGCACCATGGAAGCTCTTGACCTCCAGCTTCGTACGCATCGCGTCGATCAGCGTGTTGCAACTGTCCTTCAACGTGCTCGTCGGGTAACGGACCAAGAAAAGTTGCATCTGGTCCATCGCGTTCCGCGTATCGGTCTGGTCCAATTCGTAGGTCGGTGAATTCTGGTATTGGCAATACGCGCTCAGGAATGCGCACTCCTCGGCATACTGGCTCTTGGGAAAGGTGCGCACGAAGTTGGCCAGGTAGTAGGCCGCAAGCGTGTAATCCTTCATGCCCCAGGTGGCCTTGGCGTGTAGGTAGTTCACCTTCTCGCTCTTCTCGGTGCCCCGTGTGATCACGATCAATTCCTCCAGCAAGGGAATGGCTCGATCAAAGCTCTCCTTGGCGATGTACTTCTCCGCTACCTCCAGCTTGTAGTCCGCATCGGTGCTCTTGAGCGCCTTATTGAATTCACTGCACCCGCTCAGCAACGTGGGCAAAAGGAGCAGGATCAGGAGCTTGCGCATGCTGTAGAAAAGGAACCCGTCATTGTTGGCCGCCCGGCTGACCATAGCGGGTAAAATAGGGCGGCAAAGATAGGATCCCACAGATGACGGCGGCACCCGGCTATCAACGCCGGAATGTTAACGCCAGTATGATGCAGCGGTTACCTTTGGCCAGCTGTTTTCACGGCCACCTACCACTGAACCTTACGTTCCAACTATGAACGACATCTTCGACAAGATCCGCAAGGACATGGGGCCCATCGGCCGCCACGCCAAACAGAGCCACGGTTATTTCAGCTTCCCCAAGCTCGAAGGCGAGCTGGGCGCCCACATGACCTTCCGTGGGAAGGAAGTGTTGGTTTGGAGCCTGAACAACTACTTGGGACTTGCGAACCATCCGGAGATCCGTAAAGTGGATGCCGAGGCTGCCAAA
>Ga0075163_10008845_pt1 | contig 13229 bp, 10 predicted proteins | sample JI1023141ADNA_FD_71478 | JGI IMG/M metagenome (GOLD analysis project Ga0075163, IMG submission 71478) | Wastewater effluent complex algal communities from Wisconsin, to seasonally profile nutrient transformation and Carbon sequestration -... | ecosystem: Engineered > WWTP > Effluent > Algae...
CAAGAGGTGTCGCATGGGTGGCCGTATCGTCCCAGTTTTTCGGCTCGCCGATCAGGATCAGTTCCACGGGTTCTTTCAAAAAATAATCTTTCAGAAAAGGGATCAGTGTCTTTGATTCAACCGTTGTTAGACCTGTAGCTATTATCTGCAGGGGATCAGTCACTGCCAGCCCGGTACGTTTGCCCCCATAATCGATGCAGAGTATTCTTGCCACTGTCAGTATAATTTATTGATGAAAAGATCAGCAATCACGAAGAGGGCGAATACCACCGAAGCAATTCCGTTGGCGGTCATAAATGCCAGGTTTACCCTTTTCAGGTCATTGGGTTTTATAATGGAATGCTGGTAGACCAGCATCCCGATAAAAACAAGCACGCCGATCCAGTATAGCCAGCTGAAATGGCCATAAACACCTGCATACACCACGGCTGCCGCACTCAGCAGGTGGAGTAACTCCGATACCAACAGGGCCTTCCCCTTACCCAGCCAGGCAGGTATTGAATACAGATTATTTGATTTATCAAACTCTTCGTCCTGCAAGGCATAAATGATATCAAAGCCACTGACCCAGAATATAACCGCTATAGAGAAAAGTATGGGCAATAAAGCAAACGCACCGGTTACAGCAAGATAGGCGCCTATAGGTGCCAGGGATAAGCCCAGACCGAGTATCAGGTGACAAAGCGGGGTAAACCGTTTGGTATAACTATAGCCCAGCACCACGGCCAGGGCTGCTGGTGACAGATAAAAACAAATGGAATTGATGAACCACGTACACGTTATAAATAATACGCAACTGATTACCGTAAAAGCAAGTGCATTCCCGGGAGTAATGACACCAGCAGGTATCTCACGTACTGCTGTCCGTGGATTCTTTGCATCAAAATGACGATCGAGATATCGGTTGAATGCCATGGCGGCACTGCGGGCGAAGACCATGCAGAGGATTACAAGAACAAGGCGTAATCCTATAGTAAGACTATAAGTTAAATTATATTGTAATTCCAAATTAGACCTGAATGTATAATTACCTTCAGAAAGATCTGTCACTTCAAAATATCCTATAAAAAAACCGATCAATGCAAAAGGCATTGCAAAAATCGTATGCGAGAACTTGATGAGACTTAAGTATGATTTTACCTTGGTCATGCAAATGAGTAATGAATAATGAGTAATGAGTCCCTGCTAAGAAACGTTGATCCGGCTACGTACTAATTCCCATAGCACCACACCAGCCGCGGTAGCGATGTTTAACGAGTGTTTCATGCCGAGCTGGGGAATTTCAAGACAACCGTCACACAAAGCAATGGTGCTCTGCTCCACCCCGGTGACTTCGTTGCCGAATACCACAGCTATTTTTTCGTCCGCCTCAAATCCAATCGCATTGAGCTTGTAACTCCCCTCGGCCTGTTCGGCAGCATAAACATTGAACCCCTCCTGCCTTAATTCCGCAATGGCTTCCTCTGTCGTTTTAAAATACTTCCAGGTTACGGTTTCTTCCGCGCCCAGTGCCGTCTTTTTAATTTCTTTATGCGGTGGTTTCGCTGAATAGCCGATAATATAAATCGCCTGTACCAGAAAGGCATCGGAGGTACGGAACACACTGCCCACATTATAGGCACTGCGGATATTCTCCAATACAAGTATGATGGGGGTCTTGACTGAAGCTTTAAATTCTTCCACTGACTTTCGTCCCAGCTCAGCCATACTCAGTTTTCGCATGGCGCAAAGGTAAGGTTCCCTGCTTTATTGTCTGACCAGCTTCAAAGTCCCTTTCTCTCCGCTTTCAGCCTGGTAACTGAGTATGTAAATGCCCGCCGGCCATTGGCCTGATTGTACCTGGAAATAATTTTCACCATAGTGCAGCGCATATGGCTGATGCAGGATGATACGCCCGGCTGCATCGGTCACCCGGACATTAATTTTTTGTGCCACCCTGGATTTAATGTCAAGTGTAATACTGCTGCTGACCGGATTGGGATATACATTGGCAATAATGGACGCCGCTTCAGTAGCAGGATAATCATAACAGGGCCCCGCGTTGGGTATGGCTTTGCTGATCCAGTTGATCCGGGCATCCAGCCAGGCGCGGAGCGCATTGATTTCCCCGTCATATGAAACAGGAATGGGCTGTGGATTGGGCCAGATATATTGTCCCAATACCGGCCAGCGCTGAAAATGCCGCTGCCGGGCTTCCGCGGTTAATGTTACCACCGAATCGATAAGCGTATTAATCCGGGCATCACTCAGGCTGCCCTGCCGCAATTGCTTCCACCGGCAGCGCAGGCTGGACTGATAGGCACTGTCTTTGGCAAACTGATACCACCAGAGAGGAACCTGGAAATAATCGTCCGGGCAGTTAAGGTTAAACTGATAGGCCCACCCGGTCACGTCACTGCCGTTGCAGTAATTGGCATTCCGGAAAGCCAGGTCATAGTCCCAAACAGGGCCGGCATTAATTTTTCCTCCTTTTGACTGACGGTCCTTAAATAAGTAGGTACTGATCCGGTATCCATCCACATTCCGGCTGATTTCATTTATCAGCATAAAATCAATGAAGGATTTTTCATCGGCAAACCGTCTCCAGCCGTATGTCTTATCCTGAAATTCTTTCCCTTTTACCGCTGTTTCAAAACTGTCCACATAGCTTTTCAGGTATTGTTGCTGGGCCGGCACAAGGGCACTCAGTTTGGGATAGATATAACTGTACTGAATTCTTTTGCCGCTGCCCGTGGTTGGTGGTGGCACTTCTGAAAACCAGCCATCGGCTTCTTTATCGATGGAGAAAATATATCCTCCCGTTACAGCATCTCCGGCCACGTCCGTAGCCGCCATTTTTGTAACCGGCACCCGTCCACTGCCGCGTTTTACTTTTTCCATCAGTACATAAATGCCTTTATAGTCATCATTAATCACCACTTCCACAAAACGGCAATTGGCGGCCCAACGCCCCATTTCCCGCGAAAAAGTATAGGCGAGAAAATTCCGCATCAGGGTCTTATCCGTATACGGCGCATACAACACCCAGTCACTTTCCTTAGGCAATCCGAATAACGGTTTATCCAGTGAATTGCCCGTATTGTCCCATAGTTCTATACTATATGATTTCATCGGAAACATCTGGGACGACTGTCCGCGGACTTCAATCCCGATTTTTCCGTTATACTCATTGAATGGATCCGTCAGCGAATTCCGTACCCCGGGTCCGTTGTAAATAATCCCCATATCCGCCATAATCTTCGGTTCATCGGGAATTGACTGCCCGTTTGTATTAATATTGATGATCGGAAGATTGGAAGATGTCAGTACTTGTGCACCAGCGGCTATGCCAAGAAAGCATAAAATAAGTACGATGCATAATCTTTTCATATTGTGCTAAAGCTTAAAGATACTCATTTAACTTTATTTAAAAAGGATGCCGGAAAGGGCCTTTTCCCCATCCGGCATCCTTATCATAAAAAATTATTACCGCGTTGGCTCAGCGTATACAAGAAATCCACGCGCCACATTCCCCATTCCCCATTCCCCACTCTCCACTCACCACTCACCATTCACCACTCCCCCTACTTCAGATTCACAATCTTCTTATCTTTCGGATACTTCACACTGTAACTGAACCTCAGTTTCCTGCTTTCTCCCGGTTTAAGGTCCACTTTCCATGTCAGTACCCCTGTTTCCGGATTCACCATGGCTTCCCCACCTTCTTCCAGTTTTACTTCCACTTCCTTGATCGTACTCAACGGATACTGGTCTTTCAGCAACAGGTTAACATCCGTGATTTTATTATTTTTTACAATCAATTCATAAGTAAATACCTGGCGGGTATTGCCGCCGCTGGTCTTCAGACTGCTCATTTCTTTTACCAGCGAACGCTTAACTGCCACCCGACGGTCACGGCCCAGGGAAAGATTCAATGTATCAGCGGTGGTATTCGGATCAATGGTTGATTTTCCAATGTACGTGTCATCCATAATGATATTGGCATCACCCGGCAACAGATCAAGATTCTGCCAGTCGGCCACTTCGGCCAGTAAATACGCATCTTTATCCATACGGGGTACCGCATAATTTTTGAGCACGCAGGCAATTTCCTGGTCTTTAATTGTCACGCTGTTCAGCTGACCATCACTGGCAATATCATAGGGAAGATCTATTTCAAAACTGGTATTGAGTTGCCCCTGGGTAAGGTTTGTATACTGATCGAGTGTGCTGGGATCCACATTCAGTTCCTTTTTATCTTTCACTTTCATTGTTCCGTAACCGGTTACCACTACTTCCTGGGCCATTTTGCTTTCATCTTCGTAGGACTGGATCGTGTTACGGGTGGCATTGCTGTTCATGGCGCGGCGCTGCAGGTCGGTATAAATGCCGGGTACATATAATTGCAGGTACCAGGGGGCGAGTACGGGAGCCGTCACTCCGAAATTGGGCGTACCGGTACTCAATGTAAGTTTTGTTTTTTTCCAGTCAATCCCGGTAGTTTGAGTCAGGGAAGCCTTATACACCATTTTCACTTTATTCGTTTTTGAATTCACCCGCACATCATACAAGGCCACCCAGCCGGCATTATTGCTGTAATAGGATAATTGTACCGGAATTTCCCCTGACCGTTTGCACATCACCTGCAGGAATACCTGACCGTAAGGACGTTGTTTTACCGGCACCACAGCCGATACCTGGGCAATCCGTTTCCGGATTTCGGCGATCCGGATATTGGCCTGATTAATCTGCTGCCGGTTGTTGAACATATTGTTTTTGATTTTTTCAATCCGGGCTGTATAATACTCCACCAGTTTAAGCAGTTCATCCCCGGACAACACTTTATCTCCGATATTATTCAACGCCCCTTCAATCATAGAACCCGTTTTGGTCAGCACTTCCTGGTCTGTCTGCACCAGGTTATCCAACCGGCTGATCTCTTTTTGCATCAGGAGAATACTGTCTTCCAGTTTTTCCACTTCCCGGCTTTTCAACACGGGTGGCACAGCCGGATAAAAGACACTGTACCGTTGGGATAACAGGGCCACGTCTTCCGGCACACTTACCTGCAGACTGTTGATATCCGCACTGGTACTGAGCTGACTGATGACAATGGTTTTTGTGCCCGGATCCACTTTAATCTTTGTTTCGTGCGTCAGTTCGGCGCCGTATCCGAAATACACAGTGGCATTATTCATGGAGGCATCCGCACGCGCGGTATCGGTTGCCGAGCCTTGGGCCTGTAACAGGGTACCGGAAATCAGGAATCCGGCTGTAAAGAGTAATTGCTTCATACTGCTTATTTTTTTCAACAGATGCGGAAAGGAGAAATCTTACATAAACAGTTCCTTATTTTTGTCAACCCCTGCCGGATCTGTGTGAGGAATGGCAGCGGGACCTTATATATGGCGAAATCAGCAGGTTCAGACACCCCCATGATGCAACAGCACCGGGCGATCAAACAGAAATACCCGGATGCCATCCTGTTATTCAGGGTGGGTGATTTTTATGAAACATTCGGGCAGGATGCCGTTCTGGCATCCCGGATCCTGGGTATTACCCTGACTAAACGGAACAACGGGGCGGCCGCATCCGCTGAGCTGGCCGGATTTCCGCATCATGCCCTGGATACTTACCTGCATAAACTGGTGAAGGCGGGACACCGGGTGGCCATCTGCGATCAGCTGGAAGATCCGAAACTGGCCAAGGGGATTGTAAAAAGAGGGGTCACGGATATGGTGACACCCGGCACTACGGTCAATGACAAACTGCTTGAGCACCACAGCAATAATTTCCTGGCCGCGATTCATTTTGCGGAAAATGAAAAATTCGGCATGGCCTTTCTCGATATTTCCACCGGAGAGTTTTTTATAGCGGAAGGAGACCGGGAATATGCGGATAAACTGATCCAGAGTTTCAAACCGGCTGAAGTGGTATTTCAACGCCACCAGCAGAAAAAATACAAGGAGTATTTTAACAGCAAAGTGTATACCTATACACTCGATGAATGGATTTTTGACCCGGGTTATGCGGAAGACATCCTGCTGAAACATTTTCAGACCCATTCCTTAAAAGGATTTGGTGTGGATGATATGAAACAGGGGCTGACGGCGGCCGGCGCTATCATTCATTATTTAAAAGATACCGAGCATCCCAATCTGCAGCATATTGTTTCCCTCCAACGGATGGACAGGGACGATTTCCTGTGGATGGATCGTTTCACTATCCGCAACCTGGAACTGGTGTATGGCAGTACGGAAGGCAATCATACCCTCCTGGGAGTACTGGATAATACCGTATCCCCCATGGGTGCCCGGCTGCTCAAACGCTGGATTATTTTCCCCCTGAAGGATATTCAGAAGATCAATGAACGGCTGGACACGGTTGAATACCTGATCAGAGACACAGAACTAAGGAACAAAATCACCCAACCCATAAAACAATGCGGGGACATTGAAAGACTGGTATCTAAAATACCATTGAAAAAAATCAATCCACGGGAAGTTTTGCAACTGGCGCGGGGGCTGAAACAGGTGGAAACTATAAAACAGGTTTGTCTCAGCTCGCCCAATGAATACCTGAAAAGGCTGGGCGATGCCCTGAATCCCTGCCCCTATATAGCCGATAAAATATTTAAGGAAATCAATGAAAATCCGCCTGCCATTGCAGCCAAAGGAGGCGTTATCAGTAATGGAATCAACCCAGAACTGGATGACCTGCGACAGATTGCCTATAGCGGCAAAGAATATTTAACCCGCCTGCAGGCCAATGAAGCTGAACGGACCGGGATCGCTTCCCTAAAAATCGGTTTTAATAATGTATTTGGCTATTACCTCGAAGTCACCAATTCCCAGAAAAATAAAGTACCGGCCGACTGGATCCGCAAACAAACCCTGGCCAATGCCGAACGTTATATCACTCCCGAGCTGAAAGAATATGAAGAGAAAATTACCGGGGCTGAAGAAAAAATTCTGCGGATTGAACTTGCGTTATACGAAGCCTTGCTGAATGAACTGTTTGACTACCTGGCCCCGGTACAAACCAATGGCAACCTGCTTGCCATTATGGACTGCCTGGCCTGCCATGCTTCCAATGCCATACAATACCAGTACAAAAAACCGCAATTGCATACCGGAGATGAGTGGATAGTAAAAGAAGGCCGGCACCCGGTGATTGAAAGAAATCTGCCGGTGGGCGAACCGTATATCAGTAATGATGCGGAACTCAATAAAACCGATCAGCAGATCATCATTCTGACAGGACCCAATATGAGTGGTAAATCAGCACTGCTCCGGCAAACCGCCCTTATCACCCTGATGGCCCATACCGGCAGTTTTGTACCAGCAGCGGAAGCCCGTATTCCCCTCACTGATAAAATATTTACGCGTGTAGGCGCTTCAGATAATTTATCGGGTGGCGAATCCACGTTTATGGTCGAAATGAATGAAACGGCTTCCATCATTAACAATATCACCAGCCGCAGTCTGATCCTGCTTGATGAAATCGGCCGGGGAACATCCACGTATGACGGTATCTCCATTGCCTGGAGTATTGCCGAATACCTGCACAATGCCCCGCAACAGCCTCTTACCTTATTTGCCACGCACTATCATGAGCTCAATGAACTGGAAGAAAAATGTGCCCGGATCAGAAATTTTCATGTAACCAATAAAGAGGCTGGAAATAAAATCATTTTCCTGCGTAAACTCGCCCGGGGTGGCAGTACACATAGTTTTGGTATCCATGTGGCCAAAATGGCCGGTATGCCACCAGCCCTGATTGAGAGGGCCAATGAAATATTGAAACAACTGGAAACTAAGCATGTACATGAAGAAACGGGCGCTGCCCTGCAGAAATTAAGCGGCCCTGGATCCGAAACTCCGAAAATGCAGTTGTCCATTTTTGATGCACATAGCGAGACCTTTGCTGAAATCCGGAAAACACTGGAAGAAACGGATATCAACCGCCTGACCCCGGTGGAAGCCCTGTTGAAGCTCCAGGAAATAAAAAACCGCCTGAAATAAACAGTTTACTAACAGGGCATTAGGAACTTTTGTAAAAAAATTGCCCGTTCAAAAAAATCCTTATTTTTACCCAAATTACGCAATTATGAAATTGACGAAACTAACTGCTTTACCCTTCCTGCTTTTCACCGTATTTGCAATCACTTCGTGCGAATCTGATGCTGAATTAAACAGGGTCTCTGTTTATGCCAAAACTGGTATTGCGCTGACCGGTGCAAAAGTAGTACCCACATCCACCTCTCCTGCATTAGGATCTATGGATGTTAATTATACCCGGGCATCCAAAGTTTTAACCTATACAATCAACTGGTCCGGATTAAGCGGAGCGGTAACAGGATTGGGTATCCACGGACTTGCCCCGGAAGGTTATGCATCTCCCAACCTGGTACAGACTTTTTCAACTTCTGCTATTGTACGCTGCGCAACAGTTAGCAACACGACTTGCGGATCATATAAAGGGTCCTTACTGGTGGACGAGGTAGTTGTAAAAGAAGCAGATCTTACCAATGGAATGTATTATGTAAATATCCGGACCGCTGCTTTCCCCGCTGGTGAAATCAGGGCTCAGATCAAATTTCAATAAACTTTTTGCACAGTCAAAAAAACCGGTCCGTAACTGCGGACCGGTTTTTTATTTTACTTCAAACCACAAAGGGGTGGCATCATCCCAGTCTCCATTATAGTTTACGAGTAATTCCTCCCCGGCTTTAACAGCCCGTACGGTAGTTACCGAAATCAGCTGTTGCTCATAATCCATCCCATATTCACAATTGCTGGTATAGGAATGGTTATACACAGGCACATATCCCAATGCCATGCAACACTGGTTTTTCTCATCTCCCCATTCAAAAATATAGTCATGCAGCAGTGTCTGATCCAGCAGGATTCGTTCCTCCCGGCTCATCACCAGTACCGGAGATACTTCCACCGTTGTTCCGGCTTCAATGTCTTCTGAAGTATACACGCCCCGGCCTTTATTTTCCGAAGGGGCTATAAATAAAAACGGCATTACCATGTCTTGAAATTCATTTATGCGAAGTACGGGGTTTCCCGGCCTTTTTTTATGAACCCGGGTTCGTATTTTTGGCCCATGGCATTGGAACTGGAACAACCCACCCTGCATGAATTGTTTGAAATAACCATTCAGACGGAAGACCGGCTGAAAATAAGGGATTTCCTGGACCACCAGAATATCAGTGATGTGGCCCGCCTGGTGGATGAATACCCGGAATTTCAGAGCCAGATCATTGCAAATATGTCCGTTCACCGGGCTGCCAGCGTATTTAAAATCCTTGACCTTTCCGTTCAGAAAACAGTTATACGTGATCTGCCGGCAAATACCACGGCATCCCTGTTGAATGAGCTTCCGGCCGATGACCGTACAGATTTTCTGGAAGAATTGCCCAGTAATGTGGTCCGGGAACTGATCAAATTACTGGACCCCGATGAACGCAAAGTAACCCTTTCGCTGCTGGGGTATCCCGAAAACAGTATAGGCCGGCTGATGACACCGGATTATGTGTATGTATATCCCTGGAATACGATTGAAGAAGTCTTTAGTACGATCCGTAAATACGGCAAGGATTCAGAAACCATTAATGTTATCTATGTTATCAATGAAAAAGGGGAACTGCTGGATGATATCCGCATCCGGGAATTCATCCTGAATCCGCCGGATAAAAAAGTGTCGGAGCTGATGGATGAACGGTTTATCGCCCTGCAACCGGAACATGACCAGGAGACAGCCGCCGAAGTATTTAAAATGAATAACCGGGTAGCCCTGCCCGTGGTCAGCAAAAGCAATAAACTCCTGGGTATTGTAACAATTGATGATATATTGTGGGTAACGGCGGAAGAATTCAGTGAAGACATGCAGAAAATGGGAGGTACCGCCGCCTTACGTGAACCCTACCTGGAAATACCGATATTCAAACTGTTTAAGAAAAGGGTGGTCTGGCTGGTGGTGCTGTTTCTGGGAGAGTTGCTGACCGCATCCGCCATGGCCTTTTTTGAAGATGAAATTAAACGGGCCGTGGTACTGGCGCTGTTTGTTCCCCTCATCATCTCCAGTGGTGGCAATAGCGGCTCTCAGGCCTCAACGCTGATCATTCAGGCGATGGCCGTTGGAGAAATTACGGTTAAAGACTGGTGGCGGGTGATGCGGCGGGAAATAATTTCTGGCTTATTGCTGGGAACCGTACTTGGCCTCCTTGGTTTTTTCCGGATTTATGCCTGGCATACCTTTGATCCCTCTTTGTATGGCGTCTACTGGTTGCCGATCGGCATCACGGTAGCCGTCACCCTGCTGGGCGTCGTACTCTGGGGTACGCTGTCCGGAAGTATGCTGCCCCTGCTTTTGAAACGGCTGGGGGCCGACCCCGCTGTCAGTTCGGCCCCTTTTGTAGCCACGCTGGTGGATGTAACCGGACTGATTATCTATTTCTCCGTGGCCTTTGCATTATTGAGTGGCGGATTGCTTTAATTCCCCGATTGTTTTGATCTCTACAATTAAATCCGCACCTTTACATTTATGCAGGCAGTCAAACGTTTGCATGTTTAGAATTATTTACTTTTGTCGCAAAAACCATTAACCTCATGTGTGGCATTGTTGGATATACCGGACCCCGGGAAGCATACCCTATTGTAATTAAAGGCCTGAAAAGACTCGAATACCGCGGGTATGACAGTACCGGCGTGGCCCTGCATAACGGGAAACTGAATGTTTATAAGAAAAAGGGGAAAGTAGCGGAACTCGAAGACAGTATTGTAGGCACCAACCTGCACTCGCATATCGGTATCGGTCATACCCGCTGGGCCACCCACGGTGAACCCAGTGACCGTAATGCTCACCCACATCAGTCAGCCAGTGGTCAGCTGGCCATGATTCATAACGGGATCATTGAAAATTATAATCAGCTCAAGAAGGAACTGATTAATAAAGGCTATACGTTTAAAAGTGATACCGATACAGAAGTTCTCCTCAACTTCATTGAAGAAATCAAAAAAAACAATGAGTGTACATTGGAGGAAGCCGTACGGGTGGCACTCAAACGCGTTACCGGCGCTTATGTCATCCTGCTGATGGATGAAAACGACCCTGAAACCATTATAGCCGCCCGTAAAGGAAGTCCCCTCGTTATCGGCGTGGGAAAAGGAGAACATTTCCTGGGTTCAGATGCCTCCCCCATGCTTGAATACACCAAGGAAGTGGTCTATGTAAATGACTATGAACTGGCCATCGTACGACCGGATGAACTGATCCTGAAGAATCTCGGGAATGAAAAAATCACCCCATATGTTCAGAAGCTTGACATTGAACTGGCCGCCATTGAAAAAGGTGGTTACGAACATTTCATGCTCAAGGAAATCTATGAACAGCCACAAACGGTTTATGACTGTCTGCGGGGAAGACTGGATGCAGCGGCCGGTACCATTACCATGAGTGGTATTCAGCAATATGCGGAACAGATTATTAATGCCAACCGGATTGTGATGGTAGCCTGCGGCACCAGCTGGCATGCAGGTCTGGTGGCTGAATATATTTTTGAAGAACTTTGCCGGATCAATGTGGAAGTGGAGTATGCCTCCGAATTCCGTTACCGTAACCCGGTAATCAATAAAGGGGATGTGATCATTGCCATTTCACAGAGCGGGGAAACGGCCGACACGCTGGTGGCTATTGAAAACGCTAAAAACAACGGCGCCATTATTCTGGGGGTGGTGAACGTGGTGGGTTCATCCATTGCCCGCATGAGCCATGCCGGTGCCTACACACATGCCGGCCCCGAGATCGGAGTGGCTTCTACCAAAGCGTTTACGGCACAGCTGGCCGTACTGACCATGATTGCCCTGAAGATCGGTTATATTAAAGGCACCATTCCGCAGGACCGTTATATGCGGTTGCTGAAAGAACTGGAAGAAGTGCCGGAAAAAGTAGCCTGGACGCTGAAACATTGCGACAACATTAAAGCCCTTGCAGAAAAATATAAAGATGCCCGCGATTTTCTCTACCTCGGCCGCGGATATAATTTCCCGGTGGCACTGGAAGGAGCCCTGAAACTCAAGGAAATTTCATATATCCATGCTGAAGGTTACCCGGCTGCGGAAATGAAACATGGTCCGATTGCGTTGGTGGATGAAACCCTGCCCGTGGTGTTTGTTGCCACCAAAGATTCTTACCATGAGAAAGTGGTCAGCAATATGCAGGAAATCAAAGCCCGTAAAGGACGCGTGATTTCGGTGATCAGTGAAGGCGATGAAACCTCGGCCGCGCTTTCCGAGGATGTGATGGTGGTACCAGAAGCCGATGAAATCATGGCCCCGATGCTGAGTGTGATTCCGTTACAGCTCCTGGCTTATTATATCGGACTGGCCCGGGGCTGTGATGTGGACAAGCCCCGGAACCTGGCCAAATCAGTAACTGTTGAGTAAGTAAAAGCCTGCCGCCCGCATGAATATTATTACCAAAAAAGCGATTTCGGACCTCGGTTACGGATTTATCGCCAAAGAATTTATTCCGAAAGGAAAAAACGAATATTACCTCCGCAATATTCAGAACAGAAGCGGTATCCGTTACCGGAAACTGACTCCTGTTGAAATAAACCTGCTGGAGAAAAACGACAACAGTTCGGATAACTGGAATAAAGTACTGGTATCCGATGCTTTTGATCCTACACTGGTCAAGCGATGTTCCTTTTTCGGGTTGGTCCGAATAGGCAAACTGGAACCCTATTTCCATGAATTCAACAACCTGCACATGCCGGTTGGATTATATAACAGCACCATCATCAGTTGCGATATCGGGGACAACGCGGTAATAGACAACGTAAGTTTCATGAGCCACTATATTATAGGCAATGATGTAATGCTCGTAAATATAAATGAACTGGCCACCACGGATCACTCCAAATTCGGTAACGGGGTATTGAAGGAAGGAGAAAATGAAGCCGTGCGTATCTGGATGGAAATCTGTAATGAAAACGGCGGCCGCAGTATACTTCCCTTTAATGAAATGCAGGCGGGTGATGCCTGGCTTTGGTCCAAATACCGGGATGACGAAAAACTGCTGCAGAAATTCAAAGAGTTTACCGATAAAAAATTTGATACCCGGCGCGGATACTATGGTAAAATCGGTGACCGCACCGTTATCAAGAATTGTAAAATCATCAAGGATACCTGGATCGGCACGGATGCCTATCTGAAAGGAGCAAATAAAATTAAAAATCT
>Ga0075163_10008846_pt1 | contig 13229 bp, 10 predicted proteins | sample JI1023141ADNA_FD_71478 | JGI IMG/M metagenome (GOLD analysis project Ga0075163, IMG submission 71478) | Wastewater effluent complex algal communities from Wisconsin, to seasonally profile nutrient transformation and Carbon sequestration -... | ecosystem: Engineered > WWTP > Effluent > Algae...
TGCGAGAAGCGGTCGGGGTGCTCGATCGAGAGCACGATGCCCGCAACGATCGCAATGGGGCCCCAGATGAAAAACTTCGGCGACAGCCGATCTCCGAACAGCAGGCACGCCAGCGTCGTCGAGATCACCGGCTGGATGTTCAATACGACGTTGACCACCGTGGGATTGCCGCGGCGCAGCGCCTCGGTAAACAGGATGGTTCCCACGACCGAGCCGGCCACCGCCGAAAACAGCAGATAGCCCCACGTCCGCCGACTCATCGTCAGCAGCTCCCGCCGTCGCGGCAGCACCAGCGGCAGCATCGCCACGACGAGGATGAGGTGCTCCAGAAACACGATCACGTCTGAAGCGAACAGCTTGTTCAGCGGAATCCGCCACAGGCTCTCGGTTCCCCAGAGCCCAGCGCCTATGGCCACCAGCCACGGTCCCACGCTGCTTGCAGTTGGGATCGCCCGCGGCGAGGCGCTTGGTTCAGACATGAATGAACGGTATTCGCTGCGCCTCGTGCCTGTCAACCACAGCTGCCGTTTTCGGTTTCTGCGAACCTAACCGCGTAAGCCGGTGTTATATGTCCGCCATGCGAAACACCAAGCGTTCAACCAATCTACCGTCCCCATCGTCTGATTCTCCGTCGCAGCCAGCGGTGCGCCGCTCGGCCCACTGGCTGCGCGCCGCACCCCTGGCGGGGCTCTGCCTGGGCATGGTCGGCGCCGCAGCCGACAAGACCCCACGGGCGCCCACCGAGCCCAAGGTCACCGCCTCGGCCGGTCAGCCGCTCAGCACCCTGGGCATCGATCCCACGGTGCTCGACCGCAAGGTGCAGCCCTGCGATGACTTCTACCGCTATGCCTGCGGCGGCTGGCTGGCCCGCACCCAGATCCCAGCCGACCGCCCGTCGTGGAGCCACGGCTTTTCCGAGATCAACGAGCGCAACCAAAAGGTGCTGCGTCAGGTGCTCGAAGACGCCAGCAAGAATCCCGGTCAGAATCCGACCAAGCGCAAGCTCGGCGAGCTCTATTCGAGCTGCATGAATGAGGCGCGCATCGAGAAGACCGCCAGCGCCGATCTTGCCGAGCTGCTCAAGCCCATCGATGCCATCCAGAACCTCGACGACGTGGCCAAGCAGGTTGCCAGCGCGCACCTGAGCATCGGCGCGCCGCTCTTCCAGTTCAGCTCGCAGCAGGACTTCAAGAATGCCGCGCACGTCATCGCGACCATCGACCAGGGCGGCCTCGGGCTTCCCGACCGCGACTACTACCTGAAGACCGATCCCAAGAGCGAGGCGATTCGCCGCGATTACCTCACCAACATCGAGACCATGCTCGTGCTGGCCGGCACGCCCGCAGCCAAGGCCAAGGCCGACGCCAACACCATCTACCAGATCGAAAAAGAGCTGGCGACCGTGTCGCTCGGACGGGCGGAGCGGCGCGAGCCGAAGAACCTGTATCACCGGCTGGAGCTCGACGGCGTGCTCAAGCTGGCGCCGCGCTTCCCGTGGCAGGTGTACCTCACCGCGCTCGGCCATCCCGAGCTGCGCGAGATCAACGTCCAGGTTCCCGGCTTTGTCTCGGGCCTGAACAAGATCGTGAGCGAGCAGCCCATCGAAAACCTGAAGGTCTACCTGCGCTTCCACATGATCTCGCACGCAGCGCCGCTTCTGAACAAGGCGCTGGTCGATCAGCAGTTCAAGTTCTACAGCCAGCGCCTCATGGGCACCGCCCAGATCCTGCCGCGCTGGAAGCGCTGCGTCACCGCCACCGACCACGCACTCGGCGAAGCGCTGAGCGCCCTGTTTGTCGAGCAGACCTTTGGCAGCGACGGCAAAGCGCAGACCCAGGAGCTGGTGAGCGCCATCGAGCAGGCCATGGAGGACAACATCAAGACGCTCGGCTGGATGGACGACGCCACCCGCAGCCAGGCCATGACCAAGCTCAAGCGCATCGTCAACAAGATCGGCTACCCCGACAAGCCGCGCGACTACAGCAGCGTCGCCATCACGCCCGACTCATACGTCAAGAACATGATCGCGGCGAGCGTGTTCGAGTCCAAGCGCGACCTCAACAAGATCGGCAAGCCGCTCGACCGCTCCGAGTGGGAGATGACCGCATCCACGGTCAACGCCTACTACGAGCCGCTCCTGAACGAGATCGTCTTTCCGGCCGGCATCCTTCAGCCGCCGATGTTCGGCAAGGGCGTGCCGCGCGCCGTCAACTTCGGCGCCATCGGCACCGTCATGGGCCACGAGGTCAGCCACGGCTTTGACGACGAAGGGCGCCAGTTCGACGCGGTGGGCAACCTGCACGACTGGTGGTCGCCCAAGGTGAACACCGAGTTTGACCGCCGCGCCTCGTGCGTCGTGGACCAGTACAAGGGCTACTCGCCCGTCGAGAACCTGCACCTCGACGGCAAGCTGACCCTGGGCGAAAACATTGCGGATCTCGGTGGCGTCAAGCTCGCCTATTACGCCTACCAGACCGCGGCCAAGAAGAACCCGATGCCGCTGCCCAAGGGCAGCGAGTTCAGCGAAGCGCAGCTGTTCTTCCTCGGCTTTGCCCAGGCCTGGTGCGACAAGCGCCGCCCCGAGTTTTCGCGCATGCTGGTCACCGTGGATCCGCACTCGCCGCCCGAGTTCCGGGTAAATGGTCCGCTGTCGAACCTTCCCGAGTTCGCCGCCGCGTTCCAGTGCAAGGCCGGCGATAAGATGGTGCGCCCCAATCTCTGCGCAGTGTGGTAATCGCCTCTGGCGATGTCCCTGCCCTACTCTCCGCGACTTCCAGCTGACCGGCCCATAGACCCGCAGGTGCTGCACCGTGTGCTCGCCCGCCTTCACGAGGTGGGCGCCGCGGGCAAGCGTCCGCTGGTCATCTTCGACCTCGACTCGACCCTCCTCGACAACCGACCGCGCCAGGCCCGCATCATCCGCGAGTTTGGCGCCCAGGTGGGCAACCCGACGCTTGAGGCGTGCGGCCCCGAGCACCTGGAGGGCTGGTCGCTGCTCGCATCCATGCGGGCCTGCGGCCTCAGCATGGAAGAGTCGCGCGAGTACGAGCACGCCATCCGCAAGTTCTGGCGCCGCCGCTTCTTCACCAGCGAGTACTGCATCGACGACATTGCGCTCACCGGCGCCGTGGACTTCATCGCCAAGGTGCAGGGCACCGGCGCCCATATCGTGTACTGCACCGGTCGCGACATCTCAATGGAGAGCGGGACCGTGTCGTGCATGGCCCGCGAGGGCTTTCCCGTGCCCGCGCCCAGCGGCCCAGCCGGCGTGCATCTGCTGATGAAGCCGCACACCAGCATCGATGACGACGAGTGGAAGCGCAGCGTGCGCGACCGACTCATCGCCCTGGGCCACCCCGTCGCTGCCTTCGACAACGAGCCCACCCACATCAACATCTACCGCGAGCACTTCCCAGAGGCGCTCTGCATACATCTGGCCACAGACGAGTCGGCGCGCGGCATCGCGGTGCACCCGTCGATCCCGTCCATCTTCGACTTCAAGATGTAGGCATCCCCCGGCCCATCCGCGGCGGGCCCGCTTCCCGCGCCCGCCAATCTCTGCCACGATGTGAGCCATGAAAAAGGGCGAACACATCAAGCGTGTCGGCATCATCTTCGCCGGCGGGCCGGCTCCTGCGGCCAACGCAGTCATCGGGGCGGCTGCCATCTCGTTTTTGGAAGATGGGCGCCAGGTTGTGGGCTTTTTCCACGGCTACTCGAACCTCCAGGACTACCACCCGATCAGCCATCGCCTGCTCCCCGACGATCACTACCGCGTCCTCACCGAAAAGGACCTGCGCGGGCTGCGCAACAGCCGCGGCATCCTCATCGGCACCTCGCGCACCAACCCCGGCAAGGGCATCGACGGTCCCGAGGACCTGGCCAACCCGAAAAAGACCGCCAAGCTGCGCAATGTCTACAGCGCCCTCGTCGACATGGAGATCGATGCCCTGGTGTCCATTGGCGGCGACGACACCCTCAAGACCGCCAACCTCATCTACGAGTACCAGCAGCGGCTTCCCGCCGACGCGCGGCGCGTCCAGGTGGTGCACCTGCCCAAGACCATCGACAACGACTACAGCGGCATCGACTTCACGTTCGGCTTCTTTACCGCCGTGGACTTCATGGCCAAAGAGGTCCAGAACCTGCGCGCCGACGCCATCGCCACCAGCTCGTACTACATCGTCGAGACCATGGGCCGTAAGGCCGGCTGGCTGAGCTACGGCGTCGCCATCGCCGGCGAGGCCAACCTGGTGGTGGCCCCCGAAGACGTGAACGAGTCGCTGACCGTCGACGGCAAGCTCGATCTGGGCAAGCTCAGCGATCGCATCGTCGACATCGTGCTCACCCGCGAGAGCCGCTACAACAAGCACTACGGCACCATCGTGCTGGCCGAAGGGCTGGCCGACCAGCTCCCGGAAAAGGCCATCGACAGCACCCACCGCGACGATCACGGCCACATCTCGCTCGGCAAGGCCGAGCTGGGCAAGCTCATGGCGACCGTGGTCGCCGAGCGCTACGAGTCGCGCACCGGCCGCAAGAAGAAGTTTACCGGCGTTCAGCTGGGCTACGAGTCGCGCTGCGCGCCGCCGCACGCCTTCGACGTCATGCTGGGCAGCCAGCTCGGCATCGGCGCCTACCGCGCCCTGGTCGAGGAGAACCTGGACGGCCACATGGTCAGCGTCAAGGGCCAGCTCGACCTGCACTACGTCCCGTTCGCCGACCTGGTCAACCACCAGACCCTGAAGACCGAGGTCCGCTTCATCCAGCACGGCTCCGACTTCCATCGCCTGGCCCGCTTCCTGGAAACCCGCGTCGACCCCGTGGTCGACTGGACCCCCGGCCGCCGCAAAGAGCGCTAACCCGTTGGATTTAGTCCAATTTTGCCCAGCAGCACGCGCAGGCGGGCGGCGAAGGTGTGCTCCTTGTGGGCCCGCACCTGGGCGGCAGCGGCCATGCGCTGGCGCTCCTCGGGGCGGCCCAGGTAGTAGCGGACCTTGTCGACCAGATCGTCGCGGCCGGTGAACGTCGCCACCTCGCGGCCGGGCTCGAAGTAGTCGCTGAGCGCGGCGCGGGCGTCGGTCAGCTGGAAGGCGCCGATGCCCGCAAGCTCGAAGGTGCGCTTGTTGACATCGCCGATGCCGGCGTAGTGGTTGGTGTTGAGCGCGATCTTGGCGGCCAGCATGGCCTTGCACTTGTCGTCGCCGAGCACCACCTTGCCGGCCCAGTGCTTGTGCACCGGATGGTGCAGCCAGCGCGGCGGCCGCGCCCCCCAGAGCTTGAGCGAGAGGCCGCTGGCCAGCAGCGGCTCCAGCATGCGGGCGCGGTAGGGGTAGTAGTTGCCGAAGGTCGCGACATCGGCCTGATAGCGCCGCTGTTCGCCTTCGGTCAGCGGCAGCGGGCGGTGAAACTCGGGGTCGCAGCACTGCGCCAGGTGGTGGATGTTGTCGACGCTGAACGCAGTGCGCAGGCGCTCGACGATGAAGCGATCCTGAAAGAACAGCGCATCCCACGGCGCCAGCAGGAAGGTGCCGCGGCCAAAGCTGGTAAAGGCATCGGGAAACCAGCCGACACAGCGGATGCCGCGACGGCGCAGCTCGACCACGGTCTCGGGCAGCACCCAGACCAGCTGCACCGCCAGCACCAGATGGGCCCGCATGCGGATGGCCTGCTCCAGAAGATGGCGCTGGGCCAGGTAGAACGGCTCGCGCACCGTGGCCTTGAGGACGAACTCCGCGACGCGAAACGCCAGCGGGCTGCGGCGCAGCGGACCGGGAAGGCCGATGTGCTGCTGCAGATCGCAGATCTCAGCCTCGTGGCCGAGCGCCCGCAGGCCGCGCACGCAGCCCATCTCCGAGCTATCCACCCATCCGGGGCCAACCACCAGAACTCGCATGGCGCCACACTCTGCCCGAATTTCGCGGGGTTGTGCAGATTGGGAATGGGGCCGACGAGGCGAGGCTTGACAGAAGGGGGGCCTCCACCTTACGGCTATGCCATGCGTGCATCCGGTCCAGTGATCCTGTCATCCACGTTGGGAGCCCTGCTTTTCACGTCGGTGGCCTTTGCCACCCTGCCCAATGGGCTGCCGTCCGACCCGCTGCCAGCGCCGCAGGGGGCCGTCACTGTGGTCAAGCCGGATCGCGGATACATCGACGAGGCCATCGCGCTGTCTCAGGATGGCTCGGTGCTGTTCTTCGTGCACACCGACGGTGCCAGCTGGGCGAACCTGCGCGCCGTGGGTCTGCCGCCCAGCCCGAACAAGGTGCCCGCAACGGCGCCAGCGCCAGCGGCTGCCCCGCCTGCCGGGGGTCCGGTGTATCCGCCGCTGCGTCAGGCTGGAGCCAAGCCGGGCCCGGCGCCGGCCAAGGTCGCGCCAGCCCCGCCGGCGCCGCCCGTCGAGCCCCCACAGCCCACTTTCGCGCTGGAGGCGGGCAAGACGCTGGACGTGCTGACCGGACTGCCGCTGTCGATCACCAAGATGTACACGCTGCCCGGCGACAACGTGCTGTTCGTGATGCGCGACATCGAGAGCAGCGGCACGCTGGCCGCGGTCTACAGCCTTCGCACCAAGGCGGTGGTGAACCTGCCGGGCAGCAGCGGCGGGCGCATCGGACCGGTGAGCGACATTGCCCTGGGCGATAGCCCCCAGGGGCCGGTCATCGTCTCGTTCAACCGCCCCGCGGATCAGCACGGCGACGGCATGCTCCAGGCGTGGAGCGGCACGACGCTCAAGCAGCTGGGGCAGCGGGCCTACAAGCTGCGCGAGAGCGACAGCCGCCTTCAGACGCCGCAGGGAACGGCCGCGCCGCTCTACTTCATCGACGACTTTCAGACGCTGGTCGCCAAGCATGACGGATTTTTCGACAAGAAAAAGGACAGCCGGCAGCCGGACTTCCTGGCCTTCATCGACATGCTGACCGGCAAGCTCCGGCGCTCGCAGGCCATCACGGATCCCAACGGCCTGCTGGAGCTCACGCGCTTTCACAAAGAGCACAGCGAGTCGGTCTTTCCGCTGGCGGATCCCGAGACGCAGAAGATCTTCCTGTTTGCGGTCTCGGATCGGGCGCCGGCCGACACCAATGCCGAGAGCCGGGTCGAGCTGCAGCTGCCGCGGCCGTCCAACCAGTACGATGGCGCGACGCTGAGGTATCAGCGGCTGCGGCGCGATCGGCTGCTGTTCACGCTCAATGTGGATCCGGTCAACGAGCAGGCCGTGGCGGCGCGGCGCTCGGATCCCGACGACCTGGATATCTTCATCACCGACCCCATGCAGGCTGCGCCGATGGCGACGCCGCCCAAGCGGCTGCGCACCCTGCCCTGCTACCGTCGGCCGACCATGTGGGCGGCGTCGCCCAATGGCCGCTTTGCGCTGCTGCGCAAGCACAAGAACTTCCCGCGCGGCGGCACCCAGGTCGAGCTGTACGATCTGGATCTCGAAGGCGCCGGCTCCGCCGCCCAGACCGCTCCCGCCCCAGCTGCTCCCTAGTCAACCTACCCTCGGATACAGATAGGTGATGGATCGATCCATCACTGTGCGGCGCCAGTCTGGGGCATTTGTCCCCAGATTGTTGAGCCGAGATCTGCGTGCTAAACCTCTCAATAGGTAGGGAGTTTTCGGAGAGTGAGCACGCAATATCAGACGCTCGACCGATGACGGATCCCGGCTCGCGTGAACTGGGGACCCTGGTGCGGCCGCGCCTGTGCAGCTTAGGGAGGGATGGCCATGACTAGAAGCAACCCGAAGGTTCGTCTCGTTGGCCGGCGCGGCCTGGGCGCCACGGCGGCGCTGCTGGCGCTGAGCATGTTGTCGGTCCGCTGTAACGGCGTCACCCTGGGTCAGGGCAGCGAAGAGGACGGCGGCGATGGCGGCGCCGACCTGAGCACACCGACGAAGATGATCGGTCTAAGGATCGTGCCCGACAACGATGTGCTGCTGGTGGATCTGAACAAGCAGGGCACCAAGTCGTACAAGGTCGTGCTGGCGCTGTCGGACGGCAGCAAGATGGACGTGACCAGTGAGGCGACGCTGGCGCTGGACAACGCCGCCATCGGAAGCATCAGCGGCGGCAACTTCCAGAGCGCGACGCTCACCGCCAACAAGGTCGACTTCACGCACATCAAGGCGACCTACAAGGACCAGAGCACCGAGGCCAACCTGACCGTGGTGTGGCTGCGCATGAGCGGTCCATCGCAGGACTTCTTCTACAACCTGCCGTATCAGGGTGCGGATCAGACGCAGCCGCTGACGTTCCAGACCTTCATCCAGTCGATCGATTCCTTTTTCGCCGTGGATACCACCGGCAGCATGGGCGGCGAGATCGGCAACCTCAACACCAGCCTGTCCAACACGATCATCCCGGCGGTCAAGAAGGCGGCGGCCAAGGATGCCTGGTTCGGCATCGGCGCGGTCGAGGACTTCCCGGTGGCGCCATTCGGCGTGTCGGGCTACTACCCGGGCAACCTGGATGATCAGCCGTTCATCCTGCTCAGCGCCATGAACAGCTCGGTCACCATTGCGCAGACCGCGGTCGGCAAGCTCATGAACGGAACCAAGCCGCGCGGCAACGGCAACGACGTGCCCGAAGGCCAGATGGAGGCGCTGTATCAGATCGCAACCGGCGAAGGCAACGTGCACAGCGGCGTCGTGAACATCGCGCAGCATCAGACGCCGGGCACCGCGGGCGGCGTGGAGTTCCGCACCGGCGCATTCCCCGTGATCACGATGATCACCGATGCCGCATTCCACGCCAAAGGCGAAAACCGCAGCTGCGGCACCAGCACGATCAACTACTCGGGATCCGTCGACACCTACTCGCACACGCGGGCAGAGACGGTCGCGGCGCTGAACAAGATCTGCGCCAAGGTCATCGGGCTGTCGGCAGAGCCCAGCGGCTATCCGACCGAGTGCCTCGGCACCACCGACCTCACCGGCTTTGCCAAGTCGACTGGGGCCATGGTTCCGCCCGAGGCCTGGGGCGATGCCATGCACCGCCCCTCGGGCTGCGGCGTGGGCCAGTGCTGCACGGGTCTGAACGGCGCCGGCACCAATCCGGATGGCAGCGGCCTGTGTCCGCTGGTGTTCAAGATCAAGACGGATGGCACGGGCCTGGGCGAGCAGGTGATCTCGGGCATCACGAACCTGGCCCTGTATGCGCCGTTTGATGTCGTGACCAACACCAGCGGCGGCACCACCGGCGAAGGCGGCATCATGGTGGCAAGCGGCCACACCACCGCGGACTTCATTCGCAGCGTCACGCCGCTCGATGCCACGCCGTCACCGGCGCCGACCAACAAGACGCCAACCAAGACGCCGACGGGCTTTACCGGCGTGGTGCCGGGGGCGGTGGTGCGCTTCACCATCGATGCCAAGAACGACTTCCAGCAGCCGTCGACCGTCCCGCAAGTGTTCCACGCGACGATCAAGATCCTGGCGGGTGGCTGCACGGATCTGGACTCGCGCGACGTCATCATCCTCGTACCGCCGTCCGCTCCGGTCGTTGGTTAAGCCGGATCCTCGCCCTCGCTGAACAGTGGTAAAGTCCGCTCCACCGACCCTGGACCTGGGAACGGTGGAGCGGAACAGATGATCTTCTACTTCGATTTCCTGTCGCCATACGCATACATCGGCTGGTCGCAGATTCACGCCCTTGCGGCCCGGCATGGGCGACAAGTGCAGGATGCGCCGGTGCTGTTTGCCGGCATCTTGAACGCGGTGGGCAGCAAGGGGCCTGCCGAGCTGCCAAACAAGCGCATCTACGTCTTCAAAGACGCCTATCGCAAGGCCCATCGCGCCGGTCTGCCGCCCCTGGTGCCGCCGCCTTCGCACCCATTCAACCCGCTGCTGGCGCTGCGCGCGGCCGCGTTTCCGACCGACTCGGCAACGCACCGGCGCTTCATCGATGGCCTGTTTGCCGCGACCTGGGCAGGCGGCGGCGGCATCGAGACCGAGGCAGCTGTGGGCGCGATCGCCGAGCAGGTTGGCCTTGCGGCGGATGAGGTGCTGGCATTTGCCCGGCGCGAGGACACCAAGGCCGCGCTGCGCGAGCGCACCGAGCAGGCCATCGCGCAGCGGGTCTTTGGCGTACCGAGCGTGGTGGTGGACGGCGAGCTGTTCTGGGGAACCGACTCGTTCCCGGAGCTTGAGGCGTATCTTGCGGGCGCGGATCCGGTGCCCAAAGATCTGCTTGAGCGCTGGACGCACCTGCGTCCGTCCGCGGTGCGCAAGGGCTCGCTCGTCTGAGTGCTCAGTAACGTGACCGGCACGCGAACGCTGACGCGGGATTGACAAGCTCGGCGCACGTGGGCTCATATGCCTGCCCGTGCCTACCATCTGCGTATTTTGTGGCAGCAGTCCCGGCAGCCGTCCCGCTTATGCCGACGCGGCTCGCCGCCTGGGAGAACACCTAGCCAGCCAGGGAATCACGCTGGTCTATGGCGGCGCGCGCGTCGGTCTGATGGGCGTGGTTGCCGACAGCGCGCTTGCAAAAGGGGGGCGCGTGGTCGGCATCCTGCCCGGCTTCATGGAGGCCAAGGAGCTGGCGCATCCGGGCCTGACAGAGCTCATCATCGTGAAGTCCATGCACGAGCGCAAAGCGCAGATGGCCGAGCGCAGCGACGCTTTCATCGCGATGCCGGGCGGCTACGGCACCTTTGAAGAGCTGTTCGAGATGCTGACCTGGACGCAGCTCGGTCTACAGCAGAAGCCGTGCGGGCTGCTCAATGTCGCGGGCTACTATGCGCCGCTGTGCACGCAGCTCGATCGGGCGGTGATCGACGGGTTCATGCGCTCGCAGCACCGCGAGATGCTGCTCGTCGAAGACGAGCCCTCGCACCTGGTGAGCCGGCTGCTCGCCTGGGAGCCCAAGCCCGTGCACAAGTGGCTGAACCCCAACCAGACGTAGCCGCGACGCGGCTCAGCGCTTGTGGCGGGCCATGTCGAGCTTGGCTTCGCGCTCGCGCTGATCTTCACGCTTGTCGTGCTGCTGCTTTCCCTTGGCCAGGCCGATGAGGACCTTGATCTTGCCGTTCTTGAGGTACACCTCCAGCGGCAAGAGCGTGTAGCCCGAGCGCTTGGCGGCATCGCCCAGCTTCTCGATTTCCTTGCGATGCAGCAGCAGCTTGCGCACGCGCTTGGGAGCATGGCCGAACTGATTGGCGAACGCGTACTCGCTGATCTGCATCTGGTTCAGGAACGCTTCGTTGCCCACGACCGCGGCATAGGCATCGGTCAGCTCGGCGCGACCGGCGCGCAGCGACTTGACCTCGGAGCCCAGAAGGACCAGTCCCGCCTCGATGGTCTCCTCGATGAAGTACTCATGGCGGGCCCGCTTGTTGCGTAGGAGGACCTTGTTTCCGCTGTCTTTCTCTTTTGCCTGCGTCTTGGCCATACACCACCCACCCCCACGATGTATCATGCTCTGGGGAGGACTTGTACCGTAGCATGAGCGAAAAAACTTTGTATGACCGTCTGGGCGGCATCTATGCCATTGCAGCCGTGGCCGATCGTCTGATTGACCGGATCATGGACAACCCGCGGCTCAACAAGAACCCGCTGGTCGATGAGGCGCACCATCGCGTGTCCAAGGCCGGATTCAAGTATCTGGTCGCTGAGCTCATGGGCTACGCCACCGGCGGTCCGCAGCGCTACACCGGCCGCTCCATGGGCGACTCGCACCGCCACCTGCGCATCGCCCCCGATGAGTGGGAAGCGTTCGTCGAGGATCTGCGGGCAACGCTCGACGAGTTCAAGGTTCCAGCGGCCGAGCAGGCTGAGCTTCAGGCCATCGTCCACTCGACGAGAGCGGACATTGTCGTCGAGCAGAGCACGCCAGCGAGCTAGCCTAGCGCAGCCGGGCCGTGAAAAGCGAGATCCCCCGTGAGATGGCGTAGCCGCAGAGCGCGAGGATGGCCGGGAAGATCTCGGCCAGGTAGCGCTGCACGGGGAATGGATGGATCGAACAGATGACGACGCTGCGCGTCACCGCCATGAGCGCAACCGCGGCCACCAGCAGCCGATGTCCGCGCCGGCCCGGTCCCGCCTGCCAGCAGAGGCCAATCGCGCCGAGCAGGGCCGCGAGCAGCAGCGCCTGCTCAAAGCGCGCATAGCGCGCACGCAGGGCCGGCAGCTTCAACAGAGCCGAGCGCACCGGCAGCTCATACTCGGGCAGCGGCTTCCACATGGCTGCGATGCGACGCAGCGGCAGTCCGAGCAGCGCCCGCACTGGATCCTTTTTGCGTCGATCCGCGGCCAGTGCGCGCAGCATGCCATCGACTTCGGGCGAGAGGCGCTCGCGGTTGTAGCGCTTGTAGATCTCGATGATGCGCTGTCGCTCAGACTCGTCGTCGTACATGGTCGGCTGAAGCAGGCCGGGGCGCTGCGGATCGAGCGGCATGTTGTACGCAAGCGGCAAGAGCACATACGACTCGCCGGGCGACGCCGACGACCAGGAGTCAAACCAGCGCATCATGCCGGTGGGCAGCGGCCGTCCATCCTGCGCAACCCACTCGGTGCCGGTCGGGTGCGGGTGGTGAAACTGGATAAGGTTGCGCAGGGGCCACGGCGCAAAGACCAGCAGCGCGAAAAGCCCAAAGGCTGCGGCAGCTTGCAGGCGGCGGCGCCAGCTCACCTTGGCCCCCGCCCAGAGCAGGAGCAGCGCCGGCCCCATGGTCACGGCATCGACGCGCACAAGCTGCGAGAGCCCCGCGACCGCACCGGTCAGCGCGGCCCAGCGCAGCTCACCGCGATCCGCAAAGCGCAGGCACAGCCACAGCTCCAGCGTGGTCAGGAACGTGGCCAGCGACTCGCACAGCCCAAACGTCGATAGATACACGAGCAGCGGACAGCACAGCACCGACAGAAATCCGCACACGGCCGCGGACCAGCCCAGCCGCCGGTCGCGCAGGATTGCGAAGACCAGCAGCCCGGTGCACACATCGAGCAGCGCGTTCCAGCGCGTGGCCCAGATCAGGTGCGCATCCAGGCTGCGCGGCAGCTGCGGCTGCGCGACAAACGCCAGAAACAGCGGATATCCCGGCAGCCGCGTAAAAGTCAGCGGCGCCGGCGGCGGGTCGTAGGCGAAGCGCAGGTGCGCGCGCAGTTCGTGGGAGAGCTTGAAATACTGGAGGCCGTCCCCGGCTGGAGCTCGGTAGCTGCCGACGACGGCCAGGCGGAAGATGAGAGCGACGACGACGAGCGCGACCAGAGCCCACCATCGCCGATCCAGGCG
>Ga0075163_10008848_pt1 | contig 13229 bp, 11 predicted proteins | sample JI1023141ADNA_FD_71478 | JGI IMG/M metagenome (GOLD analysis project Ga0075163, IMG submission 71478) | Wastewater effluent complex algal communities from Wisconsin, to seasonally profile nutrient transformation and Carbon sequestration -... | ecosystem: Engineered > WWTP > Effluent > Algae...
CGAGGTCTGGGACATCACGATGAACACCGACCCGGTCGAGAGCATCGCGGTGTCGGGCGACACGCTCTTCTGGGTCGAGCGCGAGGGCGAGGTCGCGGTGCTGCTCCGCCGCGCGCTGGCGCAACGCCGCCCGGCGCCGTGCACGATCACGCGAGCGCGGCGCGCAGCTCGTCGACCGCCGCCAGGATGGCCGGGGTCGCGCGCTGCCTGGTGCGCGCGGTCGCGAGCGCGAGCGCGAACGGGCCTTCGTGCCGGAAGATGCGCTCCCGGTCCCAGCCCGCGGCGAACGCGCGCGCGAAGGTCCGGATCGCCTGCGCGGTGTCGCCCATCGCCTGCCACATCCACACGGTCTCGACGATCAGCGAGCCCTTGTCGTCGGGGGTGGCGAGCGCGGCGTCGAGCTCGACCTCGGCCTGGGCCGCGAGCGCGCGGGCCTCGGCGCGTTGCCCGAGCAGGCTGCGGGCGTGGGCGCGCTGGGCGGTGCCGTGGATCCCCCAGGCGTCGAAGCGCCCGCCGATCTTGGCCGCGAGCGCCGCGCCGCCGGCGCCGCCGTGCTTCGCCAGGTGCGCGGCCTCCTCGATGTCCGGGAGGTACGGCAGCCAGCCGCGCGCGCGGCTGCTCTCGCCCAGCCCGCCGGCCGCGAGCGCGATCGCCTCGCGCTCCCAGCCCTGCGCGACCGCGAGCTGCCACGCGTGGTACTCGGGATCGCGCTTGCGGCCGCGGGCGTCGAGCGCCTTCGCGAGCGCCGCGATCACCTTGCGCGCGGCCGCCTCGCGATCGCCGGCGAGCAGCGCGCGCGCCTCGGCGACCGCGAGCTGCACCGGGCCGTAGTGCGCCGGCTTGCTGGTCGCGAGCGCGCGGACCCGCGCGACGTCGCCGCGCTCGATCGCGATCGCGATCGTCCGATCGAGCCACACCTTCGGGTCCAGCTTGATGATGCGCGCGACGGTCTTGCGGTCGCCCTCGAGCTCGGCGAGGCGTGCCAACATGCTGCGGCCCCAACGCTCGTTCTCGGTGACCTCGGCGGCGTGGGCCCGCGCCCGCTCGACCTCGCGGAATCCGATCGCGCAGCGCAGCACGATCGCCTCGTGATCGGCGGCGGGCTGCGGCGCGGCCTCGAGCTGCTTGCGCAGCCGGCGCGCGGTCGGGGCCGCGCCCGCATTCAACAGATCCTCGGGTGCCGAACCGAGGTGGAAGGTCAGGGCGGGCACCGCCAGGGCAGGCCCGACCAGCACATCGACCAGTGCATCGACGGTCTTCATTTGAGTGGTGACGGGGAGGTCCTGCCCCTTGGCCGCTGCCTTCATCAGCCGGGCGAGGTGGTGGCCCGAGCATACGACCGATGAACGCGGTCTGGTCGGCGGCGGGCGGGGCCAGGCGTCGCCGGACGGGTCCGACATGGAGGTCAAGCGGGCCGGAAACGTGAGGGAGCACACGTAGTTCGTGGCGCAGGGGCGGCCGCGGGCGAGCCGGTGGCCTGCCGCGGTCGTGCGCAGCGAGGGCGGAGTCGGAGATGAGCGGCTACGCGGGGTCGTAGGCGTCGAGGTCGGGGAGCGGGTCGCAGCCGGCCGGCCCGAAGGGAGCAGCGGTCGAGCTCGCGGTCCTCTCGACGGGATGATCGATCGGGCGTAACGCCGCCTCAGTTGTTGTCCATCGTCGCGATCGCCGAGTCGTGGTGGCTGGCCCCCTTGGCGCCGACCATGGTGGTCTCGAAGCCGTTCCAGCCCGACCACACCGCGATCACGAAGGCGGCGTCGGTGCCGCTGCAACTGCCGTCACCGCTGGCGGGGCAGTAGAAGACCGGCGAGCCGGAGTGGCCGGGGCCGCCGTCGATCTTGAAGTTGACCTTCTCGCTGTAGAGGGCGCCCAGCTCACCGGCGGTGTTGTTCCACATCGCGTCGACGGTGCCGCCGATGTCGTTGTTGTCGCACTCGGGCGCGAACTGCGGGAAGGCGATGTTGTTCGCGTGGGCGAGGCCGTTGAGCGTCGAGTCGCTCGCCGACGAGATGTCCATGTCCTCGAACGGCGCGACCAGCGCCGACGTCAGCTTGAGCAGCGCCCAGTCGTCCTTGGGATCGACGCCCGGGCTGGTGAAGCCGGAGTCGATGAAGCGGTTGACCAGCGTGAGGTTCGAGCTGTCGACGCCGTCCCACCGCTTCACCGTCATCTGGCTGCGCGGGATCAGGACGTCGTTGGCGTCGAACAGGCAGTGGGCGGCGGTCAGCACCCACTGCGAGCGGAGGATGGTGCCGGTGCACTGGGTGGCGCCGTTGACCCGGATCTCGACCACCGCCTTGCGCCGCGGGCTGCCGGTCGGGCTCACCTGCGCGCGGTCGTCGTCGTTCATGTAGAAGTGGTTGCCGCACGACTCGTTGCTCCACGAGTGGGCCTCGATGGTGCGGTGGGTGCCGACCGGCTCCTCGACCAGCGGCACCTTGCGGAGGAACGGCCGCTCGGCGTCGAGGCCGAGGGCGACCTCCTCCGATCCGGCGGCGTGGGCGGCGAACTGCGCGCGCAGCGTGTCCATCTCGATCCCCGTCACCTTCCACAGCGAGCCGTCCTCGTCCTCGCGCAGCATGCCGAGCTCGTCGATCTCCGAGGTCGACGCCGGCGGCGCCACATCGTACTCGAGCTTCGTCTTCGGCGTCGGCACCCACGCGTACCGGGCCTGGCCGGCGTACGCGTAGGTGAGCGCGCCACGCTGCTGGGTGGTGCTCTGGTCGCGACCCTCCGCGTTGGCGTACGAGAAGGTGCCGTCGCCGTGATCGACGATCGCCGGCGCCGCCTCGGGCGCGGGATCGTCGGCCTGATCGGCGCAGGCGGCGAGCAGGAGGCAGGGGACGAGGACCGATGCGAACGAGATGATTCGGTTGGGCATGCGCCACCCATGGAGCACGGCCCGTGCCGTGCGCGGCCCCGCCGATCCGCACCCTTGGGCGGCGGCGAACTGGATAACGGCCGGTTCGGCGCGCCGTCTCGGCCGTCTCGGGACCGGCCCTTCGCGACCAGGCGCGCGCGCTCGAGTTCTACACGCAGAAGCTCGGCCTCGCGATCGCGACCGATCAGCCGATGGCCCCGGGAGGAACACCACGGCGGTTGGCCCGTCACGTTTCGACCGTGGCAATACAGGAGGGCAACCAGGTTCACCTCGGCTCGCGCTGAGCGCCCTCGCGAGTTGACATCCGCACTGCCCTGCGACCGTGCGGCGGGCCCGACGTGATCGCCCTGCTCGGGGATCAGGCCTTGCGGACGAAGCAGGCCTTGAGCGCCATGGCCGAGCCGTCGATGCGGCAGTCGATCTCGTGGTCGCCGTCGACCAGCCGGATGTTCCTCACCTTGGTACCCTGCTTGAGCACCTCGGACGAGCCGCGCAGCTTGAGATCCTTGATGAGGGTCACGCTGTCGCCGTCCACCAACAGGTTGCCGACCGCGTCCTTGACCACTCGCGCCACCTCGGCCGGGTCGGCCTCGGCCTCGGCGCGTGGCCACTCGTGACCGCAGGTCGAGCACTCCAGGCGGGTGGCGTGGACCAGCACCTCCCCCATCGAACACACCGGGCACGCAGGGACATCCATGGTGCCGCGCATCGTAGGAGATCGCGAGGCCCTCTCAAACCGTGCGACCCCGCGATCAGAGATCGGGTAGCCGATCGCCCAGCCCGTCACCCCAGCCGATGCTGCGCACGCGTGCGTCGCCGTGCTGCGCGAGCCAGGCCGGCAGCTCGTCGAGCTCGACCAGCCAGATGACGCTGCCCTCGCCATCCTCCGAGGGGCCGTCGACGTGCACGCGTAGCTTCGAGCCCCGGTAGCGGCAGACCAGCCATGGCTCCTGTGCGTCCCGCCCGAACGCGCACGTCGTGGCCGCGCGCCACCGGCTGGCGGCGGCGTACGTGACCGGCATCGCCGGTACGTCTCGCCGACCGAGCTTGTCGATGTCGAGCTCGATGTCCACGGGTCGGCCGTGATCGGCGACGACCGTCATCCGCCACTCGCCCCCGTGGTCACCTTTGCCGCCCAGCGTGATCACGTCGTACTGCTCGGGCGGGACGGTGGGCGCGGCCGGGGCGTCGTCGCGGAAGCCGCACGCGGGGCCGCCGTTCCAGTCGATCCCGGGCGGACAGTAGCGCCGCATGGTCACCTCCACCCAGGCCGCGGGGAACGCCGCGCGCAGCGCCGCGGCCGATGTCATCTGCTCGGCTGTCAGGCCGACGATGCCTTCGTCGCCGAGCACGGGCACCGACCTCGAGCTCGGCGGTGGCAGGGTCGGGGCCGGCGCCGCCGCGGCGCTGGGGTTCTTTGGGAGTAGCGTGGTCATGAACCATCAACCCGGCCACCCCCCGTCCCGTCGCACCGTGGAGCATGAGACCGATGAACGCGGTCTGGCCGTCGGCAGGCGGGGTCGCGGGCTGCCGGACGGAACCGACGTAGATGGCTGGCGCGGCTGCCGGGCGTCGAAACCGTGCGACCTCGGCCCGCGACCCGGGTTGGGGAGACATGGCACCCATGCCCCCCTCTTCAGGCCCCAAGGGCCGATCGTTGATTTCAACGTCGATCTTGCGCACCTTCGACCGCGTGCGGTGGACAACGATCGGACCGATCCACTGCGCGGTTGGCGTGCTGCTGCTCACGTCGGCGAATGGCTGCTCCCACAAGGTGGTGCACGCCACCACCATGCCGACGGACTCCTACCCGGCCGTGATCAACGCTTGCGTGGTCGACAAGCAGGACGACATCTGCCAGCAGATCTGCCGTGACGTTTTCGGGTCGACCTACGACGGGACGCGCTGCACCGTCAAGACCGACGGTGACGAGACCCGGGTCTCGTACGAGGAGGTGGTCGACGACTCGGGCTCGCCGCCCCGGGAGCCGGGCTGCGCGCCGGGTCGACGCCCGGCCGGCCTGGCGTCGATGGCGCGGCTCGCCGGGCCGGTGGCGGGCGTGTACCTGGCCTGGTGCGCCCAGATGGAGGCAGCATCGATCACGGCGTTCGCCCGCGTTCACGACGACCTGCGCCGGCGCGGCGCTCGGGCCGACCTGCTGGCCCGGGTCGGGGCCGCCGCCGGCGACGAGCTGGTCCACGCGCAGCTCGCCGTCGGGCTCGCCCGTCGCTACGGGGTCAACCCACCGGCGCCGGTGATCGCGCCCGAGCGCGAGGTCGCGCTGGTAGACCGTGCGATCGAGAACGCGGTCGAGGGCTGCGTCGGCGAGACGGTGGCGGCGATCGAGGCGGCGTTCATCGCCGTGAGCTGCCCCGATCCGGTGGTCGCCCAGGCGTTTGCGCGGATCGCGCGCGACGAGGCCGATCACGCCGCCCTGTCGTACGAGCTCGCGGCCGAGTACGCGCGCTGGCTCGGCGCCGGCGAGCGCGCGCGGGTGCGGGCGGCGTTCGCCGATGCGACGCTACGACGGGCGAACGCCGCGGTCGGGCCCGGTCCGGCCAGCCTCGGCGTCCACGACGGCGCCGGGTTGCGCGCCACCATCGTCGACGTGCTCGCGGCCATGGCGCCGCGCTTCGAGGCGGCGCTGGCGGCGTGATCGCACGCCGTCCTCGCCGCTCACGCGAAGCTCCGCGTCGCCGCGCCAGCCTTCTACCACTGCTGGGACTGCTTCCCGCATCACCGGCGCCGAAGCGATCCTGCGCCTCCGCGCACTGCGCACCAGCGTGACTTCGACGATAGCCGGCAGTTTCATCTCGCGAAGGAGCACGAGCGGTGTCGCGGGGCGTCGCAGGTCGCACCTCGAGTTGTCGCGAACGGTTCGCGATTGGCCGGCATTGGTCGGGCACGGGGATGGAAGATCTGGAGGACATGCAGCTCGATCAGCTCAACGCCGAGATGGCGTGGATCCGCCGGCTCGCGCGGGTGCCGGCCGGTGGCCGGTCACCCGTACGATGGCCGGGATTGCTCGAAGCGGCCCGACAGCACGCTGCCCGTCGAGCCGTGGAGCGTCGGCCCCTGGTGAGCCCCCTTGCCGGTCATCGGGGCACCGGCGGCAGGAGACCGATGATGCGGGCTGCTTGGCGGCGGGCGCGGGCGCGGGCGGGCGAGCTCAGACGTCGGCGGTCGCGGGCGTCGCCGACGCGCTGACGGCGGCAGCCGCCGCCGTGACCAGGTGGCAGGCGGCGGCGCGGCGGGCGCCGAGCTGGACCAGCGCGGGCTCCTCGGTGCGGCAGCGGTCGATCACCTGATCGCAGCGGGGGTGGAAGCGGCAGCCGGGTGGCGGGCTCTTGAGGCTGGGCGGCGCGCCCGGGATGCTGGCCAGCTCGCCCTCGGGGCCGTGGACCGACGGGAACGCGCGCAGCAGGCCCTGGGTGTACGGGTGGCGCGGATGGGCCCGTAGCTCGGCGGCGGGCGCGATCTCGACCATGCGGCCGGAGTAGAAGATCGCGACCCGATCGCAGATCTGCATCATCCGGGTCAGGTCGTGGGTGATGAAGACGACCGAGAAGCCGAACCGGCGGCGCAGCTCGAGGATCTTCTGCAGGATCTCGCCCTCGACGATCACGTCGAGCGCGGTGGTCGGCTCGTCGAGCACGACCACCGCCGGCTCGAGCGCCAGCGCGATCGCGATGCCGACCCGCTGACGCATGCCGCCCGACAGCTGGTGCGGGTAGCTGTCGAGCCGGTCGGCGGCGATGCCGACCAGCGCGAGCAGCTCGGCGGCGCGGCCGGGGTTGCGCGGCGTGCCGGCGGGCCGGTGGGCCTCGAGCGTGTCCTCGATCTGCTCGCGGATGGTGAGCACCGGGTTGAGCGCGTCCATCGCGCTCTGGAACACCATCGCCAGCCGGCGCCAGCGCACCGCCCGCAGCTCGGCCTCGGACATGCGGAACAGGTCCTCGCCCTCGAGCAGGGCCTGGCCGCCGGTGATCACCGCCGGCGGCGGCAGGATGCGGAGGATGGCCTGGGCCACCGTCGACTTGCCGCTGCCCGACTCGCCGGCGATGCCGAGCACCTCGCCGCGCGCCAGATCGAACGACACGTGGTCGACCGCGCGCACCGGGCCGGTGCCGGTGACGTAGTCGACGCACAGGCCGCGCACCGACAGGACGGGCTCGTGGTCAGAGGCTGGGTCACTCATGGGCGATCGCCACCGGGGTCGAGCGGGACACGGGCACGCCGGCGCCGAGCAGGAACGCCCGCCAGGCCCGCTCCTGCTGCAGCCGCGGGTTGGTGACCTCGTCGAACCCGCTGTTGAGCATCACCAGGCCGAAGCCGACCAGCGCCACGCACAGCCCGGTCGGCACGAACGTCCACCACGCGCCGGTGAGCAGCGCCGAGTCGTTGGTCGCCCAGTACAGGTTGGTGCCCCAGGTCACCGCCGAGACGTCGCCGAGGCCGAGGAACTCGAGCCCGACCTGGGCGCCGATCGCGTAGATCGTGCCGCCGATGACCTGGGCCAGCAGCAGCGACGTCATGTTGGGCAGCATCTCGCGGGTGATGATCCGCAGGTGGCTCTCGCCGCTCACCACCGACGCGGCGATGAAGTCGCGCTGGCGCAGCATCAACGTCTGCGACCGCAGCACCCGCGCGTTCCAGGCCCAGCCGGTGATCACCAGCACGAACGCGACGGTCAGCGGGCCGGCCGGCAGGTAGGCCGCGATCACGATCGCGAGCGGCAACCCGGGCAGGACCAGGAAGACGTTGATCAGCATCGACAGCACGCCGTCGACCCGGCCGCCGAAGTAGCCGGCGGTGACCCCGAGCAGCGAGCCGATCGCGACCACCGCCAGGCCGACGCCGAAGCCGATGAGCAGCGACACCCGGGTCCCGACCACGGTCTGGGCCAGCACGTCCTGGCCCTGCCCGGTGGTGCCGAGCCAGTGGGCCCACGACGGCGGCTGGAGCGGCACGCCGACCATCGCGTCGGGGTCGCCGACCAGCCACGGGCCGACCAGCCCGAGCAGGACGAAGCCGGCGAGCAGGACGAAGCCGATCGTCGCCTTGCGATCGCGCCGGATCGCCTCCCACCAGGCCATGAGGCCGGTGGCGCGGCCGCTGGCGGCGCCGCTCACGACGACACCTCGCGGGTCCGGGGATCGAGCCAGAAGTAGACGACGTCGACGAGGAAGTTGGCGCCCAGCACCGCCAGCGTGAACACGAGGAAGATGCCCTGCATCAGCGGGTAGTCCTGGTTGCGCACCGCCTGGACCAGCAGGTAGCCCTGGCCGGGGTACGAGAAGACGATCTCGGTCAGCAGCGAGCCGCCGAGCGCGAAGCCGAGCGCCATGCCGAACGCGGTCACGCTCGGCAAGAGCGCGTTGCGAGCGGCGTAGCGCAGCACCACCCGGCCGGGCGGCAGGCCCTTGGCCCGGGCCAGCGCGACGTAGTCCGAGCCCAGCACCGAGATCATCGCGTTGCGCATGCCCAGCACCCAGCCGCCGAGGGTCGCGATCACCACCGTCGCGATCGGCAGCGCGGCGTGGCGCAGGACGTCGACGATGAACTCGGCGGTGAAGGCCGGGGTGAGATCGTCGCTGTAGGCGTGGCCGAGCGGGAACAGGCCCCAGTCGAAGCCGAGGACGTACAGCGCCAGCATCGCCAGCCAGAAGTACGGGAACGCGCCGAGGAAGGCGAAGAACGCCGGCAGGATGGTGTCGGCCCAGCCGCCCCGCCACCACGCCACCGCGATGCCGATCAGCGTGCCGATCGCGAAGCTCAGGATCACCGCGGTGCCAGCCAGGAACAGGGTCCAGATCAGGCCGGTGAGGATCACGCTGCCGACCGACGACGGGAAGTAGGTCACCGAGGTGCCGAAGTCGCCCTGGAGCACGTGGGCGAGGTAGGTGAAGTACTGCTTCCACAGCGGCGCGTCGGTGAGGCCGAACGCCTCGCGCAGGGCCTGCAACGCCTCGGGGCTGAGCCGGCCCTTGAAGCGCGCGAACAGCGCGGTCGCCGGATCGCCCGGCATCAACCGGGGCAGGAAGAAGTTGATGGTGAGCGCGACCCAGGCCGCGATCAGGTAGAAGCCCAGACGTCGAAGGAGGTAGCGCATCGGGCTCCCTACCGCCCCTCGGGTGGGGCCGCCGGCGCCGCCTCGGGCCGGGGCTGGACGTTGGTCAGCACCAGCAAGGTCTCGGCGCGATCGAACTTGTTGGGCGACGGATCGGCGTACGGGTCGGCCGCCGACGGGAAGCCGGTGAAGCGGCGGGTGTTGAACTCGCCCCACGACGGGTTGGGGTACAGCGGGATCGCCGGCGCCTCGTCGACGAAGGTCTGCTGGAGCGCGGCGCTGATCCGGTGCTGCCCGGCGGGGTCGGCCTCCTGCTCGAACTCGGCGAGGAGCGCGTCGGCCTTGGGGCTGCCGTAACGGTGCCAGTTGGACATCGCCACCGTGCCCTCGGGCTTGACGGTGTCCGACGCCATCAGCCAGCGATAGAACGTGTAGGGCGTCGGGCCCTCGAACGACCAGCCGAGGCTGAGATCGAACTTGCCCTCCTGCACCCGCTGCGACCAGGCGCCGAAGTCGTAGGTCTTGACCGACGCGTCGATGCCGAGCTCGCGCAGGCCGCGGGCGATGACCTGAGCGGCCCGCACCCAGTCGGACCAGCCGGCCACCGCCATCACCTCGTAGCGCATCGGCCGACCGTCGGGCAGGCGGCGCCGGCCCTTGCCCCGGCGCACGAACCCGGCCTCGTCGAGCAGGGCGTTGGCCCGGGCCAGATCGTGCTGCGTCCAGTCGCCGCTCGCCGCGGTCGGATCGCGCCATGTCGCGTAGGCGTCCGACAGCCCGGTGGCGTCGGCGGGCCGCGAGTAGTGATAGAGCGCGACCGCGACCACCAGATCGCGATCGATCGCCATGCTGAGCGCCTTGCGGACCCGGGGGTCGTCGAACGGCGGTCGCCGGGTGTTGGCGTAGAGGAAGATCGTCGACCCGGTGAGCGGGAACCAGTAGGCGTGATGGGCCGGCGATCGCTTGACGAAGATGCGATCGATCGCGGGGACGAAGTTGCCGGCCCAGTCGACCTCGTTGAAGATCAGCGCGAGGTTGGCGCGGTCGTTGCTGGGGTAGGCCGGGAACCGGAGCGCCTCGATCGCCGGCTTGCCCGGCTGCCAGTAGTGCGGGTTCTTGCCGATCTCGTAGATCTGGTTGCGGAACACCCGGATCTCGGTGAACGGGCCGGTGGCCACCGGGTTCTCGTTGGCGTACGCGACCGGGTCCTTGACGGTGTTCCAGGCGTGCTCGGGCACGATGAGCTGGGCGACGACGTCCTCGAGGCCGGGGAGGAAGACCCGGTTGAACGCGAAGTCGACCGTGGTGTCGTCGACCGCGGTGACCCCGGTGAGGAACGTCCACAGGCCGCGGCGGTCGAGGGCGGGGAACCGCTTGAGCAGCTCGAAGGTGAAGACGACGTCACGGGCGGTGAACGGCACGCCGTCGGACCAGGCGACGCCGGCGCGGGTGGTGACCCGCAGGCGCCGGTTGCCGTCCTGCCAGGCGTAGCCGGTGGCGAGCCAGGGGATGAGCTCGCCGCGGACGCTGCTGAACACGTACAGCGGCTCGTAGATCCCGGCCAGCGTCGGCCAGCGCGGCGCGGTCGCGGTGGTCAGCGGGTTGAAGTTGCGGACCCACGACGACTCCTGCTCGACCGACACCGTCAACACCCCCGGCGGCGCCGCCGGCTTGTCGCGCACGCAGCCGGCCGCGGCCAGGCCGAGCGCCAGCGCGGTGGTGAGCGCGCACGCCCGGCGCCGTCCGGTCACGGGGCCTCGTACACCCGGACGTAGTCGACCAGCATCGTCTGCGGGAAGACCGTGGTGTCGTCGGGCAGGCCGACGAAGTTGCCGCCGACGGCGAGGTTGAGGACGACGAAGAACGGGTGGTCGAACACCCACGGCGCGCCGGCCGGCAGCCGGTCGGGGGTGGCGACCGCGTAGGTGGCGCCATCGACCTCCCACGAGATGTACGCGTCGTCCCACTCGACCGCGAAGACGTGGAAGTCGGCGTCGAAGCCGGCGCCGCCGGGGAGCGTGAAGCTGTCGGTGACCGAGGCGGCGCCGGAGTAGCCCGGGCCGTGCAGGCTGCCGAGCACGACGCCGGGCTGCTGCCCGCGCAGCTCCATGATGTCGATCTCGCCGCAGCCCGGCCATGGCATCGCGTCGATGTTGCCGCCCAGCATCCAGAACGCCGGCCAGATGCCCTGCCCGGCCGGCAGCTTCATCCGCGCCTCGACCCGGCCGCGCTCGAGCTCGCGCTTGCCCTTGGTCAGCAACCGCGCCGAGGTGTAACGGCTGCCGCCGAAGTCCTCCTTGCGGGCGGTGATCGCGAGATGGCCGGCGCCGTCGAGCGCCGCGTTCTCGGCCCGGTAGTACTGCTGCTCGCCGTTGCCCCAGCCGCCGGCGCCGGTGCCGAGGTCGAAGCCCCAGGTCGCGCTGTCGGGCGGCTGGCCGGCGGCGCCGTCGAACTCGTCCTGCCAGACCAGCTTCGACGCCGGCGCGCCACAGCGCCCCCAGCCGGCCATCAGGGTGACCGCGGCGGTGAGCGAGACCGCGAGCCCGGTGCGGGTCGAGCGACGTTGCATGGATCCTCCTCAGCGGCCGGTGGCCGCGACGATCAGGTGGCCGGGATCGGTGAGCGCGCGCTCGAGCGTCATGGTGGCGGCGCCGACCGCGACCGCGCGGGCGCCGAGCGCGCTGGTGACGATGCGGGTGCCGCGCACCGACGTGATCAAGGTGCGGGCGTCGACCGCGCGCCGCAGCGGCTGCAGCAGCAGGTCGCCGAGGCGGGACAGGCCGCCGCCGATGATGACCATGGCGGGGTTGAGCAGGTTGATCAGGTCGGCGATCGCGACCCCGAGGTGATCGGCGGCCTCGTCGGTCACCCGCAGCGCCAGCGGATCGCCGGACAGCGCGGCGTCCTCGATCGCGCCGATGGTGACGTCGCCGGCCGCGAGCGGGCTGTCGGGGTAGGCCGGCCGCAGCGACTGGGCCCGCGCCACCAGCGCCTGGGCGCCGACCAGCGTCGCCAGGCAGCCGCGCAGGCCGCACACGCACTGCGCGCCGCGCGAGTCGATCGACAGGTGGCCGATCTCGCCGGCGATGCCGCGCGCGCCGCGGTAGACCCGGCCGCCGATGATGTGGCCCGAGCCGATGCCGGTCGCGACCTTGATGTACGCGAAGTCGTCGATGCCCTGGCCCAGCCCCCACCAGCGCTCGCCGAGCGCTGCCAGGTTGGCGTCGTTGTCGACCAGCACCGGCACCTTGAACCGCTTGCGCAGGTCGGCCCCGACCGCGACCCCGCGCCAGGCCGGCAGGATGATCTCGCACAGCTCGTCGGGGCGGGCGAGATCGACCGGGCTGGGCACCGCGATGCCGGCGCCGAGCAGCCGGCCGGCGCCGCGCCCGCCGGCCTTGAGGCAGCGGGCCGACAGCTCGGTCATCAGCGCGAGGGTGCCGGTCGGATCGGTCCGCACCGGGTGGCGCTGGTGCTCCCACGCCAGCACCGCGCCGCGCAGATCGGTCAGCGCGACCGAGACGTGGCCCGCGCCCATGTCGACGCCGAGGATGGTGGCGGCGGCGTCCTGGAACTGGAGCACGATCGGCCGGCGCCCGCCGCGCGACTCGCCGACCCCGACCTCGGCGACCAGGCCGGTGCCGAGCAGGTCGCCGATGATCTCGGACACCGTCGAGCGGCTGAGGCCAGTCCGGCGGGCGATGTCGGCGCGCGAGATCTGGCGCTCCTGCCAGACCAGGCGCAGCACGCCGGGCAAGCTCGGGCTGATGCTGGGGACCGCGGCGACCGCCGCCGGCTTGGCGGCCGCTGGCTTGGCGCCCGTCGCTCGGCCGCCCTTCTTGGCCGCCCGCTGTGTCGTCGACTGCGCCATCGGTGTCACGACCTCCTCGAGCACTTCCGCGCGCCGATCGGTGGCAGGATCGGGCCACCGGCTGGAGCCGCGTCGATCGCCTGTGCCGCGGGCGCCAGGCGACTTTGTTCGGTCACCAAACAAAGTATCGGCACCCGGCCGAGCTGTCAAGGCATGCCGAGGTCGTCGAGGTAGTAGGTGCGCTCGCCGGCGACCGCGCCGGTGGTGCCGAAGTTGAAGAACACGCTGGCCCGGTTGAAGGTGAAGGCCAGGTTGAGCGCGGCCGTGCCCGCGGCCTGGTTGGCGAAGTCGAAGGTCAGCGTCTGCCAGCCATTCGCCACCGTCACCATCGCCTCGGTCTCGCACGAGTGGGTCGGGTCGCCCGCGTCCTCGACCTTGAGCCGCACCGGGATGCCGGCGTGCGGCGACCA
>Ga0075163_10008850_pt1 | contig 13229 bp, 11 predicted proteins | sample JI1023141ADNA_FD_71478 | JGI IMG/M metagenome (GOLD analysis project Ga0075163, IMG submission 71478) | Wastewater effluent complex algal communities from Wisconsin, to seasonally profile nutrient transformation and Carbon sequestration -... | ecosystem: Engineered > WWTP > Effluent > Algae...
TGTCGGAGCTGACCCAGCACGCCGCGATCATCGCCGCGCCCGATCCCCAGGTGGCGCGCATGAGCCACATCGAGTTCGTGCCGATCCGCGCCGGCAAGCTCCTGGCGGTCCTGGTCGGCACCGACGGCCGGGTCGAGAACCGGGTGGTGACCCTGGCCGAGCCGATCGACGCCGCCCGCCTCGAGCGGATCCACAATTACCTGTCGACGCTCTTGGCCGGCCTCACGCTCGACGAGGCCCGGGCCAAGGTCGCCGGCGAGCTGGGCGCCGCCAAGCACGCCTACGACGGCGAGGTCGCGGCCGCCCTGCGCCTGGGCACGTCGATCCTGGCCTCCGACGGGGCGCGCCCGGCGGACCTGGTGGTCTCGGGCCAGGCCAACTTGGTCGACCCGCGCAGCGCCGACCCCGACCACCTCGATCGGATGCGCCACCTCCTGCGCACCCTCGAGGACAAGGAGGCGCTCCTGTCGCTCCTCGACCGCACCCGCACCGCCGAGGGCATCCAGGTCTTCCTGGGCGCCGAGACCGCCCACGCCGCGCTGTCGGACTCGTCGGTGGTCGCGGTGTCGTACGGCCCGGAGGAGCACCCGCTGGGCGCGATCGCGGTGATCGGGCCGATGCGGATGAACTACGGCAAGGTCATGAGCGTGGTCGACTTCACGGCCGATCTGCTGTCGCAGCTCTTGATCGACGGCGAGCCCTGAGGGGCGGAGGGGAGACGAGGCGGAGGCGGAGGCGGAGGCGGAGGCGGAGGCGGAGGCCGAGACGGAGACGGAGGCGGAGGCGGAGGCCGAGGCGGAGACCGAGGCGGAGACCGAGACCGAGGCCGAGACCGAGGCCGAGACCGAGACCGAGACGGAGACCGAGGCCGAGACCGAGACGGAGACCGAGACCGAGACCGAGGCCGAGGTTGAGGTTGAGGTTGAGACGGAGGCTGAGGCTGAGGCTGCTGGCGCGGCGAAATCCGCCTCACCTGCGGGCGCGCCCCAGGGGGGTGGCGTTAGGATGGTTCCTGGTTATGGTGACCCGGTCATGAACGACGACGTACCCGCCGCAAGCCCTCCCGACGACCCCGGCATCCCGGTCGAGGTCGACGCGCCCCCGCCGTCGGCCCCGGTGGATCGGATGGCGGCCCTCGAGGCCGAGCTGGCCGAGGCCAAGGCGAAGGCCAAGGAACACTGGGACAAGGTCCTGCGCGCCACCGCCGACCTCGAGAACTACCGCCGCCGCGCCAAGCGCGACGTCGACGACGCCAAGGCCGACGCCAAGACCAAGGTGCTGAAGGAGATGTTGCCGGTGGTCGACAACCTCGAGCGGGCCTTGGCCCACACCGAGTCGACCGACGTGGCCTCGCTCCTCGAGGGCGTCCGCCTGGTCCTCAGGCAGTTCACCCACGCGCTCGAGAAGTGCGACGTCACCCCGGTCGACGCCGACGGCAAGCCCTTCGATCCCAACCAGCACGAGGCGATCGGCCAGCAGGACAGCGACGCGCCGCCCGGCTCGGTCATCTCGGTGCTGCAGAAGGGCTACCGCCTGAGCGACCGCCTGCTGCGTCCGGCGCTGGTGGTCGTGGCCCGGGCCAAGGCCGAGGCCACGCCGGCTGAGACCCCGTAGTGTCGGGAACCCGTCGTGTCGCGGTCGGCGTGACCGGCACGCGCCGTGCCGCGACCCCGATGAACGCGCGATGAACGCTCGACCTCCCCACTGTCAGGGCCTAACGTCGGTCGGCGGCCGGCGCTCGGCCGCCTCTGCGCCATGAGCCGCGTCGTCGGAATCGATCTGGGCACGACCAACTCGTGCGTCGCCGTGATGGACGGCGACGCCACCGTCGTGATCGCCAACGCCGACGGCGCGCGCACGATGCCGTCGGTGGTCGGCTTCGCCGCCTCGGGCGAGCGGTTGATCGGGCAGGTGGCGCGCCGCCAGGCGATGACCAACCCCGAGAGCACGATCTACGCGGTCAAGCGCCTGATGGGCCGCAAGTTCGACGACCCCGAGGTCGCGCGCCAGCTCGCGACCTGCCCGTACCAGATCGTCGCCGCGGCCAACGGCGACGCCCACGTCATGGCCCGCGGCCGGGTCTACGCGCCGCCCGAGATCTCGGCGATGGTGCTCGGCCGGATGCGCGAGACCGCCGAGGCCTGGCTAGGCGAGGCGGTCACCGACGTCGTCATCACGGTGCCGGCGTACTTCGACGACGCCCAGCGCCAGGCGACCAAGGACGCGGCGCGCATCGCCGGCCTGACCGTGCTGCGCATCATCAACGAGCCGACCGCGGCCGCCCTGGCCTACGGCCGCGATCTGGCCGACGCCCAGCGCGTCGCGGTCTACGACCTCGGCGGCGGCACCTTCGACGTCTCGATCCTCGAGCTGGCCGACGGCGTGTTCCGGGTGTGCGCGACCGCCGGCGACACCTTCCTCGGCGGCGAGGACTTCGACAACGCCATCGTCGACTGGCTCCTGGCCGAGTTCGCCCAGGCCAACGGCGGCCACGACCTGCGCGGCGACCGCCTGGCCCTGCAGCGCCTGAAGGAGGCCGCCGAGCGGGCCAAGATCGAGCTGTCAAGCGCGTTCGCCACCGATCTCAACCTGCCGTTTCTGGCCGCCACCGCCGACGGGCCGCGCCACCTCGAGGTCCAGCTCACCCGGGCCCAGCTCGAGCACCTGGTCGAGCCCTTCGTGCAGCGGACCCTGGCGCCGTGTCGCCAGGCCATGGCCGACGCCGGCCTGGTCGCCGGCCAGCTCGACGCCGTCATCCTGGTCGGCGGCCAAACCCGGATGCCGCGCATCCAGCGCCTGGTCGGCGAGTTCTTCGGTCGCGAGCCGTCGCGGTCGGTCAACCCCGACGAGGTGGTCGCGGTCGGCGCCGCGCTCCAGGCCGGGGTCCTGACCGGCGAGGTCGCGGAGGTGCTGCTCCTCGACGTCACGCCGCTGTCGCTCGGCGTCGAGACCGCCGGTGGCGTGTTCACGCGCCTGATCCCGCGCAACACCACCGTGCCGTGCCGGGCCACCGAGGTGTTCTCGACCGCGGTCGACAACCAGCCGTTCGTCAACGTCGCGGTCTTCCAGGGCGAGCGCGACATGGCCGCCGACAACAAGTCGCTGGCGCAGTTCGAGCTGACCGGCATCCCGCCGGCGCCGCGCGGCGTCCCCAAGATCGAGGTGGCCTTCGACCTCGACGCCGACGGCGTCTTGACCGTCAGCGCCCGCGACCTCGGGACCAACCGCGAGCAGCGCATCGCGGTCACGCCGACCAGCGGCCTGTCGGCGGTCGAGATCGAGCGCATCGTCGCCGAGTCGATCGAGCACGCCGCCGACGATCAGGATCGCCGGGCGATCGCGGAGGCGCGCAACCGCGGCGAGACCCTGTTGTACTCGTCGGAGCGCGCGCTCGCCGAGTTCGGCTCGCTCCTGGCGCCCGACGATCACCAGCAGATCGCCGACGGCGTCGCCGCAGCCCGGGCCGCCCTGGCGGTCGATGACGTCGGCGCGATCGAGGCGGCGATCGCTGACCTCGAGGCGGTCGCCCACCGCATCGGCGAGATGGTGTACGCCACCGCGGCCGACGCCGCACCCGAGGAGGCGTGATGGCCAAGCGACGCCGTGACTTCTACGAGGTGCTGGGGGTCAGCAAGACCGCTGACGAGGCCGAGATCAAGCGCGCCTATCGCGACCTCGCGCGCCGCTTCCACCCCGATCTCAACCCGGCCGGGGCCGAGCAGTTCAAGGACATCAACGAGGCCTACGCGATCCTGTCCGATCCGCGCGAGCGCGCCCGCTACGATCGCTTCGGCGCCGACGGCGATGGCGCCGGTGGCTTCGGCTCGGTGGTCGACGCCGTCGAGGACGTGCTCGCCGGGCTGCGCAAGCGTCGGACCCGGCAGCGCGGCCGCGATCTGCGCTACACCCTCGAGGTCAGCTTCGAGGAGGCGGTCTTCGGCTGCACCAAGACCATCGCGGTGCCGGTCGATCCCGGGGCCAGCGCCGGGCCGACCCGCGAGTTCTCGGTCGCGATCCCGGCCGGGACCAAGGAGGGCGGGATCAAGGTCATGTCGGGTGACGGCGAACCGGGCAAGGGCGGCGGTCCCGCCGGCGACCTCCACGTCATCGTGCGGGTCAAGCCTCACGCGAGCTTCCGCCGCGAGGGCCACGACATCCTGTCCGACGTCGCGATCACGATGCCGCAGGCCGCGCTCGGCGCGGTGATCGAGGTCGCGACCGTCGACGGCCCGGTCAAGATGCGCATCCCCGAGGGCACCGCGAGCGGCGCGGTGTTTCGCCTGCGCGGCCGCGGCGTGCCGCGCGGGCCGGGCGACAAGGCGGCGCGCGGCGACCACCTGGCCAAGGTCGCGGTCGTGACGCCGCAGGCCTTGACCCCGCGCCAACGCGAGCTGTTCGAGGAGCTGGCCAAGAGCTTCGGCGCCGAGGTCGCGACCCGGCCGACCGAGCGCAAGGGCCTGATCGACCGCATGCGCGACCTCCTCGATGGCTGATCGCCGGGCGCTGGCGGCGCTGGTCATGGCCGTCGCGGCCGGGTGTCGCGCGCCGCGCCCCGGCGCCCCGCTGACCCAGCCCCACGCCACCGCGCCGCGACCGGCTCCGGCTCCCGCGGCGACGCTGACCGCCGCCCTCGACGCGGGGGATCCGGCCGCGATCCTCGCCGCCGCGGCGGCCGCCCCGGCCGAGGCCGTCGCCGCCGCCCGGCCCGCGATCGCCAGAGCGATCGCCGCGCTGCCCGACGCCGCGCTGGCCGCCCACGCGGAGGCGCTGGCCAGCGACCAACCGCCGCGCGGCGCCATCGCGTTGGCCCTGGCCGACCGCGCCCGTCGGGCCGGCGATCGCGCCGGGCGGGAGCGGTGGCTGGCGGTCGCCGCCGCCAGCCCCGACGCCGACGCCGCGGACCGCGCGGCGCTGACCGCCCGCGCCGCGGTCGATCGCGCGGTGATCGCGGTGCTCCTGCCGCTGTCGGGGCCCCACGCGGCGATCGGCCGCGAGCTGCGCGCCGCGATCGCCCTGGCCCCGCCGGCCGGCGCGACCCCGCTGTGGCTCGACACCGGCGGCGATCCCGCCGGCGCGGTGCGCGCGGTCGAGGCCGCCGACGCCGCCGGGGCGCTGCTCGCCCTCGGCCCGGTCGGGGTGCGCGAGGCCGAGGCCGCGCGGCAGCGCGCCGCCGAGCTCGGCCTGCCGCTGGCGCTCCTGTCGCCGAGCGATCCGCCGCCAGCGCCGGGGCTGTGGGGCCTGCTCGACTCGCCGACCACCGAGGCGGTCGACGCCGCCGAGCTGGCCGCCGCCCTCGGCGTCGGGACGGTCGCGGTGCTGGCGCCGCGCGACGAGGTCGGCGCCGCGGCGGCCGCGGCCTTCGTCGCCGCCGCCACCGCCCTCGACCTGACGGTGGTGGCCCAGGGCGACTACGCCCTCGAGACCCGGACGCTGGGCGCCGACGTCAAGGCCTTCCTCGGCCTCGACCCGACGACCAACCCGCGGCTGGCCGCGCACCTGCGGCGCTTCGGCAAGCGCGGCTGGCAGACCTTCTCGCCCGACCTCGGCTTCGCGCTCCTGTACCTCCCCGACCGCTACGAGCGCGCGGCCCTGGTCGCCAGCTTCTTGCCGTACTACGGCGTCGAGCTGCACCGCGAGGACTTCCCCGACCTCGACGCCCTGGCCCGCAAGCACGGTGGCCGCCTCCCGCAGGTCGTGCAGCTCGTCGGCTCGTCGAGCTGGCACCACCCCGGCCTGATCGCGCGCGGCGGGCCGGCGGTCGAGGGCGCGCTCGTGATCGCGCCCTGCCCTCTCGACGACGGCGACCCGGCGGCGACGGCCTTCGTCGATGGCTTCCGCGCCGCGACCCGCCGCGATCCGTCCCCGGCAGCGGCCGCCGCCCACGACGCCTGGCGCCTGCTCGAGGCCGCCCGGGTCGGCGTGGGTGGCCGCGACCTGCGCGCGAGCCTGGACGCCGCCCTGGCCGGGGCCAGCCTCGACGACGGGGCCTGCGGCCCGGCCCGCGTCGGACCCGACCGCCGCATCGACCGGACCCCGGCGGTGATGAAGGTCGACGCCGGCGCGTTCGTGCGCGAGCCAATGTGACCGCCGCCACGTTCGGCACCGCGCTGTTCAACGATCCGCCCGCGACCGGGCACCGTAGGACGACCGAGTCGACCGTGGAGCTGACCCTGCCCCTACCGATCGCGAGCGGCGCCGTCACCGGCGACGACGAGCTGGTCCTCGGCCTGCGCCGCGGCGACGCCGCCGCGATCGCCACCGCCTACGCCGCCCACCACGGCCCGGTCCGGGCCTTCGCCCGGCGGCTGCTCGGCGACGACGCCGCCGCCGAGGACGTGGTCCACGACACCTTCCTGGCGCTGCCGCGGGCGGTCGCCAACTTCCGCGGCGCGGCGCCGCTGCGCAGCTTCGTGATCGGCGTGGCCGCCAACCGCGCGCGCCGCCACGCCCGGGCCGCGGCCCGCCGCCGCCGCGCCCACGATCGACTGGCCGACGTCACCGCCGCGACCGGCGCCGCCACGCCACGCCCGGATCAGGTCGCCGAGCGCCGAGCCCTGGCCGCGCGCCTGTGCGCCGCGCTCGACGAGCTGCCCCACGATCAGCGGGTCGCCTTCGTGCTGTGCGAGGTCGAACAGCGGTCCGCGGTCGAGGTCGCGGTGATCCTCGACGCTCCGGAGGGCACGATCCGCTCGCGGGTCTTCCACGCCCGGCGGCGCCTGCGCGAGCTCCTGGCGGCGGAGGTCGAGCGTGGCTAGCCGCGGCGATCAGCTCCTCGACGACGCGATCGCCGCGCTGCGCGACACCGCGCCGGCCGACGACGTCGTGGTCGACGCGACCCGCCGCCGACTCGCCGAGGCCACCGCGCGACGGCCGCGCCGCCGCTGGCGCCTGCGGCTGCCGATCATCGGCGGGACCCTGGCCGGGGCGACCCTGGCGTGGGCCGCCGCGACCGATCGGCTGGCGCCGGCCCTCGAGCGCGTCGGGGTCCCCACGCCCACCACGCCGCTCGTGTCGTCGGCGCCCAGCCCAGGGCCATCGGCACGCGCGGCGCCGCCGCCGCCGCCCACCACCGCCGTCGCAGCGCCGACCCTGGTCGCGCCCGCGCCGCCGGCGAGCCCGGCCGCACCCGAGGCGAGCGCGTCCCCACCCGCCACCGCGAGCCCGACGCGCTCGGCGGCGCCGACCCACGCGCCGCGCCCGCCGCGCCCGGCGCCCTCGGCACCATCGCCGTCCGTCGCCGCGGCCACACCGCCGGCGTCCGTCGACGCGGATCCGGCCAGCGCCGACCTGGCCGCCTATCGCCACGCCCACCGCCTGCACTTCGCCGGCGGCGCCGCGACCGAGCGCCTGGCCGCCTGGGATCGTTACCTCGCCGACCACCCCGCGGGCGCCTTCGCCATCGAGGCCCGCTACAATCGCGCGCTGGTCCTCATCCAGCTCGAGCGCCGCGCCGAGGCCGCGGCCGCCCTGGCGCCCTTCGCGGCCGGCGCGATCGCCGACGGCTATCGCCAGCGCGAGGCGACGTCGCTACGCGCGGCGCTGGGGACGCCGTGAACGATCGGCGCCCGAGCGGGAACCGGCCTGCGATGCCCCCCTTCGCCGCCTCGCTCCTCCCCTCCGCCGTCCTCCTCGGCGTCGCTGCGCTCACCGCTGGTGCGGCGCGCGGCGACGCCCCCCACGCCGCCCCCGCGCCCGCCGCCGCGCCCCTCGCGCTCGCGGTCCGCGGCGCCCCCCCGCGGCCGATCGCCGACGCCATCGCCGACGAGCTCGGGGTCCCGGTCGCGATCGCGACCGGCGAGGCCTGCGCCGCGCCGTGCGTGTCGATCGCGGTGGCCGCGGATCGCACCGCGATCATCGCGGTCACCCTGCCCGATGGCGCCCAGGCTCGCACGATCGGCCTGCCCGCGGATCCCGAGGACGCCGCAGAGATCATCGCGCTGGTCGTCGGCAACCTGGCTCGCGATCAAGCGGCGGCGCTCCTGGCGACCCTCGCGCCGACCGAGGACGACGAGGGCGCCGAAGACGACGAGGACGTTGAAAGCGCCGAGGACACCGAAGACGCCGAAGACGCCGAGAACACCGCCACCGCCGAGGACGACGAGTCGCCCCTCGCGCCGACCGCGCCCCTCGCGCCCCAGGTCGCCGACCCCGAGGCCACCTCGCCCGACGCACCTCGCACCACCTTCGCCATCGGCCTGATCCCGCCGCTGGCCTTCGAGTCGACCCGCGCCCACCGCGGCGTCGCCATCGATCTCGTGATCGGCGCGCGCCATCGCCTCCACGCCTTCGCGGTCGCCGGCGTCGCCGGCATCGTCCGCGATGACGTCACCGGCACCCAGCTCGGCGGCGCGCTCGCCTACGCCGGCCAGCTCACCGGCACCCAGGTCGGCGGCGCCGTCGCGATCGCCGGCCTGACCCGCGGCACCCAGGTCGGTGGCGCGCTGGCGATCGCCGGCCCGCTGCGGGGCGCCCAGCTCGGCGGCGCGGCCGCGCTGGCCCGCCGCGTCGACGGGGTCCAGGTCGGCGGCGCGCTGGCGGTCAGCCGCGGCGACGCCCGCGGCCTCCAGGTCGGCGGCGCGATCGCGCTCGCCGGCGGCGCGGTCGACACCCAGATCGGCGGCGCGGTCGCGGTCGCCCGCCGCGTGCGCGGCCTCCAGCTCGCCGGCGTGGTCAACGTCGCCGATCGGGTCGACGGCGTGCAGGTCGGCGTGGTCAACATCGCCCGCGGCGGCGACGGCGTGTCGATCGGCCTCGTCAACCTGGTGGCCGGCGGCCGGACCGACGTCGAGGGCACGATCGACACCGACCGCCTGGGCGCCGTGATCCTGCGCCACGGTAGCCGGCGCTGGCACAACGCCTACGGGATCGCCGGCCGCGCCGCCGACGACAGCCTCGATCGCGAGCTCGGCGACGACGAGCCCCTCGCGCTCGGGCTCGGCATGGGCCCGACCTGGCGCCGCGGCGCCACCGCCGTCGACCTCGAGCTGATGAGCTGGGTCGTCAGCTACGGCGGGCGATTCGACGACCACCTGAACACCCTGAACCAGCTCCGGCTCACCGTCAGCCGTCGCCTCGGTCCGATGGCCGTGGTCGGCGGCGGCGCGCTCAACGTCTTCGTCACCGACGATCCACGGCGCGATCGCCTGGGCGCGACGGCGCGCATGCCGACTATCGACGACGACCAGCTCCGCGTCGAGCTGTGGCCGACCGCCTTCGTCGGCCTGCGGCTTTGATCGCGGCGCCCGGCGTGGCCGCGGCCCTTGCGCCCGGGCCCGGGCCTGGCACGATGGCGGCGTGACGCCCCCGACCGACGCGCTGGCCCCGGCGCTCGACGACGAGCCCGCGTCGCCGGCCCTGACCGCGCGCCAGTGGGCGCTCCACGTCGGCCTGTTCATCGCCGCCTGCGCGACCACGACCTGGGCCGGCGGGCCGGCCTTCGCCGCCACGCTCATGGCGATCCTCCTGACCCACGAGATGGGCCACTACATCGCCGCGCGTCGCTTCGGTCTCGACGTCTCGCCGCCGTACTTCATCCCGCTGCCGCCGCAGATCTCCCTCGGCACGCTGGGCGCGGTGATCCGCATGCGGCAGCCGATCCAGGATCGCGATCAGCTCCTGATCGTCGGCGCCGCCGGCCCCCTGGCCGGCCTGGTGGTCGCGGTGCCGTGCTTGATCATCGGCCTGGCGCTGTCCGACACCGGCCCGATCGCCCCCGGCTCGGTCCTCGAGGGCACCTCGCTCTTCTACGGCGCGGTCAAGCTCGGCATCTTCGGCCGCTGGCTCCCGGCCGGCACCGTCGACGTCCAGCTCCACCCCATGGCCTTCGCCGCCTGGTACGGGCTCCTCGTGACGATGATCAACCTGGCGCCGATCGGTCAGCTCGACGGCGGCCACGTCATGCGGGCCTGGCTCGGTGAGCGCCACGAGCGGCTGTCGGCGATCTTCCACGGCGCGCTGCTCGCGGTCGGCGCGATCGCCGGCGCCGTCCTGGTGGTCCAGGCCCGGGGCGCCGGCCTGGGCTGGGTCGATGCCGGGACCTACGCCCTGTCCGGAGTGCTGCCGTGGCTGGTGTGGGCGGCGGTCTTGTCGGCGCTGCGCCGCATGGCCGGCGACGAGTATCATCCCGAGGTCCACGGCCCACCGCTGTCGCCTGGGCGCCGGCGCCTGGCCCAGGCCATGGTCGTGGTGTTCCTGCTCCTGTTCGTCCCGGTGCCGCTGCGCCCCGCCCTATGACCGCCGCTCCCGATCGCTGCCGCAAGTGCGACGCGCCCCGGCCGCGCGCCGACCAGGCGTGTCCGCGATGTGGCCTGGCGCCCGAGCACGCCGAGGCCTGGGCCGCGCGCGCCAGCCTCGCGCCCACCGGCAGCCTCGAGGCCGCGTGGGCCGAGGCCGAAGCGGCCTGGGAGGACCCGGCCGCCCACGAGCGGGCCAGCGCCGCCGCCCTCGCCACCAACGACTTCGCCTGGCTGGCCGCGCGCTACCGCGCGGTCCTGCGCGCCCGCCCCGCCGACGCGATCGCGACCTACCGCCTCGAGCTCCTCGGCAAGCGCGCCGCCGCGGCCCTGACCGCCACCGCCGATCCGCGCGGCCCGGGTGCCGGCAAGCGGATGTCGCTCATCCCGGTCGCGGTCGCGGTCGCGGCCATCGCCGCGGGAACGATCTACGCCGCCTACGTCACCCGCCAGCGGGTCGAGGCCACCGGTCGACGTCGTCCGGTCGAGCCGGCCGTCGCGCCGACCCGGACCGCCCCAGCCCCGGCGATTGCTCCCGGCCCCGGCGGCAGGTAGCGTCGGAGCCCGGTGGCCCAGGTCGACTTCCACGAACGCCAGCTCACCCTCAAGCTGGTGTACTTCGGCCCGCCGCTGTCGGGCAAGACCTCCAACCTGCGCGCGCTGCACGCCCGGGTCGACGCCGCCGGGCGCGGCCGGCTGATGACCCTCGACACCCGGGACGATCGCACGCTGTTCTTCGATCTCCTGCCGATCTTCTTCCGCACCAGCGCGCTGTCGTTCCGGATCAAGGTCTACACCGTGCCCGGCCAGCCGATGCACGAGGCGACCCGGCGGATCGTCTTGCAGGGCGCCGACGGCGTGGTGTTCGTCGCCGACTCGAGCCCGACCCAGGCGGCGGCCAACCTCGAGGCCTGGGACGGCCTGGCCCGCGCCCTCACCGACCTCGACATGACCGTGCCGATCGTCGTGCAGTACAACAAGCGCGATCTGGTCGACGCCGTCGACCTGGCCGGCGCCGAGCGCTTCGACGATCCCGCGCGCCGCCTGTACCCGGCCCACGCGGTGACCGGCGACGGCGTGCTGACGACCTTCTTCGGCGCCCTGGCCGCGACCTGGGACGCCCTCGACGCCAGCCTGCGGTTGTCGCAGCGCTTCGGGCTCCCCCGCGACGCCTTCTTGGCCGCGGTGTGTGCCCATGTCGGTGGCGACGAACGTGATATCGTCCCGCCGTGACAAGTCGACCGAGCGGCGGACCGGCCCACGCCGCCGATCCCCTCGACCAGCCGATCGAGCTGGCCGCCCTCGTGGGCGCCGACCTGCCCGAGCTCCTGGCCAGCTTCGCCGCCGCCCACGACTGCGGGCTGGCGGTCCTCGACCCCCGGGGCGCGATGATCGCCGCGGTCGGGGCCGACGCCGACGCCGCGCTGACCGCGCCGATCGTGGTCGCCGGTGACCCGATCGGCACGGTGGTGGTCGACGCCGATCCGTCGCGCGGCGGCCTGGCGCGCCACGTCGCCCACGTGATCGAGCTCCTCGTCCATCACGCCCAGGCCCGCCAGCTCACCGGGGTCGTCCACCAGGCCGCGGTCGCCCACTCGGTCGGCGAGCTGACCGCCAAGAACAAGAGCCTCGAGGCCGCGGTCGCCCGCCTGCGCGAGGCCGATCGCGCCAAGTCCAACTTCCTCGCCACGATGTCCCACGAGCTGCGCACGCCGCTGACCTCGGTCATCGGCTACTCCGAGATGCTGCTCGAGGGCCTGGCCGGACCGCTCACCCCCGATCAGCGCGACTACGTCAGCACGATCCTCGGCAAGGCCGATCAGCTCTTGCAGCTCATCACCAGCGTGCTCGACATGTCGCGGGCCGAGGCCGCCACCACCGCGCCCGACGTCGCGCCGGTCGCGCTGGCCGAGCTGTGCGCCAGCGTGTGCGCCAGCTTCGCGCCCCAGGCCGACAAGCGCGGCGTGGCCCTGGTCCAGGACATCGAGCCGCTGCGCGCCCTCGGCGATCGCCGGCAGATCCGCCAGGTGATCTGGAACCTGGTGTCGAACGCGGTGAAGTTCGCCGCCGACGGCACCGAGGTCGTGATCGCGGTCCATCCCGGGCCCCTGGTCCCGGTCGGCTCAGGCACGCGCCCCGATCTGCGCCTGGGGGTCCACGTCGAGGTCCGCGATCGCGGCATCGGCATCCCGCGCGAGCAGCTCGCTCACATCTTCGAGCCGTTCTTCCAGGTCGACTCGTCGTCGACCCGACAGTACGGCGGCACCGGCCTGGGCCTGGCCCTGGCCAAGGCCTACGTCGAGGCCCACGGCGGCCGGCTGTGGGTCGACTCGACGCCGGGCCAGGGCTCGACCTTCGTCGCGTCGTTCCCGGTCGACGGCGACGACCTGGCCCAGCGCCGGAGCGCGCCATGAGCGCCACCGAGCTCGGCCTCCTCCTCGGGCTGGCGATCGCGCTCCTGTTCGTGTCGGGGTTCTTCTCCGGCTCCGAGGTGGCGCTGTTCGGCCTGCGCCGCGTCGATCGCGAGCAGCTCACCAACTCCGGGCGCGCGGTCGACGCCGCGGTGCTCTCGCTCCTGGCCCAGCCCAAGCGCCTGGTGGTCTCGGTGCTGATCGGCAACGAGGCCGTCAACATGGCGATCGCGGCGATCGCGGCCTACCTGTGGGTCCCGGCCTGGCCGGCGGCGGAGCCCTGGGGCATCGCCGCCCTCGCGGTCCTGGCCTCGGCGGCGACCGTGATCCTGTTCGGCGAGGTCGTGCCCAAGACCCTCGCCATCCAGCAGCCGATCTCCTGGGCCCGTCAGGCGGCGCGGCCGATGGCGCTGTTCGCGCTGGTGATCGCCCCGGCGCGCTGGGTGATCCACGGCCTGGCCGAGCTGATCGCGCGGCCCCTCGGCGGCGCGACCCGGCCGCGAGCCGCCGATCTCTCCGAGGAGGAGTTCCGCACCCTGGTCGACGCCGGCAGCGCCCAGGGCCAGGTCGACGCCCGCGAGCGCCG
>Ga0075163_10008851_pt1 | contig 13228 bp, 14 predicted proteins | sample JI1023141ADNA_FD_71478 | JGI IMG/M metagenome (GOLD analysis project Ga0075163, IMG submission 71478) | Wastewater effluent complex algal communities from Wisconsin, to seasonally profile nutrient transformation and Carbon sequestration -... | ecosystem: Engineered > WWTP > Effluent > Algae...
GCAATTTTACCGCTTCCAGTTCGGAAAGGTTTAAATGCGTGTTGGCAAAAAATGAAGCCAGATCGCGTTTCGAACCATCAAAATAATTGGTAATGATTGGTTTTAGTTTACTCTTAAAATGATCTGTCTTGGAAACAAGGGGATAGTACTCGTTAATCTTTCCATAGGTTTTAAATCCTATAAATCCTTTCCTGACCAGTACCCGGATCACCGTTGAAACGGTAGTATAAGCCGGCCTTGGTTGCGGAAAACTTTCAAGAATATCCTTCAGAAACCCCTTGCCAAGCCTCCAAAGGATTTGCATTACCTGTTCTTCTGCCTTGGTCAGTTCCCTGTGCGTCATGAAACAAATGTATAACTATATATATAGTCACACAACTATTTTTATAATTATATTTTAAGGGATGCCAGCGTTTATGTCCAAAGACGATAAACTGTGATAACAATAATAATTACCATGATGGAGGTATAGATCACCTTCGTATACCTGGCTAACCAGTTTGGAAGATAAATGTCAAAGTTGTCTTTTGTTGAATCTGAATACTTGCGGGCTATTAATGTCAGCGGGCAAAAGAACTTAAAAAGAAGTAATGTAAGGCCCTCCAGTAATACTAATCCATAACCTATCCACAGCCACCTGTCAATCTTGTTTTGCAATACGGCATACAGCATGTAGAAAATAACGACATTGAAGAATATCCAGATCAACGTGTGTATGACTTTAACTAAAACAAGCTTTGTGTCACGTTGCATAATGTTATAAAACTAAATTAAGTATCACTCCAACAACCTTGCCGTTTAAAGGCCGGTATTCGAAAGCCTCCTCCTCTAACGGGTATTAACGAAAATAAGAAAACAATTTGAATACCTGAGTAACAAACTCAATGACTGGCTTTGAGAATTGTATTAAAGGTTAACTTCGGTAGATTCGGATATTGTAGCTTGAATTTCATCATTCATTGAAACAGAACGACTACCTTTACCCCTGAATCATTAAATCAAAAGCATGAGCGAATCAGCTATCCTTTGGACAAGTTTCAGTCTTTTTGTATTGGGTATGTTGGCCTTAGACCTCGGTGTGTTTCATCGCAAATCACATGCGGTGTCGGTGAAAGAGGCACTGACGTGGACAGCTGTATGGATCACACTCTCCATGCTATTCAATCTTTTTGTGTATTACTACTTTGGTAAAGAGAAGGCACTTGAGTTTTTTACCGCCTACCTGGTTGAGAAATCGCTCAGCGTTGACAACATCTTTGTCATGATCATGATCTTCTCCTACTTCAGCGTTCCTGCTTCCTATCAGCACAAAGTACTCTTTTGGGGAATTTTTGGAGCGTTGGTCATGCGGATTATTTTCATTTTCGCTGGAATTGAATTGATTCATAAATTCCATTGGCTGATTTATATCTTCGGTGGATTCCTGATAATTACGGGTGTGCGAATGGTGGTTGGCGAAGATAAACCAATAGAACCCGAGAAGAATCCGCTGGTAAAGTTAGTTCGAAGGATGTTTCCTGTTACCCAGTCATTTGAAGGCGACAAATTTTTTATAAAGCGTGATCATAAAACGTGGGCAACACCCTTGTTTATTGTAGTTGTTTTAATTGAAGCTACCGATTTAATTTTTGCAGTCGACTCCATTCCGGCTATTATTGCGATCTCAGAAGATACATTTATTGTTTATACGTCAAACGTCTTTGCCATTTTAGGCTTGCGCTCACTCTATTTTGCCCTTGCCGGAATTGAAAAGTATTTTGTGTACCTGAAGTATGGGCTGGCTACTATATTAGCATTTGTAGGCATTAAAATGTGCATTGTCGATTTTTATAAAATCCCGGTTGAGATTTCATTGATCGTGATTTCATTCTTGCTCGCTATCTCTATGATTGCTTCGGTGATCGTAAAAAAGAGTACACAGGATTAATAGATTGGTAACATAATGGATTTGTAAATAGGCTTTTGCTTGGTCGGTGATAATCACCGACAAGCGTAAATCTTTTTGGGAAAGTCGAATTTATCCATGTTTTGAAAACTTAATAAAACACTTTCTCCAAAAATTATTTCTACCAACCAGCCGCAAATTATTTCAAGTGCTGATGATTTGATTATTCTAACAGCCGTGAGTGTCTTGGTTTATCATTCACTATTTTTTGTTGTTTGATTGTTGATGTCCTTAAATAGAAGCATTTTTCCTATTTCAGATGAAGCACCATTGTAAAAACCTGCTTCCTGAGCAAATTCTTTTGGATTGCGAAATGTGCCGAATATAATGTCAAATAGCGGAAGGTCGGAATAGTTAAAAGCGTGAACACCTTTTGCATGATGTATAGAATGTGATTCTGGTCGTTGAAAAATATATCCTGCCCATTGTGGCGTTTTAATGTTTGTGTGTTGAATAACGGCAAGAAATGTCGCACCGTAAATTGCATAAAGAGTCGCTTGTGCGGTAAAACCTGCAATCCATACCATAGCAAGACTTGTTAAAAAAGTAAATCCAATCATATCCATTGGACTAAAAAAGAAAGTACCATATGTATCAACACGTTCTGCACTGTGGTGCATTTGGTGAAATACACGCCATAAGAAATTGCTGCTATGCATTGTACGATGCCAAACATACACACCAAACTGATAAAGAAGTAACGCTATCAGACCGCCCCAATAGTCACCAAGAAAGGTTAAGTTAAAAATACTGTACTCGGCTAAGTAATCGCTCCAAATCAATGGCAAGTATGATGATATAAAGAAATAAATAATAAATGCGGCAATTCCTCTTAGTCGCCAATATTTAACACTTGGTAATCTTCGCCCTGGTACTACTGCTTCGGCAATCATCAAGGCAAGAAAAATAGAAATGACAATGATTGAAGCTGGGTCAATCAGGATTTGCCAAGGTGACGGTAGTTGTAAAATCTTGTCAAACATAGCATGTGTGTTTTAAGGCAATACAAATATGGCGCAGAAGTGCAAAAGCAATTTTGCTTAAACGTTTTACTTTTTTGCTATAAGGTTCATAGTAAACTGGGAGCAAAAAATGGAAGATTCTTAAGCTCCCTTGTATTTTGCGGGAGATACCCCATATTTTTCTTTGAATACACGACTAAAATGGGAGAGATTTTCAAAACCGCTGTTGAAAGCCACTTCGCTTATGTTCTTTTTGTCCGATTCTAAAAACGACTTGGCTAATTCCAGTCTTTTTTGAGTAAGCCATCTGCCTGGCGTAACATGATAATACCTGTGAAACTCTTTTTTGAAAACTGAAACACTCCGGTTTGCCATTCGGGCAAACTGGTCAACAGTCAGGTTGAACATATAGTTCTTCTCCATAACCTGCCAAATAGGTGGTTTGGAAATGTTCATTAAACTGTATGCATACGCTAGGACATTTTTATTAGAAGGATCTAAGAAGATGTTAAAAAGAAGTTCTTTGAATTTGAGTTCTAATAAACCTTCCGGAGCAGGTAACTTTTGTGCGAAATAAGGCAGGATACTGTAAAAAAATGCCTGCGTGGTTTCGCTTGTATTTATTTCCATCAGCATATCAGCATGGGGTTCGGGCAGGTCTTTTAAAGGAAGATATTGACGATATTCCTCAATTACCTCCCGAAAAAAACTGTCCTGAAAGTAGAAAGCAAGAACTTTCCATTCAGTTGCTTCCGGCAATTCCTGCAAGTAGGCTGTTTTCCGGGTAAAGATGCAGGAGTGTTTGTTGAGTGTCCATGATTTTCCACCATGATGTAAGATTCGTCCGCCTTCCAGAGTAAACATTATTTCGTTGTAATGCGAAAAGAGTTGCAATTGCTTATCTACCTGGGGGCACATATAGTGCAAAAAAAGTGCATCTTTTACTGCCAACTGCTTAAATGTAACAGGGTCGGCAATGCTGTCATCATAATTATTAAATACAAGGCTCATTACTACAAATTTATCTATGAAAACAAATCAAAGATTTTTGTCTCACGAAGATAACTCCTGGACTTTTACCGTAAACTTTTTTCTCTGCACGCCAGTGTGTTTATGCAGTGCGGGGAATAGAAGGGCCTAAAAATGAAGTGCACCGAAATGTTAAGCCTGACCATCACCGAACTGTCCCTCGTGACCGAACGATATTTGAAAACTAAACTACAAATTTACACTACACCCCGCAATGGCACATGCATTCTTGCCTAAGGTCGGTGCGGTCACCGACCCTCACTTTAAACTTTTTATTATCTTTTATGAGGGTAGTATAGGCTTTATGCATGATGGATTGTAAATAGGCTTTTTGATTGGTCGGTGATAACACCGACCAGGCGCAGTGATAATCGTCCAAGCACAAAATTATTTCTTTGTTGTTACTTTAGACTCCACGATGAACAACCGCAGCGTGCCCGAAGCGACAGGCATAGCTGAGAAAGAGATCCAAAATTTTGTTAACTATTTATTTATATGTATTCCGAAACTTGCCTGGTGTTTGGCCGGTCCAGGATTTAAAGGCGCGTTGAAAGGCCCGGGTATTGCTATACCCTAATGTGGAAGCAACTTCCTTGACTGTTATATTTTGATTGGACAAAAGGGAGGTTGCAAAATCTTTTCCAAGATCATTACATAGCATACGATAGGAAATATTTTCTTCCTCCAATTTACGCTGGAAGGACCGAACCGTCATATTAAACTTCGTTGCCATACTTTCAATACTGGGAATCTGACCCATAAAGGTTGTCATAACTTCTCGCTTTACTTTATTGACGAACGTTTCCTTATTTAATTTCGAAAAGCGCTCCTTGATAAGATCACAAAATACACCCATTAAGGATTCATCGTAGCTTAGAACCGGAGTTAATAGTTGATCTCGGGAAAAAATCAATGTATTTGAGGATGCATTCCATTTTATTGGTGCTTGAAATATTCTTTCGTATTCAGCTAGGTCTTTCTGTTTGGAATAACTTAGAAGCACGAGTTCCGGGGTTATGTTCATACCTGTCAGCATTCTAAAAATGTTCAACGTTCCGGCCATGGCTTGTTCAACTGCCTGCCGTGCGCTTAGTGGAGAAACCTTAGCCCATGGTGTGCAAGCCTTATACGATAAACTACCCTTATCTCCGGTTAGTGAAATTGAATAGGAAAACATGTCACTGGCCACTATACTGAAACTGCAAACCGCTTTAAATGCCTCTTCAAGATTGGGACTACTTTGCATGAGATGTCCAACCAAACCGAGGATGGATGGGTTAGTTTGCTCCCCCAGATGCAGGCCCAGATGTTGATCTCCGGTTTGCCTGATGGCTACTTCCCAAGCCAGGTAGGCCTGCTCAAAAGATACGTGGATGTCGGAGTGGTATAGGTCGAGTGGATTAATTTTCAGGGCATCGCACATTGATTTCAAATTTCCCTTCTTCTTCTCCGCTCCAAGCAGGATGTCGCGGACGAATGCCATGTGTGCAAACATAGTTTGTCGTGTTAAGTCACTTTTTTGTCGCAAGTTATTACCAGCAATCAAAATCCACTGCCGTTAAGAAAGAAAAATCCAACCATGAAAACAAAAACAACTTTAAAGGGAGTCGCTATTGGGCTAGCACTCCTCGGGTTGATCAGTTGCGAAAATGAACAGCCCATTCCTGAAGGAAATTCAATCGTTCAATTTGCTGATACTCAGGTAATGATTAGCGAAAATCAAACCGAAAAGAAGATTGTGTTGAATCTGAGCAACCCTGCCCTACAGACAGGTACTGTCTCAATAGTATTTACTTCCAATCAGTCCGTTAAGTTTGTTACAGTACCCGCTACTACCAATGGACGGATTGAACTTCCGGTAATCAAGGGAACCAATTCTGTCTCTTTCCTGATTAAACCCGTGAACGACACCCAACACGATGGTAACAAAATGTTCTCTGCTATGATATCGGAAGTTTCCTCCGGTTTTAAAATTGGTACACAGCATTCGCTTTCTATTTCAATAGTGGATGATGAAGGATCATTCGATGATCGCGTAGAAGCAAACTTTCCGGTCAATCAAATGACGGTACGCGAAGATGCAAACGGGGCAATGATTACCGTGCCTTTGTCCGCACCCGCTCCGGCACCGGGCCTGATTGGTATTGTATATGCATCGGAGAATATTGGGTATGGTATTGAGATTCGGTATGGCATTGATTTTATTACTGAGCCCGCTGTAGTGAATGGTAAGATTACAATAGCCCTTGCTTCAGGATCCCATCAGGTGAGTTTCAAAGTTATCCCCATCAATAATCAGGTGTGGCTTGGCGACCGCAGCATGGTGTTTACGCTTGTTACCGGTCAGGGCAGTGTGCGGTTGGGTCAAGGTGTAGTATTGAAGTTGAACATCCTCGATGATGAGCCCGCTCCAAAAATCAAAGGCTATGAGACCGTAGGAGGTGGATGGAAAGTGAAAAGGACTTATGAGTATGGCTACGATAACAATCTGGACAAGGTTACCTGGGAACAATATACACCATCCTACCTGGGAGGAACGTACAATTATGAGTACTATCAGGGTCGGCTTCACAAAATGGTTGAGAATGCAAACCGCGAAACGTATTACGTTTGGGAAGGCGGGAGAATTGTTAAAGAAGAGCAATACACGAATGGTCTGTTGTCAAAATATGTTCTCTATAACTATGATCAGGCAGGCAATATTGGTGAAGCGGCCTTTCACTATAGGCAACCCGATGGCTCACTTAAGATGGGATTACTTTTCGTTTACCTTTATTATACAGATGGCAACCTATATAAAAAAATGGCCTACAATCCAGTCAACGGGTTGGAGAATCTCAGCCTGATTTCCACAGTTACGTATGGTAATTACCTGGATGTTGAAAACCCGTTCCCGCTGGAAATTTTACCCAATATTAATTCCCAGCCCAACTTGCCTGGCACATATCGCGAAGAGGCTAATGGTAGCGACTTGTTTTTCAATTTTACTTATGAATTTGATAACATTGGCAGGCCATTGAAAAGAACGACAACCTCCACTCGTGGTTCTGAAACAACAACCTATCATTATCGTTGAGGTAAGGTCAGCTAAAATAAAAAAGAGACTCCTGAAATGGGTCTCTTTTGTTTTTTTTGCAGAACTCTAAAGAGGAATTTGCTTGTGAGTGGCTAAGAAAAATGAGAGGCTAGCCGGTTTCATTTTAAGTGGAGTCGCATCCTATACTCCACGATGAACAAACGCAGCGACCCCGAGGCGGGAGACACCGCTGAGAAAAGGGTGGTCCTAGTCTCTTGATGCGGTTTCAATCCAGTCCTTTAATGAAACATCCAAGTAATTTAATGGTATCGTTCCGTTCTTAAGGCAGTTGTCGTGAAATGCTTTTATGTTGAACTTTTCCTTAAGTTTCATTTCAGATTCCTTTCTAAGATTTATAAAATACATTTCACCTACTCCATAAGTAGTCATTTGTCCTGGAATAACGGCTATTCTGTCAACATAGTTTTCAGCCTCCTTTTTTGTCATTGAGGTTTGCTTACTTAATGTGTACTCAATTGCTTCTTTTCGTGTCCAGTTCTTATAATGAATACCTGGATCAACTACCATTCCGGTTGGTAACCCCATGTACATTGATAAGCTGGATTTTTCGGATGAATACAGTCTCATCTCATCACTTAACGTTTCAGTATACCGCGCCCAACCTTCTGAAAAACCTGAGTTACCAACATACTTTGTTATGGGATGAGATTTTGCTATTTCTCTGCTTATTGCGATTTGAAGATGATGCCCTGGGTAAGTCTCATGAAACGCAGTTGATTCAATTTCACCAATAGATTTGGTTTTAGGTTCGGATGTTTGCTGCACATATTTTGCCGGACGTTTACCATCATCTGAAGCAGGTATATACCGTGAATATCCAGTTGCCTCCTCAATAGGTGGGATTGGCTCAAGTATAACATCTGACTTCGGAATTAAACCAAAGTAGTCTTTGACGCTTTCTTTTGCTCTATCGATAGATGATTGCGCGAGTTTGAGAAGTTCATTTTTGTCCTTTAAATAAACAGATGAATCAGCTTTTAGCGAGGCTCGTATCTCGTTTAAGTCTTTTGTTTTATACACTTTTTCGCCAATCTCCATTATTTTATTCTCTCGGCTTTCAATAGCTTCAACGCCCCAAGCATAGACTGTTTCTGGCGGAGTGCTTAGTGAGGTATAACTGCGTAGCAGGGCAGCGTAACATTCATTTCCGTTTGGAATAGTACTTATGGAAAGCTCAAGCCTTGCCTTTGGAAGATATTCTCTTTGCAAAAAATCTTTATAGGATCTTATCAAGGGCATAATTTCATTTACTACAACCCGTTCAACCTCTCTTCTAAACGCTACGTTTTCGTCTCGCATAGCTATGGTGTAAAATACGTTTTTATCCAGTGGTGCTGTAAGTAATTGATCAAGTTGATTAATCACCTGTTCCACCACGATTTTTGGTAACGCATATCCACTTTCAAGCCCTTGCTTGTTATTGGCCATGTCTGATTGAATAAAGTGAGGGATTTTTTTCCATCGGTTGATTGCATTTTGCCGGCTTATCGAATCTCCAATGGGTTGTGTTTCCGCGATGTACTGAAACCATAGATAAAATGCATCCATTTGATGAATCGTCCAAAGATGGCTTTGACATACTCTTGTTGCACGTGAGCTTTCCAAAACTTCCTTTAGGATTTCATACGTAATTCTATCATCTGGACTTAGATTGTCTGGAACGATTGCTAACGTTTTTTGCAACAGCAAATCCTCAGCTTCCTGTCTCTTTGTTAAGCCATTGATAGAAATATCAGTCAGATTTACATTGTCGGCACTATCAATACCATAGAATGTACCCCACTGTGGATCAAATTTGAAAAGCAAATCAACATATTCGTCAGCCAATATATTGATATCTGACAGTTTCTCATTGTTTTTTGGTTCGCAAGAAAATGCGATGCCCAGAACCAGAAAAATAAATCTCTTCATTTGTATCTGTTTTAGGTTTAAAGTCTACTTTAGAAGAACTATCGTTTTGCAACAACCAATGACGGCTATTGAAAATGTTACCTCATACCAAGTGGAGTGTTCGTCTCAAACTCCGCGATGAACAAACGCAGCGTCCCCGAGGCGGGTGACCCTGCTGAGAAAAGCACCAAACGAAATTTTGAAACTAAACCTACAATGCTACACTGAACCAGCACTATGGCACATACACATTGTTGGTGGCTGTGTGGCCTTCCGCTCACTTCATTCGTAAACGTGTCTTTCATCTTAAGGCTAAAAGGATGTTTAAGTCTAATGACGGTCACTCAATTGTTTAAATCATTAATAAAGACACCGATTACATCGTAAAGTTCTTTCGGGTTATCATAAAAGACAAAGTGATTACTACCGGAAATTTCCTTAATGTTCATGTCGTTCTGTCGAAGCTTTGGAATGTATGAAAGTGAACTATTTTCCTGTCCATAAATAAATACTCTGGGAATTTCCATTGCTAGATATTGTTTTAACAATTCTCCTGTCGCTGAATATGCTACAGTCTGAAAACTATAATTATAGTATGATTTTACATTTGTATTTAGTTGCAAATTATTGGCAATAATATGATACCCCGTATTGCCCTTACTTTTCATATCAACAATGGTACTCGGAAATATTTTATTCTTGAAGGTATCGTAGTCATATGTAACGACTTTACTAGAAAACATGCAGTCCTCAAGCATTAAGTTTCCTTCAATGTTTACGTACCCCTTTACTTTAGCAAGTCCGCCTCGTTTCAAATATAACAAGGTCGTTAGTCCACCCATGCTTGTTCCGCAAAGGATAAATTTCACAATGTTTAGTTGCTCAATAAAAAGCGAAGTGATTGCTGTCAGGTCGTCAACATCAAGGAGAAAGTCGTCATAGTATGTTGAATTGCCAGTTCCTGGATTATCAAAGCAAATGAGTGTGTGGTCAGCTAATGAATCTGACTTGCATGATTCCAAATAATTCTCTTTGGCACCACCCAGTCCATGAATGAATAAAATAGTCTCCTTATGTCCTTCACGAAAAAAGTATTCTATATTAAATGCCTTGCCTTTATACAAAAGTTCTATCGTCCTAATTTGTGGTGTCACCTTCTTCATTTTTTAGTATTGATTTGTCCTCCAAATTTTATAAATAATCATTTTAGTCCTCAAGAGAAATCTTTTATTAGTAGAGTGTCACACGTTGGTTGAATATTTTGTCGGGCCACATTGCCACCAACGTTTGTGTTTGCGCAGTGGTGGCTTTCGGAGCCGCGTCCTGTCCACGTGGGCAAACGTAATATAAAAACTAAACTTCATACCTTGATGTCCCGCCACCATTGCGCAAACATTTTGTTGGCAGCTGGCTTTCTAACTCAAATCTTTAACTATAAGTCCCGTGTACCTTCGCATCATATGTTTCTCAAATTTGAGTCTAAGGTAAACGAAGAGTGCAATCATCGTCCAACCAAATAATAATATGAGAACCATATTAATTGAGTTGTTAAGAAACAGTCCGAAAGCACTGAATCAGACTCCAAATATTATTAGTAAAATTTGTCCCCAAGGGAAAAGTTTGTCAAACGGAACAATTTTGAATTTCATTTCTGTTTTTCCGTTTACATTTTCTTCTATAAGTAGGTCGATTTGTCCGAATGTTGTTAATAAAGTCGGCTTTCTATTTATTTTAATTCTGTCCCCATCAAATTGAAATTCTTTATAGTCGATATTGTCCGCGGATAAAAAACTTGTCCAACTATACTTTTCAATTCGGTCTTTTATTTTGTTCAATAATTGAATTTTAGAAATGGTCAACTCATAAATAATTGTGTCGTCCGTTTTACTTTTTTCAATTGTCATAGTTGTCTACTCTGTCCAGAAAGCTTGCTGCCAACAATTGCGTATAGGCAAGCGCCTATATCTCCTTATTGTATCCCCACAATTTCGGCAAAACAAATGAAATTTAATTCCTTGACCAGGCTAAAGAAAATGAGCGCCCAACCCTGATCAATCGGGTGCTCATTCCAAGTGGAGTCTCGCCTCGGACTCTACGATGAACAAACGCAGCCCGGGGCGGGAGACACTGCTAAGAAAAAGATTCCTTGGCCAGGGCTAAAGAAAAGTCTGACCCGGATCAATCGGGTGCCGAGTAAAGCTTATCCACCAACTGGCGGATCTGGTCCAGCTTGTTATCAGGCAACTGCTTTAGTTTACCCAAAATACTTGCCTGCCGCGTGCGCCCCGCAAGTTTAGCCAACGCCACTTTGGTGTCGGCAGTCTCGCCCATCGGATCCCAACTATACAAATCGTTAGGCGTGCAGTTGAAGATGCGGCAAAGCTTCTCCAGGTTTTTGTAACTGATAGAACCCGTTTGTTCACGCAAGAGCCGACCCGCCATGTGGTAGGTAAAGCCCTGGCTGATCAGGAATCTTCTTGGGGCCAGTATTTCCCGACTGGCCATAAATCGGGATAAGTCAATGCGTAACATACCATAAGCGTTTAGAAAGTTGGGGGATTTTATCGAACCCGATCGGCTTTGTTGCGAAAAAGTTCTTAGGGATTTGTACGCAATCGTTTAAAACTAGTTCATGTTTTTACAATAAATAGTTGGGGAGTTGCAGACTAAGTTCGGAGGTTGCGAACTTGCGTTGATCGGCTATGAAAATAAGCCGATCGCTTTTAAAATTGTGCTTAAAGACTCTCAGAATATGCGCACAAGATTGTACAGTGAATTCGGGCTGTTAAACCTTGTGCTGGTTGATCTTAACATAGTGTCAGTCGCTTTACACCTTGCGGAGATACGATTCGAACTTTGGTTCAAAAGATTTAAAAGTTTGTACACCTCTTTGCAACCTGTGCTTTTCAACTTCCAATTCGCTAAAAAATGTGTTTATGCCTTTAATAAGGTATCAATATCGAATTTCTTCATTTTGAGAAATGCCTGAACAACCCGCCCCGAGCGTTGCGGGTCACTCATTAGTTTGCCCAGCACGGTAGGCACAATCTGCCACGAAATTCCAAACTGGTCTTTCAGCCAGCCACACATACTTTCGCTGCCACCCTCAGTAAGTTTATTCCAGTAGTAATCGATCTCCTGCTGTGTATAACATTCTACAACAAAGGAAATTCCTTCATTGAATGTGAATGCATGATCTATCGGGCTATCCATCGCCATAAAAACATAGTCGTCCAATTTGAACTGAGCATGTTGAACTGTACCCTCTGGTCCAGTCTCACCGGCTTTATAGTTTGAAATGGAAATCACGGACGATTTATCAAAAATGGAAGTATAAAACCGAATGGCCGGCTCTGCCTTTTTTGCATAGGTATTTGTAAACATGAGTACAGGCGAAATTTTCTGATCAACGCCCGGTATTTTTGTCAATGATAGCTGCCAGCTTATTCCAAATTTATCCTGCACCCAGCCATAGCGTTCACTCCAGGGATATTGCTCGAGTGACATAAGCACTGATCCGCCCACACTTAGTTTCGTCCAGGTCTGGTCAATTTCTTCTTTGGTGTCGAGCACCGCATAAAATGAAATGGATGGGTTCGGTTTAAACGTAGGCCCACCATTCAGGAGCATAAATTTTTGTCCGGCTAACTCAAATGTTGCCACGATTGGCGTGTCGGCAACAATCCTTGAGTTTTTGAACACCGAACAATAAAAGGTTGCCGCTTCTTTGGCCTGGTTATCAAGCCAAAGACATGGGTAGATGGGATGGGTCATACTTTCTTTAGTAAGGAAGAATCAATTGCGTGGAATCAAAAACTAAGACTCACAAAGCTCTTTTAATTTCTTCAGCGCAGTGGGCCAGGTTTCCTCGAAGTACGATTTGAATTCCGCATTGGAGTCCAACTCTACTGTTAACAACGTTTTTCCTTTCACCTCGCTAAATGTGTAATTTTCGAGCGACCCAGCCCACGGCTCTACTTCCGGACCGGTGATAATTTCTTTGCCATCCTGAACGATGCCATAATGTTCAATAGAAATATACTGATTGGGGATATTCTCCTTAATCCGGCTTACCATACCCCCTACTTTCCCTTGCTTATCTGTTCCCAGGAAAAGAATTTTTGATCCCTTCGCCCACGAACCTTTAAAATGGGATGTTGGATTAAACAATGCTGTCCATGCAGCATAGTGTTTTTCATCGATCATGGTGCTATACACGGTAGCTACCGGAGCCGCGATAGAGATCTCAAAATGAAGTTTCTCCATGGCAGATTGGCCTTCCGCATACTTTTTAAAATTATCGAG
>Ga0075163_10008852_pt1 | contig 13228 bp, 7 predicted proteins | sample JI1023141ADNA_FD_71478 | JGI IMG/M metagenome (GOLD analysis project Ga0075163, IMG submission 71478) | Wastewater effluent complex algal communities from Wisconsin, to seasonally profile nutrient transformation and Carbon sequestration -... | ecosystem: Engineered > WWTP > Effluent > Algae...
GAACCGCGTGCTGCTGGCCGGTGGTGGTTCGATGGTGAAGGGGCTCGATTCCGCCGTCGAGAAGGCGATGAAGGAGCGCCTGGGCAGTGGCAAGGTGATCCGCATCGAGGAGCCGATCTATGGCGGCGCCAACGGTGCGCTCAAGATCGCCCACGACATGCCCGCCGAGTTCTGGGAGCAGCTCAAGTAGAGTCGGCGCGCTCGCGGGGCGACTTCAGCTCACGCCGAAGTCGCTCTGCAGGATGCGGCGCAGTTCGAAGAAGTCGCGGATCTCGTAGCTCGGCTTGGTCGCGCCTTCTTCGGCCGCGTGCCGGCCGCTGCGCCGGATGCGCACGGTGCTCCAGCCCTCCCGATTGCACGGGTCGATGTCGTGCGTGGGGTTGTCGCCGACGTAGAGGCAGCGGCCCGGCGAGAGCTTCATGCGCTGCAGCACCCGGCGGTAGAGCTTCGGGTTGGGCTTGCTGAAGCCGACCTGGTCCGTGAAGAAGATCGCGGATGGGGTCAGGAACTCGAGGATCTCCAGGCGGACGAGCTTCTCAGCCTGCTTGATCGTGATGCCGGCCGAGATGATGCCGCGCAGCGGGCTCGTGCCGGACAGCCACTTCAGCACCTCGTAGACGTCGTCATAGACCTTCAGCTCGCGCCATTTGGTGGAGTGGTAGGCGACGACGCCGGCGGCGACGATGACGGCGCGGTTGTGCCCTTCCGTCGATTCTGGGCCAAGGCGGTCCAGGACCTTGTCGAAGTGGCCGCTGTAGTTGCTCGAGAACTCGGCGATGATCTCATCGAGTTCCCGGAGCGCTTCGGCGCGATCGGCGCGCAGGCCGGCGCGGATCATGGCGTCGATGGCGCCGCGCCGCGCCTTGTCTGCGAATACCGAGGTCGAGAACAGGGTGTCGTCGATGTCGAAGAAGATCGCGTCGAGGGGTTTGGTCACGGCGTGGGTGTTTTCCGTCATTCTGGGCTCCGGAGCAAGGACTGCCAGGGGCGGGCGCGGTGGGGGCGCGGGGTCGAGCTGCGGGCCGGCATGGTTGGCGCGTGCAAAAGCGAGGTTCGCAAAACAGCACGGCCCGCGGTGACGAGGTCACCGCGGGCCGTGCCGGATCGGTCTCAATCCAGAGCAGCGATCTGGATCAGCGCTTCATCTGGTCGACGACGTCCGTGATCTGGGCGCGGACCATGACCATCAGCGAACGGTTCTCGTCGGCCGAGCCTTCCTGCTTGAACAGGAACGAGATGAGCGGCAGGCGAGCCAGGAGCGGCACTTCCGCGCGGCGTTCCTTGGTCAGCGTCTGACGCAGGCCACCGAGCAGCACCGTGCCGCCATCCGGCACCTTGGCCGTGGTCGAGAAGTTCGTCACCGTCAGGTTCGGCAGCTGCAGCGTGACGGGCAGCGTCGAACCGGCGAGCGACGTCGTGAACGTCGGGATCGGGCGCGTCAGTTCGGCGACCGTCGGGTTCAGGTTCAGGATGATGTACTTGCGGTCGTGCTGGATGACCGGTTGCACGTCGAGAACGATGCCGTCCTGGATCACGTCGACCTTCGGGTCGGCGATGAATGCCGCCTGGGCGACTTCGACGTCGAAGTCACGCACGTAGGCCGTCTGGTTGATGACGGCGACGTGACCGCGTTCGCGGTTCAGCACGGAGAGGATCTGGCTGTTGACCATCTCCACGTCCTGCTGCTTCTCGACCGCGCGCAGGATCATGCTGACCTGCGTGTCATCGAGCCAGGTCCAGCCGGCCGTCAGGCCGCCTGTGGGGCTGAGCACGCGGCTCAGGTCCGACGCGAAGTAGTTCTCGGTGCGGCCGCGGAAGTCACCGTCGCCGCCGTCGTTGAAGAAGGCACCGACCGTGGGGTTGGCAGCGGGGTCGCCCGTGCCGCCGTTGTCGAGACCGCGCGACGAGTTGCTCTGCAGGCCGTTGGTCAGGTCATCGAGGGTGACCGTGTCACCCTTGTTGCCCGAGCCGCCGAGACCGCGGAAGTCGACGCCGACCTCCTGCATGAAGTTGTGCGAGATCGTGAGGAACTTCGAGTCGATCGTGACGATCGGCGTCGCGAAGCGCCGCATGTCCGATAGGACCTGCTGCACCTGCTTCTGCATCTCGGGGCTCGCCTTCACGGCCAGGAAACCCGAGTCCTCGGAGCGGACCTCGACGCCGTCGGTCTCCCAATACTTGGGATCCGTGGCTTCCTTGACGTTGTTGACGAGGTCGGCGATCTCGATGAACGAGACCGGGTCCTCACCTTCGCCACCCGTGCGCGGCGTGTCGTCCGAACCTTCGCCCGGGATATCGCGGATCTTCGGCGGCAGGAACTGCGTGCGCTTGAAGACGAGGTCCTTGACCGGGTAGATCTCGGTCGTGATCGTGCCGGCGGCCTGCGACTTCGTGCCGAGGATCACCACACCATTCTTCACCGTCCAGGCGAGATTGGTGCTCTTGTCGCACATGTGGTTCAGGAAATCGCGCAGCGTCATCGAGCCGACGATCTCGATCACGATCTTGAGGCTCTCGGTGTTGATGACCTCGCGCGCTTCCGGCGTCGTGATGATCTGGACGCCCGTCATGAGGTTGAGGTTCTTCACGACCTCAAGGTAGGCACCCGTCTCTTCCGTGTAGGTGAGCTTGCCGACAGCCGACGTGCGCACCTGGTTCCAGACGGCGGCGTCCACCGGGTCCACGACCGTGGTGCTCGCATTGCGAGCCGCGCGGCCGCGGGCGATGTCCCACGTCTTCATGTCCATCTCGAGCACGTTCGTCTGCGGGATCTTCATCTCCTCCGCAGCTTCGAGCATGTCCCGAATGCGCTTGGCGCGCTCGTGGTAGTAACCGTCGTTCTCCCCGTCGCGCGCGGCCTTGACGGATGCGTTGTGCATCTCGTAGGCGATGGCGCTGTTCGGGTCGAGGGCCAGGGCTTTCTCGGCAAGCTCCTGGGCGTAGGTGAACCGACGATTCTCGTAGGCCTTCTGCGATTCGAACAGCAGGTTGTCGACCTGGGCGCGGCGGCGCGCCTCAGCTTCTTCATACTCGGTCCGCAGCTTCTCGGCGAGCTGCTGGTTCTCGGCCGCCTGGCTGGCGCGCTGCTGCTGGTCGTAGAGCTTTTCGACTTCCGTCTTCGCGGCGGCGACCTGCTGGGGCAGGTCCTTCCAGTCCACCTGGTCCTTCAACTCGATCGTCAGCGCTGCCTGACGGATCTCTTCGAGCGCGCCGGCGAAGTTCTTCTCGCTGGCGTAGCCTTGGGCCTTCTGCAACTGCGTCGCGACGCTCGTGCGGGCGCGTTCTTCGCCGATGCGGGCCAGGGCCATCTGCTCGTCGATGTAGGTGTTGACCACACCTGCGGCTTCGCCGAGTTCTGCCTGCACGGCGCTCAGCAGGCTGCGCACGCGTTCGTTGGTTGGGGCGTAGTCCTTGGCCTTGAGCAGTTCGCTCTTGGCTGCAGCGAGATTGCCGTTCGCGCGCAGCGACTCGGCATTCTCGATGTACTTCGCGACCAGCGCCGCACGTCGCTCGAGAGCGACCTTGTCTTGCGGATCCTGGGAGTTGCCGCCGCTTGCACCACCGCCGGCTGCTGACGGCGTTGGCTTCACCTCATCGGTGGAGCGGTTGGAGGAATCGCTCGGGGTCGAGCAAGAAGTGCCGAGGATTGCGGCAGTCAGGGAAGCAGCGAGAAGGCGCGGATGTTCGAGGGCCATCGTGTCACGCTCGGTGCATGCAGAAATGCGGACGGGAGCCGCGTGGTGCGGAACCCGTTTCTCTCGCGCCATCAGCAAGCGATCGGAGGGACGAAGCGACGGAGGGCACCGACGCCGGTCCTGGACAAGGGAGGGGGGCTCCTAGCCAGGACGCCGATCGAGAGGGACTTGCTGCCGACACGAGAGCGGACTCCAACCGTGGCTCAGGGCGAGGACACGGCCGGTTGAGCGGCACAAGCTAGCCACGGCAACGGAAGTGTGCCAGCGCTTTTTGTGGTTGCGCTGCCCACTTTTGTTGCCAAATCACGTCCTCGCGTTGGACCGGAATTTGCCCGGCGGGTTGGGCGGGCGTCGACGGGTGGCTCTCGCGGCTACGTTCCGTACGGAGGAACGTGGGGGGGGGCGATCAGGAGAGTCGATCAGGAAGCACCGTCGCGGAAACGAGTGCGGCCCGCCTCGCGCAGGTGCACGAGGCGGGCCGCCCTGGATTTCGGCTGGCGCCGAACCGTCGGAAACTACTTCTTGGCGCCGAGGCCGCCGCCGAAGTTGATCTCTTCGAACTTGGCGTTGTGCGCCGCGTCGGCCGTCTTGGCGACGTCGTCGTAATAGGTGCCCGGGTAGGCCTCGATCACGCACGACATGAGCTTCTTCTGGCCGGGGTGCTTGTCGTCCGCGACCTGGCTGTTCGGGTCCTTGGCGATGCGCACCAGTTCGGCTTCGACTTCGGCGAGAGTGCCGAAGGGCTTCGGGCCCACTTCCCAGCGGATCTTGTGATCCTTGAGCTTGAAGCGGTATGCGCGGCCCGTGTTGATGTTCACGCTGTTCTTGTCTACGCCGGCTGGATACTCGGGCGTGCCGACCTTGTCGACGTAGACCTTGATCGACAGCTGTTCCTGCGGATCGACCTTGTTGGGGTTGCTACCCTTGTCCTTCGGCAGGTAGGCCGGCAGCTTCGACTCCAGCACTTTGAAGTCGATGCAGATGAAGAAGATGATCATCAAGAACACGACGTCGATCATCGGCGTCATGTCCGGCTTCACTTCTTCTTGGGCGTCTTCGAGAGCGGTCACTTGGCACCTCCGGTCAGCTTCTTGTTCTTCTCACCGGTTTCCTTGTCCTGTTCGGACATGGCCAGTTCGACCTTCCAGAAGGCGATTTCGGGCATGCTGCACTGCTTCATGATCTCGCCGATGTAGTTCCACTCCGTCCACTTGTCGGCGCGGATCAGGATCGGGTCGTCGATGAGCGAGACCATGCGGCCGCCGATGTTCTCTTCGACGAGCTTCAGCGTCTTCTTGTTGATGCCGTCCGCGCGGATGTCGAGCAGCAACTGCTTGATGGGCCGGTAGTCCGTCTTGTGCACCGCCGGGTCGTAGATGACCTTCTGGTTGTAGACGACGCTGCCGTTCTGCAGCACGTTGATGATCGGGCGGTTCTCGGGCGGCTTGTCATCCGGCTCCTGGAACACAGCGCGGGGCAGGATGAGGTCTTCGAGGTTCTTCTGGCTGAGGTCGATGACCAGCACGAAGAAAATCATCAGCAGGAACACGCAATCGATCATGGGCGTCATGTCCATTTCGATGTTCTGCTGAACTAGCTTGCTGACATCCATTCTGAGTTGTCTCCGGTGGGGGAGCCGCGGGGAGGCGCGGCTCCGGGTTCACGGAACGTGCATGGCAGGCAACGGAAGTTGAGCTCTGCAGGATCAGTCCTGCGCGGCATTTCCGCGTCCCGTTGGCGCGATCGCTAGCCGCGATTACTTGCCGCGGAAACGCTCGAAGAGGTCTTCCGTGATCGCATTGATCTCGGTGGACGTCCGGATGACGCGATTGCGGAGGGTGTAGAAAGCGACACCGACGGGGATCGCGACCGTGAGGCCGAAGATCGTCGTGATGAGTGCCATCTTGATACCGCCTGCCAGCGTGGCCGGGCTGACCGAACCACCAGCCGCCGCGATCGTGCTGAACGTGACGAACATGCCCGTCACCGTGCCGAACAGACCCATCATTGGCGCGATAGCCGAGATGAGCGACAGCCAGCCGATCTTCTGGAACAGCTTGACCGACTCTTCCGTTTGCATCTCGCGCAGCGAGGTTTGCATCGTCTCGAACGAGTGGCCGAGCTTCGACAGGCCAGCACCGACGCAGTTCGTCAGGTAGTTCTTGTCCTGTTCGCAGAGCTCGACGGCGTCCTGGAACTGCTCGCCGTCGAAGAGCGCTTCGAGCTCATCGAGCACGTCGGGCGGCGCGAGCTTCTCGCGCTTGATCGACATGAAGTTCTCGATGATGAGCGCCAGCGCGACGATCGACATCAGGATGATGATGTAACCGACCAGGCCAGCGTTGTCGTAGGCGAACACGTCAGCGAGGACGCTGCGCTGTTCGGCGGCGGGTTCCTGGGCGAGGAGCGTGGACGCCAGCAACAGGGGGGCGCCGACAGCGAGGAGACGGACAAAGGGCACTTGCTTGGTGATCATGGAGTAGGGACTCCTGCGACTACGTTCTTGCAGGGTGAAAGGGGAGGGGTGGCTCTCACGTTTTGCGATTCCGGGCTGCTGAGGGTGGGCGACCTGGAGCTCGCGGGGGACGTTCGAAAGGGTTCGGAAGTTTGCTCGACCGAGGGAAGACTGGAAAGTACCAGGCGCAGAAAGTTGCCGCGCCACCGAGCACCTGGCGCGGACACCTCTGGCTCGGCGGGGCCTATTTGGCCAGTTCGGCCTTCGCCGCCGCCGCCCAGCGCGATGCCGGGTAGTTGTTCGCGACGATCTGGAAGTAGCCAGTCGCCCGGGCTTTGAAGGTGTCGCCTTCGCGATCCTGGCCGAGCGCCAGCAGGCACTTGCCCAAGAAGAAGTTGGCTTTGGCACTGGCCTCGCCGCTCGTGCTGTCCATCACGCTGGCCGTTGCCAGCGCGATCTGGGCCCGGCGTAGACCGTCCATGTTGCTGCTTTCGGCAGCGGACATGAAGAGGGCCTCACCTTCTCCCGCGCGACCGGCGGCAACGAGTTCGGGTTCCTTGCTGCCCGCGAGGCTGTGGAAGTAGGACTCTGCCTTCGACCACTGCTTTTCGCCGAGGTAGGTCTCACCTTCCCCGACCTTGGCCTGCGTCTTGAGGATGCGCAGTTCCGAGTCGTCGGCGGAAGGGGTGGCCAGAGCGCTGTCGGCGGAGGCGCTCGCGGACTGGAACGCCGAGCGAGCTTCCGAGGCCTTGCCGTCGCCAAGCAGGGTCATGGCGAGTTCGAACTTGGCGCGGGCGCTCCAGACAGCGCCAAAACCATCGACCGTCGTGCGGTCGTCGAGTCCGCGCAGCGTCGTGATGGCTTCGGCACCTTGGCCTGCCAGACGGAGGGCTCGGCCGCTGAGCAGCAGGGCTTCCGCGAGGCGCCAGTGGGTCGGGTTGGCTGCGAGCCACGACTTGGCCTTGTCGGCGGCCGTAGCGGCGGCGCCCTTGTCGGCGCCGACGCCGTTGATGGCGGCCTTGAATTGGAAGAACAGTGCGTCGGCCTTCAGCAGCGCGCGCTCCGTCTGGCGTTCGGCTTCGCCAAACATCTGGGCGGCCGTTGCATAGTCACCGCGGTCCATCGCGGCGCGCCCCGCGATGAAGCCTTCGGGCAGGTCGCCCCATTCTACGGCAAGGACCTGGTGCGACGGCACGTCGACCGTGTCGGCGCCCTTCTTGACCTTCAGTCCCGTGTAGTTGAACTCGGTGATTTCGACGCCGCGCAGGCGCGCGCCGTCCTTCTTCACGACGACATCATTGGCCTTCTGGCCGAGGGCCACAGGCGCGAACATCGCGACGAACAGCGCCGCAGACAGGAGCGATGGGGTGGTGCGGATGGTCATGGAATTGCCTGCGGTCGTTCAGCGGTTGAAGGTGAAGTAGTCGCGGATCTTCTTGCCCTCGGCACCGAAGGCGAGCAGCGTCGCGAAGTCGTCGGTCGACCTGGCGATGTTGTAGAGCTTCTCCGCGTATCCCTTGTACTTGCTGTCCTTGAGGCTCGCGCGCTTCGCAAACCAGTAGCACTCCCACGTGTAGGTGTACCATTCGAGGCTGTACTTCTTCACCTCGGGGCGCTCCGCCCACTGGCTGTACTCCGTGCGCATCTTGATGTAGGCCTCATCCGGACGATCGAGGCCGACCACCGGCTCGGGGCCACCGACGCGGTTGAACTCGAACCAGCCACCGAGCGCGCGGGCGATCTGGTGCTTGAGTTCCCACTGCGTGGGATTGGCCTTCTCGGCCTCGATCAGCATCGGGTAGGCCTCCTGGAACTTGCGTTGGCGCAGCAGGGCCTCACCGATCTTCGGGCGCACGACGAGGTCGACGACCTTCTTCGTGTTTTCCGTCGTGTTGTTGCCGTAGAGCTGCAGGGTCTTCTGCGCGATCTCGTCGACCTTCTTCCACTCGCCGAGGGCCTCGTAGTTCAGCAGCGTATTGACGAGCACGGCGAGCTGCGGTTGCGGCGAATTGGCGATGTAGTCCACGCCAAGCGCGGTGAGCTTCGTGCGTGCCTTGTCGAGTTCGGCCTGTGCGGCCTTCTGCACCGCCTCGCCCTTGTTCTTGGCGATGGCCTGGTCGAGCTCGGCCGCGAGTGTCTTCACGCGGTTCTGGTACTCGACGAAGATCTCGGTGGCCACTCGCGACGCCCGAGGTGCATCCTTTTCCTTGAGCTGCACGTACGCTTCGTCGGCGCGATCGAGCTCGCCGAGGTCGCAGTGCAGGCGCGCAATCGACTCGAGGGTCGAGGGGATGTAGTCCTCGCCGTCCTTTGCGAAGTTGGCGACGAACTCGCGCAGCTTGGCGATCGCTTCCGGGTACTTCGTCGGCTGGCGCTGCATCTTGAACTCTTCGCTGCCGCGCGCCTCGATGTAGGCCATCAGGGCCTCGATGTAGGCCGCGTGGGCGACGGCTCCGGCCCGGTAGGGCTGCTGCTCCTTCTTCGCGGGCGGTTTGCTCGCGATATCGCGGAACGCAGTGAGTGTCTTGCGCGCCTCGGCGAAGTTGCCGAGGATCTGGTAGGCGCGCGCGATGCGGACCTGCGCCAGTTCGTAGAACTGGAAGGTGTTGTCGATCTTGCTGTACTCGGCGATGGCTTCCGCGTACTTCTTCGAGTCGTTGAACAGGGTGTTGCCCTGCTTCCAGAACAACTTGCCGGCGCCGCCGATCGAGTACGACGCGATCTGCTGGGAGGCCGTGTCGTAGATGCCGTTGAAGGCCGTGTCGTTCTTGGTGAGGCGCTTTTGCTGGCCGATGGCGCGATCGAGCGAGTCGGCGGTGTCGCCAGAACGATCGTCGTCCTTCTTGCCGAACTTCTGCAGGCCTTCGGTGAGCGCGAGGATCGACTCGAGGAAGCGGTCGGTGACGCCATAGGCGGTGCCGAGCATCTGGTAGGCCTCGAGGCCCATCGTCTGCTGCTCCTCGGGCGACAGCGCGGCGATCGCGCGGCGCAGGCCCATGATCGACGCTTCGTAGTTCTTGTTCTGGAACTCGCCCTTGGCGATTTCGAACAGCAACTTGCCGGAGATCAGGTTCTTCTGCACGGCGAGGATGTCGCGCAGCACGGCTTTGGCCTTCACGCCGACGTAGTCGGCCGGGTGCTTGTCGTTGATGCGCTGGGCCATCGCCATCGCTTCGCCGAGCTTCTTGCTGTCGCCGGATTCGGCGAGGAAGCGGCATTCGACGAGCAGCATGAGGTGACCCCAGCGTTCGTCGACGACGTCGAACAGTTCGACGCCCTTTTCGCCATGCTTGGCCATCTGCGCGCGGAACTCGGTGAACAGCTCGGCCGTGCCGGCCGCACCCTGGCTCACCATCACTTCGGCCGCGTGCAGGGACACCTCCTGGAGCATCTCGAAGAGCAGGCCCTGCATGTCCCCGCTGAGGCCGAGTTCGTCGGCCTGGTCGAGGGCGGTCGCAATCTGCGTGATCGTCGACTTGTAGCTGTCGAGCGCCTGCACGAAGTCGCCTGAGACTTCGTAGCATTGGGCGAGCTCAAACAGGCCGCGCAGGCCGATCGCGGTTTCTTCGCCTGCCTCGAGGATCATGTCCGTCAACTCGGTGATCGCACGTTCGACAAGTACGGTGCGGTCGGTCTTCACGGCGCGGGCTTGTTCGCGCATGAGGACACCCTTGCGCATCCAGAGCAGCAGATACTCGGTGTTCTTCGACTCGTCCTTGCGCTGCACTTGCAGGCCTTCCATGACCTTGCCGCAGGCGTCGATGCCGGCGCGGAAGACGGCAGTGGCCTCTTCTTCGAGTTCCTTCACCTTGTCGGGGGACGACTCGCGCGCGATCTCGAGTTCCTCGATGAGGAACTGGCCGAAGTCCTGCGAGGCGTCCGCCAGCGTCGAACGGGCCTCGAACTGGACACTCGCGTCGCTCGACCGTTCGATGAGCTCCTTCGACTTGTCGAGAGCCTCCTTGAACAGCGTGCGCTGCAGGGCGCGATCGTTGCGGGCCCGGGCTCCGTAGTAGGAGACCTGGACCGCGAGCTGCGCGATCTTGTCCTGTTCACCGGCGCCGCGGAATTCCGTGGCCAGTCGATCCGCCTCTTCTTTGGCGAGCTCGATGAACTTCATGTCCTTCGCCAAGGCGCGGACGAACACGATTTCCCGGTCAAGCTTTTCTTGAGCGAAGAGCGTCGGGGAAAGCGAACCGAGGGTGAGCATCACGAGGGCGTTCTTGGCCATCGTGGGGCGCGGGGAGCGACTTCCGATCACGGACAGACTCCGGGTTGCAAGACCACTGGTTTCAGAGACTTGACCACGTCTCGCCAGGGGGGAGCCGGCGAGCCGGGAAGGGGCGGAAACGGCGCGAGCTGGGAGGGCAGCCTGACCCACGCCGCAGAGGGGAACGAAGAGTATAGCAATCCGTTCAGTCGTTCCAACCAGTGCGTAGCGAGTGCAAGCTAGAAATGTGCCCAGAATCGGCGCGGGGAGCCCGGTCGCGGCATTCTAGATCGTTTCCGAAATCGCGCGCGGCCGCCCCCGTCAGCTGGCGAACCAGGCTGGCGAGGGCGGCCGCGGGCAGCGCCGTGGGGCCTCGGATCGAGGCCCCGGTCGCAATCACTTCCGGCTGATGATGGTGCCGTCCTGCATCTGGACCATGTTCGGTTCCTGCTCTTCCATGAGGATGATCTTGGCCTTGATGAGGATCAAGATCTTGCGGTTCTGGACCGAGGTGCCATTGCGCGAGAAGAGCCAGCTCAGGCCCGGCAGGTTGCCGAGCAGCGGCACCGTCGAGCGCAGGTTCTGGCGTTCGACGAGGCGCATGCCGCCGAGCATCATCGTGCCACCGTCCGGAATCGTGACCGTCGTGCGCACGCGCTGCAGCGTCACTTCGGGCAGCTGGATCGAAATCGGCTGACCGACGCCGAGCGTCGTCGTGAAGGTCGGGATCGGCAGCTGCAGCGACATCACCGTCGGCCGCAGTTCCATCGTCACGAACTTGAGGTCGGAATCGACCACCGGCCGCACGTCGAGTGCCACACCGTCGTGGACCGTGCCGATCACCGGGTTGGCAACGGCGGCGGCCTGCGCGATTTCGACTTCGAAGTCGCGGATGTAGCTGATGTTGCGCAGGTAGTGCATCGAGGCGCGCGTGTTGTTGTAGATCAACAGACGCGGGGCTTCGATCTGCTCACTGCGTTCCTGCTTCGAGACGGCGCGCAGCACGACTTCGACTTCCGTGTCGTCGAGGAAGGCGTATTGCATCGACAGGCCACCGGCGTTGGTGAGCCCACCGTTGCGACCACCCAGCGTGCCGTCGTAGAGGTTCTCGACGCGCGCCATCATGTCGCCATCGCGACCGTTGTCGAAGAAGACGCCCGGTTCGGAACCGGTGCCAACCTGACCCGGCGTGGCGGCGTTCTGCAGGTTGCGCGGTCCGAAGTCATCGAAACCGGCGTTCGGGCGCTGGCCGTTCTTCTCGAGGCCGCGGCCGGCGATGCCCTGCGCCGCCTGGTTGCCCAGGCCGCGAAGGTCGATGCCGACGTCTTCGAGGAAACTGTCTTCGACCTTGAGGAACCGCGATTCGACGTCGACCTGGATGCCGACGTGGCGGCGCAGCTCGTGGATCAGGTGGTCGACCTGCTTGTGGGTGTCCGCGTCCGCGCGAACGAGGAGCACACCCGACTGCATGTTCATGGTGAAGGGGCTGCCTTCCCACTTGTCGGAGGCGATCGTCGACTTCAGCAGGTCCTGCAGGCGACCTTCGTCGACCACGGACGGTTGCGGCTCCTCATCGACTTCCGCGAACAGGGGCGTGTCGTCGCCCGGAATCGGCAGGCGCAGGTTCGGACCCGGCGAGCCCTTGACGCCCTGGATGAGATCCTGGACGTGGTACTTGTCGAGGTAGAGCGTGCCGATTGCATTGGCGGGGCTGACCAGCTGCACGAGGCCGTCGCGGACCTTGAAGGCCACGCCGGTTTGCGCCTGGATGTTGCGCAGCGCCTCGGCGACTGAGCGGGCCGGCAGCTTGAAGTCGACGAGCGTCGTCTGCTCGGCGGGCATGCTGCGGACTTCTTCCGTGATGAAGAACGTCGCGCCGGTCAATTGGGCGTAGTAGCTCGCCCAGTCCTGCACCGTCGCACTCGCGAAGTTGTGCTCGAGCACCGTCTCGTCGAGGCGGTGCAGGATGGCCTGATTCTCCGGCGTGTCGAGGTCGGTTGGCTGCGTGTAGCCAGCGGGCTCACGCTGCGAGACCTCGGCCCAGCGAGCGGGGTCGAACACCACCGTCTCCGACTGGGGCAGGTTGCTGTGCTGCAGTTCGAGGAACGTCTTGTTCCACTCCGTGCGCCAGCGTTCGCGCGAGGACTCGACCGCCGTGTTGTGCCGCGCGCGATCTGCGAGGTCGCGCAGGGCCATGGCCGTCGGGTTGGTCGGATCGAGCATCAGGGCCTGATCGACCTGGGCCACGACCTGCTGGTACTGGCCAGCCTGGAAGTTCAGGTTCGCCTGCTCGAGAATGCGCGAGACGCGCAGTTCCTTGGCGATCTTCTGGTCGCGCTCGATGCGGGCGAGTTCCTGCTCCGAGGCCGCCTTGATGCGGTCGACCTGGGCGGCATCGGCCTTCTGCTTGGCTTCGCGGGCTTCCGCGAGGGCCATGTCGGCAGTCTTGCGCAGCGGGTCATTGGCCTGCGCGAAGGCCGAGTATTTCATCTGCGTCACGGCGCGCTCGAAGCTGTCGATGGCGCGGCCGAAGTTGCCTTCCTGCATGTGCGCGCGGCCGAGCTGCAGTTCCCGCTCGACGATGCTGCGTTCACGCTCCTGGCGGATGCGCGCCGTCATCACGGCTTCATCGAGCTGGTTGCCGAGCGAGATGCCCGGGCCGTCGCCGAGGATCTGGTTGCAGCGCTGCAGGATATTGCGCGCCTCTTCGTTGTTGTTGTCCAGTTCGAGCGTGAACGCCGCTTCGTTGCGGGCGTCTTCGAACAGGCGCAGTTCGAGAGAACGACGAGCGTTCTCAAGAGCCCTCGCGACGAGCGCCGCGCGGCGGGTTGCTTCCTGCCCTTGGGGGTTCTGGCCCTGAGGATCCTG
>Ga0075163_10008853_pt1 | contig 13227 bp, 9 predicted proteins | sample JI1023141ADNA_FD_71478 | JGI IMG/M metagenome (GOLD analysis project Ga0075163, IMG submission 71478) | Wastewater effluent complex algal communities from Wisconsin, to seasonally profile nutrient transformation and Carbon sequestration -... | ecosystem: Engineered > WWTP > Effluent > Algae...
CGGAGGTCCGGCGGGTGAAGCAATGGCTGGCGTCGGCAGTGGCGCTCAGCCTTGCGTCATGCGCGAGCGTGAGCGGAGGCGCGGACTTGGGCATTGACGATATCGCTCGCAGATACGTTGCGCTCGCTCTCGAAATTGATGCGCACGAGAGCGGTTATGTTGACGCGTATTTCGGCCCCGACGAATGGCGCGAAGCCGCACGCCGCAATCCGCGTGAGCGGGGCGATTTGAAAACCGAAGCCGACCGCCTGCAGGACATGCTGCGCCGCTTCAACGCACCCGATGTCGAGACGGCCCAGCGCGCCAAGGTCCTGCTCGCCAACATCTCAAGCGCCCGGTTCCGGCTCGACATGATCGACGGCAAGCGCGTGCCCTTCGCCGACGAGGCTGAGCAGCTGTTCGCGCTGCGGCCCGAGCTGAAGCCGCTGTCGGCCTATGATGACGCGCTGAAGAGGATCGAAGCGCTCGCCCCGGGCCAAGGGCCGCTCGCCGCGCGCGTCGAGGCGTTCCGCGCACGCTATTCCGTCCCCGAAGACCGCGTCCGCGCTGTGATGGACGCCGCGATTGCAGAATGCCGCAAACGCACGCGCGGGCACATCAATCTGCCCGACAATGAAAGCTTCGGGATGGAGCTGGTGACGGGCAAGAGCTGGGGCGCCTACAATTACTATCAGGGCGAGAACCACTCGAAGATCGAGATCAACACAGACATGCCGATGTCGATCGGCAACGCGCTGATCCTCGCCTGTCACGAAGGCTATCCGGGCCATCACGTGCAGGGCATCTACAACGAGCGGAATTTCCGCACCAAGGGATGGGCGGAGTTTTCGGTCGCGCCGCTCTATGCGCCAGCATCGCCATTGAACGAGGGCGGGGCGGAGTTCGGGGTTGAACTCGCTTTTCCGGGCGATGAGCAGGTGAAGTTCGAAGCCGAGGTACTCTATCCGCTCGCCGGTCTCGATCCGGATACGGCCATCGCATTCGACAGGATGCGGACGGCAACGGCCGAGCTGGACGGCGCATTGCTCAAGGTGTCGCAAATGCACCTCGATGGCGAAATCACGCGCGAGCAGGCGATCACGCTGATCGGGAAATACAAACTCGCCCCGCGCGACGTGGCCGAGCAGTCGCTGGCGTTCGACCGCGATTACCGGTCCTACGTGATCAACTACTCCGTCGGCGAAGCGCTGGTCCGTGGCTATGTTGACCGCGTCGGCGGCGCCGACCCCGCCGCCCGCTGGGCTGCCTACGAGCATATCCTCGCAACCCCGTCGCTTCCTGCCGATCTGGCCGCCGATCAGGCGAAATGATCCGCTGCGCATGAGTTGGTTGCTTGAGCGCCGCCGCCTCCCGGGGCATGACAGACGCAAGCAGGCTCGGGAGGGCAGATAGATGCATGTCGCCCTGATCCGCCGGGCGCTGATGGCCGGCGCCGCGCTGTTCGCAGCATCCGCCATCGCGCAGCCCCCGCCCGAGCAATCGACGCCCGAACAGCCCCCCTCCGAGGCCCCCGCGCCCGACCCGATCGGAGACCTGATCGACAGCGTGCCCATCGCGCCACGCCCCCCCGCGGCGGTCAAACCGTCAACGCTCGAAGGTTATCTGTCATCCCTCCGCTCCCGCTCATGCCCTGCAGGCATCGAGCCGGTCGAGGCGGAAGCAATCGGGCTGAAAGCGAAGTCGGTGTCCCTGCAGGCGATCAACCCGATGCGCACATCGGTCGGCCGCCTGAGTCTTGTCGCGGGCTATCACCTCACCAGCGACGACAAACGCTTCGGCGGCCTCTCCGGCATCGATAGTCTCGACAACGGCAACCTCATCGCGATCAGCGACATGGGCGACTTCGTCTGGATCGACCTGCAAGATGACGGGCTGACGCCGTCCGCGCTGCGCATCGCGCCGATGCGCGATCGCAAGGGCAAACCGTTTCCCACCAAGATCGCGGCCGATGCGGAGGGACTGGCCGTTCGCGATGGTCTGGCGCTTGTATCGTTCGAAAGCGATCCGCGCGTGCTGGCTTACGATATCGGCGCCTGCGGCGCGGCGGCGCGCGGCATCGCGCTCGGCTGGAGCATGGACAGCGCATTCGCGAACAGGAAGCTCACCGTCGCCAACAATCAGGGCGTCGAAGGCCTGGCCATATCCGACGACTGGTATCTGCTCGCCGGCATTGAAACGAAAGTGGGCAAGTCCAGCCCGCTGTCGGCAAGGCCGCTGGAGGCAGGCGCACGCTTCGAACTGGCGATCGGAGAAAACGCGCCGGAACTCGTCGGCCTCGATGTTGTTCAGATCGGCGACGAGGTTCACGTCTTCAGCCTGCATCGCTCATCCAAGGCGCTGTCCGGCAACGCAATCACGGTCGTTGAAACCGTGCTCGACCGGAGCTTCAACGAAGCCAGTCTTCCTGCGCGGATGATCGGCGAACTCGAGCGGCGCTCCCGCCAGGAGTTCCAGGTCAAGTCATCGCGCGTGCTTGCGGAGATGAACCTGCTTGTCACGATCGACAATTACGAAGGCATCGCGGCCCTGCGGATGCCCGATGGGCGCACGCGGCTGTTCATTGTTTCCGACGACAACTTCTCCGCGTCCCAGAGAACGCTCCTGATGGTGTTCGACGTGAAATGACAGGCCCCGGCCAATGGCCAGGGCCTGCGCACATCAAACCTGGAAGAAGCTCTGAACCTAGTTCAGCGTCGGCGTGTCGTTCGTGCGGTCGACCGTGCAGGTCACGGTGGATACCGTATCGTCCGCATTCTTGACCTTCAGCGTATAGGTCAGCGTCGCATTGCTCGAACGCGTCTTGTCGTCATCCGTGCGAACCGATTTCGGCGCGGGCGTCTGTGCGCGGGCTGCGGTCTCGCAAACCTTCTTGCCCTTGGAGACAGAGGTTCCGGCAATGGCCGGCGCCGCGACCAGCGCGGTTCCTGCAATCAGCAGGGCGATGAGTGAGGAGGATTTCATTGTGGAGGCTCCATTTGGCCGCTTGTTTCTCGGCCATGACTTAATCATGCACATGCATGATTTGGAGCGCAACGAAAAAACGTATATACATAATTGAATGAGTGGATCAGATTTTCTCGACTTTGATTGCCTCGCCTACGCAACGCGCCGCACAGGTCGCGCCGTGACGAACCTTTTCAACAGCCGGCTCACCCATCTCGATCTCAATGTTGCGCAATTCGGGCTGCTGGCGGCTGTTGCGAAGCTGCCTGGATCGACGCTCGCCGCCATCGGCGAGTCGATGCTGCTCGATGAAAGCACGCTGGCCCGCAACTTCATCGTGCTGGAACGCAGGGAGCTGGTCGAGGCGGAGGGAGGCCGCGGGCGGGGCGGAAAGCGTCTTGCGCTGACTCGTGCCGGCAAGAAGCTTTACGCGGAAGCCATGTCTATCTGGCTTGAGACAAACAAACTTCTCACCGGCAGGCTGGGCGTCAAGGAAGCCGAGGCCGGCCGGCAGTTTCTTCGCGCGCTCGGAGAATTGTCTGAACGCCTGAAGGAAGAAGACGGGAAAGCGGGCCGCAAGGCGCGGCCCGCCTGAAGTCCCGCTTATTCGCCGGTCTTGACGATCGAGGCGACAGAGTCAGAGCTGCGATCGACGGTGCAGACGACCTTGGCCATCACGTCGGCCGCATCTTTCACCTTGAACGTGTAGATGAACGAAGCGCCGGTCGCTTTGGTCGACGCCTTGTCGACTTTGACCGATTTGGCGTCCGGCTGCTGCTTGTTGATTTCCGACTTGCAGAGGCCTTCAGCGGACTGGACCGACATCTTGGCGAAAGCCGGCGCGGCAAGCGCGATGGCGGCGGCCGAGAGGAGGGCGAGGGAGGAAAGGCGGGTCATTTTGATCTCCGTTGCGGTAGCACAATCGCCGTGCAACCTGCCTCGACTGGACAGTGTCAGGTTGTCGCCGTCAAGTGACGCAGCGTAGCCCTCAGCTAACAGCTGCGTTACAAATGCTTGAGGCCTGACACTTCACGGTTTTGGCATCAAAAGCGCCGGTTACGTCGTTGGCCTTTGGTGTACGCTGCGACCTTTCCGGGAGCCCTCATGAGCCGCCTTGTCCTTTGCGCAGCAACCGCAGCATTTGCCGTCATTTCCGGCTGCAGCGAACCGGCCGCGACCAGCAACGAAGCCGCCGCTCCCGTGGTCGAAACCGCCAGCGCACCGGCGGTCCCCGAAGCCATGAATGGCTGGCGCGAATACCCTCTGCGTGATGGGGTCATCTCCATACAGCCCGAGGGCAAATGGCGGACAGACGTGATCGACGTCCCGGTGAAGGCCGGCGAAGACCTCGAATACAAGCTCACGATGAAAAAGGGGCAGGGCGTCGTCTATAACGTCACCTATGGCGACCTTGAGCATGCCGGCCTGATGGAAGTCGAATTCCACGGCCACACCGAAAAGGATGCCTCCGGCGCCGGCGACCTGATGTTCTACTCGAAAACCGGCGGCTCACCTGAAAGCGGCGTTTTCACCGCGCCATGGGATGGCATCCATGGCTGGTACCTCAAGAACGACGGCGCAAAGGATGTGGTCGTCAAGCTCGAGCTGGCGGGTTTCTACGCGCTTGAGTCGAAATAGCCTTCCTAGCCTGACCCGTTTCCCGCGCCATTCGCGCTTACAGGGCAGGCAAGGCATGTCTGCCGGCGCTCTCCTCAAGCTTGTATCCGCTTGACGGTGCGGGCCGACAAACCCTTGCTTGGGTTCAAGGGGACTGCGCGGTCATCAGGGGAACGCTGCCAATGTCATTCAAACTCATGGTCGGCGCCGCGCTCGGCGCGCTGAGCCTGCAAGGCTGCGCATCGATCGGAAATCTCGGCGCATCTGGCGTCGCAGAAAACATCGAAGGCAATGCGGCTACCCTGAACGACGCCCACACGCGCGCGATGACCGCAATCATCGCCATGAACGTCCTGCGGGCGCGCGACCGCTGGCCCACGAACTACACAACGCTCTCGGGCATCAAGTCGAACCCCACGCTCTCGCTCAACGGTTCGGCCAGCTTCTCGCCGCTCGGCCTTGGCAATGCGAACGCGCCCTTCGTCGGCTCTTCGGCCAACGTCTCGCGCAATGAATCCGCCAACGCCGAATACTCGGTGAACCCCTTCTCCAACAACGACAAGACGCAAGGCCTGCTCAAGCCGATCCAGCCCGAGCAGCTGGAAAATTACTGGCTCGCCGGCTGGCCGCGCGAAACGCTGATGTGGCTCTTTGTCGATGCCGTGACGTTCACCGGCGAGTCGCAGCCCTGGTATATCGATGGCGACGAATTCTCCGCATCGCCTTCGCCCTCGGACGCCGCCAACACGCGCCGCTATGGCGAGATCATCGACCGCGCCAAGCGCGGCCAGGTCGATTTCGGCGAACTGCCGGCACCCAGCCTCGATCAGCGCGCGTGCTCGCCCTACGATCCGGTCTATCTGCGCGAGACCCTCGGTGGCGCAGGCTCGCCCGATGGCGGCGGCAACCGCGGCGCCGGCATGACCGAAACCATCCGCACGGTCGAAAGCCTCACCGGCCGCCAACTCGTTCTTTCCGAAGATCCCCGCACCCCGGCCCCGGGCGAGGCGACCATCGCGCCAGACCGCTTCAACCGCCGTCTGCTGCTATGCGACACCGTTGATACGAAATGGGGCTTCATGGATGCCGCAACCGGCGCGCCGCTGGCCAGCATCCGCACGCGCTCGTTCGACGACATGATCTACTTCCTCGGCGAGACGCTGCGCAGCGGCTCGGAGGACAAGCCCACCGTCGCGGGCAATGTCATCCTGTTCCAGACCTACCACGAGCGTGGCGATCGCCCCTTCGCCGTGCGGGTCGAACATGCAGGCCAGGTCTATTTCATCGCGCCGCAGACGCTGGCCGGTGAATCAACCGGACGTAAGGATGTGACGGGCAACGTCCTGTCGCTGCTCAACCAGCTCTACCTGCTGGCGCAATCCGACGAGTTCCTGCGCGCCCCGGAAGCCCGCGTCCGCTAGCAGACGCGCCAGCCTCTCAGGTCGTGTGCTGTTCCTGCAGCCAGCGGGTCATCACGCCGCCCTTCACGCATTGCTCCCACGCCTGCTCGGGCGTTTCGGCAAAGCTGAACAGCGACTCGTCCGGCGCCGAGATCACGCCGTGCCTGACCATCGCGTCGAAGTTGATGACTTCATCCCAGAACTTCTGGTCATAGAGCACGATCGGAATCGGCGGCGCCTTGTCGGTCTGGCGCAGCGCCAGCAGTTCGAACAGCTCATCCATCGTCCCCATCCCACCCGGGAAGACGACAAGCGCGTTGGCGCGCATCGCAAAGTGCATCTTGCGCATCGCGAAATAGTGGAAGCGGAAAGTCAGGTCCGGTGTCGAATACGCATTCGGCTCCTGCTCCATCGGCAGGGTGATGTTGTAGCCGATGCTCGGCGCACCTGCGTCATGCGCGCCGCGATTGGCGGCTTCCATGATGCCCGGCCCGCCGCCCGTTGCGATGACATTGTCCCGCGGCGTGCGCTCGGAAAGCAGCGCGCCGCCGCGCTCGGAGGCGATCCGCGCAAACTCGCGCGCGTCATTGTACCAGCGGCGGTGCTCCGGCCTGCCATGCGGCGAGAAACGCGCCGAGCCGAACACCACCACAGTCGAGCGCACGCCCCAGCGATCGAGCGCCTCTTCCACCTTGGCGTATTCCAGCATGAACCGCACGCCGCGCATGGAATCGCCCAGCAGCCAGTCCTGATCGAGCGCCGCGAGCCGATACGAAGCCGACGCCATCTGCGCGTCATTGTCTCCCTGAGCGTGAGAGAAGGGCGCGATCGTCTTTGGGTCCAGCCTGGGCGCTGGCTTGTTGGCAGGGTTCTGTGGGGGCTTCTTGGCCATGACGTCCCTCGAAAACGGGACGGCCTGTCTAGCCAATCCCGCTTAAGGAAGCGACCGGAAAAACAGCGGAAATTGCAGCAGTTTACCTATATGTCCGTTCCTTGATGTCGCCCTGGCGCCTGGATTCCCCCACCTGGCGACAGTCCTTAGTGCGCCTCCGCCCACGTCTTCGCGGCGTGCGCCTCCACCACCAGCGGCACGTTCAGCTCCAGCAACGGCATGGTAGCCCGCGCCATCGTGTCGCTCGCCACTTCGATCAGCTTCGTCGCTTCCGCCTCCGGCGCCTCGAACACCAGTTCGTCGTGAACCTGCAACAGCATCTTCGCCTTCAGCCCCGCCGCCTTCAGCGCGCCCGGCATGCGGATCATCGCACGCTTGATGATGTCCGCCGCCGATCCCTGCAGCGGCGCGTTGATCGCCTGCCGCTCGCCGAATGAACGCTCCGCGCCGTTGGGCGATTTGATCTGCGGCAGCCACACCTTCCGCCCGAAGATCGTCTCGACATAGCCATGCTCGCGTCCGAAGGCGCGATACTGTTCCATGTAATCCTGGATGCCGGGGAATTTCTGGAAGTACTTCTTGATGTAGGCCCCCGCTTCCTCGCGCGGGATAGACAGCTGCCGCGCAAGGCCAAAGCCCGATATGCCGTAGATGATCCCGAAATTGATCGCCTTGGCTTTCCGCCGCACCATCGGGTCCATGCCCTTCACCGGCACGCCGAACATCTCGCTCGCCGTCATGGCGTGAATGTCGATGCCTTCCTTGAACGCCGTCCGCAGGCTCGGAATGTCGGCGACGTGTGCCAGCAGCCGCAGCTCGATCTGCGAATAGTCCGCCGATACCAGCACGTTCCCCGGCGCTGCAATGAACGCCTCGCGTATCTTGCGGCCTTCCTCAGTGCGGATCGGAATGTTCTGCAGGTTCGGATCGGTGGAGGCGAGGCGCCCCGTCTGCGCACCCGCCAGCGAATACGACGTATGCACGCGCCCTGTCGCCGCATCGATCGCATCGCGCAGCGTCTCGGTATAGGTCGAGCGCAGCTTCGACAGCATGCGCCAGTCAAGCAACACCTTCGGCAGCGCGTGCCCATAAGCCGCCAGGTCTTCCAGCGTATCGGCCCCCGTCGCCCACGCGCCTGTCTTGGTTTTCTTCGCGCCCGCCGCTTCAGCCAGCCCCATCTTGTCGAACAGGATTTCGCCGATCTGCTTCGGGCTTCCGAGATTGAACGGCTGCCCCGCCAGCTCTTGCGCTTCCGCTTCCAACGCGCCCATGCGCTGCGCGAATTCGCCAGACAGCTTCGACAGCTTCTCGCGATCCACCAGAACGCCCGCACGCTCCATGTCCGCCACCACCGGGATCAGCGGCCTGTCCATCGTCTCGTACACAGCGCTCACGCCATCGCGCGCCAGGCGCGGCTTCAGCCGCTCCCACAGGCGCAACGTCACATCCGCATCCTCGGCGGCATAGCGCGTGGCCTTGTCCACCGGCGTCTGGTCGAACGTGATCTGCGCCTTGCCTGTTCCGATCAGCTCCTTGATCGGCACAGGCGTATGCCCGAGATGCAGCTCGGAAAGTTCGTCCATGCCATGATTGTGCTGCCCGGCTTCCAGCACGAACGACAACAGCATCGTGTCGTCGATCGGCGCCACACGGATATCGAACGCACAGAACATCGAGATGTCGTACTTGATATTCTGCCCGATCTTCAGGACCGACGGGTCTTCCAGCAACGGCTTCAGCAGCTCGATCGCTGTCCCCATCTCGATCTGCTTCGGCTTGTCGCCGGAAAGCAGGTCCGTCTTGCCCGCGCCATGGCCCAGCGGGATGTAGCAGGCCTTGCCCGGCGCCAGCGCCAGCGAAACGCCCACCAGCTTGGCGCTCATCGGGTTCAGCCCGTCCGTCTCCGTATCCACCGCAACGAAGCCCTGGCTCCGCGCCGCGGCGATCCATGCCATCAGCTGCTCGACATCGGTGACGGTTTCATAAGCGTCGAGGTCGAACGGCGCAGCCGTCGCCGCCAGCGGCTCGAAGCTTTCGCCCGGCGCGCCATTGGCCGCCGCTGTTGCTGTCGGCTTCGCGCCGTTCGCGCGCTCGGCCGCCACCGCATTGGCAAGGGCCGGCCCGCCAGCCGAGGATGATTTCGGCGCCGGGGCTTCCGACCCCAGCGTATGCGCCACGCGCGTGCTCAGCGTCCTGAATTCCATCTCCGACAGGAAGGCGAGCAGGGGGGCGGGGTCGGGATCGGACACGCCCAGCTCCTCCAGCTGCACCTCCACCGGCACGTCATCCTTCAACGTCACCAGCACTTTCGAGAGCCGCGCCTTGTCCGCATGCTCGATCAGCGACTCGCGCCGCTTCGGCTGCTTGATCTCGCCCGCGCGAGCCAACAGCGATTCCAGGTCGCCATACTCGTTGATCAGCAACGCCGCCGTCTTCACGCCGATCCCCGGCACGCCCGGCACGTTGTCGACGCTGTCGCCGCACAGCGCCTGCACGTCGATCACCTTGTCCGGCGTCACGCCGAACTTCTCCATCACCTCAGGCGCACAGATCTTCCGGTCCTTCACCGTGTCCAGCATGCAGATCCTGTCATCGATCAGCTGCATCAGGTCCTTGTCCGCAGACACGATCGAAACGCGCGCGCCCTTGGCCGCCGCCTGGCGGGAATAGGTCGCGATCAGGTCGTCCGCCTCAAAGCCCTTCATCTCCAGCGCGGGCTGGCCGAAGGCGATGGCGGCCCGCCGCACCAGCGGGAACTGCGGGATCAGGTCTTCCGGTGGATCGGGGCGATGCGCCTTGTACTGGTCATACAGCTCGTTCCGGAACGTGATCGCGCCCGCATCGAAGATGCACGCGAAGTGCGTCGGCTGCTCGCCCGCCTTCAGGTCTTCCAGCACCTTCCACAACATGTTGCAGAAGCCCGCGATCGCGCCCACCGGCAGCCCGTCCGACTTGCGCGTCAGCTGGGGCAGGGCGTGATAGGCGCGGAAAATGAACCCCGACGCATCGATCAGGTAAACGTGGCTGGATGCATCGACGGGGCGGCGAACAGGCATGGAAGGTCTCCTGCCGCATTCCCTAACAGCCCTGTCCGTATCCGGCCAGATTTGCTGCGGATTTGCCGGTCATCCGTAAACGCCGCGCGCGAATTTCAACGTCTAACTTACGGATGCTCTACGGGAATTTAATCAATCCCTGCGTAAAACGATCGAACTTTCTTGCCTGGGGACTGACATGGATACGACGCAGAACGCTGTCGCACATGAAAGCAAGTCGCTGTCGCTCCGCGACTTGCTGCTCAACGGTACGACGATCTTCGGGATCGTTCTCGCCGTGGGGCATGGCGTCATACTCGGTCACTTCTTCGGCGTGGCCTGGGGGCTCGCCTGGGCGGTTACGTCAGTTGCATTGCTGATCGCTCTCGTCTTCCGCGGCATCCAGGTGGGTACTGGCGCAGACAGGGTCGCCGCCCAGCGTTTCCATGTTTTGCAGGCCGCCCTTGTCGCGCTCTGGATGATAAGCGCGCTGGCAATCTGGGCCACGGGGTCCAAGGCCGCCGCAATCATAGCCATCACGATTCCCGCCTCGTGGTCGATCCACATCATCTTCTCGGGCAAGGGAAACCTGAAAGCCGTCCTGCGCACGCTCGCCATATGCGCCGCCCCGTTGATGCTCTTCATGATCTACTCTGCCTGGGTCGAGTTCCCGGCCTGGGTTGCGATCCCCTGCACAATCTCCGCCGTGGCCATGCTGGCCAGTATCGGAGAGGCCGCCCAGTATTCGAGCCGCAACTTCGTCGAGCTGCAAAAAGCGCTTGCTGAATCGTCGGCCACCAAGGAGCGCCTCGAATTCGCGATCCAGAGCGCGGGCGACGGCTATTTCGAAGTCGACCTCGACAGCATGATGTATTCGCCCAACCCGGCGCTCGCGCGCAGCCTGGGTTTCGAGCCGGGCCCCAAGGATATGTCCGAACTCCACAACCGTATCCACCCGGACGACGCAGGCGACGTCTTCAAGACGCTCGAATCCGTCCGTGCCGGCGCCAACAAGGGCTGGAAGCAGGAACTCCGTATCCGCGTCGCATCCGGCGGCTGGCGCTGGATGCAGCTGCGGGCTCAGGTCATCGGCGCCAACGCCTTCAACGGCCGCAAGCTGATCGGCACCGTCGTCGATCTTTCCGCGTGGAAGGATATCGAAGCCGAACTCCGCAAGGCCAAGGAAACCGCCGAAGCCTCGTCCAGCACGAAGTCGCAATTCCTCGCCAACATGAGCCACGAGATCCGCACGCCCCTCAACGGCGTCCTCGGCATGGCGCAGGCGCTCGAAGCCGACAACCTGACAGCCTCGCAGAAGGAAAAGGTCAGCGTCATCCTCGATAGCGGCAAGTCGCTGATGGCCCTCCTCAACGACGTGCTCGATCTCACCAAGATCGAAGCCGGCAAGCTCGAAATCTCCGCCGTCCCCGGCGACTTCCTCCACACGATGAAGCGCACCCGCCAGCTCTTCCAGTCGACGGCCGAAGACAAGGGTCTCGAACTCTTCGTCCGCTACGATAGCAATTTCCCGCAGCGCCTCAGCTACGATCCCACGCGCGTGCGCCAGTGCGTGTCGAACCTGCTCTCCAACGCCATCAAGTTCACCGCCCAAGGCAGCGTCGAAGTCGCCATCTCGGCGAAGCCGCTCGCCGATGGCCAGTTCATGGTCGCCGTCGATGTCAGCGACACCGGCATCGGCATGAGCGAGGAAACCTGCGGCAAGCTGTTCACCGTCTTCACGCAGGCCGACGGCGCCACCACCCGCAAGTTCGGCGGCTCCGGCCTCGGCCTCGCCATCTCGCGCCAGCTCGCGCGCATGATGGGCGGCGACCTCACCGTCACCAGCGAAGAAGGCCGCGGCTCCAACTTCTGTCTCACCTTCAAGGCGCAGGAAGCCGCCGCTGCTGCTCCCACGGTTCCCGCCGCCAGGGCAGCCGAACCCGTCGCCCGCACCCTGCGCGGCCTCCGCGTCCTGCTCACCGACGACAACGCGATCAATCGTCAGGTCATCAAGCTGTTCCTCGCCCCGCAGGGCTGCGAGATCACTGAAGCCACCAACGGCAAGGAAGCGCTCGACAAGATCGCCCAGAGCGATTTCGACATCGTCCTGCTCGACGTCCACATGCCCGTCATGGACGGCAAGGAAGCCATCCGCCGCATCCGCGCCACAGACAGATGGCTCAACCTGCCAGTGATCGCCCTGACCGCCGACGCCATGTCCGGCGACCGCGAGAAATATCTCGCCCTCGGCATGACCGACTATGTCTCCAAGCCGGTCGACCAGCGCGAACTGATCGCCAAGATGCACCAGGTGCTCGGCCTCGAAACGCCGGTTCCGCAGGCCCGTTCAGCCTAGTATCCGGGCGTCCAGGGCCCCCGTGAGCCAGCCCGCGCCCGTCACACAGGCGCGTGATCGCACCGGGCGTCATGCAGGACGTCATGATTGCTCCGCAATTACAGGCATAATTTCCAGCGAAAGGCCCCGCCGCATCATGGCCGGTCGCCTTGCGGACGCGGCGCTTTGAGGCCAGTGTTCGCTACGAAATTGGCCCCGCCACGGGCCCCGGCACTGGAGTTCCACGCCTATGACGACCCAGCCTGGCAAGTCGAAGCGGTCACTTCTGGCGCGCCTTGCCATCCCCGTGCTGGGGATCGCAGCCATCGGCGGCGCTTTCTTCGCCGCCCCGCTCCTCAACGTGCAGGCGCCCGCCCCGGCCATCGCCCAGCCCGCCACCCAGCAGCAGGCAATCAATCGCCCCGGCCTCTCGGGCGAGGATTTCTCCGCGCTCGCCAAACGCCTCATGCCCTCGGTCGTCAACATCTCGACGCGCCAGACGGTTGCGCGCGGCGATGGCCTCCCGGCCTATGGCCCGAACTCCCCGCTCAACGAGTTCAATGACCTGCTCGGACGCGGGCAGGGCGGCGGCCTGCGCCGCCAGTCCTCGCTCGGCTCCGGCTTCATCATCGACGCTGCCGGCTACGTCGTCACCAACAACCACGTCATCGACGGCGCGGACGAGATCGACGTCAACCTGTCGGACGGCACGGTCCTCCCCGCCAAGCTCATCGGCCGCGACGAAGACGTGGACCTTGCCCTGCTCAAGGTCGAAGCCCGCACTGCGCTCACGCCGGTTCCGTGGGCCAACTCCGATACGGCTGACATCGGCCAGTGGGTCATCGCCATCGGCAACCCGTTCGGCCTCGGCGGCACGGTCACCGCCGGCATCATCTCCGCCCGCAACCGCGACATCAGCGCGGGCTCCTACGACGACTTCATCCAGACCGACGCCGCCATCAACAAGGGCAACTCGGGTGGCCCGCTGTTCAACCTGCGCGGCGA
>Ga0075163_10008856_pt1 | contig 13224 bp, 11 predicted proteins | sample JI1023141ADNA_FD_71478 | JGI IMG/M metagenome (GOLD analysis project Ga0075163, IMG submission 71478) | Wastewater effluent complex algal communities from Wisconsin, to seasonally profile nutrient transformation and Carbon sequestration -... | ecosystem: Engineered > WWTP > Effluent > Algae...
GGCGCGGGCCACGCCGGACGGCCACACCCTGCTGCTGGCCACCGGCGGCCACGCGGTGGCCGGTGCGCTGTACGAGAAGCTGCCTTACCAGACGGTCAACGGCTTCCAGATGGTGTGCACCATCACCTACTTCCCGTTCCTGCTGGTCACGCGAGCGGACTCCAGGCTGCTTTCGCTGGGCGACGTGCTGGCCGGCTCGCGCAGCGCGCCCGGCAGCATCGCGTATGGCACGGCGGGCGTCGGCTCCACCCACCACCTGGCCGGCGAACTGCTGGCCAAGATGGCCGGCATCCAGCTGCTGCACGTGCCCTACAAGGGCGACGCGGCCTCGCTGACCGCGCTGCTGTCGGGCGACATCCCGCTGGTCATCGCGCCACCCACCGCGGTGCTGGGCAACCTGAAGGCCGGCAAGCTGCGCGCCCTGGCCGTCACCGGCCCGCAGCGCTGGCCCGGCATGCCCGAGGTGCCGACGGTGGCCGAGCAGGGCGTGGCCGGCTTCGACGTGCGCTCCTGGGCCGGCTGGATGCTGCCCGCGGGCACGCCCATGGCGATCGTCGACCGGCTCAACGCCGAGACCCTGAAGGCCCTGCAGGTGCCCGAGGTGAGGGTCCGGCTCGAGGAGATGGGCGGCGAGGCCAGGGGCAGCACCCCGCAGGAGATGACGGCCATGGTGGCGTCCGAACTGCGCAAGTGGACCCAGGTGGTGGCGGACGCAAAGATCGCGCGGCTCTGAACCTGCACCCGGCGCGCCACATCGGCGCGGCGGAAAAATGCACCACCTCGGCGAATCAACTGGACCGATTTGAATCGGCAGCCATCGCTGTAGGTGGGGGTCAGTTATCGATCGGCGTCAACAGTCAATGCGCCCTAGTTGAAGGTGCCGTCGCTGACCAATTGCAGAATGCGGGCCAGCGTCTTGTCGATCCCTTGTGTCCTCAGGTCCTGGGTGAAGCCCAAGTCGTTGTGCATGGACACAACCACATAGGTACCCCTGCTGTCGGATTCGAGCATCCACGAGTGGGTCAAGACCTTGACCCCTGACGAGTCGCCCAGACTCCCGCCCTTGTACCAGACGCGTTCCCAACGGTTTCTCAGGAAGACCGTCGCCGCCTCCGAGCTCAAGGCTTGGTCGATCATCTGGAAGCCTGGGCTGCGATCGTTGAATTGCCGCATGGCCGACATGGCAGCACAGACATCCAGCGGGGAAGCCATCCAGGCCGCGGCAAAGAACATGCTCTGGTAGTTGTTGCCGGACCCTGTCAGCGGCCCCAGCGGGGCGAGCACTGTGTTCAGGAAGTTTCGCTGGAAGTCCTCGGTGCCGTCGCGATACGCAACGGCCTGCGCAGGAGTGACCCCGGAAAACAGGTTGAACATCTCATTGGTCGACAGGAACGGCGTCAATCGCTCGGGTGCGGAGTGATTGAATTGGCGAACGATGGCTTCAATGCGGGATCGTCCCACCAACTCATGGATGTGATCCGTGGCGGTGTTGTCGCTGATGCCCATCATCGACGACGCCATGTCCGCCAACGGGAACACCGTGCCGAGGGGCTCCGTGGCAAGCACCGAGCTCCGCACGACTTCCGAGGCGACGAGTGGTATCCGGGTGGTCGGTGAGATGACCCCCTCGTTGATGGCCTGTCCCAAGGCGCCCACGACCCAGAGTTTGAAGATCGACCCCGTCGAGCGAAGCGTGGTGGCATTGAGCTCCTTGATCGGTACGCACTTGTTGTCCTGGATGCGCGCGACGAGCAAGGACGTTCCGGGCGTGATGGCTGCAAGCTTGTCGAAGCTCTGTGCCATCGTCAGCGTCCGGTTTTCCGCCGTGGTCATGAACGCGTTCAGGGGATAGGAGGTCAGCGAGAAACTGTCGATCAGGCCCGTGGCGTACTTCACCGTGAAGCTCAGGAAGCGCCCGCTGCCAGGGTTGCCGGCAATGCCGATCAATCCTCTGAACGATGTGGGCGTCACGGTGAGCGGTTCGACCACGATCGAATTCGGGTTTGCAGTCCGCACGGTCTGCAGCAGGGCTTGTATCTCGCTGATGGACGTGACGGACAGCGCATTGGCATTGAATCGTGCCGTGATCGCTTCATTGGTCGGCGGGGTCGCACCCGCTGCAACTTGCTCCAGGATCCACTTCAACTGCCGGGTGGAGGGATAGTCGGGAAACTGCAAGACGCCGTTGAGCTTGGGATAGGCGGGCGCTATCGCCATGGTTCTGGCCGGATTCAGCGGATACAGGTCGCTGTCATCGGCCACACCATCTTTGTCGCTGTCGACGATCAATTTGACCGTGAGCGGCACCGGGGTGTAGTGCAGCACCCGGTCGGCAGCCGAGTAACCCAGAAAGATGTTGAACTCCCCGGCAACGCCCAGCACCCCCGAAAAAATGTCGATGTCTTGCTGGGTGGCAAGCGAGGCGACCGTGCCGGTGGGCGTCAGCGAGGCAACATCGCCATTCCACGGCTCGAAGGCCCCGAGCTGATTGCGCATGATGAACTGACCAGGTCCGGTCATCACCACCAGGTACAAGTTCCCTGGTTGCCCGACATGGCCAGCTTCGGGGCGAATGCGGGCCGAGATCGCAAGGGTCTCGGTCGTGGCCGCGCTACCGACATAGGTTTTCTTGCCATCCTTGCTCATCCCGGCGGCAAAGGTAGCGCTGCTCGTCGATGGATTGGCCAGGCGTGTGCTGGGCAAGCTCTGCAGCGTGGAGCTACCGACCTGGGCCAGCGCGGTGTGCGAAAGCAGACTGAAGAGCCACAGCAGGAAGCAGGATCTCAGTGACATGGCGCACGTCCTTTCCCTAGCCTGAAACGCCCCGAGCAACCTCGGGTAGCGCTTGCCTGCACGCGGGTTGTTCGCCAGGGCAGTCTACCTTCTGGCCTCTTTCGACTCGTGGAAGCCAGGGATCGTCGGCGCGATACTTTGACTGGAAAACCGGCGAGTCTGCGCTCACCCAAGAGTGCGACGCGTCCGGCTTCAGATCCAAGCACACATCGTGGACGAGGTGCACATGCCCCCCCTGCGATGTGCGTTCGGCATGGGTGCGCTCACCAGCCTTTCGTTCTTATTCACCGCTGTTTCAGTGGGCTGGCGGCGTACCAGCGAACGCACACCACCATGATCTCCAGCGGGAAGGGCAACCGCTAGATCACGCGGCGCAGAGTCGACTTCGACAGCTGGATCTGCAAGGGAACCATCGGGCAATTGCCGCCATGCGCCTTAGTGCGACAGAACCACTTGAATCCACGCCCCTATGGAACGCGGCTGTAGTGGCTCTCCTGGCGGTTGGCCGCAGCGTCCACGACGGCGCCATCGAGGTGGTTGCCGTCCGCAGAGACCTTCAAGACAATCTGGACCGACGCGAAACCGAACGGGTTGCCACCCGGTGCGAAAGCGCATTGCAGGGGCAAATCGTTGTTCGAAAACGCTCCACGGCAGACAAGCGTGACCCATTTGTCGCGGGTCTTCCAAGCATGGGTCATGGCCACGTTGTTTCCGTCCTGAACCACGATCACCCTGCTGTCGGGCGTCTGCGCGCGAGCGTCGGCACTGTGGACCCACGGGCCAGTGAGCGTCGCAGGCGCCCGGATGGCGTTGCCCCTTTGCGTGTCCACGGGGGCATTGGTCGCGTCAACCTTGCGCGACCCTGTGAAGCTGCCACTGTCCGGATAACGGCCCTCGTTGCGGAAGCCGCCTGTGAAAGTGTTGCCCCTCACCGTAACTTGGTAGTGCTGAATCGTGTCCAGGCCAGTGTTGCGGGACAGAGTCAAGGTCGAGGCGTTCATGCTGCCGGTCACGACGCCAGGGGTTCCATCGGTCGTCGTGAGATTGCCCGTAACGGTACTGCCGGCCTGACGCAGGGTCAGCGTCGCAGCTGTCCTGCCATTGAACATGACCGACCAACTCCCCGACACGTCTTCCTGCGCAAAACAGTCGAAAGGGACGCAGGCGCAGGCCAGGAGGAGAAGGAGTCCCAAGGCACGGTGTACGGAAAGCGTCATCGCATCAATCCTGTCCGCCACCATGAAGAGCCCTTTGCTATCCCAGGTAGTTGTCAGGGTCATTATGCGCTTGACGCCGCGTCGACTTGTTGGACAAACGGACCGTCGTGCTGCACGAGAGCACCCTCTGAGCCTGGCGCAGCAGAACGCGGCCCTGGTGGAGCGGAGCGCCGCCGCGGCCGAGTCGCTGCAGGAACAGGCCAGGCACCTGCCCGACTCGGTGCAGGTGTTCAGGGCCGGGTGCTAGGGTCCGTCAGAGCCTCGGCGCTGGCCGCGCCGGATCAATGCGCCACGGCGACCGTCACGGATTCCTGCAGCCGGTGGCCCCGCGCGGCCAGCGCAAAGAACACCGCGCCAGAGATGACCAGCAGGCCGGTGGCCAGCAGGGCATAGGTGAGCGCATGGCCGGAGCCGGCCGCGCCCAGCCGGTCGCTGACCGCGCCGACCGCCAGGTTGCCGACCGCGATGGCGAAGACGTTGATCAGCAGCATCGTGAAGCCGGTGACGGTGGAGCGCATGTGGACCGGCGTCAGGCCCTGGATGAGGGCCAGCGCCGGCCCATAGGTGGCCAGCGGCAGGAAGAAGCCGGCGCACATGCCCACGTAGAACAGCGCCGAGCCCGCCTCGGTGAAGCGGTAGGCCAGCATCAGCGGGCCGCACAGCACGATCAGCGCCACCAGGAACCCGGCGTGGCCGCCCGGCAGGCGCCGCGCCAGCCGGTCGCTGAGCACGCCGCCGGCCACCGAGCCGAGGATGCCGAAGACGATCTGCAGCCCACCGATCTGGCGCGCGATGGCCGCGGCGTCGAAGCCGCGCTCGCGCACCAGCCACAGTTGCACGAAGGACAGCCCGGCGAACGCCAAGTGCACCAGCACGAAGCCGACGATGGTCATCAGCACGGTCGGGCTGCCGCGCAGCGTCGACGCCACCGCCCTCACCTGCTGCAGGCACGGCGCCCCGCGCTCGGCATGCGCCTGGCCGTCGCGCTTGTCCTGCAGCAATAGCAGCGGCAGGCCGATGGCCACGCCGGCGATGCCCAGGATCGTGAAGGTGCCGCGCCAGCCCTGGGTCGAGCCCAGGGTGCCCGCCAGCAGGAAGCTCAGCCCGATGCCCAGCGGAATGCCCATGAAGAACACGCCCGCCGCGGTGCTCTGCCGCCGCGCGTGGAACAGCTCCATCAGCAGCGACACGGCGGCCGGCACCAGCGCCGCCTCGCCCGTGGCCACCAGGAAGCGCGCAGCCACCATCTGCTCGAAGCTCTGCGCGGCGCCCGAGGCGGCGGTGCAGGCGCTCCAGACCAGGATGCCGACGGCCATCACCCGGGTGCGGCTGAAGCGGTCGGCCAGCGTGCCCATGAAGACGGCCATGACGCCGAAGCTCAGCACCCACACCGCACCGGCCAGGAAGCCGTACTGCGCGTTGCTGAGCGCGAGGTCGCGAGTGATCTGCGGCGAGAAGCCGAGCAGCATGTTGCGGTCGATGTGCGCGAGCACGTGGATCACGAGCAGTGCGACCAGCACCGCGTAAGGGCTTTGCTTCCAGCGCATGGCTTGTCTCCTCTTTGGGTCGCCTGGGCTCAGGCCGCGCGGCGCAGGGGCGCGCCACGCTCGCCGGCGTGCCGGTTGGGGGCATAGCCGAGCCGGGCCAAGGTGTCGTCGGTGGAGCGGTAGTGCTCGCCGATCCGGTAGATCTGCCGGGCCTGCTCGCCGGTGGCGACGTCGCGGTAGAGCTCGCGCGCAATGCGCACCATCTGCTCGACCTGCTTCACGCTGGTGATGCGCTCGCCCTTGCGGGCCCACAGGTTGTCCTCGATGCCCACCCGCACATGCAGGCCCATCGCGATGGCCATCGTGTTCAGAGGCAGTACGTTGCGCATGATGCTCTCGATGGTCAGCACCGCGCCGGCAGGCACGCGCCGGATGAACTCCATCATGTTGTGCGGATTGGGGCCGTCGGCGCCGCCGCCGATGCCCACCCAGTTGAGCACCAGCGGGCCGGTGTAGACGCCGCGGCGGATCAGCCGCTCCACCGTCTCGAGCTGGCCCACGTCGCCCAGCATGAAATGCGGCTGGATGCCCCTGGACTGCAACCGCTTCAAGTGCTCGGCCACGAAGGCCGGGCCCGACGGGATCGTCATCTCGCTGTAGGCCTCCTGGTAGGCGGGCAGGGCCAGCGAGGTGCCCGCCACGTCGTCCGCGCTCAGCAGCTCGCAGACGTTCATCTGGTTGGTGTTGATCGCGATCGTCACCTGGTCGGGCTTCGGGTCCAGCTCGGCCAGCATGTGGCGCGTGTCGTCGCTCAGCCACCTGGCGTCGGCGCCCTCGCCTTCGGGGGCGAAGGAGATCGAGCCGCCCACCTGCAGCAGCATCTTCGGCACCGCCTGGCGCAGCCGGGCCAGCATCTCGTTGAACATCGACAGGCGCTTGCTGCCCTTGCCGTCGGCCTCGCGGCAGTGCACGTGCAGCACCGTGGCGCCGGCATTCCAGCAGTCGACGGCCTTCTGGATCTGTTCGGCCAGGGTCACCGGAATGTCGTCGGAGTCGCCCGGCAGGAACTCCGGCCCGTAGGGGGCGGCCTGGATGATCAGGGGTTGCTGGTTCTCGGGCAGCAGCGAGTCGTCGAGGAATGGCATGGTCGGTCCTTCGTCTGTGGGTGGGTGGATGGGTCAGGGCTTGGCGCTGCCCGCGGGGCCGCGTGCAGCGATCTCTTCGAGCAGGATGGGGGCGCCCAGGCTCATGGTGTGGATGCCCAGCACGCTGGTCAGCTGCAGCACCGCGGTGATCTCCTGCCGCGTGGCGCCCAGCTCGAGCGCCTTGCGGATGTGGCGGCGCACGCCGGGCGCGTACATATGTGTGCAGGAGGCATCGACCGCGATGGCGATGAACTCGATGGTCTTGGCGTCGAGCGCGCCCTGCAGCATCGGCGCCAGGCCCATGGCCATGAACTTCTCGGTCCAGTGCGGGTCGAGCTCGTGGAACGGGTCCCAGGCGGGGTTCCATTCGCCGACCTCGCGCAGGCGGTCGCAGAACGGTGTGGCGGTCGTGTCGGTCATCTCGGGTCCTTGCGGGGGTGCAGTGCGTGGATCGGGATTCTTGGCAATCGGGTTGCTCCCGACTTCACCGATCGGGACATTGACTTAGCATTTCGGGACAGCTCGGGATCACCCTATGTCGGCCCTCGTCCGCAGCGCCAGCCTGACCCATTTCGACGTGATCGCCGCCCAGTGCGGCCTGGACGGCCGCGCCCTGGTGGCGGCGGTCGGCCTGCCGCCACGCTGCCTGGAAGACCCCGACCTGAAGGTGCCGGCGCAGCAGGTGGGCCGCCTGCTGGAACTGGCCGCCGAGCGCGCCGGCGAGCCGGCCTTCGGCCTGCGCATGGTCGAGTCGCGCCGCTTGTCGAACCTGGGCCCGCTGGGCCTGCTGGTGCGCGACGAGCCGACGCTGCGCGGCGTGCTCGAGGCGCTGATGCGCTTCATCCATGTCCACAACGAGGCCCTGGCCGTGCGCGTCGAGCAGGTGGGCAACCTGGTGGTGGTGCGCATCGAGCTCGACGCAGAAGGTGCGGCCTCGGTGCGCCAGGCCACCGAGGTGGTGGTCGGCGTGGCCTACCGCGTGCTGCAGGTCTTCATGGGCTCGCACTGGCAGCCGCGCCTGGTGTGCTTCTCGCACCCGGCGCCGGCCAGCCTGGCCACGCACCGCCGGGTGCTGGGCCCGGCGGTCGAGTTCGGCCACGAGTTCAACGGCATCGTCTGCAACGCGGCGGACCTCGATGCGTCCAACCCCGGCGCCGACCCGGTGATGGCGCGCTATGCGCAGCGCCTGCTGGGCAGCAGCCTGGATGCGCAGTCACGGTCGACCGACCGCGTGCGCCAGCTGGCGCTGCTGCTGCTGCCGCGCGGGCTGTGCCGGGTGGAGGTGGTGGCAAGGCACCTGGGGGTTGACCGCCGCACGGTGGCGCGGCGCCTGGCCGACGAGCAGACCTCGTTCAGCGCCCTGGTCAACGAGCTGCGCCGCGACCTGCTGGCACGCTACCGCGCCGGGGGTGCGCGCAGCCTGACCGAGGTGTCGGCGCTGCTGGGCTTCGCGTCGCCGAGCGCCTTCTCGCGCTGGCACCGGCAGCAGTTCGGCGTGGCGGCACGGCGGCTCGCGTCGGCAGCCGCGCAACGGTGACGAGGCGGGCGGCCTCTCGGCGTCAGGCCATGTGCTCGATGTTCGCCGGCATGGTCACCCAGGGGTGCATGCGCTCGTCGTAGACCGAGATCGCGGGGCCTGGAAACGACGGGTCGGCGAATGCGCCGACCGGCACCGCGACAAAGCCCTCGAGGCCTTCGGCCGTGTAGTAGACGGTGGCCCCGCACTCGGGACAGAACCTGAAGCTGCAGCGCGTGCCTTCGTCGCCGACCCGCACGTACACCTTGCTGTTGCCCTGGACCGTGACCGCGGCGGCCGGGAAGCGAGCCTGGGCTCCGAACACGCTGCCGGTCCGGCGCTGGCAGGCCAGGCAATGGCACACGGAGACCCGGACCGGGTCGGCCGCGACGCGGGCCTGGAGCTGGCCGCAACTGCAGGAGGCGATTCGATTGGTCATCCCCGTGAGCGAGCGTTCATGCTGCGGTGTCCTCGTGATGATTGCGTGGCGGGAACGCCCTGCGCGCGGGCCGCTTCACACGTGCCGCGGCGCAGATCGGCGACGGCTATGTCTTCGGCTTGATGGGCTGGCATGAACGAAGGATTTGATCGGCCTTCATCTTGTTGGTCAGGTCGATGGCAAACGCCTCGCCCCGATCAGCCAGTGAAATCAGCGGGCTGCCGCGGCTGAAAGTCGTGTTGGCCCGCCAGACAACCGCACCTGCCGATTTGTCGATCAACCTGACGTCGTAGATCGCCAGGATCAGTATGCCGTTCTGCTTGGTCCCCCCACCGGTCCAATGGACGGTCAGCACGCTGTCGGGACGATAGGCATTGATCATCTTGGTGTAAATGCCCTCGTCCAGTTCGAGCGCGGAACGCACGGCGATCTGCATCTCGGCACCGCAATCCATGGCGATGGCCTTCAGCCTTTGTTGAAAGGACGCATTGAACGCCGAGCCGAATTCACTGCCGACGTTGGTCAGGACGAAGATGCGCCTGGGCTCCTTCGTGTAGCTGGCGGCCTTGTTGGTGGCAATTTGCGTGGGAGCTGCACAGGCCGCAAGCAGGGCGCTGATGGCACCGATCAAGAGCAACCGAATGACCGATCTGTTCATTTCATTTCCTCCACATGAAGTTGGCAACAGGCAACGATGGGTGCCTTCGACTGTCGAACCGGGGGGCTTGGCGACTCTTCGGGCCGCTTCCATGTACCGATCGTCCGTTAGAACGCGGGAACGCGCAATGGGCAATGGCGTCACGGCCGGGACGGATTTCCGGCCGGCTTCACGGCAGCGCACCAGCAAGCCCGCATCCGCTGCGTCAGCGACCTGGACGAGGTGGGGGGCGTCGGCGACCTCGCCTGCACGCGATGCCGGGACACCTTGTCCGCGACGTCACGGGCCGGACGGCGCCACCGATCGGGTGGTGCGCGCTCAGTCGTTGAAGGGCAGCCCCGGCGCCATCGCGCCCGGCTGGCCGGGCGGCGCGATGCTGGCGCAGTTGCCGCGCACCGCCTGGCCCGCAAGGCCCGCGCGCGCAAAGGCGAGCGCGTCGTCGAAGGCCGCATGCGGACTGCCGTTGTGGCCCACGCCCGGGTAGCCCTTCCAGGTGACCGAGTTGCCCGCCGCGCACAGCGCGGCCACCGCGCCGTACTGGCGCTGCGGCGGGATCAGCCGGTCGGCCAGGCCCGTGCCCAGCAGCAGCGGAACATCCACGCGCGTCGCCTTCATGTCGGTCACCGGCCGGCGGTGGCTTTCCAGCGTGGCCAGCGGCACCGAGAACGCGCCCGCCATGTCCACCTTCAACTGCCGCGCCAGCGCCGACAACTCGGGGCTGCAGTCGCTGCGCGCCTTGGCCAGCAAGGACTGTCCGGCCTGGCTGACCAGGGTATCGACCGATGGTGCGTCGTCGCGCAGGCCCCCGCCCACCAGGCTGAGGATGGTGTAGTGCGGCGCGCCTCCGCCCGCCGCCGCGCTGGCCGGCGGCTGGTACGGCCCGTCCGGAAAGGTGCTGACGACGCCGGTGCCGACCGCACCGCGCAATCGGATGTCGGGCGCATAGTCGCGTGCGATCAGGGCAGCGCCGATGGCCGGCCCCGAGCCTTGCGACTGGCCCGTGGCGATGACCGCATTGGCGATCTGACCCGGCCGCGCGGCCAGTGCCGCGCGCACGCTGTCCAGCACCGAGCGGCTCTCGGCCTGCCAGATCAGGTAGGGGTGCGGCCCGGGTCCGCCCAGGCCCTGGTAGTCGGTGGCCACCACGGCGAACCCGGCCTTCAGCCAACGGTTGATGTAGACCGCGTCGCGCGGCTTGTGCATGGCCCACGACGGCGCGCAGACGTCGGCAACGCCCAGGGTGCCGTGCGCCCAGGCCACCAGCGGCCAACCGCCGGCGGGCGCCGTGCCCTGCGGCAGGTACAAGGTGCCGCTGACGGGCACCTGGCCGGAACCCCAGCGCACATCGGTGGAGGTGTAGAGGATGCGCCGGGCCGACGCTGCGGCGTCGATCTCCGCCTGGGCGGGTTGGGCCTCCTCGCGCAGCATCACGCCGGGCCGCGCTGGCAGGGGCCCGTCCCACCGATAGAAGGGTGACAAGGCCTGGTCGCCGGCATCGGGGCCCGTGGGCAGGCGGCCCGCGGGCGCCAACGATGCGCAGCTCGACAGCAACAACAGCGCGAACACCGCGGCGGCGGCTTCAATGGGCCTGGACATGAGATGTCTCCTCGAAGACGAACGTGACTGGAGTGTCGGTCCACCCGACTGCCGCGGCGCTGCCAATGTTTATGGACATCTCAAGATAACAGCCTGCCGAGCACGCCGTCAATCAGGGATCGTTCGGGCATTCATGGAGTTCACATTTATGGAACTGTCCAGCTAATATGCCGGGCCGCCTTCGCCCTTTCCGCGGCGCAGGACGCTGGCCCCGCGCTGGACCAGGGCGCCCGTGTCCTGGTGCAGGTGCACGACGGCGCCTGGAAGGTCCTGAAGCAGATAGACAACCCACCGGAGAGTCTCCATGCCCATCTCATTCGCCAAGCGTTCCCTGCTCGCCACCCTGGCGATGGCCGCCGCCCTGGCCTGCGGCAACGCCGCGGCGCAGGCACCGGCCAAGCCGGTCACGCTGCAGGTCGGCTTCGTGCCGGTGACCGACGTCGCGGCCCTGTACCTGGGCGAGGAGGTCGGCATCTTCAAGCGGCACGGCCTGGAGATGAAGGTCAACATCGGCACCACCGGCGTGGCCATGGTGGCCGCGGTGGTGAGCGGCGAATACCAGTTCGCGTTCAGCGCGCTGGTGGGCATCCTGCAGGCGCGCGACAAGGGCCTGCCGGTGAAGATCATCGCCGCCGGCTCCAGCTCCACCGGCGTCAAGGGCGCCGACGTGACCATGATCCACGCCGGGCCCAAGAGCGGCATCAAGTCCGCCAAGGACCTGGAAGGCAAGACCGTCAGCGTCAACGCGCTCAACGGCCTGCTGCAGATGCTGGGCAAGGCGGCCGTCAAGGCCGACGGCGGCGACCCGGCCAAGGTGCGCTTCGTCGAGCTGCCCTTCGCCGATGCGCTGGCCGCCTTGCAGGCCGGCAAGACCGACGCGATGGTGGGCGCCGAGCCCTTCGGCACCGCGGCCATCGGCGCGGGCTACGGCGTGATTGCGTCGCCCTACCAGGCGATGTCGCCGAGCTCGATGCTGACCTCGGCCTACTTCACCAGCGAGGCCCAGCTCAAGGCCAACCCCGAGCTGTTCAAGAACGTGCGCGCCGCCATCAACGAGTCGCTGGACTACGCGCAGAAGAACCCCGACGCCATCCGCCGGCAGCTGCCCAAGTTCACCAAGCTGGGGCCCGAAGTCGCCGCCAAGCTGATCCTGCCCACCTACCTGACGCAGATCCCGCGCAGCTCGGTCGAGATGTTCTCCAAGTCCGGCCAGGAGTTCGGCATGCTCAACAAGCCGGCGGTGTACGAGGACGTGGTCTGGGAAGGCGCTCGCTAAAGCCCATGCGCGGCGCCATCGGCTTCGCGCTGCTGGCCGCGGCCTGGGAGCTGGCGCCCCGGCTGGGCTGGCTGCCGGCCGCCTTCCTGCCGCCGCTGTCGCAGGTGCTGGTCGAGCTGGCCCAGCTGTCGATCACCGAGGAGTTCTGGGGCTGGCTGGGCAGCACCCTGCGCACCTGGGCCCTGGGCCTGACGCTGGCGGTGGTGGCGGGTGCGCTGGCCGGCCTGGCCATCGGCCTGGTGCCCGGCGCGCGGCGCTTCACGCACTCCACCATCGAGTTCCTGCGCCCGATCCCGTCGGTGGCGCTGATCCCCGGCGTGGTGCTGATCTTCGGCACACGCTACCACTCGGGCGTGGTGCTGATCACCTATGCCGCGTTCTGGCAGGTGCTGATCCAGATGCTGTATGGCCTGAACGACCTGGACAGCGTGGCACGCGACACCGCGCGCTCGTTCCGCTTCTCGCGCATCGGCTTCATCCGCCACGTGGCCTGGCCCACCCTGCTGCCCTTCCTGTTCACCGGCGTGCGCCTGGCCGCGTCGATGGCACTGGTGCTGGCCGTCACGGCCGAGATGGTGATCGGCACCCAGGGCGTGGGCCGCGGCATCGTGGTGGCGCAGAGCTCCAATGCCGCGGTCACGGCCTACGCGCTGGTCATCGTCACCGGCCTGGTGGGCGTGGCCATCAACCTGGCGGCGCGAGGGCTCGAGCAGCGCTGGCTGCGCTGGCATCCCAGCGTGCGCAACCTGGAGGTCGCATGAGATTCGTGCGCCGCCTGGTCGACGAGTTGGCGCTGCCCACGCTGCTGGTGGCCCTGCTGTTCGTGCTGAGCGCCGACTCGACCAACCTGTTCTTCCCGCCGCTGTCGCGCGTGCTGCAGCGCTTCAACGCCCTGTGGCTGGGCCCGCGCTTCGTCAGCGACGTGCTGCCCAGCCTGCAGCGTCTGGCCGGCGGCTACCTGCTGGCCTGCAGCGCCGGCGTGCTGCTGGGCGTGCCCATCGGCATGAACCCCGGTTTGCGCCGCGCCTGCGAGCCGGTGATGGAGTTCTTTCGGGCCATCCCGCCGGTGGCACTGATCCCGCTGCTGATCATGGTGC